>Ga0209278_1000973_pt1 | contig 18658 bp, 12 predicted proteins | sample JI81BgreenDNA_FD_187504 | JGI IMG/M metagenome (GOLD analysis project Ga0209278, IMG submission 187504) | Wastewater effluent complex algal communities from Wisconsin, to seasonally profile nutrient transformation and Carbon sequestration -... | ecosystem: Engineered > WWTP > Effluent > Algae... | reverse complement strand
GCTCAACGAAGTGACCCGCACCACGCAGGCCTATACCGGCGACCCCGATGTGCTGGCCCCGCGTTCGTTCTTCATGAACGACCGGCGCTTCTCGTTCATCCTGCGGGGGAACTTCTAACTTACGACCCCTTGCGAGGGCTTCCCCAGGGAAAGGGCTCTCCGGCACAAGCCGGGGGGCCCTTTTCTCATGCGCGCTGCGGGCGCGGGCGGGCAAAAAAATGGCCCGGGACAATGCCCGGGCCGCAGGGGGTGCTGCCGGAGGAAAGAGCGTTAGCCGGCAGCGCTGAGAACATTGGCGATCGCGCTGCGCAGCGGCTTGGCGCGATACTGGGAATCATAGAGCGTGCCGCGCACCTCCTGCCCGTCGGCGCGCTTGGCGGGATCAAAGCCCTGCAGCCAGTTGAACCGGTCGACCATGCCCCAGGCGAGCACATCATCGAGATGGGCGGCGTAATCGAACATCACCTCGAAATAGCGCCGCGCAAAGTCCGCCACCTTTGCGTCGCGGCTGGCGATATTGGCGGGCAGCGCCTTGTCCTTCACGTCGAATTCGGTGACGAGCAGGCGGTAGCCCATGCCGGTGACCTCATCCAGAAACCGCCGCCACGCGGCTTCGGCATAGGGGCCATTGCCGGTCGCGGGATCAATCGCGAAAATCTCGATATGCGACTGGATGCCCAGCGCATCGACGGGGGTGCCGCGCTTCCTGAAGCCTTCGAGCAGGCGCAGCACATCATCGCAGTGGCGCGCGTGCTGCGGCTCCCAGCTCATGTAATCATTATAGACCAGCTGCGCATCCGGCAGTTCGGCCCGCGCGGTGTGGAAGGCGAGGTCGAGCACAGCCTCGGGGCTGCCCATCGCGCGGCTCATGCTGGTTTCGATGGGCGCATTGCGATCATGGTCGATCGCTTCGTTGACCACATCATAGGAGGTGATCACGCCCTTGTAGCGGCGGGTGACAGTCTGGATATGCTCGGTCAGCAGCCGCTCGGCCTCGCGCACGGGATTGGCGCCATAGTCATAGGTGTTGAGCCAGTTCGGGAACCATTGCGGGCGATGCCACAGCAGGGTGTGCCCGCGCACCGCCAGCGCATTGGTCTGCGCCCAGCGGACAATCTCGTCCATCCGGTCGAAGGCGTAGACCGTGGGGCTGGGGCGGACGGCCTGCCACTTCATCTCGTTTTCGGGGACGACAAGCCCGCATTCGCCCCGGATGATGTCGGTATAGGCGCTGTTCTGGATCGAGCCCGCATTGCTGTTGCCGGGGGTCGAGGCGATGGCGCTGCCGAACTTGCGGCGTCCGCGAAGGGCGAGTGCGTTGAGGCCGGGTTGAGGCGCGCCGCCTCCGCCCGAAGGCGGGGCAGGCGGGGTGCTGACCGGGGCAGGCGAGGCCGATCCGCCGCCGCAGCCAACCAGAGGCAGTGCGGCCAGCGTGGTTCCGATCGCTCCCAGTGCATCGCGGCGAGAGACGGTCATGGGCGCACCTCCAGCTTCACACTCTGCACCTCAGCGGAATTGGCGCCAGTCATCAGCGTGAAGGTGCCGGGCTCGGTCACCTGCTTCATGTCGGTGTTCCACAGCATGAAAGCGCGCGGGGCGATCGTGATCGCGACATTGCGCGTCTCGCCGGGCTTGAGAGTCACGCGCTGGAAGCCCACCAGCTCCTTGACCGGGCGCGTCACCGAACTGATGTCGTCGCGCAGATAGACCTGCACCACCTCATCGCCCGCCCGCGCGCCGGTGTTGGTAACCGGCACCGTCACCGTCACGCCTTCGCCCGGCTTTATCGTCGCTTGGGACAGCTGCGGCGCGCCGAGCTGGAAGGTGGTGTAGCTCAGACCCCAGCCGAAGGGGTAGAGCGGCGTCACCTCGTCGAACAGATACCCGCGCCGCGCGCTGGGCTTGTGGTTGTAGAACAGCGGCAGCTGGCCCGCATTGCGCGCGACCGAAACCGGCAGCTTGCCGCCCGGATTGACCTTGCCGAGCAACGCATCGGCAATTGCGGTGCCCTGCTGTTCGCCTGCATACCACGTTTCAAGGATGGCATCGGCCTCGGCCGCGATGGTCGGGTAGCTGGGCGGGCGGCCGTTCACGAGGACAACCACCACCGGCTTGCCGAGCGCCTTCATCGCCCGGAACAGATCGTTCTGCTCGCCCACCAGATCAAGGCTGGTGCGGTCGCCGAGGTGATTGGCGGCCCAGCCTTCGCGGCTGGTCTTTTCGGTGTCGCCGATGAACAGGACGATGGTGTCCGCGGCTTTGGCGACCTCGACCGCTTCGGCGATGCGGCGGCGGTTTTCGGCGGGGTCGGCGAGCTCGACCGGATCGTCCCACCAGTCGCTATCGCCCTTGACGATTTCGACGCCCAGCGCGTGGACGATGTTCGCGCGGTTCCCCACAGCAGCGCGCAGGCCGGCAAGCGGCGTGACGCTGGCGCGCGGTTCGCCGTAATAGCCGCCAAGCCGGGCCACGTCCGCATTGGGGCCGATCACCGCGATGGTCGGCTTTTTGCCGCCCGCCTTGTCCGGCACCGCCAGCGGCAAGGCGCCATTGTTCTTGAGCAGCACCAGCGACTTTTCCGCCGCCAGCCGGGCGAGCGCCACGCCTTCGGCCCCGTTCGACGTCTGCGCCTTGGCGAGATCGGGCCAGGGATTGTCGAACAGCCCGGCGTTGAACTTCATGGTCAAGAGCCGCCGCACGGCATTGTCGAGAGCCGCCTGCGGCACCCGGCCTTCACGCACGCTGGCGGCGAGATCCTTGAACCCTGCGCCTTCAGGCAGATCGACATCGACCCCGGCGAGCAGCGCCAGTTCCCCCGCTCCGGCATTGTCGGGGGCAATGTGGTGGAGGCGGGCCATGTCCTCGATGGCATAATAGTCCGAGACGACCGCGCCCTGATACCCCCACTCGCCCCGCAGCACGCCCTCCAGCAGCCAGCGGTTGGCGTGGCTGGGGATGCCGTCGATCTCGTTATAGCTCGCCATCACCGCGTCGATTTTCGTGCGGCGCACGACCTGTTCGAAGGGGGGGAAGAACATTTCGCGCAAGGTGCGCTCGCTGATCGGGGCGGGGCCGACATTGGTGCCGCTTTCGGGCTGGCCGTGGCCGGTCATGTGCTTGAGCGTGGCCATCACCTTGCCCGGTGCGAGCTTGCGGGCGGTGCCGCTGCCCATCAGCCCCTCGACCGAGGCGACGCCCATTTCGCCCACAAGGAAGGGGTCTTCGCCGAAGGTTTCCTCGATCCGCCCCCAGCGCGGATCGCGGGCGACATCGACCACGGGGGAAAGCACCATGTGCACCCCGCGTGCGCGGGTTTCATCGGCGATCAGGGCGTTGATGTCGCGCACCAGCGCCGGGTCCCAGGTTGAGGCAAGGCCGATCGCCTGCGGAAAGGCGGTCGCGTCCTTCGCCGCCAGACCGTGGAGCGATTCCTCGTGGAACAGGATCGGGATGCCGAGCCGGGTATTCTCCATTGCCCAGCGCTGCGCGTCGATCACGTATTGGATGCTGTCCTCAATCGAGCGGCGCGACACGGCGCGCGGCGACGATGGGCCCGAACGGTCCGAGGGGCGGGCGATCTGGCCGATCCCTTGCGGGAACACCGCGCTGGCCTTGGCCGGATCGAAGACGTCGCCGGCGCTCTGGATCTTCGGCTTGGAGTCCCAGATGGTGAGGATCTGCGCGACCTTTTCCTCCAGCGTCATGCGCGCCAGCAGGTCTTCGACGCGCTGTTCGACGGGGAGCGCTGCGTTCCAGTACGGCGCGTCCTTCATCGCGCGTTCGACCGCCACGGGCTGCGCCTGCGTTGCCGGTGCAACTGCCATCCCGAACGCCGCCAGACACACGCCCGCCGCCAGCGCAGCCCGCTTGATCCCTCTCATAAGATGTCCCTCTCCTGACACGGCGGCTTGACTGGCCGCTGTAGTGTGGTAGCGCTACCATGATGAGGGGGCGAGGGCTTGTCAACGGCTTTGCGATCAGGTTTGCGCCAAGGCGGGTGGGGTCGGGCAATGATAGCGCTCATCATGCCGCTTGCTGACACTCGGGCGCACGCAGTATGGCGCTCGCCATGAGCACTAAGCCCGAACCCTCCGCCACGCCCAGCCGCAAGCGCGCCGCCCGGCGCTCGAACGCCGCGCCCACAATCACCGATGTCGCGCGCGAGGCGCAATGTTCGCCGATGACGGTGAGCCGCGTCATCAACGGCGAGGAGAACGTGCGCGAGGACACCAAGCAGAAGGTCCTGGGCGCGATCGCCAAGCTCAACTACGTCCCCAACCGCGCGGCGCGTTCGCTCGCGGCGGGATCGCAGCTGCGCATTGCGCTCCTGTTCGACAACCCCTCGGCCTCCTACCTCAGCGAGTTCCTGATGGGCGCGCTTGAGGAAGCCAGCCGCCGCGACATCTATCTGGTGGTGCAGGCCTGCGAGAACGTGGCCGAGGCGCAGAAGGTCATCAGGAAACTGCTCGACGGCGGGATCGAGGGATACATCCTCCCCCCGCCGCTGTGCGACGACCAGAGCGTGCTCGACCTGATCCGCTCCTCGGGCGGGATCGCGGTCGCGGTCGGCCCGGGCCGGGCGACCGGCAGCCACGGGGCCGTGTTGATCGACGAATTCCAGGCCGCCTACGACATGACGAGGCACATCATCAGCCTCGGGCACGAACGCATCGGCTTCATCATCGGCAACCCCGAACAGGTGGCGAGCGGCCAGCGGCTCGAAGGCTATCGCAAGGCGATGACCGATGCGGGCCTTGCCATTGACGAGCGTCTGATTGCCCAGGGGCAGTTCACCTACCGGTCGGGCATGGTCGCGGCCGAGCGCTTGCTGGGTGCCGCCCATCGCCCGACCGCGATCTTCGCCTCGAACGACGACATGGCCGCAGCGACGGTCGCGATGGCGCATCGGCGGCATCTCGATGTGCCGGGCGACATCACCGTGTGCGGCTTCGACGATACCGAGCTGGCGAGTTCGATCTGGCCCGAGCTGACCACGATCCGCCAGCCGATCCGCGAAATGACCGCCGAGGCGGTCGCCATGATCGCGCGCGTCCACAAGCAGAAGCCACGCGCCAGCAAGGTGAAGCCTGAGCAGCTGACGCTCGCCTACCAGCTGATCCGCCGCAATTCCGACGCGGGGCCAAGCCTCGCCGCCTCCTTCAGCCAACCCCCCGGGAGCCCATGACCGACACGACGCCACCCCGCCGCCTGCGCTCGCGCGACTGGTTCGACAACCGCGAACGCATGGACATGACCGCGCTCTATCTCGAACGCTTCATGAATTACGGGGTGACGCCCGAGGAACTGCAAAGCGGCAAGCCGATCATCGGCATCGCCCAGTCCGGCAGCGACCTTTCCCCCTGCAACCGCATCCATGTGGATCTGGCGAAACGCACGCGCGACGGGATCCGCGATGCGGGCGGCATACCCATCGAATTTCCCGTCCACCCGATCTTCGAGAATTGCCGCAGGCCGACCGCCGCGCTGGATCGCAACCTGCTCTATCTGGGGCTGGTGGAGCTCTTGAACGGCTATCCGCTCGATGGCGTGGTGCTGACCACCGGCTGCGACAAGACCACGCCCTCGCAGATCATGGCGGCTTCGACCGTGGACATTCCGGCGATTGTGCTTAGCGGCGGCCCGATGCTCGATGGCTGGCACGAAGGCGAGCTGGTCGGCTCGGGCACCGTGATCTGGCGCAGCCGCCGCAAACTGGCGGCAGGCGAGATCGACGAGGCAGAGTTCCTCAACCGCGCCACCTCCAGCGCGCCCTCTGCCGGGCATTGCAATTCGATGGGCACGGCGAGCACCATGAACGCGGTCGCCGAGGCGCTGGGCCTCTCGCTCACCGGATGCGCCGCGATCCCCGCGCCCTATCGCGAGCGCGGGCAGATGGCCTATCGCACAGGGCGGCGGATCGTCGAGATGGTGCTCGAAGACCTCAAGCCCTCCGACATTCTCACCCGCGAGGCGTTCGAGAATGCGATTGCCACCGTCAGCGTGATCGGTGGTTCCTCCAACGCCCAGCCGCATATCATGGCAATGGCCGCGCACGCGGGCGTGCCGCTCGAAACCGAGGTGTGGCAGGCGCATGGCTATGACTTGCCGCTGCTGGTCAATATGCAGCCCGCCGGGCAATATCTGGGCGAGCGTTTCCACCGCGCAGGGGGCGTGCCCGCCGCCATGTGGGAATTGCTGCAGGCGGGCCGCCTCAATGGCGACGTGCTGACCTGCACCGGAAGGACCGTGGCCGAGAACCTTGCGGGGGCCGAAAGCCCCGACCGCGAGATGATCCGCCCCTTCGCCGACCCGCTGATCGACAAGGCCGGGTTCATGGTGCTGTCGGGCAACCTGTTCGATTTCGCGATCCTCAAGACATCCGTGATCGGCCCCGCCTTCCGCGCGCGTTACCTGTCACGCTCCGGTGCCGAGGGCGTGTTCGAGGCGCGGGCGATCGTGTTTGACGGGTCGGACGATTACCATCACCGCATCAACGACCCCGCCTTGAATATCGACGAGGACTGTATCCTCGTGATCCGCGGATCGGGGGTGATCGGCTGGCCGGGGAGCGCCGAGGTGGTCAATATGCAGCCGCCCGACGCGATGATCCGCGCCGGCAAGCCGTGGCTGCCGACTTTGGGCGACGGGCGGCAATCGGGGACGAGCGACAGCCCCTCGATCCTCAATGTCAGCCCCGAAAGCGCGGTCGGCGGGGGCCTCGGCTGGCTGCGCACGGGCGACATCATCCGCGTCGATCTGAATGCGCGCACCTGCGACGCGCTGGTGGACGAGGCGGAGATTGCACGGCGAAAGGCCGAGGAAACGACTCCGCCGGTGCCCGAAAGCCAGACCCCGTGGGAGGAGCTCTACCGCGAGAAGACCGGGCAGCTGGCAGAAGGGGGCGTGATGGACTTCGCTCTCAAGTATCGCGGGACGGCGCGGAAATTGCCGCGGCATAACCACTAGTGCGGTGGTTCGCTCTACCTGTGCTGCTGGCGGTCACCCCGCTGGCGGCAGAGGAACCCGCGCCCGGCGCCAACCCCATCATCCGCGACCGTTTCACCGCCGACCCCGCGCCGATGGTGATCGGGGACCGCCTGTGGCTCTACACCGGCCACGACGAGGCGGGCGAGGGCGAGATGTTCAACATGAAGGAGTGGCTCGCCTATTCGACCACCGACATGAAGACCTGGCGCTTCCACGGCCCGATCATGCAGGTCGCCGACTTCAAGTGGGCTCAGAAGGACGCCTGGGCCGCGCAGGTGATCGAGAAGAACGGCAAGTACTGGCTCTACGCCGCAGTCGAGCATGACGACACGAAGCCCGGCAAGGCCATCGCGGTCGCCGTTTCCGACCGGCCCGAAGGCCCGTTCACCGATGCCAAGGGCTCCGCGCTCGTCAGCAACGACATGACCCCCAAGGGCACGCATAGCTGGGAGGATATCGACCCCACCGTCTTCACCGACGATGACGGCACCACCTGGATCGCGTGGGGCAACCGCCAGTGCTACATCGCCAAGCTCGACGCGGACATGGTCAGCATCGACGGACCGATCCGCGAGATCACCCCGCCGCATTTCGAGGAAGGGCCGTGGCTCCACAAGCGGGGCGGGCTCTACTATCTGACCTATGCGTCATTGGATCGCAGCGACCACACCGACGAGCGCGTGTCCTATGCCACCGCGACCGCGCTGGACGGGCCTTGGATCTACCGGGGCGAGCTGACCGGATCGGGCGAGGGCAGCTTCACCATCCACCCCGGCATCGCCCAGTTCAAGGGCCAGTGGTATCTGTTCCTCCACAACGCCGCTCTCACCATCGGCACACAGAAAGGCGCGCTCGGGCGGCGGGCGGTGACGGTCGAGCACCTCGCCTATGATGCGGACGGGTTGATGCGCCGCGTCACGCAGACAGCCGCCGGTGTGACTGCCCCTCCGCCCGCGCCTTAACTGACACCGATCCGCAGCGTCAGGCGCACCTTCTCCCCCGGTGCGGCCAGCGGCATTGTGCCGGTGTTGGCTGCGTCAGGCGCGTGGTTGACGGGTTCGAGGCACAGGATCGCGTCATCGCCGGGGGCATAGAGGTGGAGCGCGCTCGCCCCCTCGGCGGCGAGCGTGATCGTGCCGCACGCATCCGCCACCTGTGCCGCGCCGTTCCAGCCGGTGTAGCAGTGGTCGATCAGGGTATCCGGCAGGCCCGCTCCTTGGGCGAAATCGGCGAAGTGGGCCGGGGGCAGGCTTTCGCCGCTGGGGATCATGTCGCCATCCACCGCCACAATCGCTGCGGCGCCGAACGTCACCCGGCTGCCTGCGCGGCGGCGCAGATAGGGGTGCAGGCCCAGCCCGGCGGGCATCAACCGGTCGGAGCAGTTGGTCAGCGCAAGCGTTATCCGGCAGCCGTCATCGTCCAGCACCACCGCTTGCCGCGCCTCATAGGCCCAGGGCCATGTTCCGGGCGTTTGGCCATCATGGCGATGCACCATCATGCAGCTGCTCTGATCCTGCGCCTCGATTGCCCATTGCGCCTGCCAGCCGTGGCCGTGGATCGCGTGTCGCTCGGGCGGGAAATTGGGCGTGAGTGCGACCACCGCGCCCTCCCATGCAAAGCGCGCGCCCGCGATGCGGTTGCACCACGGCACCATCGGGAAACACGCCGCATCAAGCGGGCCGCCACCATTGCCCGCCATTGGGCGCAGCACCGGCACGCCGCCGTGATCGAGCGTGGCGATCAGCCCGCCCGCCTCGGGCAGCAGGCGCGCACGCCAACTGCCATGCTGCAATTCGATACCGGCCATGGTGACAAAGAACCTCGCGAAAATCAGACGGTCAGCGCAAGCGCCACATGATCGCGGATCAGCGCGTGCAGGCCCGCGTCACTGTCGAACACGCCGTACCAACCCTGCGGCTCGTGCGGCGGGTCGCCCATATAGGCGCGGTCACCGTCCTTGAAGCGATAATCGGCATGGGCCGCGCGCGCCTCGCCGTTCCACGCCCAGAAATTGCTCCCCGCAACCACGCCGCCTTGACGCCAGCTGGCTTCGACAGCGGAATAGATGGTGCGGTAATAGGCCGCGCGGAAGGTTGCAGGACTGGCCGGATCATGCGCCTCGCCGTCGCGCGGGAAGCCGAACTCCTCGATCACCAGCGGCTTGCCGAGGTGCTGCGCAACTGCGATGTGGTCGGCGATATAGGCCTCGACCTTGCGGCGGCCTTCGGGCCAGGTGCCCGCGAGATCATCGCCCTTCACCCAGCCCCAGTTGAGCGGCCAGATATGCGCCGTGACATAGTCGACCGCCGCATGGGCCTCGGCGACCAGCGCAGCATCGCCATTCGTGGCTTGCGTGCCTTCCTGCCCCAGACTGACGAGCTGATGCGGCGCGCCTGCGCGGATCAGCGCGGCGGTATCGGCGATCCACGCCAGATAGGCCGCGCGGTTCGCGGCGATGGCGGCATCGCTGCCGCCGGGGCGTGGTTCATTGGCCAGCTGCCACGCCATGATCGCCGGGTCCTGGGCATAGAGCCTGCCGGACACGCTGTTGCGCCGCACCAGCAGGCTGCGGACATGATCGCGGTAGAGCGCCATGGCCTCAGGATTGGCATAGGCGCGCCCGGTCGCATCGGCAAAGGCGGGCCAGGGGTGGGCGGGATCGCCCATGTCGATGAAGCGGCCGGTCGCCCGCCACAGCAGGGTTTGCAGGCCGCCCGACCACTCCCAGAAGTTCGAAAGCACCACCACCGCCGTCATTCCGCGCGCGGCGATTTCAGCGAGCGCGAAGTCGAGCCCTTCCAGCAGCGCGGTGTTCGCCGTGCCGTCGGCACGGGTGAAACCGGGCTTGATCGCATTCCTGAGCGGGCCTTCCTCGGCTGCCGCCATGATGCGCAGATTGTTGATCCCGAGCGCCTGCAACCGATCGAGCTCGCGGATCAATCGCGCCCGGTCGCCAAATGCCGCGTCCGCGCCGAGCCATGCCGCATACCACAGGTTCGCTCCGGTGATGCGGTAGGGCTTGCCGAAGCGCAGCAACTGCGTGCCCTTGCGGGTGACGAAATCGGGTGAGGGCGCTTGCGCAGCGGCGGCATCCCCCAGCGCCAGTGTTCCGGCCGCGCCCGCCGCCCCGGCGACGGCCTCGCGCCGTGTCAGGATCACGGGTTGATTGCCAGTTCGAAGCCCGGCACCGGCATCCTCTCTCCATCGACGAGGTTCACCACCGGCGCATCGGCCCAGGCATAGCGCACGCGGGTGGGCGCCATGCCGTCCGGCACGGGGAGGATCAGGCGGTTGCCTTGAACATCGGCAAGCACGAAGCGGCAGGTGCCGGGGCCAGCCTCGCACAGCTCGACCCCGAGCGGGTAAGGCCCGCCCTCGGCCTGAAGCGCGCCCGCGATTCCCGAGAGATCAACCCGCACCTGTGCGCCCTCGCGCACGGCACGGTGGGGGGCGGGCATCGCGCGGCCATTGAAGGCAGCGGCAAGGCGCTTGCCGAGGTCGTTCTTGTTGGCGGGGTGGATGTCGGTCGGCTCGCCGATGTCGATTGCGGTGACCAGCGCGGCGTTGGCATCGGCGGCGACACCGCGGCGCTGATCGTCGCGCAGCTGCGCCCAGCCGGATTCGCCCGGCACCGAACGGCGCTCGCCAAAGTCGGCAAGCTGCACCACCAGCATCCGCGTCTGCGGGCCGAACTGGCGGCGCCACCCGGCAAACAGCTGCGCGAGCTTGGCATCGTAGCGTCCCTGCCCGATATCCGCCTCGCCCTGATACCACGCCACCCCGGCAAGCGTCATGCGGCCCAGCGGCGCAATCATGGCATTGTGCATCACGCCCAGCCCGGCATTGGCATCCCACGGCGCGCGGGGGGGAATGTCGCTCACCTGGGTGGTGGCATACTGCCAATCGGCCCCAAGCGGGATGCGCGCGCCATTGGCCGCGGTGAAGGCGAGGCGATCCGGCCCGGCGAAGAAGCCGCCGGTGTCCCACATATTGTTCGCGGCAATCAGGATCTCGTTGCGCCCTGGCTTCAGGTGTTCAGGCGGCACCCGGTAGGTGCGCTCCACGCCCCAGCCGAAGGTGTAGCCCACCGGATGCCCGTTGACGAAGGTGAGATCCATGTCGTCAATCGCCCCGATCGCAAGCTGGCCTTCGCCCCTTGCCTGTTCGGGCGTGAGCGTGATGGTCTGCCGCAGCCACACATTGGCGCGGGGGCGGGTGTCGAGCCCGGTGCCTTTCCATTCGTTCCAGAACGAGAATTGCGGGATCGGCTTCCAGTCGAGCGCCTGCGGGGTCTTCCAAGGTTCGCGCCCGCCATCCTGTGCACGCCACCAGTCGAACCACTGCGGCACGAAGGCCTGCGTGGCGGCATAGGGATCGCGGTTGTAGAGCGCGAGGAGATCGGTCTCGGCCTTGCCGTGCATCGCGGCGGCCGCATCCGGATCATACCACGCACGCGCGGCGCTGCCGCCCCAGTTGGCGTGGATCAGGCCGATGGGCGTCGAAGGGTCTTTCCTACGCAGCGCTTTTGCCATGTAGAAGCAGGCGGCGGAAAAGGGGGCGACACTCTCGGGCGTGGCGGCCTGCCATGCCACCGGCGCTGCAAAGGCGGTCTGCGGCACCGGTGCGGTGGTCTTGGGCACCATCAGCAGCCGGATGCCGTCATCGCCGGCCTGACGCAGCTGGTTCCACACATCGAGCGCGCGTTCGACCGGCAATTCCATGTTGGACTGCCCGCCGCACAGAAAGACATTGCCGATTAATATGTTGCGATAGGTTGTTGAACCGCTTGCAGTGCTGACGGTGAGATTGGCCGGCGCGCGGCTGTTGGACTGGGCGGGCAGGGTGACGACGAATGCCCCGTCAGCGTCGGTTTGCACGGTTGTTGACAGGGTATTGAGCGTCACTGTCACCCGTGTCGCCGGATTTGCGCGTCCGGAGAGCATCAGCGGCGCGCCGCCCTGAAGCACCATATTATCGCCAAATCCGGCGTCCAGAACCGGGTTGGAGAAGGCCGGGCTGGCGGCAAGAATGGCAAGAACGCCGGCCAAGGCTCTGAAAAGCGGGCGCATCAGGCGAGCCTCGCGCGGGTCTGCGCAAACCCTGCGACGGGCGCTTCGAAGGCAAACAGGCTGCCGGCCAGCGGTCGCTCGGCCATGTCCTGTTGGGTCATGTTCTTGGTCGCGGTGGTGACATAGGCGGTGGTGAGGCGTGTCCCTCCGAACGCCAGCTTGGTGACATCGCGCGCCGGAATCGGGATGGTCGCCACCAGCGCGCCCTCGGGCGAGAAGCGGGCGACACAGCCGCCGAAATAGAGCGCCGTCCAGACATGACCCTCGGCATCGACCACCGGGCCATCGGGGTAGGCCTCGGGGAAGTGCGCGGCGGTGTCGACGAACACGCGCGCATCGCCAACCCCCGCCTCGGTCAGATCGGCGACGAAGATCTTTTGTGCTGTCGTATCAGTGAAATAGATGCGCGTGCCTGCGGCGTTGACCGCCGGGCCATTGGTGATCGCGATCCCGCTCGGCCCGGCGGGGCGCACGCGCCCGCGGTCGAAGACGTAGAACCGGCCCGATGGGGCGGCCTCGGAATCGTCCATCGAGCCGAACCAGACGCGCCCTTGGGGATCGGTGCAGGCATCGTTCAAGCGGTTGCCGTCAGGCTCGCCCGGAACTTCGCAGAGCTTTGTAAACACGCTGGTTTCGGGCGCGAAGGTGTAGAGCCCGTCCTTGCAGCCGCACAGCAGCAAGCCGCCTTCCGCCGGGATCGCCCAGCCGATCGGCGCGGGCGCATCGACATAGGCGTTGCTCGTGTTGGAGGGGTCGAAGTGCCACAGCCGCTGGCGCTTGATGTCGACAAACCATACAATCCCGCGCGCGGCATCCCACAAGACGCCCTCGCCAAGCAGACAATCGGCCGCGAGCACCGGGGTGACGGCAGGGCTCATCGCCATCCGGCATCCACCCAGTAATTGTGGCCGGTGCAGAAACGCGCATCGTCCGAGGCCAGGAACAGCGCCATCGCGGCGATGTCAGCCGGTTGAATCCGGCCATCAAGGCATTGCGATTCGACGATTTCGGCTTCGCCCTCGGGGGTGTACCAGCGCATCTGGCGCGGGGTCTGGACATTGCCGGGGAGGATCGCGTTCACGCGGATATTGTCGCGCCCCAGCTCACGCGCGAGGCTGCGGGTCAGCCCCTCGATCGCGGCCTTGGCGGTCTGGTAGATCACCAGATCCTTGAGGCCCAGGTGCCAGCTGATCGAGCCCATGTTGACAATTGCCCCGCCGCCGCCCGCGCGCATTGCCGGGATGACAGCCTGTGCGGCGAAGAACTGGTGCTTGAGATTGACCGCCATCCGCTCGTCCCAATAGGCCGGGGTGACGGTATCGAGCGCATGGCGATCATCGCTCGCGGCATTGTTGATCAGCACATCGCAGCCGCCGAGATCGTCCAGCAAGCTCTTGATAACGTCAACATATCCATCGGCATCGGTAATGTCGCAGGGGCGATAGCGGGGCGGGCAGTCCGCATCCGAGAGGCGTTCGACCAGCGCAAGGCTGGGCGCGTCCTGAATGTCGACAAAGCCGACCGCGGCACCTTGCCGGGTGAAGGCCTCGACCATCGCCTCGCCGATCCCTGAGGCCCCGCCACTGACGATCACCCGCTTGCCCGTCAGGCTCGGATAGATCGCGCTGTGCACCCCTGCGCTGCTCGATTGCGCGTCCAATTGCTGTCCCCATCCCTTCTTGGCGCCCGGTCTGATCCCGCTCCGGTGCGCCCGTGTCAGATATCGCTCTGCGTGTCAGATTGCGTCAATCAGTCCGCGCTGCGCCAGATTGCGGGCGAAGGCGGCAAAGCCCATCGTCCAGGCGGGCGCATCGCGCGAGGTGGTCACGGTGTTGGTCAGCGTCCCCAGCCGACCTGAACGGATCGTCACCACATCGCCAACCTTGTGCGTGAAACCGGCGCCCGGCGTGTCGCGATCCTGTGTCGGCGCGAACAGCGTGCCGCAGAACAGCACGAAGCCATCGGGGTAGTGATGTTCCGAGAGGCACTGCGCCACCAGATCGAGCGGATCGCGGCTGATCTGGCGCATATCGTTGCGCCCTTCGAGCCGGTAGCCTTCCGGCCCTTCGATGGTGAGTTCGATCTCGGCCCCGCGCACATCGTCGAGCGTGAAATCTTCGTCGAACAGGCGGATGAACGGGCCGATGGCGCAGCTTGCGGTGTTGTCCTTGGCCTTGGACAGCAGCAGCGCCGAGCGGCCTTCGAAATCGCGCAGGTTCACATCATTGCCAAGGCACGCGCCCACGACCTCGCCATGCGCATCGCACACCAGCACGACTTCGGGTTCGGGATTGTTCCAGTGCGAATCCGACCGCACGCCGACAGGCGCGCCGGTGCCGACCGCGGAGAGCACTGGCGCCTTGGAGAAGATCTCTGCATCCGGCCCGATCGCGACTTCAAGATATTGCGACCACATCCCTTCCTCGATCAGCGCCGCCTTCAATTGCGCCGCCGCTGCGCTGCCGGGGACGACCGAGCGGATGCCGCTGCCGACCTTGTCTTCGAGCTGTGCGCGGATCGCAGCTGCGGCGCTGGCATCGCCGCGGGCGCGTTCTTCGATCACGCGTTCGATGGCCGAGAGCGCAAAGGTCACGCCGCTCGCCTTGATGCATTGCAGGTCGATGGGGGCGAGCAGGCGCCAGCCTTCGGGCAGGCCATCTTCGGCCGCACCGATCAGCGCGCCACCTGCAAAGGCCCGCCGCGCCACGGCGCCGGAGACCGTGCTGGCGATGGAGGTGAGGTCGTGAAGCTGGCCGCCGACAATGCCGATCACGCACGGCCCATCGGGCGAAAGCGCCCGGCCGATGAAGTGCCCATCGCGGAAATCCGCGGGCAGGCTTTCGATAATGCTTTCGGCCATTTCTGGCTCTTGCCCTCCTCACTGATAGCGCTACCATAAGCACACAATCGCGGGCCGACAAGCCCCCAAAGCGAGCGATTATGGGGAGAGGTGAATGACGTCAGGACGGATGGCAGGATGGGTCGGGGCGCTCGCGCTGCTGGGGGCAACCGCGGTTGAAGCCGAGGACAATGTCGCCGCCTTCGACTGGCTCGCCTACGAGGGCGAGGAGGCAGCAACGCCGGTGCCGCCGGGGCATTATCGCAACCCGGTGCTGCCCGGCTTTCACCCCGATCCCTCGATCGTCAGGGTGGGGCGCGATTTCTATGTCGTCACGTCGACCTTCAGCTGGTTTCCGGGCCTGCCGATCCTGCACTCGACCGACCTTGTGAACTGGCGGCTGATCGGCAATGCCATCGACCGGCCCGGCCAGCTTGATTTCAGCGGCATCGGCACCAATCGCGGGCTGTTTGCACCCGCGATCACGCATCACGAGGGGCGGTTCTGGATCGTCAACACCTGCATCGAATGTGGCGGCAACTTCGTCATCACCGCCGATGATCCGGCGGGGCCGTGGAGCGATCCGGTATGGCTCGATTTCGGCGGGATCGACCCCTCGCTGTTCTTCGATGCCGATGGCCGGGCGTGGATTGTCTATAACGACGCGCCTCCGGGCGAGCCGGAATACGAGGGCCACCGTGCGCTGTGGCTCCAGCAGTTCGATCCGGTGGCGATGCGGGTGCGGCCCGAGCGCACCCTGCTGGTCGACAAGGGCGTTGACCCTGCCACCAAACCGATATGGGCCGAAGGGCCGCATATCTACAGGATCGGCGACTGGTACTATCTCCTGACCGCCGAAGGCGGCACGGCTGACCAGCATTCGCAGACCATCTACCGGTCGCGCGCGGTGACTGGCCCCTATCTGCCGGGGCCGTTCAATCCGATCCTCACCCAGCGCGATCTGCCGCCCGGGCGGCCCGACCGGATCGAGGCGACGGGTCATGCCGATATCGTGCAGCTGGAGGATGGCAGCTGGTGGGGCGTGTTCCTCGCCACGCGGCCCTTTGCCGGGCAATCGACGCTGCTGGGGCGTGAGACGTTCCTGTTGCCGGTGACATGGGTCGACGGCTGGCCGCGCTTCCTTGACCGCCAGCAGCCGGTGCCGCTGGTGGCAAAAGCTCCGGCGCTGCCCGCCTCGACCGGGGCGGAGTGGGGCAGCTGGCGCGAGGAATTTGCCGCGCCGCTCTCCAACGAATGGCTCGCCTTGCGCACGCCGGGAGGCGCGCCGCAATGGCAGGTTGAGGGCGGGGCGCTGCACCTCGCTGCCGGATCGGCCGCCGCCGGAAGCCTCGGCCGCCCTGCCTTCACCGGGCGGCGGCTGCGGCACCACAAGGCCGAATTCACCACGCGCCTTGCCTTTACCCCCGAACGGCGCGGAGATTTTGCCGGACTGCTGGCCTTCATGGACGAGACGCACTTCCTCGCCGCAGGCAAGGAGCAGGGGCGGATCGTGGTGCGGCTGCGCACCTCGGCCAGCGATTGGGCAGGGGGCCGCGAGGTCGCCGCTGCGCCGCTTGCCAGCGATGGCCCGGTCGAATTGAAGCTCGCTCTCGATGGCGGGAGTGCGCGGGTGTTCTGGCGTCCGGCAGGAGAGGGCGCATGGCAGCCGGTCGGAGGGGCGATCAATGTCGAACCGCTCGCCTCGGTTCACGCCGGGCTGTTCACCGGACTGGTGGTCGGCCCCTATGCCTTCTCGCCGGGATAGGGGCCGCGCGCCAAATCAGTTGGTCTTGAAGATATAGACCGGCCCGATTTCGACATTCTGCACCGCGCCTGCAAAGTGCAGGGTCACAGTCGCGTCCCCTGCGCCAAAGCCGCGGGTGGCGGTGAAGGGCAGGTTCACCATCTGCCAGCGGTCGCCGATCTTGAAGGCCTTGTCGCCAAAGCCCTCGTAAGGCGGGGTGGCGCTCTGCATCCGGGCGAAGATCAGACCCTTGCCATCATCCGTCCCCGCGCTGATCGTGCGCGCGACGACTGCGACCATGAAGGTCTCGCCCTCCTTGACCTCGGGCAGGATCGGGATCGCGGTGGTCAGATCCCAGCGGTTCTCGCCGACCTTGGTGGTGGTGAAGCGGGTCGCCTTCTGGAGCCAGATTTCGGGAACATCGATCCCCTGCCAGCTGCCGCCCGCCCCGCCATGCGCCCATGCACGGTTGGTGGGATCATTGACCAGCTGCCCGGCGCTGCGCAAGGAATCGGGCATCTCGATGCTGGCGGGGTCCTTGAGGCTGGGGGCGGGCTTGGCGGCGGCGCTGACGGTCGGGGTCTGGATGCTCGATGCACCCTTCACCACGATCGCCTGGCCGATCTCCACCACCTGCTTGGCGCCAGCCAATTGCAGCGTCACGATGGCGTCGGCCTTGCGGATGCGCTTGTCGGCCCGCGCGGTGACCTCGTGCCATTCCCAATCCGGCCCGACCAGCACATTGGTATCGCCGAACCCGCCATAGGGCGCGGCGTTCTCCTGAAAGCGCACGCCGAGGATGCCCTTGCCGTCCGACCTTTCGGTGCTGACCACGCGGGCATAGAAGCCGACCGTCACCTGCTCGCCGGCGCTGATGTCATCGAGAAGCGTGATATTGGTGGCGACCGTATAGGGGAACGCGCCCTTGGCCTTCACATTGAACACCCGCGCCGCGCCGCCGCCGGGAATGTCCGCCGCCTGCCGTCCGCTGGTCTCCAGCTCGGGGCCATAGCTCGCCCAGTCGATGCGGGTGGGATCATTGATGAGATCGCCCGGGATCTGCGCGTCGAGCGCGGCGAGTTCTGCCGACAGGTTCGCCTTGCCCGAAGACTTCGCCGCGGGCGCCGCTGCGACCGGCTTGGCCGGAGCGGGCGGGGCGGTGGTATCATCCTTCAGTCCGATCGCACCGCGCAGGCCCGGCAGCCACGCGCCCTCTTTGTGATCGAAGAAGGGGAAGGTGTTGGTATAGGCCCACATGCACATCCCGATCCCGGTCGGCTTGAACGCCTCGGCCACGGTGCGGTGATAGGCCACGCGGTCGGCCAGCGGGATGTGCAGGTCATAAGCCCCGACCTCGCCCATGAAGGGGGTCTTGCCGGTGCGCGCGATATAGGTCTGGATGCTGGCTACATCCTTGGCCAGCTGCGCGCGGTCTGCCTCGGTCGGGAAACTGCGGCCCACCGGGGGCATATCGGGCTTGGTCCATTCCGCCCCCTGATGGGTGTAGGCGAAGGGATCGTAGTAGTGGAAAGTCGGGTGGATGTTCGCATCATCCGGCAGCGGTAGCGTTTCGAGCGATTTGATCCCGCTCCAGTTCTCGCCCCCGATGATCACCGCGCGGGTGGGGTGGAGCTTCCTCACCTCGGCTAGCGCCGGGGCAAGGGTCTGCAACAGGTTCGCGTGGGTGAAGTTCTTGTGCGGCTCGTTCTCCAGCTCGAACCACAGCTTGGCTTCAGGATAGCCCTTGAAGGTTTCCGCAATCTGCTTCCACACGCCCCCGTGCCATGCGGCAACGCCCAGGGGATCATCATGGATCGGGTCGAAGTGGTGGCTGTTGAGGATCACGTTCAAATCCTCGGCCAGCGCCCAGTCGACGATCTGCTGGACGCGCGCCATCCATTGAGGGTCGATGGTGTAGGGCGGCTTGTCGGAGGACTTGTTGTGCCAGCGCACCGGCAGGCGGATGGTGGTGAAGCCCGCCGCGGCGATCCGCTTCAGATCCTCCTGACGCACCGGCAC
>Ga0209278_1000972_pt1 | contig 18665 bp, 9 predicted proteins | sample JI81BgreenDNA_FD_187504 | JGI IMG/M metagenome (GOLD analysis project Ga0209278, IMG submission 187504) | Wastewater effluent complex algal communities from Wisconsin, to seasonally profile nutrient transformation and Carbon sequestration -... | ecosystem: Engineered > WWTP > Effluent > Algae... | reverse complement strand
CATCTGGTCACCAAATCACACTTTCTTCGGTATCAAATTGGTAGACTTTGGAGCGGATGGCGCTTTCGGCGGCGGCGATGATACGGAGCATCAGGTGAATATCCCAAGTCCAGCGCAGCGTGAGTGGGTTAGTTTGGACATTCCACTATCGGAGTTTGTAGGATTGACGACGAGAAGCAACATTGCACAGTACATATTGGTAGGTCAGCCTACAGGAGCGACGACGGTATATGTGGACAACGTGTACTTCTACGAAGGTGGCGCTGGACCTTCTGATGAGCCGACCGTAGCAGCACCAGATCCAACGGTACCAGCAGATAGAGTGATCTCATTGTTCAGTGGAGTATACAACAATGTAGCGGTAGATACCTGGAGAACAGACTGGTCTGCAGCGACACTTGAAGATGTACAGATCGCGGGTAATGCGACAAAGAAGTACACGAACCTAGATTTCGTAGGCATCGAGACAGTGGCGAATCAACTAGACATCACGAACATGACGCACATCCACCTAGATATCTGGTCACCAAATCACACTTTCTTTGGTATCAAATTGGTAGACTTTGGAGCGGACGGTGCATTTGGCGGCGGCGATGATACGGAGCATCAGGTGAATATCCCAAGTCCAGCGCAACGCGAGTGGGTTAGCTTGGATATTCCACTATCAGAGTTTGCGGGATTGACTGGCAGAAGCAACATTGCCCAGTACATTTTAGTAGGTCAGCCTACAGGAGCGACGACGGTATATGTGGACAATGTATATTTCTACGAAGGTGGCGCTGGCCCATCTGATGAGCCGACCGTAGCAGCACCAGATCCAACGGTACCAGCAGATAGAGTGATCTCATTGTTCAGTGGAGTATACAACAATGTAGCGGTAGATACCTGGAGAACAGATTGGTCCGCTGCGACACTTGAAGATGTGCAGATCGCGGGTAATGCGACAAAGAAGTACACGAACCTAGACTTCGTAGGCATCGAGACAGTGGCGAATCAACTAGACATCACGAACATGACGCACATTCACCTAGACATCTGGTCACCAAATCACACTTTCTTCGGTATCAAATTGGTAGACTTTGGAGCGGATGGCGCTTTCGGCGGCGGCGATGATACGGAGCATCAGGTGAATATCCCAAGTCCAGCGCAACGCGAGTGGGTTAGCTTGGATATTCCACTATCAGAGTTTGTGGGCTTGACTGGCAGAAGCAACATTGCCCAGTACATATTGGTAGGTCAGCCTACAGGGGCGACGACGGTATATGTGGACAATGTATATTTCTACGAAGGTGGCGCTGGCCCATCTGATGAGCCGACCGTAGCAGCACCAGATCCAACGGTACCAGCAGATAGAGTGATCTCATTGTTCAGTGGAGTATACAACAATGTAGCGGTAGATACCTGGAGAACAGATTGGTCCGCTGCGACACTTGAAGATGTACAGATCGCAGGTAATGCGACGAAGAAGTACACGAACCTAGATTTCGTAGGCATCGAGACAGTGGCGAATCAATTAGACATCACGAACATGACGCACATTCACCTAGATATCTGGTCACCAAATCACACTTTCTTTGGTATCAAATTGGTAGACTTTGGAGCGGATGGCGCTTTCGGCGGCGGCGATGACGTAGAGCATCAGGTGAATTTCCCTAGCCCAGCACAAAGACAATGGGTAGGATTAGACATTCCACTATCAGAGTTTGTGGGATTGACGACGAGAAGCAACATTGCCCAGTACATATTGGTAGGTCAGCCTACAGGAGCGACGACGGTATATGTGGACAATGTATACTTCTATGAAGGTGGCGCTGGCCCATCTGATGAGCCGACCGTAGCAGCACCAGATCCAACGGTACCAGCAGATAGAGTGATCTCATTGTTCAGTGGAGTATACAGCAATGTAGCGGTAGATACCTGGAGAACAGATTGGTCCGCTGCGACACTTGAAGATGTACAGATCGCAGGTAATGCGACGAAGAAGTACACGAACCTAGATTTCGTAGGCATCGAGACAGTGGCGAATCAATTAGACATCACGAACATGACGCACATTCACCTAGATATCTGGTCACCAAATCACACTTTCTTTGGTATCAAATTGGTAGACTTTGGAGCGGATGGCGCATTTGGCGGCGGCGATGACGTTGAGCATCAGGTGAATTTCCCTAGCCCAGCACAAAGACAATGGGTAGGATTAGACATTCCACTATCAGAGTTTGTGGGCTTGACGACGAGAAGCAACATTGCACAGTACATATTGGTAGGTCAGCCTACCGGAGCGACGACGGTATATGTGGATAATGTGTACTTCTACAATGATATGGTGGGTACTAATGACCAAAGTTTGATTAGAGCTACAGCATATCCAAATCCAGTAGCGAAAGGACAAACCGTCAGATTTGCTGAAAATGTAAGTCAGATCGAAGTTTTCGATGCACAAGGAAGAAGGCTACAGAGCCTGAAGGCTGCTGAGCTAGAGACAAATAATTTAGAATCAGGATTGTACCTGGTGAAAGTATCGACCCAAGAGGGCCTCACACTTTCACAGATCATCGTGGTTCAATAAATTTTTAAAAGAAGCCGGCCATCTCAGCCGGCTTCTTTTTTTTGTGTGCCTGAATTCAGGAGTAAAATGCAACATTGAAACTAAACCCCAGTATAAAGCTATCCATTTTATTGCAAGGAAGATTTTCCGAAGTTTTGACGAAATAAGTACGAAAACGGATTAAACCTTAGCTATTGACTTTCGTCCATCTTTAATTCATCCACCAATATTTAAAAGCAAAATGGAACGAATCAAATTTTCAGCTTTGTGTGTACTCCTCCTCCTTGTGGGCATCACTTCGTGTGCCAAAAATGAACCTGAGGATGCTCAAGAACTAGTCGTTTTGGATCTACCTGCAATAGCGTATGATTATTCAAATTTGAATTTGCCCAATCACTTTACCTTCAATCCACCGGGTGCACCTCTGCCGGGCAGTGTCCTTGGGATAGATAATACGCCTGCGGACAATCCAGTTACCGATGAAGGAGCTACTTTGGGGCGGGTGCTATTCTATGACAAAAAGCTTAGTGCCAATGGTACCATTTCATGTGCCTCCTGTCACAAGCAAGACAAGGGATTTTCGGATGATGCAGTCTTCAGCGTGGGCTTCGACAAAGGGTTGACAAGTAGGCACTCCATGACCCTCATCAATGCTAGGTATTATCAGCGTGGTAGGTTTTTTTGGGACGAACGAGCCGCCACACTAGAAGAGCAGGTCCTCATGCCTTTTCAGGACCCAGTAGAAATGGGAATGACTATCGACAGATTGATCAGTACTGTAAAGGCTCAGCCCTATTATCCAGAGTTATTCCAAAAGGCATTCGGCACTTTGGAGGTTACCGAAGATAAAATATCACGAGCATTAGCACAGTTTGTACGAAGCATCGTGAGCCAGTCAAGTAAGTATGATGTAGGTAGGGCGCAGGTACCAGGACCACAAATGAATTTTCCAAACTTCACCCCAGAAGAGAATTTAGGTAAAAATCTTTTTTTCAGACCGATTGCAGCTGGCGGTGCAGGTTGCTTTGGCTGTCATACTACGGAAGCCTTTGTAAGTTCCGCCGCTGGCCCACATAACAATGGCTTAGACGAAAGATCAACAAATGATCTTGGAGCGGGTGCTGTTTTTCCAGGTCCTCAATTTGTGGGAAGGTTCAAGACTTCAACACTTCGAGATATCGAAGTCACTGCACCTTACATGCACGATGGAAGATTTAAGACCCTGGAGGAGGTGGTAGAACACTATAACAGTGGTATAAAAAATCATCCTACGCTAGCCCCTGCATTGAGGGATATGAATGGTAATCCTGTGCGGCTGAACTTATCTCCTGCCCAAAAATCTGCGTTGGTCGCTTTCCTTAAGACACTCACGGATCCAAGTTTAGCTACAGAGGCAAAATGGAGCAATCCATTTAGGTAAGCGCCCTAAAACTAGAAAATTAATCTAAACACCTTCCTCGTATGTGCCGTCTGCATGTTTAGCAAATCGAGGTAGGTTTCTGTCATGCACCTGGTCATATTTTGGCCATGGCCATCCACCAAATTTCGTCGCATGAAAATCATCGAATGCTTGGTGAATCTCCTCTTTTGAGTTCATGACAAAAGGTCCGTACTGGATGACCGTCTCATTGATCGGCCTTCCTTGGAGCATCAGGATTTTGGTCATTGCACCGCCTGCTTGGATAGTGGCCGCCATTCCAGCGTGAAGCTCTACGGAGTGGTATTTCTTGATCGTTTGGTTGTCAAGGCTGATGGTATCTCCTTCATAGAAATACAGTACTCTATTGATATCTACACCAGCAGGTGGTATCGTCAGCACTGCACCGGCTTCTATGTGAATATTCAAAATACAGACTTGATTCTTTGTATCCGCAGCCCATGAGCCCGGTGGTGGTGTGGGTGCTGTATAGCCAAACATCTGTCCTGAAATAAGTTCCACCTTACTGCGCAATCCGTTGGTATCTATTTGTTCAATTTTGGGTATGGTTTTCCCCCAAAGCATTTTGAAATGGGGTGGTGTCATTTTATTTTTCTTGGGAAGATTGAGCCACACTTGGAATAGTTCAAGTGGATTTTCTTCTTGATCGTTGAGCAGTGGGAACATCTCAGAATGCTGTACGCCACTACCGGCAGTCATCCATTGTACATCTCCTTCGCCATATCTTCCTGCCGCACCGAGTGAGTCTGCATGGTCCACCATTCCCTTTCGAACGATGGTGATCGTCTCGAATCCTCTGTGTGGGTGGCCTGGGAATCCGGGTACTTTCTTGCCGTGGTACATCCGCCAACCATCCTTTATGATGAAATCATCGCCTAGTGAGCGACCGGAAAGGGATGCAGCAGGTCCCATTTGTTGATTTCCTTTGGGAAAGGCATCTTCGTGGCGAACACAAAAAAGGAACGGATCCATCGTATCCCAGTTGAATCCCATTTGCTTGATGTCTTTGATAAGCTTTGGTTTTTCCACTTCCATAGCTTTATTTCCTTTGAGTGTGGTGGCACCTAATAGACCAAAGGATAGCTGTCTGAAAAAACCGCGTCTTGACGTGTTGCTCATAGTAGATTATTTACTTGTTGTAACAAATGTTGCAGAACTTGGGTTTCGTCGCTAATTGGATTTTTTATATTCTCAAAAATGTTTTGGAAAAAAGTCACCCCTCTAGTCGATAATGGTTTAAAAATACTTAGGCTTAGTACTTAATGATCACTTTAAAAGTAACTGCTTTAAGGAAGGGATGCAACCCAGAATTCCATGTTGTATCTTTGAGCAAATTTTAAGGATCAAACAAACAAGCTGAAAAACCAAAAATAGAGGCGTGATATGAACGAAGCAAATGAAAACCAAGAGAAGCAAAGATCTTTGCTTCGGATCAATCGGATCAAATGGGCGAGGTATTCCTTTGAATTTATGTCTATCTTTGTGGCTGTGGTGTCCGCTTTTGCTTTAAACAACTGGAATGACCAACGGAAGAATGAACTTGCGGCCAGCAAAATCTTACTTGAAATTTTCAACGGTACCAAAAAAGATGTTCATGACATCGCTTCCAATATTTACGGCCACGAACAAGGATTGGCAGCATGTGATTTTTGGAGGGATTTGATTCTAGGTAAAGAAGTAGATTTGGATTCTTTAGGTTTTCTTTATATTCGGTTTACACGTGATTTCATTTCTATTCAGAATTCTTCTGGTTACGAGACACTTAAGTCCAAAGGATTCGAACTTATCACCAATGATTCCCTTCGGTCAAATATCATTACATTGTACGAATTTGAATATCAAGCGCTCCGGAAGCTAGAAGAAGAGTATCACGAAGGGCAATTTCAGAAAAACTATTTTCAGGATTTCAATAGGATAATGGCACCACATTTTGTATTCGACGACAAAGGATCTATAGTTGGAATAGACCTACCACTTCGAATTACAGATTCCGAGAGGAAGATTCTTCTTAGCTATATTTTAAAAATCAATATAAACAGGAAATTCATGTTGGCTCTATATGCTGGTGTCGAAGATAAAATTCTTCAACTACAGAATCAGATAGAGCTAGAGCTGCAGAAGTAGCAAATATGCGGAAGCGCTGAAGTGGTTTGGATTGATTATTCACGGATCTCACATCAAAAGTATTTGCCAATTTCTGGAATCTGTCTTATATTGCCCTCAAATCGATAACAGATGCTACAATTTATCGCACAGCAGGCAAATCCAGTGTTCACCAATGATGCCGTCGTATTGGGTATTCTCATGGTGATCTTAGGAAGTATTTTCTATACCTCGTCTCTTAAAGAAGGCCCTTGGGCCAAATTTTACAAATTCGTTCCTGCCTTGTTGTTGTGCTATTTTATTCCAGCTTTGTTTAATTGGCCACTCAATCTCATTTCAGGGGATGTATCAGGATTATACAAAATAGCGAGTCGATATTTGCTGCCAGCATCCTTGATCTTATTATGCCTTAGCATTGACCTACAGGGACTTATCAATCTAGGGTCGAAATCAATCATCATGTTTTTGGCGGCGACGGTCGGGATAGTTCTGGGTGGCCCTATTGCACTTTTTGCCGCGGCGAGTATCATGCCAGATACCATCGGGGCAAATACAGATCAGCTTTGGAGGGCACTCTCCACCATTGCAGGTTCTTGGATCGGCGGGGGTGCAAATCAAGCAGCAATGAAAGAAATTTTTGCAGTTTCTGATGATCTTTTTGGCACCATGATCGTGGTGGATGTCATCGTGGCTAATATTTGGATGGGCTTTTTGCTTTATGGAGCGGGTATTTCGGATCGAATAGACCGCTGGCTAAAGGCGGATAATTCTGCCGTGATCGCCCTACGAGATAAAGTTACCGCTTACAGAGCAGAGACTGAAAAAAATCCTACGACTACTGACCTAATGATTCTTATGGCTGTGACCTTTGGCGGTGTGGGATTATCTCATTTGCTGACGGATATCGTGACGCCATATATGCAAGCACATGCAGAAACTTTGACCCATCTCAGATTGGACAGTCTTGCATCAGATTTCTTTTGGCTGGTTGTTTTTGCTACCACATTTGGGTTTGTGTTATCCTTCACGAAGGCAAAAAAGCTGGAGGGCTTGGGTGCTTCGAAATGGGGTTCTATCTTTATATACATATTAGTGGCTACGATCGGCATAAAAATGAACATCGGAGAGGCATTTAAAAACCTCAACCTTTTTGTGATTGGGTTTATCTGGATGTTGGTCCATGTGGTCGTTCTACTGGTGGTAGCTAAAGTTATTCGAGCACCATTTTTCTTTGTAGCAGTGGGCTCCCAAGCCAATGTGGGTGGGGCGGCATCCGCACCTGTAGTTGCTACGGCATTTGACTCTTCATTAGCGCCAGTCGGAGTATTGATGGCGGTTTTGGGTTATGCATTAGGGACTTATGGTGCGCTGATCTCTGCTTATCTGATGCAGGCTGTATCTTGAGCTCTAGCTATCTAGATAAATGACCTGTAAGCTCATATTCTTTTTGTAGGTAGAAGGTGTCTTCTGCGTGAATTTTTTGAATTGTCGATTGAAATGTGAGAAATTATTGAATCCGCACTCAAAGGCGATGTCAGAAATCGATAGCTTCCCATCTGATATCAGTTTACAAGCGTGGGTAATGCGGTATTCGTTGACAAATTCGATGAAGGTTTTTTTCGTTTGCTTTTTAAAATATCGGCAGAAGGAAGGAATAGTCATGTTGGCAAGTCTGCTGACCTCCTCGAGTGCTATTTCTGATTGGAAGTTCGATCTTACGTAGTCAAATACTTCGTCCAGACGGAAGGTGTCTTGTGGGGAGATGACGATCCCGGGTCCTGATACATTTAGGACTTCAAATTCTCTCGATTCGCCCATAATCTGTAAGATTTTGATCAGTTCAATTAGTTTTTCAAAGTTATTCATGTAAAAAAGACTATTCAGCCGATCACCGACGAGGTCTTTTGTATTCCCAAAGAAGCTGAGACCGAACGCACTTCTATCAAAAAGGGCCCTAATAAACTGCATCTCCGGAGCACTCTCAAAAAAACTACCTAGAAAATCAGCTCGAAATTGTACCACGATCTCTCCACCATGATTGGTAAATCTATCCGTAAATCCATAATGAGGTAGATTCGGTCCTACCATGATGAGGTCACCATTGAAGTAGTGAGACATGTGGTTTCCTATGTGGCGCTTTCCATTCCCATTGAGGATATGCACGATCTCGATCTCGGGGTGATAGTGCCAAAAGGGGCGGTCAGTTTGATTGACCTGTTCAAATTTTTTGATGGAGAAGCTATTCCCGAAGCTGGGAGCGATCCGCTCATAAACAGGCTTCATTTTTTCTATTTTATCCATATTTTATACCGATGCTAATTTAGTATCTATTCAAATTTAACACAAAATTATGGTAAAATTTAATCATTGGGTAAAAAAGTATATATTTTGGTCAAAATTGTAGTAGATTTCTCCTTTCGAATGCCTATATCTTTGCCTTGTCAAACAACGGTTTGGTGCATTAGCTTAGTTTTTGATCATTTATGATCTACATCCTATGTGAGGCTTGTACATACGTTTTTCGGATTCTGAAGTCATAGTCATTAGATTGGAGCGACTGGCCATCGTTTCAACAAACGGTTTATGACGCATGGAATTGGTATAAACGTCTTTATTGATTACAAGTTGGTTGATTCTATCAAAGGAATGAGCTGGAGGTACATTCGGATGCGAAAGAATGTAGTTTCATTTAGGTTTGCTCTAGAGATGGTGTTCGATCAAAGAATTACAAAATTAAAATCTAAAAATCATGAACAAATCATTGATTACGAGTGTATTCGTTTTTTTCTTGTCCCTAAGTAGTGTCATTGCAGATCCGGGTGATGCTACCAAGGTATATGCCCTCAATCTTTCCAGCTGGAATTCGGCAAAAGTCGATATAAAAGTGGTCGATCAGTATGGCAGCATCGTCTTCGAAGAGGTGGTCGTAGGAGGCACAAAGATGCGCAGCTACAAGTTTTCTGACCTTCCGAGAGGATCTTACACCATTCAGGTATCTGATAGTCAGCGTATGGTGAAGTATCCAATACAGATCACGAATCTTGGAATCGTGGAAGGAAGTAATGCGAAGGAGGTCTTCAAGCCAAGCTTCAAAATTAGTAAGCAGCAAGGATTATTCAACGTACTAGCACTCAACGAGCGAGTGAAGATTTCTATCGCGGATGAAGCGGGCGAAGTATTCTTCCAAGAACAAATCAAGAATAAGTCGACAGTGAACAGGTCATACGACCTCAGCAAGTTACCAGCCGGCAGTTATGCCATGACTGTGGTAGTAGGCGACGAAGTATTCGAATATCCATTTATTAAGTAGTTTATCCCATAGAAACTTCACACCCATTCGCAGCCCTAGTCTTGGTTTTCCCTCCGAAAATAGAGATTGATCTAGGGTTTTGAATGGGTGTAATGTGGCTTTTACAGTTTTTTGTGGCCTCTCCGCTATGGGGAGGCTTTTTTTATGCTCGGCAATCTAGATAGTACTACTTAAGACTCATCCTTATTTATATTTATGTCAATGTTTGTTCATTTTATAGTAAAAATTCTATTAATTTGATCGATCTATTTCTATAGAAATTGCTATGATTGTGTGTTATTTTTGCATTTTTAACATTTGATTAAAAATTAGACATATTGAAAAGTAGTATTTTACTCGTTGATGATCATCAGATAGTAATCAGCGGAATACAGCTCATTTTCCTTACCTCAGGATTTGATTCCGACCTGAAGAGTTGTACCAATGGAAATGAATGTATCAAAATGCTGGAACAACAAAGTTTCGATTTGATCATCCTCGATGTCAATCTACCAGATACGGATACTTTTCAAGTGGTCAATCTAATCCAGACAAGGTGGCCATTGCAGAAGATACTAATGTATAGCATGAGCTCTGAGGAGGTATATGCCAAAAGGTTTTTGCGTCTGGGCGTAATGGGGTATCTCAGTAAGCAAGCTCCTAACGATGAGCTGCTTGTTGCTGTCCAAACCGTACTTAAGGGCGAAAAATATCTTTCACGAAATATTTTAAAAATATTGGCAAATGAGGCCATAAATGGAAACTCACAAAATGTTTTCGAAAAACTCTCTCCTAGAGAATTTGAGATAATGACTTATTTTCTTCGTGGATTTGGCAGTAAAGAAATATCTGTCATCACAAATTTGCATTCTTCTACCATAGGAACCTATAAGTTCAAGATTTTCGAAAAACTCGGGATTACTAATTTACTCGAATTACAAGAACTTGCAAAAGCACAAGGTGTAAAATAAAGTGTTTTAAATTGATAATTGTTGGTTTCACTCTGCTAACTCCTTCTTTGATAAAGCTTTTTATTCAAAATCTATATATACATTTGTTCCTACTCCAAGCGTAGATTCGATGTGGAGCCTTCCTCCTAAGATTCGTGTTAATTCTTTAATTATTACGTAGCCAAGGCGAAAACTATCATTCCTTATTGAATTGCCTTGGTAGTCTTGATTAATTAACATGTCGACAACATCTTTTGGAATTCCAACACCTGTATCCTTACAACCCACTCTAAATGATTTTCCTTTTAATGTTTTTCCGTAAAGGATTATTGCCCCCTTTTCGGTGTGTTTTAGGCTGTTTGACAATAAATTTCTTAAGATGGTATCCAGGAACATTGGATCGGAGTCACAATTGAAGTTTTTTTCGCAAATAATTTGAATGGTTACTTCACCAGTTATAATTTTTTCGTTTTCAGCATGGAATTTTATAACTTCATTCAAAAGCTCAGAGAAAGGAAAGTTGGTCTTTTGAGCCTTAAATTCACCATTTCTTATTTTTATCCACAAGACGGTTTCGTCCACAAATCTATTGATTTTTGAGGAGGCTTCATTTATGTGGTGGAGGTGGTCGAATATGATCTCAGGATTTAAATATTGTTTGTTTTTCAATAGCAATTTAGAATTTGACTCAATAAATCTCAGTGGTGATTTGATGTCATGCACGAAGATAGACTGGAAAAGATCATTTTGTTTTATTTTTTCTTTGAGTTCAAGATTATATGCCACAAGATCTTGTTTTTGCTCATTTATTATACGCTCTAATTCAAGATTTTTTCTCATCGTAAATCTGCTATACCAGCGGGTCCCAAAAAAAATAAAAGCACCTAGGCAGAGTAGAGCAAGAGCATGAAACCAACCATTTTGATAGTAGTATGGTAACACCTTAATGCAGTATGTAAGGTTTTTGAACTCCTCTTCTCCAAAACCAACTCGAATTCTGATTTCTATAGTATAATCTCCATGTGTAAGATTTTGAAGACGGATATACTGTTTTTTGTCTAACTTTTTCCATATATGATCAGATTCCATTAATCGGTATTCTATCATTAAGTTTTGAGAGTGGCCATAGTGTACAGCCCCGACTTCAATTAAAATATCATCAATGTCTTGGGTCAGTGTCAGGTTTCTTGGGACGCTATTCATTTGTTCATCATTTAATTTGATGGACCTGATGTATAGGTTCCTTTTTGGAAATAAGGTCGTTACTGAGCATGGATTAAATTGAACCAGTCCTTTCATGGAGCTGAAACTCATCCCTCCATCATGAAGTCTAATAGCGGGAGACTGTACCCCACCATTGAATTCATTGGTTAGAAAACCATCGCTTTTATCGTAACGATAGTAAAAAATGGAGCTGGTTTTTCCTTGAAAATAGTTTTCTAAATCTATCATTCTAGTTCGAAATAAACCATTATTGGTAGAGATCCAAACATGGCTCTGATCGTCAGTAAGTGCAACATGGGCAAATTTCAAGTGTTCTTGTTCATCAAGGGGCATAGATTTCCAGTTTTGACCATCAAATAAAAAGAAACCTTGCCCATAAGTACCTACAAAATAAAGATTGGGTTTGAGCTTAGACATATTTCGGTATTCGGCATCGGGTAGATCTTGAATCCGTCTGGATTTAAGGAGTTTTGAATCAAATTCATATATGTTTTTGTTTGTCAATATATAATATTTGTCCGAGGAAATTTTGAATATGAAGCGGCCATCATCTAAGTTATTAAGTCCGATATCTGTCAAACTGAACGATGTATCGATTTTGTCACCGGATATTTTTAATAAGCCTTTATACTTTAATAGAAAATAGCTTTGTGGAGATGGTCCTTGAGCTATACTAGTAAGTTCATTGATCTCCGGCCCCTGGATCTCCATATACCTTTCTTCGTTTTTTATTACGACCAATCTTTCTTTTTCTGAAAACCATAATCGACCACTATCATCCACGTGATTAAGTGCTAGAAAAAAAGGACGCTCAACGTGTTTATTGAATAGGAATTTTGTAGAGTCAATGACTAAATAGTTATTAACTAATATTTTCCCATTAGGGAGTAAGGCCTGATTGTAATACTTGCGTTCATTTGGAATGTATGGCGTTGGCTTCTCCAAATCACTGTGAATTATAGTTTTAAATGGTTTCTGTTTGATTTCAAAGAGTCCTTCAGTGGCGCTTCCAAAATAAAAAAATCCAGTATCTGCGTGGTAAGTGCCAGATGTAAGATTGTGAATTTTTTTGTCTATTGGTACATCCTTCAGTATTGATTCAGAGACTAGCTGATCATTTATTAGATTTATCCTAAAAATTTCTTTTTTGTATAAGTAAAAAGCATCTGTCTCATCGGTGAAAATAAGACCTTCTGCTAAGATATCATTAGGAATATCAGTTTTAATAGGAGTGGGGTTTGCATCTTTTTTATATAGTAACCAACTAGCAGGACCAGTCTTTCCGATTACGACATCAGATTCATAACTCCTCATCATGAACTCGAAGCTATTTTTTTTGTCTACGACTGTTGCATCATTTCTTAGCCGTTGTCCATGTATGATTTTTATCACTTCATTTTCATCGGGTCTCCACAGTTGGTCGAAATCGTAAAGGTATGGCACGGGATGCTTACGTATTTTTTTTTTATTGAAAGCTACTTTATGGTGGGGTACACCCATTGCCCATTCGCTTATTTGGAAGTTGTTGATGTTTATTCGGTATGCTCCGGGTTCATACCTATTGAAATAAATATGATCATTGTTGTCGGATATGAACCTATGAGGCCGTAAAGTAGAGACATGGGAACTAGAAAATACAATTTTTTGACCGTCAAAAACGCAAAGTCCTCCATTGGTCGATATCCATAAATGATGATTTCTATCGAAAATCAATTGATTGATGTTGTTTTGGATTAGCCCTTCCTCAGTGGTGTATTGGGTGATTTCATATCTTTGACTGAATGCTGGAAATGTATGTGAATGACAAAACACAAACAACCATGCAATACTGAAGTTTCTTACCACATTGGAGAGGAATCCAAAGTTCATAATTCTTGGTATATGGGCACTACCTAACATTATTTTGTTTTGAAGGAGCATCCATAAGGATTTGCAAGGTGGTGCAAAAAAATTTTGTCATTTTCAAATTTCTTATCGATTTATGTTAAGTAGTCTTTGTTGGACAACTTCTTTGTAAAGTTAATAATCATGCAAATATACGTTGCAGTTGTAATCCCGATAAGATTTTTGTAAAAGATTTTTGGAATTATGTATTTCATTCCATTAGAAACTGAAAACATAAACATATGAATTTTTAGTTTATATGTTTAATTGTCAAACTTAGTAATTTTATTATTCTCAATCATTATTATATTACGATAACTTCATCTGATTTTTAAGTGAGGCTTTTCAAAGAATGAATCAACTTTGCATCTGAAATGATTTTTTGAACAATAGTGCTTGATCTACGAATATTAAAATGTGGTGAAAGCCTATGAGTTTTTGACCTAAAAGGTCGACTCAAGGCTTTGACCGTATCGATTTTTAAAGAGAAGGGCATTAGCTTTCAAGTCATCGTGGAGCATTTAGTGTTGGTTTACTGTCTGTTGTGTCGTTACAGTTGGGGTCAATACTATTTTTTATAGGTTTCTATACATTGTGGATAGGTATAACTTGTTGGTATGCATCACGATTGAAATTTGGAAAATCCAAGGGATCATTTGTGTTGTAAATTATATAATGATATGAAACCTCTTGGTGATTTTGGCAATGATTTGATGATTTTATTAATTATGAATTTTTGTAATTACTTGAAATCTATCTATACGTGACAATTCATATTGAATCCCTTTACTAAGCAAAAATGCACAGAGTTATAATAGTAGTGTAGGCTCTAGCACCTTTTTTTTAGACATCAATCATTTTATTCGCAATACATATTCCTATGTCAGCCTTTCTCAACAAAAATAAGTACATGAAAAATTATTTTTTTGCTATCATTTGTGTGGCATCCCTTATTGTATCAAACTTTAATGTATCTCAAGCTCAACAATGTACCATCACCAATATGACCACAGCAGTGGGCGCTAGTATATCGGGAAGTGGAACGAATGGAATATGTTTGTTCTGCAACGTTTCAAATACGGGAAATGTGGTAAATGCAAATACTTCTGATTTCGCTACGATTAGTATTCCTGTCGGAGTTTTCGGAAGCGGTTTCATTGATGTCCAACTGCCTCAAACCTATCCAGCTGGGACAAGGGTAGGTTTCGTAGTAGACGTCAACGGAGGATTAGCGGGGCTATTTAATGGTGTATCATTAATAGCTTATAATGGTAACACCCAAGTAGGTTCGGCTTCAGGTGGAGCTCTTCTTAATCTTCTTGGTATCGGTGGTGGGACAAATGTAAATGCCATTTTTTGTCAACCATTCAATAAGGTGAGAATTCAGGTTAGTTCCTTAGCGGGAGTATTGGCCACGTACAGAGTATTTTATGCATATGTTAATGAAGGATGCATTTTCCCAGTTCAATGTAACCTCGCTTCTTCGCGCCCTGAGATTTGTGGTGACGGTATCGATAATGATGGCGATGGATTAATAGATGGTGAAGATTCTTGTCTGACGTGTAATGCCGGCACTAGTGCGCCAAATCTATCAAATACGACAGCATCGAATACTTGTCCTAATCCAACAGTGAATTTGACAACGATCACTGCAAGCAACATACCTTCAAATGCAACACTTACTTGGCATACCGGAACACCCACTACAAATGCCAATAAAATCTCAGGAACCTCAGTAACTTCAGGTACTTATTACGCAGCATTCTTTGATGCTACCAATAATTGTTATAGTAATTCATTCGGAAGCACGGGTGCTACGGCCGTAACGGTTACGACTACAGTTTGTCCAGGCGCAAATTGTGGGATAATTCCAACTGGTCCTCAATACGATGGAATGGGTTTTTTTGGAGACACCAATGTGCCTGCTGGTGCCGTGACTCCTCACTTGAAAGCAGGTGAAATTGTAGGTTTTTCAAGTGTGAGTGACATGGCTGCTGGTCCAGGTGCTAATTTGGTTGCGGCCCAACATTCTGGATTCTCAACGCTTGACATCAGTGGAGTCACGGGAAGCACTTCCTTCGCTGCTGCTATTACAAACAATGACTACATATTTACGAATGTAGTGCCTAGCAATACTATTTATTTTACTGCACATAGATTTAATAATATCCAAGGTAATTATACTTTGGGTGTAGCTGTTTGGAATGGCACCACACTTACACAATTGGGCACTCTTGCCTCGACGACAACTGGTAATAAATCAATAACTTTCTCAACTCCATACTTAATGCAAGGTGGCGCAAGTTATCAAATACGTTATTACTATATTAATGCTACAGCAACTACGATTTGGACGGATAATCCAGTCTTATCGTTTAGAGCTTCTGCCCTTTATCCTGCACCAGCACTGTCAACAACTTCGATATCCACTACAAGTTGTCCAGCTAATGTAAATTTGACAACGATCACAGCATCAAATACACCTACAGTTCCAAGTGGAACACTCTTAACCTGGCATACAGGAACTCCTGCCACTCTAGGAAACAGAATTGCAGGAACTAATATTTCTACGCCGGGGACTTATTATGCTGCTTTTTATGATCCTGCTGCTGATTGCTACAGTGTAGCAAACACCGCTGTCATCGTTTCGGTGATCAATTGTACGGATAGTGATGGAGATGGGATCATTGATATCAATGACTTGGATGATGATAATGATGGTATCTTGGATACCGATGAAGGTTGTACTGCAAGCGTAACTATGGGTGCTGTGAATAGTACTATCGTTACATCCTTAATAAATACAAGTACAGCTATACTTCCCTTAGCTCCTCCAGGCGCAACCCTACCCAATGGTGGTGTTAGAGTTACTAGAACTTCTGGTGGAAATAACTGGGCTTTGTTCACGCCTCCTGTGGCTACGAGCACAGTGACCATCAATGGGACTACCTCATCACCATTCCCTACGACTTATTTGGATATTGTTGGAACCGTGCCTAGGGTACTAAATATAGACTTTGGTGTTTCAGCAAATTCAATTTCAAATTCAACCAATGAATATCAGTATATCATCGGCGTAGCTGGATTGGGTGGAGAAAATGTATCTGTGAATTTACTTTCATCTGTCAATTTAGTGGTGGTCGGAAATGCAAATGTATTTAGTACAAATCTATATTCATTGCTCAACGGGGTAGTTTCCACCACGAATGGAGCTGTCGGAAATCTAATTTCGACAAATACGCCCCTCAGTGTGACTCAGGGGTACACCTTCTATACAATTCCTGCGAACATTGCTAACTTTACCTTGACTTATACAGGCAACAACGATCCCCATGGAATAATTTTTGGGGTTTATAGAAAAAATTGCATAGATACAGACCATGATGGGATACCTAATAGCCTAGATCTAGACTCTGACGGGGATACCTGTTTCGATGCAGTCGAAGGTGCTGGATCTATCTCTGCATCACAAGCTCCGAGTGGGGTAATCAGCGGTACCGTAGATGCCAATGGAGTGCCAACCGCCGCAGCTGGAGGGCAAGCCATCGGAAATAGTCAAAATGCTGCCAACAATGATTGTATCGATACGGACAATGATAGTGTACCGGATTGGGCTGATTTGGATAATGACAATGATGGTATTTTGGATATCGACGAAGGGCTTTCAAATTCAGACTTGCCAGAATTGAATGCTAACATTGATGCCAATGGAGTAGTTCAGAACTATAATGCTTCTTTGGATTGTATATCACCAAAATTTGGCACTGGATCAAAAACAATGTCATTTAAGGTGCGATGGAACAATGGTACCAGCGGCGCTCCAGATACAAGGGCAATATTAAATGTTTACATCGGTGGTGTCAATTACTTAAGAATAGAAACGCCATCAGATGGCTCGTCAGATACTGATAATGCTACAGAATTTGGAGGAGATGCGATTATCACCTCATTTAATGGGGCGACTTTTACCAACTCTTTACCATCTCCTCAAGGTAATAATTACATTAATCATACACCATACCTATCAACTACAGGATTGACTACCATTACACTAACGATCCCTGTAGCGATCAATGCGGTAAATTTTAATTTCGATCTGAGTGCAGATGATTTTTTTGTTGAAGGTGCTACGATTGTAAATGCTTGCCAACTAGATACGGATGGTGATGGTACCCCAGATCACCTTGACTTAGATTCTGACAACGATGGATGTAATGATGTGCTGGAAGCTGGACATCAGGATCCGGATAACAATGGTACGCTAGGTGCAGCACCAGATACAGTGGATGGTAATGGTAAAATCACTGGTGATGGTGGCTATACTGGTACTAACGCAAGCGTAACGACTGTTGGTTCTGCGAGCACAATAAATACCCAGCCTTCTGATCAATCAGTGAATGGTGGTGCAAATGTTTCATTTACTGTAGCTGCTTCTGGAGGGTCTGGCACTACACTTTTCCAATGGCAGGAAAGTACAAATAATGGAGGATCTTGGAATAATATCTCCAATGGAGGTTTTTATAGTGGAGCTTCGTCGAGTATGCTTACTATCTCTGGTGTTCCATTATCTTTTGACGGATATTCTTACAGAGTCATTATAACCCAATCCAATTATGTCTGTGCCAATATAATATCCAATGCAGTTAATCTAGCAGTTATCGACGGGGATTCAGATGGTGATGGCGATTTGGATAGTACCGATCCAGATCCGAATGATCCGTGTGTGTATGGGCCTTCACAAATATATGCGAACACCACTCCAGCGTGGCGAGCATTGGACTGTGATAATGATGGACTGACGAATGGCGAAGAAGTAGACCCGAATAATGACGGCACTCCAGGACCAAACGGCAGCGATCCGAAGGATAATGACAGCGACGATGACGGACTTTATGACGGAGAAGAAGTGACCGGCGTGGATAATCCATTGACCCCAGCTAACCCAGGCGGCATGATGACGAATCCAAACAATGCCGATACGGACGGCGATGGTGTGACAGACGGTGATGAGCGTACGAGCACGGGACCATCGGATCCATTGACAGATGCTACGGACAGCTGTAGCCTGAATATAGCGGAGCAAACCTTGACTCCAAGTCCATCTTGGGCGACAGCAGATTGTGATGGAGATGGTACCCCCAATGGAGGTGACCCACAGCCAACAGATCCGTGTTTGCCAAATGCGAATGCGCTTGCATGTCCATCAGGAGATACAGACGGGGATGGTGT
>Ga0209278_1000968_pt1 | contig 18742 bp, 15 predicted proteins | sample JI81BgreenDNA_FD_187504 | JGI IMG/M metagenome (GOLD analysis project Ga0209278, IMG submission 187504) | Wastewater effluent complex algal communities from Wisconsin, to seasonally profile nutrient transformation and Carbon sequestration -... | ecosystem: Engineered > WWTP > Effluent > Algae... | reverse complement strand
CGCGCGCGAACTGGGAAATGATCTGGTTGGAATCGATGCTCATGGACGTTCTCGTGATGCGGAAGGCGCAGGAACGTCACTCGTGGACGCACCGCGGTCTTCGCCGGTTTCATGGGGATGCCTCGAACGAGGCGCGCGGATTGTAAGCCCGGCCGGGCTTCTGAACAAGGTTTTCACGACGTCGCCGGAGCGGCGTTCAGGCTGGGCCCCGAAGCCAGCCGCAGGGCGGTCGGCCCAGGAATCAGGACGCCGCGGCCCAGCGAAACAGCCGCTGCGGGTGCACCACGCCGTCGCGGCCCTCGACCAGCCCCACCGCCCGCCCGCTCGGGGCGAACGCGGCCATCAGGCCATTCGCGGCGTCCAGGCCGGCCAGGCTCTGGCCGTGGCCCAGCTTCAGCACCTCGGCCTCGCTCAGGTTCAGGCGCGGCCAGTCGGCCAGCGCCGACTCCACCGGCATCAGCAGGCTGTCCAAGGCGGCGAGGCCCCGCTCGCTGCTGCGGTCGATGGCTTCGATCTCATCGAGCGTGATCATCGTCGGGGTGCGGAAGGGCTCGGCCCAGAGGCGCCGCAGGGCGACCACGTGGGCGCCGCAGCCGAGGTCCTCGCCGATGTCGCGCACGAGGCTGCGCACGTAGGTGCCCGAGCCACAGGTGATGCGCAGGCGCAGCGAAGCACCGTTGATCGACAGCAGTTCGAGCGCATGGACGTCGACCTCGCGCTCGGCGACCTCGACGATCTCGCCGCGGCGCGCCTTGGCGTAGAGCGGCTCACCACCCTGCTTCAGGGCCGAATAGATCGGCGGGCGCTGTGAAATCCGGCCGATGTACCGCTTCAACACGCGTTCGACCGCATGCGCGTCGAGGAGCGGCACGGGGCGCTCACGCAGCACCTGGCCGTCCGCATCATCGGTGTCGGTGACGACGCCAAGACGCGCCTCCGTTTCGTAGGCCTTCCGCGCGCCGAGCATCAATCCCGCGACCTTGGTGGCTTCACCGAAGCAGATCGGCAGCAGGCCGGTCGCCAAGGGATCAAGGCTGCCGGTGTGGCCGGCCTTGTCGGCACGGAAATGCTTGCGAACGCGCTGCAGCGCGGCGTTCGAACTGAGGCCGGCCGGCTTGTCCAGCAGCAGCAGGCCATCGAGCGGACGGAAGGGAAGACGGTGCATGGGGGAGTCCTCGATGAGGATCGGCCGACGCGGCGCCCGCGGAGGGCGCGGCCTCAGTGGGCGTCGCGGGACGCCGGCGTGTTGCCCGTGGCGTCATCGCCGGGCACTTCGCCGTTCGCCTCTCGGATCACGGCATCCTGCTTCGCGGCTTCGCGCAGCAGCAGTTCGATCTTCTCGCCGCGATCGACGGATTCGTCGTAATGGAAATGCAGCTCCGGCACCTGGCGGATGCGGAGCATCTTGCCGAGCTGCTGGCGGAAGCCCTTCGCGAGCTCGTTGAGGGCCTTGACCACCTCGAGCGAACGCTCGGGCTTCAGCGCGGTGACGTACACCTTCGCGTGCGACAGGTCGCGGGTGACCTCCACGTCCGAGACGCTGGCCGACGGCAACGAATGCTCGCGCACGGCCTCGTGCACCATCACGCCCAGCTCCCGGCGGAACTGGGCGGAGAGGCGATCGGTGCGCGAGAACGAACGCTTCGGCATCAGAGCGTCCGCGCCACTTCGATGCGCTCGAAACACTCGATCATGTCACCCGGCTTGACGTCGTTGTACGCCTTCACCGCGATGCCGCACTCGGTGCCGGAACGCACTTCCTCGACGTTGTCCTTGAAGCGGCGGAGCGATTCCAGCTCGCCCTGGAAGATGACCGTCTGGTTGCGCAGCACGCGGATCGGCTTCGACTTCTTGACCGTGCCCTCGATGACCAGCGAACCGGCGACGGCGCCGAACTTCGAGCTGCGGAACACGTCGCGGACCTCGGCGACACCGATGATCTCTTCGCGCACTTCCTTGCCGAGCAGGCCCGACGCGACCTGCTTCACCTGGTCGATGACGTCGTAGATGATCGAGAAGTAGCGCAGGTCGAGGCCGTTGCCTTCGATGACCTTGCGGGCGGCGGCGTCGGCGCGGACGTTGAAGCCGATGACCACGGCCTTGGCCGCGGCGGCCATCACGGCCTCCGACTCGGTGATGCCGCCGACGCCCGACTGGATGACGTTGATCTTGATGAGGTCGTTGGACAGCGCGACCAGCGAGTCGCGCAGGGCCTCCACCGAACCTTGGACGTCGGCCTTGATCAGCAGGTTGAGCTGCTGCTGGCCTTCGCCCTGGCCCATCTGGGCCATGATGTCTTCCATGCGACTGGCCTGCTTGACCAGCTTCGCTTCGCGCACCTTGGCTTCGCGCTGCTGGGCCACGTCCTTGGCGAGGCGCTCGTCGGCCACCACCACGAAGTCGTCGCCGGAGTTCGGGACACCCGACAGGCCGAGCAGCACCACCGGGATCGACGGGCCGGCCGAATCGACCTGCTTGCCGGCTTCGTCGAACAGCGCGCGCACGCGGCCGTACTGCGTGCCGCAGACCAGGTAATCGCCCTTGCGCAGCGTGCCCTGCTGGACGAGCACCGTCGCGACCGGGCCGCGGCCCTTGTCGAGCGAGGATTCGATGACGGTACCGGCCGCTTTGCCGTCGACCGGCGCCGAGAGCTCCATCACTTCGGCCTGGACGAGGATCGCATCGAGCAGCGCGTCGACGCCCATGCCGGTCTTCGCGGAGACGCCGATGAACGGCGTATCGCCACCCCACTCTTCCGGGGTCACTTCATGCTGGGCCAAGCCGTTGCGCAGGTTGTCGATGTTGACGTTGGGCTTGTCCATCTTGTTCATGGCGACCACCAGCGGCACCTTGGCGGCGCGCGCGTGCTTGATCGCCTCGACCGTCTGCGGCATGACGCCATCGTCCGCCGCGACGACCAGCACCACCAGGTCGGTGAGCTTGGCGCCGCGGGCACGCATCGCGGTGAACGCCGAGTGGCCCGGGGTATCGAGGAAAGTGACGACGCCCTTGCCGGTCTCGACGTGGTAGGCGCCGATGTGCTGCGTGATGCCGCCGGCTTCGCCGGAGGCGACCTTCGTGCGACGGATGTAGTCGAGCAGCGAGGTCTTGCCGTGGTCGACGTGGCCCATGATGGTCACGACCGGCGGGCGCGGCGAGCGATCGCCCTGTTCGGCTTCGACGTGCGCGGCCAGCGCCAGCTCGGCGTCGTCCTCGGTGGCACGCACCGCCTTGTGGCCGAGCTCCTCGACGACCAGCACCGCGGTGTCGTGGTCGATGGTCTGGTTGATGGTCGCCATGACGCCCATCTTGAACAGCGCCTTCACCACCTCGGCGCCCTTCATGGCCAGCTTGTTGGCGAGATCGCCAACGCTGATGGCCTCGCCAACGGCCACTTCGCGCATGACTGGGGCGGTCGGGCGCGAGAACGCGTGCGGACCGGAATTGTTGCTGTTGCCGCTATTGCGCGACGGCTCCTGGCGACCACCACGGCCACCCGGCTTGCGCTTGTTGTTGCCCGTGTTTCGACGGGCATGCGCGCCTTCGCTCAGGTGCAGCTGGCCACCCACGAAACGGCCGCCGCGATCATCCTCGGCCGGCGCATCGGTCTTGCCACCCGGCTTGCCACGGCGGTTGGCCGCTTCGCGGGCGCGCGCCGCCAATTCGGCATCCGCCCGGCTCGGCATCTGGATGACGGGACGCGTCGTCGGACGCGGATCCGCCGGCGTCTCGACCGTGGCGGCCTGCGCCGGCTCCGCAGTGCGCTCGACGACGTGCGGCTCGGCTGCCGGCTCGACGTCGGAAACAGGCGTCGACTGCTTGGTGCGGGCGGCCTTCTCGGCGGCCTCCTGCTCGCGGCGGCGGCGATCGGCCTCTTCCAGCGCCTTGCGCTCGGCTTCGGAACGGGCCTGCGATTCGGCCAGCTTGCGGGCGGCCTCCTCGCGCTCGGCATCCGGGCCGCTCGGGGCGACATCGGCGCGCTTCACGTAGGTGCGCTTCTGGCGCACCTCGACGGCGACGGTGGCCTTGGTCTTGCCGCCACCGACCGTCAGCTCCTCCACCTTGCGGCGCTGGAGCGTGATGCGGCTGGGGCCAGCTTCCTCGGCGGGCTTTTCATCCTTGCCATGGGTGCGGCGCAGGAAGCCGAGCAGCTTCATCTTCTCGGTGCTGCTGACCACCTGGTCCGGCCCGGTGAACTGCATGCCTGCGCCGGAGAGCTGCTCGAGCAGCTTCTCGACGGGCAGGTTCAGCACCTTGGCCAGGGAGCGGACGGTGACCTCGGACATTCGGAAGGGCTTCCTTGGATGCGTTGCGCGTAGGGCGCTGGATTAAACGTGGGCTGCGGGCAGGACGGTTCAGGCGAACCAGTGCTTGCGCGCTTCCATGATGAGGGCGGCGGCGCGGGCGTCGTCCATGCCTTCGATGTCGGCGATCTCGTCGACGGCCATCTCGGCGAGGTCGTCGCGCGTGACGATGCCGCGCGAGGACAGCGCGTAGGCGGTGGCTTCGTCCATGCCTTCGAGCGACAGCAGGTCATCCGACGGCTTGTGCTCCTCGAGGTTCTCCTCGACGGCCAGCGCCTCGGTGAGCAGCGCGTCGCGGGCGCGGGCACGCAGTTCCTCGACGATGTCCTCGTCGAAACCTTCGACGGCCAGCAGCTCGGCGACCGGCACGTAGGCGATTTCCTCGACGGTGTTGAAGCCTTCGCCCACCAGGATGCCGGCGATTTCCTCGTCGACCTCCAGCTTGTCCATGAAGAGCTTGCGGGAGTTAGCCTGCTCGGCCTCCGACTTCGCCGAGATCTGGTCCTGCGTCATCACGTTGAGCTGCCAGCCGGTCAGGCGGCTGGCGAGGCGGACGTTCTGGCCGCCCTTGCCGATCGCCTGCGCGAGCTTCTCTTCGGCGACGGCGAGGTCCATCGCGTGGCGCTCTTCGTCGACGATGATCGACTGCACTTCCGCCGGCGCCATCGCGTTGATGACGAACTGCGCGGAGTTGTCCGACCACAGCACGATGTCGATGCGCTCGCCGTTCAACTCGTTGCTGACGGCCTGCACGCGCGAACCGCGCATGCCGATGCAGGCGCCGATCGGATCGGTGCGATGGTCGTGCGCAAGCACGGCGATCTTGGCGCGGTCGCCGGCGTCGCGCGCGGCGGCCTTGATCTCGACCAGACCCTGGCCCACTTCAGGCACCTCGAGCTTGAACAGCTCGATCATGAATTCCGGCGCAGTGCGGCTGATGAACAGCTGCGGGCCGCGCGATTCCGAGCGCACTTCGTAGAGGAAGCCGCGGACGCGATCACCCGGACGCAGGGCGTCGCGCGGGATCGACTTGTCCTTCGGGATGAAGGCTTCGGCGTTGCCACCGAGATCGACGTAGATGTTGCCGCGCTCGGCGCGCTTGACGACGCCGGTGACGAGCTCGCCCACGCGGTCGCTCCACGCATCGACCACCTGCTGGCGCTCGGCTTCGCGGACGCGCTGCACGATGACCTGCTTGGCGGCCTGGGCGCTGATGCGGCCGAATTCCGGGTTCTCGATCTGCTCTTCGATGAACTCACCGACCTGGGCGCCTTCGCGCTCGTCGACGGCGTCCATCAGGCGGATCATGCGGTCCGGCGATTCCATCACCACGTCGTCGGCCACGACCTCCCAGCGGCGGAAGGTCTCGTAGCTGCCGTCCTTCGGGTTGATCGCAACGCGGCAGGCGACATCCTGCTCCGGGTAGCGCTTCTTGGCGGCCGAGGCCAACGCGGCTTCCATCGCCTCGAGGATGACCTGACGCGGCACGCCCTTTTCATTGGCGACCGCTTCGATGACCAGCAACAGTTCCTTGCTCATGCTTGACTCCGCGACAGCGCGACCAGGGGCCGGCTTCAGTGGGTTCCGGGTGATTTCGAATTTGGGGTTTCGGCGCGCTTGCGGCGCGGACGGGGCGCTTTCGGCGCCGACGTCTCGAGGCCCAACGCCGCGTAATCCGGCACCAGCCTCGCCTTGTCGATGTTGTCGAACGCGACGGCGAACTCGCCGCCGTTCTCGAGGCCGATGACCAGGAGGTCGCCTTCGGCGCGCAGGATGGCGCCCTGAACCCGGCGGCGTCCGTCCTGCGGCAGCGCCAGGGCCACCTTGACCTGCTGGCCGGCGAAGCGGGTCGCCTGGGCGGCGTTGAAGATCAGGCGATCGAGACCCGGCGACGAGACTTCCAGCGTGTAGGCGCTGGCGATGGGATCGTTGACGTCCATCACCGCCGACACTTCGCGACTGACCGCTTCGCAGTCGTCCACGGTGACGTGGCGCTCGCCCGAGGCGACGTCGATGTAGAGACGCAGCAGGCCATGGCTGCGCGAGGGCGCGAACTCGATGCCCTGCAGCTCGAGGCCGAGGCCAAGGCCTTCGACGACGGGGGCGAGCATGGCGGTGAGTTCTTCGGTCTTGGTGCTCATGGGCCTGCGCGAAAAAACGGAAACAAAAAAGGGCCGAGAGGCCCTTTCCGGTACATCCAATTTCCGGGGGCCGGAGCCCCCGAGAGGACTACCGACCCAGCCTGACGTCGATCCGGAGCAGAGGATACGACGCGAAACTGGTAGCGGGGGCAGGATTTGAACCTGCGACCTTCGGGTTATGAGCCCGACGAGCTGCCAGACTGCTCCACCCCGCAGCAGAGACCGCGAGTATACGGGGTTACCTGCGTCGTGCGCAAGCACCCCGTTCGATCATGCGAAGGCTGCACGCGTCCACGCCATGATCAAGTTGGCGAACACGCCAAGGACCAGCAAGGCGACGGCGTTGGCGGCGAACACGAAGCGCAGGGTCCCGTCGGCATGCACGACGGCGAGGTCGCGCTCCGGTTCGTCGAAGAACATCACCTTGATGACGCGCAGGTAGTAGAAGGCGCCGATCACCGCCATCACCACGCCGGCGATCGCCAGCCACAACAGGTCGGCCTGCACGGCGGCACGGATGGCCTCCAGCTTGGCCCAGAAGCCGAGCAGCGGCGGCAGACCGGCGAGCGAGGCCATGACGATCAGGATCAAGGTGGCGTGGAAGGGGCTCTTCTGCCACAGCCCCTTGTAGTCGGCGATCGACTCGGCCTCGAAGCCCTGGCGGGACATCAGGATGATCGCGCCGAAGGCGGCGGCGGCCGAAATCGCGTAGCTGATGGCATAGAACATCGCGGCCGAATAGCCGGTCGGGCCGGCGTTGGCCAAGGCCATGAACAGGAAGCCGACATGCGAAATCGTCGAGTACGCCAGCATGCGCTTCAAGTTCGTCTGCGCCAGCGCCAGCAGGTTGCCGATCACCAGCGACAGCAGCGCCAGCCAAGCGACCATCTGCGACCACTCCGCCGACGTCGCACCGAGGCCCGACTCGAGCAGGCGGTAGGCGAAACCGAACGCCGCGATCTTCGGCACCGAGCCGATGAAGAGCGTGATCGCCGTGGGCGCGCCCTGGTAGACGTCGGGCACCCACATGTGGAACGGGGCCGCGCCGAACTTGAAGGAGACCCCCACCAGGACGAACACGACGCCGAACAGCAGCAGGCTGCGGTCACCGAGGCTAGAAGCCGCCCGGTGCACAGATTCGAGGTCGAGGCTTCCGGTGGCGCCGTAGATCATCGACATGCCGTACAGGAGCAGGCCGGAGGCCAGCGCACCGAGCACGAAGTACTTCATGGCGGCTTCGGACGAGACCTTGTTGTCCCGATCCATGGCGACCAGGCCGTAGGAGCTGAGGGCCAGCATCTCGAGCCCGAGGTACAGCGTGACCATGTTGCCGGCCGACACCATCACCATCATGCCGAGGAGCGCGAACAGCACGATCGCGTAGAACTCGCCGGCCATCAGGCCACGCTCCGTCAGGTAGGGGCGCGCATAGGCCAGCGCGAGGCCGGTCGTGATGCACATCGCGATCTTCAGGACATCCGCCAGCGTGTCGCGGACGAACATGCCGCCGAAGGCCGAGATCGGGTCGCCGGCGAGGCCACGACCGACCAGCAGGGCCGTCACGAGGAGCGACAGCAGCGCGAGGAAGTGGATCAACCCGCGACGCTTGGCGTCGACGAAGAGGTCCGCCAGCAGCAAGCCGAAGGCGGCGCCGCAGAGGACGATCTCGGGAAGGACGGGGACCAGGTCCGCGGCGGTGGGCAGGGGCATCATCGCGATCAGGTCTCCGTCACGGCGTCACGAGTTTGGTGGCCGACAGTTGCGACACCAGTTGCACCACGGACGCGTCCATCAGGTCGGTCAAGGGCTTCGGGTAGACGCCGAGCAGCAGCACGCCGACGGCGAACAGGCCCAGCACCCAGGCTTCCCGGGCATTGATCTCGGTGAGCTCGGCGACATGGCTGTTGGCGACCTCGCCGAACAGGATGCGCTTCACCATCCACAGCGTGTAGGCGGCGCCGAGGATCAGCGTGGTCGCGGCGATGAAGCCGATCCAGGGCTTTGCCTGGAAGGCCGCCAGGATGACCATGAACTCGCCCACGAAGCCCGAGGTGCCGGGCAGGCCGGCGTTCGCCATCGCGAACAGCACGAAGAAGCCGCCGAACCACGGCATGACGTTCATCACGCCGCCGTAGTCCTTGATCATTCGTGTGTGCATGCGGTCGTAGAGCACGCCGACGCAGCTGAACATCGCGCCGGACACGAAGCCGTGCGAGATCATCTGCACCATGGCGCCCTGCAGGCCGAGCTCCGCAGCGTCCTGGCGGACGTCCCCGCCGCGCATCAGGCCGAAGGCGATGAAAATGCCCAGCGTCACGAAGCCCATGTGGGCGATCGACGAGTAAGCGATCAGCTTCTTCATGTCTTCCTGCACCAGCGCCACCAGCCCGATATAGGCCACGGCGACCAGCGAGAAGGCGATGACCAGCCACGCCCACTCGGCGCCGGCGTCGGGGACGATCGGCAGCGTGAAGCGGATGAAGCCATAGCCGCCGATCTTCAGCATGATCGCGGCCAGCACCACGGAGCCCGCGGTCGGCGCCTCGACGTGGGCGTCCGGCAACCACGTGTGCACCGGGAACATCGGGATCTTCACCGCGAAGGCGGCGAAGAAGGCAAAGAACAGCCAGGTCTGCTCGGTGGCCGAGAGCTGCAGCGCGTAGAGGTCGGCGAGCTGGAAGCTGCCGCCCTTCACGTACAGGTACAGCAGGCCCACCAGCATGAACACCGAGCCGAGGAAGGTGTAGAGGAAGAACTTGAGACTCGCGTAGACGCGGTTTGCGCCACCCCAGACGCCGATCACGATGAACATCGGAATCAGCATCGCCTCGAAGAACACGTAGAACAGGATGGCGTCCTGCGCGGCGAACACGCCGATCATCAGGCTCTCGAGGACCAGGAAGGCCGCGTAGTACTGGTGCACGCGACGCTCGACCGAACCCCAAGCCCCCATCAGCACCAGCACGCTGGTGATCGTGGTGAGCAGGATCAGCGCCACGGCGATGCCGTCGACGCCGAGGTGGTAGAAGATGTCGAACGCCGGGATCCACTCGTGCTTTTCGACGAACTGCATCGACGCCGACGAGGCATCGAAGCCGGTGTAGAGCGGGATGCTCAGCGCGAGCGTCGCCAGCGAAACCAGCAGCGCGAACCACTTGGCTTGCGTGCCGCGCGACTCACCGAAATAGAGCGTGGCCAGGCCACCGAACAGCGGTAGCCAGATCAGGGCGCTCAGCAGGGGAAAACCATCCATCAGGGCGTCCTTGGTCGGTTCAGGCGGCGGTCCAACGACCGACCAGCCACATCAGGGCGATCAGGCCGAGGATCATCGCGAAGGCGTAGTGGTAGAGGTAACCGGACTGCACGTGGCGGCTGACGGCGGCGACGCGGTCGATCACCCATGCGGAGCCGTTCACCAGCGCGCCGTCAATCAGGCCGCGGTCGCCGCGCTTCCAGGCCACCTGACCCAGCTTGATGCCACCGTCGGCGAAGCCGTTGATCCACAGGTGATCCATCCAGTACTTGGCTTCCAGTACCTTGACCAGCGGCGACAGCGCTTGGCGGACCTTGCTGCTGAGGCCCGGCCGCAGCAGGTAGAGGAAGGTCGCCAGCAGGAAGCCGCCGAGCATCAGCCAGAACGGCAGAGCGACGAAGCCGTGCGAGCCGAAGCCGACCGCACCGTGGCCGAAGTACTGGCAGCCCACGTAGGCGAGCACATCCGGCGTCAGCGCGACGCCCGAACCGTGGTCGGCCTTCTCCGCGGCATCGATGGCCTCGCAGTTGGCCGGCGCCGAGACGGCGGGTTCGAAGGTGACGCTCGACGGAAGGCCCGCGAGGGCATCCGGCGTACGCGGCACATACTGGTAGATCGCCCCCTCGAAGAAGGGCACCACGTCCTTCTGGCCCGACAGGTCCTTGCCGAACAGCATCGGCCCGACGGTGAAGAAACCCACGACGATCGACGGGATCGCGAGCAGAACCAGCGGGACGGTGACGACCCAAGGCGACTCGTGCGGCTCGACCGGGCCGTGGTGGCCATGATCGTCGTGCGCGTCGTGGTGGTCGTCGTGCGCGCCATGGCCCTCATCGGCGTGGGCGTGGCGGAAGCGCTCCTCGCCATGGAACGTCAGGTAGAACAGGCGGAAGCTGTAGAAGCTGGTGACGAACACGCCGGCCAGCACCGCGAAGATGGCGTACTGGTTCACCCAGCTGCCGCCCTCGCCCGCCGCGCGGACCGCTTCGATGATGCTGTCCTTCGAGTAGAAGCCCGAGAAGAACGGGAAGCCCACCAGTGCCAGCGTGCCGATCAGCGACGTCCAGTAGGTGATCGGCATGTACTTGCGCAGGCCGCCCATCTTCCGCATGTCCTGCTCGTGGTGCATGCCGATGATCACGCTACCGGCCGCCAGGAACAGCAGCGCCTTGAAGAAGGCGTGCGTCATCAGGTGGAACACCGCGGCGCCGTAGGCCGACACGCCCAGCGCGACGGTCATGTAGCCGAGCTGCGACAGCGTCGAATAGGCCACGACGCGCTTGATGTCGTTCTGCACCATGCCGATGAGGCCGGTGAAGAGCGCCGTCGTCGCGCCGATGAACAGGATGAACTGCAGCGCCGAGGGCGCAAGCTCGAACACCGGCGACATGCGGCTGACCATGAAGATGCCCGCCGTCACCATCGTCGCCGCGTGGATCAGCGCGGAGATCGGGGTCGGGCCCTCCATCGAGTCCGGCAGCCAGACGTGCAGCGGTACCTGCGCCGACTTGCCCATCGCGCCGATGAACAGGCAGATGCCGATGAAGGTCATCGCGTCGATGTTCCACGCCGGCACCTGCAGGCCGAGCAGGCTGAACTCGTTCCAGAACGTCAGCACCTGGCCCGGGCCGCTGGTGACCTGCGCGAACACCGTCGCGTAATCGAGCGAGCCGTAGTAGTACAGGACCGCGGCGATGCCCAGCAGGAAGCCGAAGTCGCCCACGCGGTTGACGATGAACGCCTTCATGTTGGCGAAGACGGCCGTCGGGCGCTTGTACCAGAAGCCGATCAGCAGGTAGGACACGAGGCCCACCGCTTCCCAGCCAAAGAACAGCTGCAGGAAGTTGTTGCTCATCACGAGCATCAACATCGAGAAGGTGAACAGCGAGATGTAGCTGAAGAAGCGCTGGTAGCCCTCGTCTTCCGCCATATAGCCGATGGTGTAGACGTGCACCAGCAGCGACACGAAGGTGACGACGACCATCATCATGGCCGTCAGGCGATCGACCATGAAGCCGACGTGGGCGGAGTAACCGCCGATATCGAAGAAGGTGTAGAGGTTCTGGTTGTAAGGGTCGGCGCCACCGAACCAGAGCTGCCACAGCACCTGGATGGAGAGCGCGCAGCTGAGGGCGACGCCGGCGATGGTGACGGTGTGCGCGCCGGCGCGGCCGACCTGGCGGCCGAACAGGCCGGCCACGATCGAGCCGAACAGCGGCGCGAGCGCGATGAGCAGCAGGACGTTCGTGGAAAGGGTGTGTTCCATGTCAGCCCTTCATCGCGTCGAGTTCAGCCACGTTGATCGTCCGCTTGTTGCGGAACAGCGTGACGAGGATGGCGAGGCCGATGGCGGCTTCCGCCGCGGCGACCGTCAGGATGAAGAACACGAACACCTGGCCGTGCACGTCGCCGAGGAAACGCGAGAACGCCACGAAGTTGATGTTCACCGCCAGCAGCATCAACTCGATGCACATCAGCAGGACGATGACGTTCTTGCGGTTGATGATGATGCCGGCGACGGACAGCGCGAAAAGGATCGCACCCAGGGTAAGGAAGTGGGCCAGCGTGATCATGCCTCGCCCTCCTCGCGGCGGACTTCGGCCGCCATCTTGATCACGCGCACGCGATCCTCCTTGCGGACGGCCGACTGCTTGGCCGGGTCCTGGTGGCGGGCGCCCGGACGGCGTCGCAGCGTCAGCATCACGGCGGCAAGGATGGCCACGGTGAGCAGGACGGCGGCGACCTCGAACGGGTACAGGTACTCCGAGAACAACGTGCGGCCGATCCACTCGAGGTTCGAGAAACCGGCCTCGGCCGCCGGATCGGCGGTGGGGAACGCGACGTCGCGCTTGCCGGTGGTGACGCCCAGGAGCACCAGCATCTGGATGAACATCAGGCCCGACACCGCGGCAGCGACCGGCAGGTACCTGGCGAACCCCTCGCGCAGCGGCGCGGTATTGATGTCAAGCATCATCACCACGAACAGGAACAAGACCATCACCGCGCCGACGTAGACGAGCACGAGCGCCACGCCGAGGAACTCGGCCTGCAGCAGCAGGAAGAGGCAGGCGGTCGAGAAGAACGTCAGCACGAGGCAGAGCACCGCGTGCACGGGGTTCTTGAAGAGGATGACGCCAAGGGCCGAAGCCACCGCCATCGCCGCGAAGAGGTAGAACGCGATCAGTTCCATGCCCTGTCCTCAGCGGTAGGCCGAATCGGCGGCGCGGCGCTCGGCGATTTCCGCCTCGAACCGATCACCGATGGCGAGGAGCTGCGGCTTGGTGACGATGTTCTCCCCGCGCTTCTCGAAGTGGTATTCGTGGATGTGCGTCTCGACGATCGAATCGACCGGGCAGCTCTCCTCGCAGAAGCCGCAGAAAATGCACTTGAAGAGGTCGATGTCGTAGCGCGTGGTGCGGCGGGTGCCGTCGGCGCGGACGTCGGAATCGATGGTGATGGCCAGCGCCGGGCAGACCGCCTCGCACAGCTTGCAGGCGATGCAGCGCTCCTCGCCGTTCGGGTAGCGGCGAAGCGCGTGCAGGCCGCGGAAGCGCGGCGACTGCGGGAACTTCTCGTACGGGTAATTGACCGTGTACTTCGGCTTGAACATGTACACGAAGGTCAGCCATAGGCCCTGGAGGAGTTCCAGGAGCAGCAGGCTCTTCAGGTAGGCGATCGCGCGATTCATGGTTTGGCTTCTGCCCTGCCCTTACTGGCCGATCTCGAACCAGCCGGCGTAGGCCATGGCGGCCACGACGAAGGTCCAGACGATGGTGATGGGAATGAAGACCTTCCAGCCCAGACGCATGATCTGGTCGTAGCGGTAGCGCGGGAACGTCGCGCGGAACCACACGAAGCTGAAGGCGAACAGGAAGGCCTTGATGAACAGCCACCACGGCCCGGCGACGCCAAGTACCGGCACCGATTCCGGGAACGGCGACAGCCAGCCGCCGAGGAAGAACAGCGCCGCAAGGAAGCTGATCAGGATCATGTTCGCGTATTCGGCGAGGAAGAAGATCGCGAACGCGGAACCCGAATACTCGACGTGGAAACCGGCCACGATCTCCGACTCGCCCTCGGCGACGTCGAAGGGCGCGCGGTTGGTTTCGGCCACGCCCGAGATGAAGTAGATGACGAACAACGGCAGCAGCGGCAGCCAGAACCATTCGAACAGGCCGGCGTCGCCCTTCTGGGCCTGCACGATCTCGGTGAGGTTCATGGTGCCGGCGGCGACCAGCACACCCACCAGCGCGAAGCCCATCGCGATCTCGTAGCTCACCACTTGGGCGGCCGAGCGCAACGCGCCGAGGAACGCGTACTTCGAGTTCGAGGCCCAACCGCCGATGATCACGCCGTAGACGCCCATCGAGGTCAGGGCCAGCAACACCAGCAGGCCGGCATCGACGTCGGCGATGACGAGGCCCTCGCCGAACGGCATCACCGCCCACGCGGCGAAGGACGGCGCCAGGGCAATCAGCGGGGCGAGGCGGTGCAAGAAGGCGTTCGCGCTCGAGGGCACGATGCTTTCCTTGAACAGCATCTTGAAGACGTCGGCGAAGGCCTGGATGACGCCGAGGCCCGGCACCAGCTGGCCGATGAACACCGGCCCGTGGCGCACATGCATCCAGCCGATGACCTTGCGCTCGAGCAGCGTGTAGAACGCCACAGCCACCGTGAGCGAGATCATCAGCGGGACGATCTTGACCAGCATCCAAGCCACGGAACCGGCGGCGCCGAACTCGAGCAGGAAGTCGCGAAGCGGAGCGAAGAATTCCATCAGGCACCCGCCTTGGTGATGGTCAGCGCACCATGCGCAGCCAGCGGCGCGGTGGCCGGATAGCCCGACTCGACCCACGCCGTGCCCTTGGCGAGGCGCGGATTCAGTCGAACCGGCAGGGCCGCATGGCCATTCGCATCGGCGACCTTGGCGATGGCGCCGTCGGTGAGGCCCAATGCCGCGCCGTCCTCCGGATGGAGCTCGACGCCCTGCCCCTTGGTCAGCGGATGGGCATTCAGCGCCTCCGAGCGGCGCAGCTGCGCATCGATACGGTAGACCGGCGAGGTGGCGAGACGCTCGATGCCGGCGACAGCCGAAGCCGCCGAAAGCCCGCTGCCGGAGGCGGCGGCCTGCGGCGCCATCGACTCGCGCAGCGCACCAAGATCCATGTGCGCGAAGCCGGCGATCCCCATCGCATCAGCGAGGGCACGCAGCACGCGCCAGCCAGGGCGCGCTTCGCCGCGCGGCTTGCCGCCGGCGCTGGTGAACTGAACGCGGCCGTCGAGGTTGGTGTAGCTGCCGTCGGTTTCCGCACCGGCCGCGATCGGCAGGATGAGGTCGGCGACCTGCTTCAGCGATTCACTGGCGTACACAGAGAAGGCGACGACCTTGGCGGCCGACAGGGCCTTGAGCGCGGCCGTCGCATCGGCGAAGTCGTAGGCCGGCTCGACGTTGTAGAGCACGTAGCCGGCCTTGGCCTTGGCAAGCTGCGCCGCGGCGTCATGTCCACCGGCCGGCAGCACGCCGTGCTGGGCCAGACCGAGGGCGTTGGCGCCCTGCGGAATGCGGTTCAACGCCACGCCAGTTGCAGCGGCGATCGCCCGCGCGGCCGCGCGCAGGTGCGAGGCGTTGGCATGGGTCTCGGCGATCTCGCCGAGGACGATCGCACCGGCCTTGGCGTTCTTCAGCGCCTCGGCGATGCCGGCGAGCGAGGCGTCATCGATGGCGGCGGCGATACCGCCCGGCAACGTCGCGCCAAGCTTCGCGGCCAGCGCAGCAAGCACGCCCGGCAGCTTCGACGGGGCCACGATGGCCTTGCCGGCGAGCGCGTGCGCGACCGGGAAGTCGACGGGGTTGATCGCGAAAACCTTCGCGCCCCTCTTCGTCGCCTTCAGCAGGCGCTGGTGCAGCAGGGGCACTTCATGGCGGAGGTTCGTACCGACCAGCAGCACGACGTCGGCCTTCTCGAGCTCGGCGGCGCTGCGGCCGAAGGCTTCGGCCACCGGCGCGTCGGCGAAGTCGACCTGCGTCAGGCGGTGGTCGATGGCCGCGCTACCGAGGCCCTTGGCGAGACGGGCGAGCGAGGCGCCTTCTTCGTTCGAGGCCGAGGGATGCACCAGCACGCCGGTGTCGGCGCCGCTGGCCTTGACCATCGAGGCGGCAAGGGCGAGCGCCTCGTCCCAGCCGATGGTCTTCCAGCTGCCGTCCGCCTGCTTGGCGAGCGGCGACGTGGCGCGATCCTCGCTGTACAGGCCTTCATGCGAATAACGGTCGCGGTCCGACAGCCAGCACTCGTTCACCGCTTCGTTGTCGCGCGGGACGATGCGCAGGACCTCGTTGCGACGCACGTGCAGGAACAGGTTGGAACCCAGCGCATCGTGCAGGCCGATCGACTCGCGAGCCACCAGCTCCCACGGACGGGCCTTGAAGCGGTAGACCTTGTTGGTCAGCGCGCCGACCGGGCAGACGTCGATGACGTTGCCCGACAGCTCGCTCATCAGCGGCTTGCCGTCGTAGGTGCCGATCTGCAGGTTCTCGCCGCGGTACATGCCGCCGAGCTCATACGTGCCGGCGACATCGGCGGTGAAACGGACGCAGCGCGTGCAGTGGATGCAGCGCGTCATCTCGGTGGCCACCAGCGGGCCCAGGTCCTCGTCGGCTACGACGCGCTTGCGCTCGACGTAGCGGCTGACCGAACGGCCATAGCCCATCGAAACGTCCTGCAGCTCGCACTCGCCGCCCTGGTCGCAGATCGGGCAATCCAGCGGGTGGTTGACCAGCAGGAACTCCATGACGTTGCGCTGCGCATCGAGGGCGCGCTTCGTCTGGGTGGTGACCTTCATGCCTTCCATCACCGGCGTGGCGCAGGCCGGGGCGGGCTTCGGCATCTTCTCGACGTCGACGAGGCACATGCGGCAGTTGGCCGCGATCGGCAGCTTCTTGTGGTAGCAGAAGCGCGGGATCGCGATGCCGGCGTTGTCCGCCGCCTGGATGATCATCGAACCCTTCGGCGCCTGCATCGGCACGCCGTCGATCTCGATGTTCACCACGTCGGTGGCGGGGGCGGTGGGCGTGGCGGCGCTCATGCGGCCTTCTCCGTGACGACGCCGGCGGCCTGGTCATCGACCAGGAAGCGCTTGTTGACGATGGCGTACTCGAACTCGCTCCAGAACTGGCGCAGGAAGCCCTGCACCGGCCACGCGGCGGCCTCACCGAAGGCGCAGATGGTGTGGCCTTCGATCTGGCCGGCAGCGGCCTTCAGCATCTGCAGGTCATCGAGCGTCGCCTTGTGTTCGACGATGCGGGTGAGCATGCGGTACATCCAGCCCGTGCCCTCGCGGCAGGGCGTGCACTGGCCGCAGCTTTCCTTGAAGTAGAAGCGCGCGATGCGGTGGCAGGCGCGCACCATGCAGGTCGTCTCGTCCATCACCACGACCGCACCCGAGCCGAGGCCGGAGCCGGCCTTCTGGATGCTGTCGTAGTCCATGGTCAGGCCGAGCATCACGTCGCCCGGCAGCACCGGCATCGACGAACCACCGGGGATCACGGCCTTGAGCTTGCGACCGCCGCGGACGCCACCCGCCATCTCCAGCAGATCCTTGAAGGGCGTGCCGAGACGTATCTCGAAGTTGCCCGGCTTGGCCACGTGGCCGGAGACCGAGAAGATCTTCGGGCCGCCGTTGTTCGGCTTGCCGAGGCCCAGGAACCACTCCGCGCCGTTGCGGATGATGGCCGGCACCGAGGCGTAGGTCTCGGTGTTGTTGATCGTGGTCGGACGGCCGTAGAGGCCGAAGTTGGCCGGGAACGGCGGCTTGTAGCGCGGCTGGCCCTTCTTGCCTTCCAGCGACTCCATCAGCGCGGTTTCTTCGCCGCAGATGTAGGCGCCGGCGCCCAGCGCCGAGTACATGTCCACGTCGATGCCGCTGCCCTGGATGTTCTTGCCCAGCCAGCCGTTCGCGTAGGCCTCCTTGAGTGCCTCCTCGAAGTGCTCGAAGGGCTCGTGATGGAACTCGCCACGCATGTAGTTGTAGGCGGCCGTCGAACCGGTGGCGTAGCAGGCGATGGCCATGCCCTCGATCACCGCGTGCGGGTTGTAGCGCAGGATGTCGCGGTCCTTGCAGGTGCCCGGCTCCGATTCATCCGAGTTGCAGAGGATGTACTTCTGGCCCGGCGCGTTGCGCGGCATGAAGCTCCACTTCAGGCCCGTCGGAAAGCCGGCGCCGCCGCGGCCACGCAGCGAGCTCTGCTTCACCTGGTCGATGATCTGCTCCGGCGGGATCTTCTCGGCGAGGATCTTGCGCCAGGCGGCGTAGCCACCCACTTTCAGGTAGTTCTCGTACGACCACGGCTTGTCGAAATGCAGCGTGGTGTAGACGACCTGGTGCTCCTGCGGCGCGGGGCCGACGGGGCCGGTGGCGTGCGAAGCGTGCGAACCGTGGTGTGCCATCTGTGGCCTCACTTCAACTCGTCGAGGATGGCGTCGACCGAGGCCGGCGTCAGCTTCTCGTGGTAATGGCCGTTGACGACCATCATCGGGGCGCCGGCGCAGGCGGCGAGGCATTCCTCTTCCACCTTCAGCCAGACGCGACCGTCGGCGGTCGACTCGCCGTTCTTGATGCCGAGCTTCTTCTCGCAATGGCGGACGATGTCCTCGGCACCATTCAGCCAGCAGCTGATGTTGGTGCAGACGGCGACGACGTTCCGGCCGACCGGCTCGAGCGCGAACATCGAATAGAAGCTCGCGACCTCGTAGGCCCAGACCGGCGGGATGCCGATGTACTTGGCGACGGCGGCGATGAGCTCGTCGGTCAGGTAGCCCTGGTTCTGCTCCTGCGCGGCGATCAGCGCCTGGATGACGGCGCTGCGGCGGCGGTCGGCGGGGAAGCGCGCCAGCCACTCCTCGATGCGGGCGCGGGTGGCGTCCGACAGCGCGACCATCGGGTCGACGTGCTGGCAGGCCTCGAAATTGCCCGTGGCTTTCATCGGTCGATCTCTCCGAACACGACGTCGTAGGTGCCGATCATGGCGACGACGTCCGACAGCATGT
>Ga0209278_1000967_pt1 | contig 18746 bp, 15 predicted proteins | sample JI81BgreenDNA_FD_187504 | JGI IMG/M metagenome (GOLD analysis project Ga0209278, IMG submission 187504) | Wastewater effluent complex algal communities from Wisconsin, to seasonally profile nutrient transformation and Carbon sequestration -... | ecosystem: Engineered > WWTP > Effluent > Algae... | reverse complement strand
ATCGGCGTCACGATGGCCGGCGTGCGCAAGGCCGGCCGGCGCGACCTGGTGGTGTTCGATCTGGCCGAAGGCACGCAGGTGGCCGGCGTCTTCACCACCAACCGCTTCTGCGCCGCGCCGGTGCAGCTGTGCCAGCAGCGCCTGGCCGAGGGCCACGCCGTGCGTGCGCTGCTCGTGAACACCGGCAACGCCAACGCCGGCACGGGCGCCGACGGCCTGGCGCGCGCGCGCCGCAGCTGCGAGGCCCTGGCCAGCCTGCTGGGCGTGGCGCCCGAGCAGGTGCTGCCGTTTTCCACCGGCGTGATCATGGAGACGCTGCCGGTCGATCGCATCGAGGCCGGCCTGCCCGCCGCGCTGGCCGCGCGCAGCGAGGCCGCCTGGGCCGAGGCCGCCGCCGGCATCATGACCACCGACACGCTGCCCAAGGCCGCGTCGCGCCAGGTGCAGATCGACGGCCACACCGTCACCGTCACCGGCATCGCCAAGGGCGCCGGCATGATCCGCCCCAACATGGCCACCATGCTGGGCTTCATGGCCACCGACGCCGCCATCGCACCGGCGGCGCTGCAGCAGCTGGTGCGCGAGGCGGCCGATCTCAGCTTCAACCGCATCACCATCGACGGCGACACCAGCACCAACGACAGCTTCGTGCTGGCGGCCACGCAGCGCGCCGGCCATGCGCGCATCGACAGCCTGGACAGCCCCGCGGGCCGCGCGTTGCGCGAGGCCGTGGTGGCCGTGTCGCAGCAGCTGGCGCAGGCCATTGTGCGCGATGGCGAGGGCGCGACCAAGTTCATCACGGTCACCGTGCAGGGCGGGCGCGATGAGGGCGAGTGCCGGCTGGCGGCCTACGCCATCGCGCACTCGCCGCTGGTGAAGACGGCGTTTTTTGCGTCCGACCCCAACCTCGGCCGCATCCTCGCCGCCGTGGGCTACGCCGGCATCGCCGACCTCGACCAGGGCCTCATCGACCTGCACCTCGACGACGTGCACGTGGTCGAGCGCGGCGGCCGCCGGCCCAGCTACCGCGAGGAAGACGGCCAGCGCGTGATGAAGGGCAGCGAGATCACCATCCGCGTGCACCTGCACCGCGGGTCCGCCGAAACGACCGTCTGGACCTGCGACCTGAGCCACGACTACGTGAGCATCAACGCGGACTACCGCAGCTGACCCAAGCCCCAGGAGCCGCCCATCCCGCGCCTTCCGAGTTGGCTTCCCCGGCTGCCGCCGGGCGACCTGCTGCGCGACCCGTCGTACGCGCGCCTGTTCGGCTCCATCCTCACCGCGAGCTTCGGCAACCAGGTGATGATGCTGGCGCTGCCGCTGACCGCGGCCGTGCTGCTGAAGGCCACGCCGCTGCAGATGGGGCTGCTCACGGCCATCGAGCTGCTGCCCTTCCTGCTGTTCAGCCTGCCCTCGGGCGTGTGGCTGGACCGCGTGCGCAAGCTGCCCGTCTACGTGGTGGGCGAGCTCACCGTGGCGGCCTGCGCCCTGAGCGTGCCGCTGGCCTGGTGGATGGGCTGGCTTTCGATGCCGTGGCTCTACATCATCGGCTTCGTCATCGGCACCGTGCACACGGTGTCGGGCACGGCGGCGCAGATCGTGCTCACGCAGGTGGTGGCGCGCGAGCGCCTGGTGGAGGCGCACGCCAAGAACGCATTGGCCACCTCGGGCTCTGAGGTCATGGGCCCGGGCCTGGCGGGCGCGCTCATCAAGGCCTTCGGCGCGCCGCTGGCCATGATCGTGAACGCCGTGCTGCTGATTGGATCGGCGCTCATCCTCAAGGGCATCCGTGTGCACGAGCGCCGCGAGCCGCGCCCGCCGGGCACCGACACGCTGGCGCAGTTCTGGCGCGACCTGGCGCTGGGCGTGCGCTTCTGCGCCCACACCAAGCTGCTGGTGACACTGGCCGTGCTCATGGGCGTGTGGCAGATGGCGCACTACTCGGCCATGGTGGTGCAGATCCTGTTCGCCACGCGCACGCTGGGCCTCAGCGAACAGGCCGTGGGCCTGTGCTACATGGGCATGGGCGTGGGCACCATCCTGGGCAGCGTGTTCGGCCGCCGTGTGAGCCACCGCATCGGGCCCGGGCCCTGCCTCGTCGTCGGCTACGCCATCACGGGTGCGGGCTGGCTGATCCTGGCCGTGGCCCCGGCCAACGCGCTGGGCGTGGCGGCGTTTGCGCTGATGCTGATGATGTTCACCACCGGCGCGGTGTTCATCTTCATCAACTTCCTCGCGCTGCGGCAGGCCGTGACGCCCGAGCCGCTGCTGGGCCGCATGACGGCCACCATGCGCTGGCTCACGCTGCTGGCCGCCGGCCCCGGCGCGCTGCTGGGCGGCTGGCTGGGCGAGCACGTGGGCCTGCGCGCGGCCTTGGGTTTTGCCGGCGTGACGACGCTGGGGCTGGTGGTGGTGGCCTGGCGGCTGAAGCTCATCCGCGAGCTGCGCCAGCTGCCCGAGCCCGAACGCGAAAGCGAGTGGCTGGGCCTGGAAGCCGACGTGCGGCCGGCGGGCTGAGCCGCCGGTTGCGCTGCTCAGGCCGTGGGCGCGAGCGTGTCGACGGCGTCGGTGATGACGCTGGCCACGCCCAACTGCAGCAGGCGCCGCGCCTCGGTGGCGTCGTTGACGGTGTAGCAGGCGCCGTGCAGGCCCAGGGCGCGCAGGCGGGCTACCAGGGCTTCGTCGAACAGCCGGTGGTTGGTGACCACGCCGACGCAGCCCAGGGCGGTGGCGACGTTGTCCCAGCCGTCCCAGAGCGTGTCCAGCAGCAGGGCGCGGGGCACGGCGGGTGCGGTCTCGTGCGCACCCTGCAGCGCCTCGGGGCGGAAGGAGCTGAAGACCAGCGGGCTGCCCCCTGCCGGCCAGTGCGCCGCGCACCAGGTGCCCACGGCCTGGCCGGTGGTGTGTTCATGCCCCGGCGTGGGCTTGATCTCGATGTTGAGCGCGAAGCCGTTGCGCTGCACGTAGGCCGCGATGGCGGCCAGGCTGGGCGGCGGCTCGCCCGCGTAGGCGCGCGAGTGCCAGCCGCCGGCGTCCAGGCGCGAGAGCTCGGCCCAGGGGCGCTCACCCGCGGTGCCACGTTCGGGTGTGGTGCGCTCCAGCGTGGCGTCGTGCAGCAGGAAAGGCACGCCGTCGGCGCTGAGCTTCACGTCGCACTCGAAGGCGCGGTAGCCGTGGGCAGCGCCCACGCGGAAGGCGGCCAGCGTGTTCTCGGGTGCCAGCTTGCCGGCGCCGCGGTGCGCCACCCAGCGCGGCAGCGGCCAGGGGGCGGTGGGCATGGCGCTCAAGCCTCGACGCGGCGGCCGTCGGCCGGGTCGAACCAGTGCAGGCGATCGGCCGCGGCCTGCAGCCTCAGCCGCTCGCCACGCCGCGGCGGCACCAGCGTGCCGTCGATGCGCCAGGTGAAGGGCGCGCCGGCCAACTGGCCATACACCAGGCGCTCGGCGCCCAGCATCTCCACCATGTCCACCTCGAAGGGCCAACCGGCATCGGCCGCGGCCGGCTCGGCGTGCTCGGGGCGCAGGCCCAGCAGCAGCGCGCCGTCGCGCGGGGCGCGCGTGGGCAGGGCGAGGCGGTGGTCGCCGATGCGCACGTGGCTGCCTTCGGCCTGCACGGCCACCAGGTTCATGGGCGGGCTGCCGATGAATCCGGCCACGAAGGTGGTCTGCGGACGGCCATAGACCTCTTCGGGCGTGCCGATCTGCTCGATGCGGCCGGCGTTCATGACGATCATGCGCTGCGCCAGCGTCATGGCCTCGACCTGGTCGTGCGTGACGAACAGGGACGTGACGCCCAGCTCGGCGTGCAGCTTCTGGATCTCGAGCCGCGTCTGCGCGCGCAGCTTGGCGTCGAGGTTGGACAGCGGCTCGTCGAAGAGGAACACCGCCGGCTGCCGCACGATGGCCCGCCCCATGGCCACGCGCTGGCGCTGGCCGCCCGACAGCTGCCGCGGCTTGCGGTCGAGCAGGGCACCGAGCTCCAGGATCTTGGCCGCCTTCTGCACACGCTGCTCGATCTCGGCCTTGGGCACCTTGGCGATCTTCAGGCCGTAGGCCATGTTGTCGAAGACCGTCATGTGCGGGTAGAGCGCGTAGTTCTGGAACACCATGGCGATGTCGCGCTCGGCCGGCTCGAGCCGGTTGACGACCCGGCCGCCGATGTCGATCTCGCCGCCGGTGATCTCTTCCAGGCCCGCCACCATGCGCAGCAGCGTGCTCTTGCCGCAACCGCTGGGCCCCACGATGACGATGAACTCGCCGTCGGTGATCTCGGCGTTGACGCCGTGGATCACCTTCACGGCCTTCGGCCCGGAGCCGTAGGTCTTCTCGACCTGGCGCAGCGCAATGGCACCCATGCTTGCCTTATTTTTCGGTGTCGACCAGGCCCTTGACGAACCAGCGCTGCATCAGCAGCACCACCAGGGCCGGGGGGATCATGGCCAGCATGGCGGTGGCCATGACGGCGTTCCATTCGGTGGCCGCGTCGCCGCCGGAGATCATGCGCTTGATGCCCATCACGATGGGGTACATGCTCTCGTCGGTGGTCACGAGCAGCGGCCACAGGTACTGGTTCCAGCCGTAGATGAACTGGATGACGAAGAGGGCCGCGATGCTGGTGGCACTCAGCGGCAGCAGGACGTCCTTGAAGAAGCGCAAGGGGCCGGCGCCATCGATGCGCGCGGCCTCGACCAATTCATCCGGCACCGTCAGGAAGAACTGGCGGAACAGGAAGGTGGCCGTGGCGCTGGCGATCAGCGGGATCGTCAGGCCGGCGTAGCTGTCGAGCATGCCCAGGTTGGCCACGACCTCGTAGGTGGGGCCGATGCGCACCTCCACCGGCAGCATCAGCGTCAGGAAGATCATCCAGAACACCACGGTGCGGCCCGGGAAGCGAAAGTACACCACCGCGAAGGCCGAGAGCAGCGAGATCGCGATCTTGCCCACCGCGATGATCATGGCGCTGATGAAGCTCACCGTGAGCATGGGCAGCGCCGGGGCGAGGCGGCTCCCGTAGGCCGTCTGGCCGCCGAAAAGCGCCAGGCGGTAGCTCTCGACCAGGTTGTCGCCCGGCAGCAGCGACATCGGCACGTTCTGCACGATCTGCTCGGCCGTCTGCGTGCTGGCGATGAAGGTCACGTAGACCGGGAAGGCCACGGTGACCACGCCCAGCAGCAGCACCAGGTGCGACAGCGTGTCGGCGACGCGGCGGTTCTCGACCATCAGTAGTTCACCTTGCGTTCCACGTACCGGAACTGCACCACCGTGAGCGCCACCACGATCACCATCAGCACCACGCTCTGCGCGGCGCTGCCGCCGAGATCGAGCGCCTTGAAGCCGTCGTAGTAGAGCTTGTAGACCAGGATGGAGGTGTCCTTGCCCGGCCCGCCCTCGGTGGCGGCGTCGACGATGGCGAAGGTGTCGAAGAAGGCGTAGACGATGTTGATCACGAGCAGGAAGAAGCTCGTGGGCGTGAGCAGCGGGAACTGCACCGTCCAGAAGCGCCGCCAGGGGCCGGCGCCGTCGATGGCGGCGGCCTCGATCAGGCTCTTGGGGATGCTCTGCAGCCCGGCCAGGAAGAACAGGAAGTTGTAGGAGATCTGCTTCCACACGGCGGCCATCACGATGAGCGTCATCGCGTGGTCGCCGTTGAGCAGGTGGTTCCAGTTCACGCCGGCCTGGCGCAGCCAGAAGCTCACGATGCCGATGGACGGCGCGAACATGAACAGCCACAGCACGCCGGCAATGGCCGGCGCCACGGCGTAGGGCCAGATCAACAGCGTCTTGTAGGCCATGGCACCGCGGATCACGCGGTCGGCCATCACCGCCAGCAGCAGCGAGATGGCCAGGCCCGAGACGGCCACCAGCACCGAGAACACCGCCGTGGTGTGGAACGACGCGAGGTAGCTCTCGTCGGCCCACAGGCGGCGGAAGTTCTCGAGCCCGACGTACTCGACGCTGGTGCCGAAGGCGTCGGACTGCAGGACGCTCTGGTAGAGCGCCTGCGCCGCCGGCCAGAAGAAGAACACCAGCACGACGGCCAGCTGCGGGCACACCAGGACCCACGGCAACCACCAGCTGCGGAAGCGGACGCGTTTTTCGACGGCCAAGATGCTTGTTCTTCTACAGGTTCACGCGCCCGCTGCCGGGGCTCGGGCCGCTCAGCCCTTGTTGGCTTTCTCGAAGCGCTCGAGCTGCTCGTCGGCGCGCTTCTTGATGTCGGCCAGCGCGTCCTTGGCGCTCTTCTTGCCGGCCCACACCTGCTCGAGCTCCTCGTCGGTGATGGTGCGGATCTGCACGAAGTTGCCCAGGCGGATGCCGCGCGACTTGTCGGTGGTCTTGCGGATCATCTGCGTCACGCTGACGTCGGTGCCCGGGTTCTGCTTGTAGAAGCCGCTCTTCTCGGTGATGCCGAAGGCCGCGGCCGTGATGGGCAGGTAGCCCGTGGCCTGGTGGCTCTTGGCCTGCACGTTGGCGTCGGACAGGAAGCGGAAGAACTCGGCCACGCCCTTGTACTCGTCGGCCTTCTTGCCGCTCATCACCCACAGGCTGGCGCCGCCGATGACGGTGTTCTGCGGCGCGCCGGGCACGTCGGGGTAGTAGGGCAGGGTGCTGATGCCGCTGGCGAACTTGGCGTTGCGCTTGATGTTGCCGTAGAGCGCCGAGCTGCCGGTGGTCATGGCGCACTCACCGCTCACGAAGGTGGCGTCGGCGGCGTTGTTGCGGCCCTTGTAGACGAACAGGCCCTGCTGCGCCATGTTAGCCAGGTTCTCGATGTGGCGCTGGTGCAGCGGCGTGTTGATGGCCAGGCGTGTGCCCAGGCCGTTGAAGCCGTTGCGCAGCGTGGCGTACTCGACGTTGTGCCAGGCGCTGAAGCTCTCGAGCTGCGTCCAGCTCACCCAGCTGGTGGTGAAGGGGCACTTGTGGCCGTTGGCCTTGAGGGTGGCGGCGGCGCGCACGACCTCGGGCCAGGTGGTGGGCGGCTTCTCGGGGTCGAGGCCGGCGGCCTTGAAGGCGTCCTTGTTGTAGTGGAAGACGGTGGTGCTGCTGTTGAAGGGCAGGCTCAGCATCTGGCCGTTGGGCGCCGTGTAGTAGCCGGCCACGGCGGGCACGTAGGACGCGGGGTCGAAGGGCACGCCCGCTTCCTTCATCAGCTGCGTCACGGGCTTGATCGCGCCCTTGCTGGCCATCATGGTGGCGGTGCCGACCTCGAACACCTGCAGCACGTGCGGCGCATTGCCGGCGCGGAAGGCGGCGATGGCGGCCGACATCGACTCGGGGTAGGTGCCCTTGAACACCGGCACCACCTTGTAGGTCTTCTGGCTGGCGTTGAAGTCATTGGCCAGGCCATTGACCCATTCGCCCAGGGCGCCACTCATGGAATGCCACCAGGTGACCTCGGTCTGGGCCTGGGCGGGCAGCGACAGGGCGGCGGCGAGCGCACCGACGCTCAGCAGGAACTTCTTCATCGTCTCTCCTCGGGGGCAAGGGGCCGCGTGCGGCCAAAGCCCGCCAGTGTGTTCTGGGATTGTGACAGTCGCGTTTCTGTCATGCCCCGCGGTGCCCGTACAAGCGGGTTTGCCGGGGGTGCTGCGGTAGCATGCGCGAATACCCTATGAATGCGCCCCTTCCGACCCTGGCCACGCACCCGGCCGATGTGGCGCGCGCGCCGCAGCACGCCGCGCCCGAGGCCGACGACCACGCCGTTCGCCTGCGCGAAATCCCCTACAACTACACGTCCTTCTCCGACCGGGAAATCGTGATCCGGCTGCTGGGGCGCCGGGCCTGGGAGATCCTGCAGCAGCTGCGCCAGGAGCGCCGCACCGGCCGCAGCGCGCGCATGCTCTACGAGGTGCTGGGCGACATCTGGGTGGTGCAGCGCAACCCGTACCTCGAGGACGACCTGCTCGAGAACCCCAAGCGCCGCCAACTGCTGATCGACGCGCTGCACCACCGCCTGGCCGAGGTGGCCAAGCGCCGCACACCGGCCGACGACGCGGCCCGTGACGCCCTGGTGGGCGAGCTGCTCACCGCCGCGCGCGCCGCGGTGGATGCCTTCTCGGCGCGCTTCCGCGCCGTGTGGGATTTGCGCAAGGCCACCCGCCGCGTGCTCGGCCGCGCCACGGCCAAGGACAACATCAAGTTCGACGGCCTCTCCCGCGTGAGCCACGTGACCGACGCCACCGACTGGCGCGTCGAGTACCCCTTCGTCGTGCTCACGCCCGACTCCGAGGCCGAGATGGCGCAGCTCGTGGCCGGCTGTGTGGAGCTGGGACTCACCATCATCCCGCGTGGTGGTGGCACCGGCTACACCGGCGGCGCCGTGCCACTGACGTGGAAGAGCGCCGTCATCAACACCGAGAAGCTCGAGGCCATGAGCGAGGTGGAGATGGTCACGCTGCCTGGCGTGCCACACCCGGTGGCCACGGTGTTCAGTGAAGCGGGTGTCGTCACCCAGCGGGTGGCCGATGCCGCCGAACGTGCGGGTTACGTCTTCGCCGTGGACCCCACCAGCGCCGAGGCCAGCTGCATCGGCGGCAACATCGCCATGAACGCCGGCGGCAAGAAGGCCGTGCTCTGGGGCACGGCACTCGACAACCTCGCCAGCTGGAAGATGGTCACGCCGCAGGCCACCTGGCTGGAGGTGGTGCGCCTCGACCACAACCTGGGCAAGATCCACGACGCGCCCGTGGCCAGCTTCGAGCTGCGCCACTTCGATGCCACGGGCAGGAAGCTCGAGCGCACCGAGCGGCTCGATATCCCCGGCAGCGTGTTCCGCAAGGAGGGCCTGGGCAAGGACGTCACCGACAAGTTCCTCGCCGGCCTGCCCGGCATCCAGAAGGAAGGCTGCGACGGCCTGATCACCAGCGCGCGCTGGATCGTGCACCGCATGCCGCAGGCCGTGCGCACGGTGTGCCTGGAGTTCTTCGGCAACCCGCGCGAGGCCGTGCCCAGCATCGTCGAGATCAAGGACTACCTGTTCTCGTTGCGCGACCAGGGCGTGCTGCTGGCGGGCCTGGAGCACCTGGACGACCGCTACCTCAAGGCCGTGGGCTACGCCACCAAGAGCAAGCGCGTGGTGGGTGCCAACGCGCGCGCCGGCCTGCCCAAGATGGTGCTGATCGGCGACATCGTCGGCCACGACGAAGACGCCGTGGCGCGCGCCACCAGCGAGGTGGTGCGCATCGCCAACTCGCGCAGCGGCGAAGGCTTCGTGGCCGTGAGCGCCGACGCGCGCAAGAAGTTCTGGCTCGACCGCAAGCGCACGGCCGCCATCGCCAAGCACACCAACGCCTTCAAGATCAACGAAGACGTGGTGATCCCGCTGCCGCGCATGGGCGAGTACACCGAGGGCATCGAGCGCATCAACATCGAGCTGAGCCTGCGCAACAAGCTCGAGCTGGTGGATGCGCTGGAGGCGCTGTTCCGCAAGGGCCGGCTGCCGCTGGGCCGCAGCGACGACGCGCAGGAGATCCCGGGTGCCGAGCTGCTGGAAGACCGCGTGCAGCAGGCCCTGCAGCTGCTGGCCGAGGTGCGCGGCCTGTGGCAGCACTGGCTGGGCGGCCTCGACGTGCCGCAGCCGCGTGACGACGGCACGCCCGGCGAGACCTTCTTCGCCCAGCTGCAGGACTGGCGCCTGCGCGCCAGCTGGAAGCGGCAGATCCTGCGGCCGCTGCAGCAGATCTTTGCCGGCAGCGCCTTCCAGCCGCTGCTGGCCGAGTGCCAGCGCATCCACGGCGAGGTGCTGCGCGGCCGCGTGTGGGTGGCGCTGCACATGCACGCCGGCGACGGCAACGTGCACACCAACATCCCCGTCAACAGCGACAACTACGCCATGCTGCAGACGGCCCACGAGGCCGTGGGCCGCATCATGGCGCTGGCACGGCGGCTGGGTGGTGTCATCAGCGGCGAGCACGGCATCGGCATCACCAAGCTGGAGTTCCTCTCCGACGAGGAGCTGGCGGGTTTTGCCGACTACAAGAAGCGCGTCGACCCCGAGGGCCGCTTCAACAAGGGCAAGCTGCTGCGCGGCGCCATGGACGGCGCCTGGGCCGCCGACCTCTCGGCCGCCTACACGCCGAGCTTCGGGCTCATGGGCCACGAGTCGCTCATCATGCAGCAGAGCGACATCGGCGCCATCTCCGACAGCATCAAGGACTGCCTGCGCTGCGGCAAGTGCAAGCCCGTGTGTGCCACGCACGTGCCGCGCGCCAACCTGCTGTACAGCCCGCGCAACAAGATCCTGGCCACCTCGCTGTTGATCGAGGCCTTCCTCTACGAGGAGCAGACGCGCCGCGGCGTGAGCGTCAAGCACTGGGAGGACTTCGAGGACGTCGCAGACCACTGCACCGTGTGCCACAAGTGCGAGAGCCCGTGCCCGGTGAAGATCGACTTCGGCGACGTCACCATGAACATGCGCAACCTGCTGCGCAAGATGGGGCAGAAGAGCTTCCGGCCGGGCAACGCGGCGGCCATGATGTTCCTCAACGCCACCAACCCCGAGGCCATCAAGCTGATGCGCAAGGGCATGGTCGACGTGGGCTTCAAGGCGCAGCGTTTCCTCAACGGCCTGCTCAAGCCCGTGGCCAAGGCGCAGACCGCGCGGCCGCCGGCCACGCTGGGCGCGGCGCCGGTCAAGGAACAGGTGATCCACTTCATCAACAAGAAGATGCCCGGCGGCCTGCCCAAGCGCACGGCGCGTGCGCTGCTGGACATCGAGGACAAGGACTACGTCCCCATCATCCGCAACCCGGCCACGACCACGGCCGACACGGAGGCGGTGTTCTACTTCCCGGGCTGCGGCTCCGAGCGCCTGTTCAGCCAGGTGGGCCTGGCCACGCAGGCCATGCTCTGGCACGCCGGCGTGCAGACGGTGCTGCCGCCGGGCTACCTGTGCTGCGGCTACCCGCAGCGCGGCAGCGGGCAGTTCGACAAGGCCGAGAAGATCATCACCGACAACCGGGTGCTGTTCCACCGCGTGGCCAACACGCTGAACTACCTCGACATCAAGACCGTGGTGGTGAGCTGCGGCACCTGCTTCGACCAGCTGCAGGGCTACGAGTTCGACCAGATCTTCCCGGGCTGCCGCATCGTCGACATCCACGAGTTCCTGCTCGAGAAGGGCATCCGGCTCGAGGACCCTGCTTCTCGGTCGGCGGGCTACCTCTACCACGACCCCTGCCACAGCCCCATGAAGCAGCAGGAGCCGATGAAGACGGTGAAGGCGCTCGTGGGCGACAACGTCGTCAAGAGCGAGCGCTGCTGCGGCGAGAGCGGCACTTTGGGCGTGACGCGCCCCGACATCAGCACCCAGGTGCGCTTCCGCAAGGAAGAGGAGCTGCGCAAGAACGAGAAGACACTGCGCGAGCAGCTGGCCGCCCGCCCCGAGGTGAGCGACGCCGCCAAGGCCAACGTCAAGATCCTCACCAGCTGCCCGAGCTGCCTGCAGGGCCTCAAGCGCTACGAGGACGACATGAGCAACGGCCTGCTCGAGGCCGACTACATCGTGGTCGAAATGGCCCGCGTCATGCTGGGGGAAGACTGGCTTCAGGCTTACGTGGCCAGGGCCAATGCGGGCGGCATCGAGCGCGTGCTGGTGTAATCGCGGCATGGCCGCTGCAACACCGCAAACCCCTGCCGCCCAGCCCACCGGGATCACGGTCCACCAGGCCTCGCGCGTGCTCGAGGTGGCCTTTGACGACGGGGCCTGCTTCCGCATCCCGTTCGAGCTGATGCGCGTGTACTCGCCCTCGGCCGAGGTCAAGGGCCACGGCCCGGGCCAGGAGGTGCTGCAGTCGGGCAAGCGCGGCGTCACGATCACGGCCTTGCAGCCTGTGGGCCACTATGCCGTGCAGCCCAGCTTTTCCGACGGCCACGACAGCGGCATCTTCACCTGGGCCTACCTGTACGAGCTGGGCCGCGACGAGGCCGATCTCTGGCGCCGCTACGAGGCCCGCCTGGCCGCCGCCGGCCGTGGCCGCGACGACCCCATGCCCGTGGCTGCCGGCGCCAGCTGCGGCCACCACTGAACCCACCCACCTGCAGGCACCCGCCATGGCGCAGACGCATTTCGGCTACCAGACCGTCGACGAGGCCGAGAAGGCGGCGCGTGTGCGCGGCGTGTTCGACAGCGTCGCCGCCAAGTACGACGTCATGAACGACGTGCTGTCCTTCGGGCTGCACCGCGCCTGGAAGGCCTACACCGTGGCGGTGGCCGACGTGCGCCCTGGCATGCACGTGCTCGACATCGCCGGCGGCACCGGCGACCTGGCGCGTGCCTTCGCCAAGCGCGCCGGCCCCAGCGGGCGCGTGGTGCTGACGGACATCAACGAGTCCATGCTCAGCGTGGGCCGCGACCGCCTGCTCGACGAGGGCCTGGCCTTGCCGACCATGGTGTGCGACGCCGAGCACCTGCCGTTCCCCACCGGCACGGCCACGGCCGGCTTCGACCGCGTGAGCGTGGCCTTCGGCCTGCGCAACATGACGCACAAGGAAGCCGCCCTGGCCGAGATGGCGCGGGTGCTCAAGCCCGGCGGCCGCCTGCTGGTGCTGGAGTTCTCCAAGCCCGCGCCGCTGCTGAGCAAGCCCTACGACTGGTACTCCTTCGGCTTCATGCCCTTCATGGGCAAGCTCGTGGCCGGTGATGCCGACAGCTACCGCTACCTCGCCGAGAGCATCCGCATGCACCCCGACCAGGCCACGCTCAAGGCCATGATGGGGCAGGCCGGATTCGGCCACGTCGACGTGCACAACCTGGCCGGCGGCATCGTGGCACTGCACGTGGGGATCAGGTGCTGAAGCGGCTTCGCCGTCGTGTCATCGCGGCCCGCACGGCCGCGAAGGCCTGGCGGCGCTCGCGGCGCGTGCGCCGCATGAAGGGCGTGCCCGAGTTCCTGCAGGTGGCGCGCCAGAGCTTCCTGGAGCTGCAGGCCGCCTGGGACCGCGCCGACTGGCCCACCCTGCAGCAGTTGGCCACCGAGCCCCTGCTGGCCGACCTGCGCGAGCAGTACGAGATGCGCGGCCCCGGCCCCAACCACACCGAGGTGCTGGAGCTGCACGCCGAGCTGCTGGCGCTGGAGGAGCTGCGCGACGCGTTTGTCGCCAGCGTGGAGTTCCGCGGCCTCATCCGCGAAAGCGACTCCGCCGCCGCAGCCCCGTTCCGCGAGCTCTGGCTGCTGGCCAACGTCAAGGCCGCCGACCGCGGCTGGAAGCTCGCGCGCGTGCAGGCACTGGCCTGAAAGCGTGAACAACGCGGCGCGCGCTGCTGGTTTCCACCCAGGCTGCGGGGGGGTGCCACACGCAAGGCCGACACAGACCCGCGGGTAAACTGCGCCGCTTCGTCCCGGGCCCGAAACGGGCCCCCCAGGAAACCCGCCATGACGCTGCTGTCTTCCGTCACCGCCCGCCGCCCGCACCTTGTCCTGGCCCTGGTGGCCGCCGCCGCCCTGCTTGCCGCCTGCGGCGAGAAGAAGGAAGGTGGCGCCACGCAGACCGCGGCCAAGGTCAACAAGGACGAGGTCACGGTCCACCAGATCAACTTCGTGCTGCAGCAGCAGCGCAACCTGCGCCCCGAGCAGACCGACGCTGCCAGCAAGCAGATCCTGGAGCGCCTGATCGACCAGCAGCTGGCCCTGCAGAAGGCCGAAGAGGCCAAGATCGATCGCGACCCGCGCGTGATGCAGCAGCTCGAGGCCGCGCGCCGCGAGATCATCTCCCGCGCCTACCTCGAGAAGGTCGGCGAGGCCGCGCCCAAGCCCACGCCGGAAGACATCAAGAAGTACTACGACGAGAAGCCCGCGCTGTTCAGCCAGCGCCGCATCTACCAGATCCAGGAAATCAGCATCGAGGCACCGCAGGAGCGGCTGCCCGAGATCCGCGAGCGCCTGGCCGCGGCCAAGAATGTCAACGAGTTCGTGCAGTACCTCAACACCGCGGGCCTGCGTTTCTCGGGCAACCAGGCGGTGCGTGCGGCCGAACAACTGCCCCTGGCCTCGCTCGACGCGCTGTCCAAGCTGCAGGACGGGCAGGCGCTGATCGTGCCCACGCCCACGGGCGCTCAGGTCGCCGTGCTCGCCGGCTCGCGCAGCCAGCCCGTCACCGAGGAGCAGGCACGCCCGGCCATCGAGCAGTTCCTGCTCAACGAGCGCCGCCGCAAGCTGGTGGATGACGAGGTCAAGGCCATGCGCGCCGCGGCCAAGATCGAGTACGTGGGCAAGTTCGTGGGTGGCCCGGGTGCGGCCGCCTCGGCACCGGCCGCGGCGGCGCCCACCGCCCCGGCCGCCAGCGGCGCCCTGGGCGGTGCCGACGTGAGCAAGGGCCTGGGTCTCAAGTGATGACGACGCTGCGAGGCGGCCTGCTGGCCGCGGTCATCGCGGGCCTTGCCTCGGCCACGGCGCCCGCCCTGGCGCAACCCGCCGCCGCCACCAACCCGCCCCCCGCCGTGGCCACGCCGGGCGAATACCGGCTGGGCACGGGTGATGTCGTGCGCATCACCGTGTTCCAGAACCCCGAGCTGGGGCTCGAGACACGGCTGTCCGAAGGCGGCCAGATCACCTACCCGCTGCTGGGCACGCTGCGCCTGGGCGGCCTCACGGTGGCCGAGGCCGAGCGCGAACTGGTCGAGCGCCTGACGCGAGGCAACTTCCTGCGCAACCCGCAGGTCACGCTCGTGGTGCTGCAGGTGCGTGGCAGCCAGGCCAACGTGCTGGGCCAGGTCAACCGGCCGGGTCGTTACCCGCTGGAGACGTCCGAGACCAAGCTGTCCGATGTCATCGCGCAGGCCGGTGGCATCTCGCCCGGCGGTGCCGACGTGGTGGTGGTGACGGGCACACGCGATGGCAAGCCCTTCCGCGAGGAGATCGACTTCCCCGCCCTGTTTGCCCCGGGCGGCGGCGCACGCGACATCGTCCTGCGCAACGGCGACGCCGTGTGGGTGGACCGCCAGCCGCTGCTGTACATCTACGGCGAGGTGCAGCGCCCGGGCCCGATGCGGCTGGAGCGCGGCATGACGCTGCTGCAGGCACTGGCCACCGGTGGCGGCCTCACGCTGCGCGGCACCGAACGCGGCATCCGCGTGCACCGCAAGGGCAGCGACGGCGCGGTGGAGGTGCTGCAGCCCGGCATGAGCGACCTGCTGCGCGAGGGCGACGTGGTCTTCGTGCGCGAGAGCCTGTTCTGACACCGACCCGCACGCCGTTCCGCGAGCCGACCCGAGACGTACCCGCATGACCTTCACCCAACTCCTGGCCATCCTGCGCGCGCGCTGGATCGTGGCGCTCAGCGTGCTGGGCCTGACCGTGGGTCTCACGCTGGCCATCAGCCTGCTGCTGCCCAAGCAGTACAAGGCCACGGCGAGCGTGCTGATCGACTTCAAGCCCGATCCCATCAGCGCGCTGGCCTATGGTGGCCTGCCCTCGCCGGCCATGATGGCCACGCAGGTGGACATCATCGGCAGCGACCGCGTCGCGCAGCGCGTGGTGCGCAACCTCAAGCTCAACGAGAACCCGCAGGTGCGCCAGCAGTGGCTGGACGAGACCAAGGGCCAGGGCAGCATCGAGGCCTGGATGGGCGCGCTGTTCCAGCGCAACATGGACGTCGAGCCCTCGCGCGAGAGCAGCGTCATCTCGCTGAGCTACCGCTCGCCAGACCCGCGTTTTGCCGCCGCGCTGGCCAATGCCTACGTGCAGGCCTACATCGAGACGGCACTGGAGCTGCGCGTGGAGCCCGCCCGGCAGTACGCGAGCTTCTTCGACACCCGCGCCAAGGAGGCGCGCGAGACGCTCGAGAAGGCCCAGGCCCGCTACAGCAGCTTCCAGAAGGAAAACGGCATCTTCGCCAGCGACGAGCGGCTCGACATCGAGACCGCGCGCCTGACCGAGCTGTCGTCGCAGGTGACGGCCCTGCAGGCCATCGCCGCCGAGAGCACCAGCCGCCTGCAGCAGGCGCAGGGCGCCCAGGGCGACCGCCTCCAGGAGGTGCTGGGCAACGCCATCGTCGGCCAGCTCAAGGCCGACCTCAACCGCGCCGAGGCGCGGCTTCAGGAGCTGGGCACCCGCCTGGGCGAGGCCCATCCGCAGATGGTGGAGGCGCGCGCCAGCGTGGCCGAGATCCGCGCCCGGCTCGAGGCCGAGACGCGCAAGGTCACCAGCGGTGTCGGCGTCACCAACACCATCAACCGCCAGCGCGAGCAGGAGATCCAGCGCGCGCTGGAGGCCCAGCGCCAGAAGGTGCTGCGCATGAAGGCCGTGCGCGACGAGGGCCTGGTGCTCATCCGCGACATCGAAAACGCCCAGCGTGCCTTCGACGCCATCCAGCAGCGCTTTGTGCAGACCTCGCTGGAGAGCCAGACCACGCAGAGCAACGTCAACCTGCTCACCGAGGCGCTGCCGCCGCTGGAGCCGTCGTCGCCGCGGGTGATGCTCAACACCATCCTCGCGTTCGTGGGCGGCGTGCTGCTGGCCATCGGCGCCGCGCTGGGCCTGGAGCTGCGCGACCGCCGCGTGCGCAACATCGACGACGCCGCCGATGCGCTGGGCCTGCCCGTGATCGGCTCGCTGCCCAAGCCCGGCAGCCGCATCCGGCTGGGCGGCGCCTCCCTCATGCAGAAGCGGCTGCAGGCGCCGCTGGCGCCGGCGCCCAAGGTGTCCTGATGGCCAAGTTCCGAGATTCCACCCCCGGGCCCGACGTGATCGAGCCCACCACGCAGGCCCATGCCGCCGATGCGGCCGCCGAGGCCACCGCCGATGGCGAAGGCCACACGCGCAGCATCGGCGACATCATCGCCGAGCTGCGCAACCTGACGGCCGAGCAGGTCGAGCGTGCGCTCGTCTACCAGCGCGACCACGGCGTGCGTTTTGGCGAGGCCGCCGTCAAGCTGGGCCTGGCCTCGCAGGACGACGTGCTGTTCGCGCTGGCGCAGCAGTTCCAGTACCCCTACGCCCCGGCGCAGCAGCGCACGCTCGGTGAGGAACTGGTGGCCCTGAACGAGCCCTTCTCGCCGCGTGCCGAGAGCTTCCGCGCGCTGCGCAGCCAGGTGATGATGCGCGTCTTCACCGAAGGCGCGGCCAACCCGGCGCTGGCCGTCATCAGCCCCGACAGCGGCGACGGCAAGACCTACTGCGCCGCCAACCTGGCCATCACGCTGGCCCAGCTGGGCGGGCGCACGCTGCTGGTCGACGCCGACATGCGCTCGCCGCGGGTGCACGAGCTGTTCCAGCTGCGCACGAGCTCGGGCCTGTCGAGCATCCTCTCGGGCCGGGCCGACAAGCAGGTCATCGAACGCGTGGCCGGCCTGCCGGGCCTGTTCGTGCTGCCCGTGGGCACGACCCCGCCCAACCCGCTGGAGCTGGTGGAGCGCCCGGCCTTCGGTCTGCTGCTGCGCGAGCTGACGGCCAAGTTCGACCACGTCGTCGTCGACACGCCCGCGGCCACGCATGGCGCCGACGCCGCCGTGATCGCCGCGCGCTGCGGTGCGGCCCTGGTGCTGGCGCGCAAGGACGCGTCGCGCACGGGGGCTCTGCGCGAGCTCGTGGCCCAGTTGGAGGGCGCGCCTGTCAAGATGGCGGGTGTTGTCTTCAACGAGTACTGACGCTCAGCCCACGGCCATGTCCACCGTCCTCAGCTCACCGGCCGGACCCGGCCAACCCTGGACCAACCGGCTCGCCATCGGCGCGCTGCTCGGTGCCTTCCTGTTGCTGCTGGTGCCCACGGTCATGGACCTGGCCAACCAGGTCTGGAACACCGACGAACAAGGCCACGGCCCCATCATCGGCGCCGTGAGCCTCTGGCTCATGTGGCGCAGCCGCGAGCGCGTGATCAACGCGCCCTACAAGCCGGCCAACACGCTGGGCATGCTGCTGTTCGCGGCCGGCGTGCTGGGATACGCGCTGGGCCGCTCGCAGCAGATCATCCAGGGCGAGGTGGTGGGCATCTGGCTGGCCGCCATGGGCATGGTGCTGCTGCTGCGCGGCGCCGAGGCACTGCGTGTGTGGGCCTTCCCGTTCTTCTTCCTGATCTTCATCGTGCCGCTGCCGGGTGTGTTCGTGCAGGCCATGACGATCCCGCTCAAGACGGCCGTGTCCTACGTGGCCGAGCAGCTCATGTACTGGGCCGGCTACCCGGTGGCGCGCACCGGCGTCATCCTGCAGGTGGGCCCCTACCAGCTGCTGGTGGCCGACGCCTGCGCCGGCCTGAACAGCATGTTCACGCTCGAGGCCCTGGGCCTGCTGTATTGCAACCTCATGGGCTACACGAGCAAGTTGCGCAACGTGCTGCTGGCCATCCTCGTGATCCCCATCGCCTTCATCGCCAACGTCGTGCGCGTGATGATCCTGATCCTCGTCACCTTCCACTTCGGTGACGAGGCCGGCCAGGGCTTCGTGCACACCTTCGCCGGCATGCTGCTGTTCGGCGTCGGCCTGGTCATGATGCTGGGCACCGACAGCGTGCTGGGCCGCGTGCTCGGCCAGAGCCACGGAGCGCGTGCCAAGTGAGCGCCACCCTGCCCCCCGTGCCGCCCGCCCAGGGCCTGAACCTGCCACTGGCCCGCGTGGCCGTGCTCGTGCTCGTGATGGTGCTTGGTGCCATCGCCGGCGAGTGGATGCGCCCCACCGAGCGCCTGTCGGAGATCAAGCCCGCGATCCAGCTCGAGCAGCAGATCCCCGAGGCCTTCGGCGAGTGGCGCCTGGACCGCAGCGTGCGCCCCATCCTGCCCGACCCCAGCGTGCAGGCCATGCTCGACAGCCTGTA
>Ga0209278_1000966_pt1 | contig 18763 bp, 17 predicted proteins | sample JI81BgreenDNA_FD_187504 | JGI IMG/M metagenome (GOLD analysis project Ga0209278, IMG submission 187504) | Wastewater effluent complex algal communities from Wisconsin, to seasonally profile nutrient transformation and Carbon sequestration -... | ecosystem: Engineered > WWTP > Effluent > Algae... | reverse complement strand
CGTCCAGCCGGATGCGCTCACCGTCGGTGGCCCGCCGGGCCCACAGCACCAGCGCCGTGGCGACCGCCAACAGCTCCAGCACCGCGAACGGCAGAACCAGCGTGGCGCCCATGCGCCAGAAGAAGGCTGCGACCCCCAGCGACACCACGCACAACGAGGCGTACAGCACCGCGACCTGGCGCGGGGTGATCGAACAATTGCGGCGCAAGGACCATTCGACGCCGTCTCCGGACCGGTACGCCCACCGCCACACTTCGCTCGACTGATTCACACCCACCACCGGAGACGGGCCGGTGATCGCGTGTGACACGCACGCGCGATCGCTGGCGCCCTGCAGGGAAAATGCCCTCGGATTTTTCGAACGGGGGCGATTGTAGCGGCGCGCCACCCCCCATCCCCTGACAAAGCGTCCCGCCCGAGTCGGACAATTGGTCTTGACGCCCGCGGGCGTCAACGTCGTGTGCCACGCAGCATCGCGCGCATATCGTCCAGTCCCACCCGGGACGACGTGGCCACCGGCACCCGCGGCTGGGGCTTGAAGGCGTGGCCGTAGACGATTTCCATGGTCAGGGTGAGGCGGCCATCGGGCTGCCGCGGCAAGCCGGATTCCAGCGCCTGCACCAGCCGGGCACGCCACGCCCGCCCGCGCGTGGCGGTGGCCCGAGCGCTCGCCAGGTTGCGCCCGAGGCCGCGCAACTCATTCAGCAACGCATCGCCGCTGCTGTAGGTCAGCACCAGCCGCTCCATGTCCATGACGGGTTCGGCGAACCCGGCATGGACCAGCATGTCGCCCCAATCGTGCATGTCGGTGAACGCGTGCGCGGGCGCGGGCCAGCCCAGCCGGCCATACACGGCGCGAAGCTCCTGCAGGGAGTCCGGGCCGTGGCAAGAAAACATCAAAAAGCCGCCCACGTCGATCGCGCTGTGCCATTGGCGGATCAGCGCAGCGGGTCGGGGCACGGCGTGCAACAGCATATTCGCCCAGACCATGCCCACGCCCTGCCCGGGCTGCCACACCGGCGGGACCACCGGGGCGCGGCGGCGCAACGGGTTCCAGGTCGCCGGCGGCGCCTCGGCGGTGGCCCTTTGGGCGTCCTGCGGCCGCTCGCTGGCGACCCAGCACGGCGCCGCCGGCAGACGCTCGCGCAGCCGGCGGTGGGTTTGCACCCCGCCATGCACCGGCTCCCAGTGCAGCCAACTCCGCGGCGGCTCGCGAAACCACTGCAACCGATCGGCCATGCGAGCGCCCACTTCCTCGTGGAGCCACGGGCTGACTGGGACAGAGCGGCGTATCCAGCGGGCGCTGGCGACCGGATCGAGACCGGGCACGGGCGTTTCTTCGGCGGCGGTGACGGTCATGGGGCAGCGATGGCGGGCGGGTCGAGCGAGGGGGGTTGGGGCCGGGGCGCGTCAGTATATTGAGCCGATGCATCCCGCCCGCCTTCGCCCTGCCCTGACGCCCTGGCTGCGCGGGCTGGTGGCGTGGCCGAGCGTGTGCGCGGTGTGCGGCGGGTGGCCGCGGGCGCCCGTGTGTCCGGCCTGCGTGGCCCGCTTCGCCGCCCCGCGGGCGCGCTGCGACACGTGCGCGCGCCCGGTGCCGGCGGAGGTGGTCCGCTGCGGCGCGTGCCTGCACGAGCCCGGTCCGCTGGACGCGTGCGTGGCGGCGGTGGACTACGCGTTTCCCTGGGACCGGCTGATCGCGCGTTTCAAGTTCCGCGGGGAGCCGGGCTGGGCCGATCCGCTGGTCCTGCGCCTGCTTGAGGCGCCCGGCGCGGCTGCCCTGATCGCGCAGGCCGACGTGATCGCACCGATCCCGATGCTTCCCGCCCGGCTGGCCGAGCGCGGTCACCACCCGGCGTGGGAACTGGCGCGCCGGCTGGCCGCTGACCGCCCGCGCGGGACCGCGCAGCCCGAGGCCCTGGTCCGCCTGCGCGACACGCCGGCGCAGCACCGGCTTGACGCGGGTGCCCGCCGGCTCAACCTGCGCGGCGCCTTTGCGCCCCACCCGGCCGTGGCGCCCCACCTGGTCGGGCGCCGGGTGCTGCTGGTGGACGATGTGTTCACCACCGGCGCCACACTCCACACCGCGGCGGCGGCGCTGCGACAGGCCGGCTGCGCCGCGGTGACGGCGCTGGTCCTCGCGCGCACGCCGCCACCGGCCTAGGGCCGAGCGCGCCACACGGCGCCGGGGCTAAGATCGCCGCCCCATGTTCCACGTCGTGCTCGTCCACCCGGAAATCCCGCCGAACACCGGCAACGTCATCCGCCTGTGCGCCAACACCGGCTGCGTGCTGCACCTGGTGGAGCCGCTGGGCTTTTCGATGGACGACAAGCAGTTGCGCCGCGCGGGGCTGGACTATCACGAGTTCGCCAGCGTGCGCCGGCACGCCGACTGGGAAGCGTTTCTGGCGAGCGAGCAACCGTCGCCGGAACGGCTGTTCGCCTTCACGACCCACGGCAGCCACAGCGCCTTCGCCCAGACCTTCCAGCCCGGCGACTGGCTGGTGTTCGGCAGCGAAACGGCCGGTCTGCCGGTCGAGCTGCGCGAGCGTTTCCCGCCAGCCCAGCGCCTGCGCCTGCCCATGCGGGCGGGCCAGCGCAGCCTCAACCTGTCGAACGCGGTGGCGGTGAGCGTGTTCGAGGCGTGGCGGCAAAACCACTTCGAATCCGCCCCGGGCGTGACGGACGTCACACCGCCGGCCGTCTGACCCCCTCTCCCGGCGGCGGCGGACGCTCCCATAATCGCCCGACACCGACCCGACCGGCCACCAGCCGGCACCCGACGCCCATGGAGTTTCTTCGCCGCCTGCTGAAAGCCTGGCTGAAGCCCAGCCGGGGTCCCGTGCGCGCCGCGCGCCTGAAAGACCTCGCCGCGATGCGGGCGCCGCTGCTGCGATGCATCGAGGACTGCTCCGGCCAGCGCGCCAGCCGCCTGCGGCAGCAGATCGAGGGAGCGGGCAGCGTCCAAGAGCTGTGGCTGCTGCGCCTCGATGCCTTCCAGCTCATCGCCCAGCGCCACAACCAGCGCGTGGCGGCTGAACGCATCGACAGCCTGTTGCGCGTGTTCGACGGCTGGGTGGACCCGCGTCAGCTCTCGCGGATCGGCTGATCCCCTTCTGGGCCCTCAGGGGTAGCGACGCACCAGCGATTCGGCCACGCACACCGGCTTGTCGCTGCCTTCGCGCTCCACCGCCACGCTCCAGGTCATCTGCAGGCCGTCACCGGCGATCGGCTCGGCCGACAGCAGCGTCATGCGGGCCCGCAGGCGACTGCCCACCGGCACCGGGGCGGTGAACCGCACCCGGTTGAGGCCGTAGTTGACCCCCATGGACGAGCCGCGCACGTCGAAAGCCGATTCGAAGAAGCGCGGCAGCAGCGACAGCGTGAGAAAGCCGTGCGCGATCGGCGCACCGAACGGCCCCGCCCGCGCCCGGTCGGGGTCGACATGGATCCATTGGTGATCGCCGGTGGCGTCGGCAAATTGATTGACCTGCGCCTGGGTGATCGTCACCCAGTCGCTGACGGCGACTTCCTGGCCGACGCAGGCGGCCAGCTCGGCCAGCGTGTCGAAGATCTTCATGCCGGCCACTGTAGGGCGGCGGCGAAAGGCCCCGTGTCGGGGCGGTGACAGGAGCGGGCCCGAGGCGGGCGGCGCCGCTCAGGCGTCGAGCCAGCGGCAGATGGGCGCCCACTGCTCCAGGTCACGCGCCACCCGGCCAGGCGCCACGTCGAACAGCGTGAGCCCGCGGGCGGCCAGGTGGATGTAGTTCTGGGTGTCACGCAGGTAAGCCAGCACCGGCAGCCCCAGCGTGGCCACGAACTCGGCCAGCTTGTCGGCGGCGATGGTGCGTGGATCAACCCGCATGCCGACCAGCCCGACGTCAAGCTTGCCGGCGTGACGCGACTCGGCGAGTTCGTCGAGAAAGGCGCGGGTGGCGTAGATGTCGAAGATGCTGGGCTGCAGGGGCACCAGCACCTTGTCGGCGACCTTCAGCGCGTCCTTGAAGCGCCAGCCGTGCAGGCCGGCCGGCGTGTCGAGCACGACGTGGGTGGTGTCTCTGGGCGGCCGGGCGATGAGGTCGTGGGAGACGTCCCACGAGCGGATCGGACGCGCCTCGGGCGGCCGCAGGCGAAGCCACAGGGCCGAGGACTGCTGCCGGTCGATGTCGCCGAGCATGACGGCGTGGCCCTGTCGGGCGAAATAGCCGGCGACGTTGGTCGACAGCGTGGACTTGCCCACGCCACCCTTGGGATTGGCCACCACCACGATCGGCATGCGGAACTCCTGGCTGAGTGCCTGTGTGCGGGCGGCCGCGCGGCCGCGGGAGGGTTGGGCGTCTATGGTAGCGCCGCGCGGGCGTCCCACAGCAGCTTCAGGCCGGTGAGCAGCATGCCGGCGTAGATGAAGCGGTAGAACAGCACCGGGTCGATGCGGTGGGCGATGCGCACGCCGATCCACACACCCACCGGGGCCAGCGGGAGCAACAGCAATGAGGTGCCGAGGTTGCGCGCGTCCAGCAGGCCCAGCCAGCCGTACGGCACCCACTTCGCCAGGTTGATGAAGAAGAAAAAGAAGGCCAGCGTGCCGGTGAAGCGCACCGGCGAGAGCTTGAGCGGGATGACGTAGGCGTTGATCGGCGGGCCGCCCGCGTGGGCGATGAAGCTGGTGAATCCTGACGTGGTGCTCAACAGGGCGCCCACCCAGCGCGGCGGGGGCGGACTGTCGGCCCGCGGCGGAAAGGCCAGGCGCTGGGCAAGAAACAGCAGCGTGAACGCCCCCACGATGCCCGCCACCAGGCGCGGGTCGAGCCATTTGAACAGCAGGGTGCCCACCACGATGCCCAGCAGGCCCCAAGGCAGCAGAAACCACAACAGCGCGCGGTCCACGTCTTTGCGGAAAGCCGCCATGCCCAGCAGGTCCATCACCAGCAGCACCGGCATCAGGATCGCGGCGGCTTGGGGCACGGTCACGGCCAGCGCCATCAGCGGCACCGCCAGCGAGCCGAAGCCGGCGCCGAATCCGCTTTTGCTGATGCCCAGCAGCAGCACGGCCGGGACAGCCACCGCGTAAAAGAACGGATCGGTGATGAAGGTCAGGGGCGGCACGTCGTGTGGCCGCACAATCGGCCCATGCAAAACGCACCATTGTGGGGGGAAACGCTGCGCTTGCTGGTGGAACTGTCGGCCACCGCCGCGTTTGCGCTGTCCGGCATCCTGGCTGGGGCCCGGCAACGGCTCGACGCGGTGGGTGTCTGCGTGGTGGGCTTCCTCGCCGCGTTCGGCGGCGGCACGCTGCGCGACCTGCTGCTCGATGTGCGGCCCTTCTTCTGGGTCGCACACGTTGACCTGCTGTGGGGCGTGCTGGTGCTGGCGGTGGCCGCGATGCTGTTTCTGCGCAGCCGGCATTTCGCGCTGACAGAGCGGGCCATCCAGTGGCCGGACGCGCTCGGCCTGGGCCTGTTCACAGCCAGCGGCGTGCACCAGGCGCTGGTGCTGGAGCTGCCGGCGCTGGTGGCGGTGATCATGGGGCTGGTCACCGGCGTGGCCGGCGGCGTGCTGCGCGACGTGGTGTGCAACCAGATTCCGGCCGCCTTCAGCGACCACCGCCCCTACACCGTCTGCGCCTTTGCGGGCGGCTGGCTGTACGTGGGCCTGTGGCACGCGGGGGCCCCCGGCTGGGTGGCGCTGGGGCTGTGCGTGCTGGTCACCGCGGGCCTGCGCGGGCTGGCCCTCTGGCGCAACTGGCAATTGCCCGCCTGGCGGGTCTGAAGCCCCGCCAGCGCGACAATCGGGGCATGTTCACCCCCTCGCCCGAAGACGTGCGCCGCTTTTTCTGCGGCGTGCTGGCCAAGCAGCGCACCGGCCAGCCCATGGAAGCCATCGAAACCCTGGCCGGGCAGTGGATCGCCGAGCACCCCGAATACCACGCCGAGCTGTCGGACGTGGACGCGGCGGTGGCGGCCATTGGCCGCCCGGACGATCCGGGCCGAGAGAATCCCTTCCTGCACCTGTCGATGCACCTGTCCATCAGCGAGCAGTGCAGCATCGACCAGCCGGCGGGCATCCGGCAGGCGGTGGAGTTGCTCGCGGCGCGGCGCGACGACCTGCACGCCGCCCACCACGAGGTCATGGAGTGTCTCGGCCGCATGCTCTGGGAGAGCCAGCGGGCCGGCCGTCCACCGGATGGCCAGGCCTACATCGACGCCGTGCGCCGCCGCGCGACCGGCTGAGACGCCAGACCACCCAGACCCCAAGAAAAAAGCCGCTCGGTGAGCGGCTTTTTGCAGGGAGATCCCCTTTTTATTTGAAGCGCGGCTGCGGCTTGACGCTCAGTTCGCCCTGCACCGACGCGAGGTACTTGGCGATTTCGCGCATTTCAGCGGGCGAATACTGCTTGGCGATGCCGGCCATGATGCCGTTGGAGCGGCCGATCACCGGGTTGCCTTCAACGGTGTAGGACTTCAGGGCCACGAAGAGGTAATCGGCGTGCTGGCCGCCCAGCTTGGGGTAGCTCGGGTCGATCGGCTTGCTGAAGTTGGCACCGTGACAGGAAATGCAGGCGCCCTTTTCGATCAGCGCGGCCACCTTGGCCGACGCCGGCTTCGGCGTCTCGGGCGCGGGGGTGCCGGTGTGGGAGGCGTAATACGCGGCCAGATCGGCCATGTCCTGCTCGGTCAGGGAGCCGGCGATGCCGCGCATGGAGGGGTGCTTGCGCTCGCCCTTCTGATACGCCTTGAGCGCGTTGACGATGTACGGACCGGTCTGGCCCGAGATCATCGGCACCTTGTGGATCTCGGGGAAGCTGTTCTGGTAGCCGGGGATGCCGTGGCAACCCACGCACATTTCCGCTTTTTTGGCGCCAGCGGCGACATCACCGGTCACGCCCTGGGCCAGCGCCGACGCGGCGGCCACGGAAAGCGTCGCTGCGGCGACAAGGGAGCGGGCGATCGTGGTCAACGGGTGATTCATTTTGCTAGCACAATGAAATGGTCGGCTGGAAAAACAGCCGCGGATTATAGGGGGGCCGCCTGGGCGGTCTCCTGACGCCAACCTCCACGCCGGGTCATCCATGAAATTCCAAGGTTCCGAGAACTACGTCGCCACCCAGGACCTGATGCTCGCGGTCAACGCCGCCATCACGCTCAAGCGCCCGCTGCTGGTCAAGGGCGAGCCCGGCACCGGGAAAACCATGCTGGCCGAAGAGGTGGCCCAGGCGCTGGGCATGCCGCTGCTGCAGTGGCACATCAAGAGCACCACCAAGGCGCAGCAGGGTCTGTATGAATACGACGCGGTCAGCCGGCTGCGCGACAGTCAGCTCAACACCACCGACAGCGCCGAGCGCGTGAAGGACATCCGCAACTACATCGTGCAGGGTGTGCTGTGGCAGGCTTTCACGGCCGAGCAGCCGGTGGCGCTGCTGATCGACGAAATCGACAAAGCCGACATCGAGTTCCCCAACGACTTGCTGCGCGAGCTCGACCGCATGGAGTTCTACTGCTACGAGACGCGCGAGCTGATCAAGGCCAAGCACCGTCCGCTGGTGTTCATCACCTCCAACAACGAAAAGGAGCTGCCCGACGCCTTCCTGCGCCGCTGCTTCTTCCACTACATCAAGTTCCCCGACGCCGAGACGATGCAAAAGATCGTCGACGTGCACTTCCCGACGCTGAAGAAAGACCTGCTGAAGGTCGCGATGAAGACCTTCTATGACGTGCGCAACCTGCCGGGTCTGAAAAAGAAGCCGAGCACGTCCGAGCTGCTGGACTGGCTCAAGCTGCTGATGGCCGAGGACATTCCGCTCGAAGCGCTGCAAAGTGCGGACGACAAGGTCTCGATCCCGCCGCTGGTGGGCGCGCTGCTGAAAAACGAGCAGGACACCACCCTGTTCGAGAAGCTGGTCTTCATGAACCAGAGAAATCGTTGACCGCCACGCCGTGCCGTCCGGCGGGCCGCCACGCGGCCTTGGGGCGGCCCGACACCGTCTTCCGTTCGGACCTCCGCCATGAGTGAAACACAGCGACTGTTGAAGGAAGGCCTGTCCGACGCGGTGGGCTTCGTCGGCGGCGCGCTGGCGGGCTTCTGGCTGGCGCGCTGGCTGGGTTTTGATCTGTTCGCCGAAGGCTACGGCACCGGCAGCATCGGGGCGATCATCGCCGTGGGGCTGGGGGGTGGCGCCGGGCTGCAGGCCGCGCGCGCCTGGCGCCGCGCGAGCGCCCGCAAGGAGTGAGCATGGCGTTTGTGGAACCCGTGGTGATGAAGGATCGGGGTATCCGTCTGGAGCCGCTGGAACTGGCGCACGAGGATGGCCTGCGGGCGGCCGCCGCCGACGGCCAGTTGTGGACGCTGCGGGTCACGTCGGTGCCTGAGCCGGATCAGACGCGCGCCTACATCGAGACCGCGCTGACCATGCGCGCCGAAGGCCACCGATTCGCGTTCGCCGTCATCGACGAGGCCAGCGGCACCGTGCTTGGCAGCACCAGCTTTCACGACATCCTGCCGGCGGTCAAGCGGGTGGAGATCGGCTACACCTGGTACGCGCAGCGGGTGCAGCGCACGCACGTGAACGCGACCTGCAAGCTGCTGATGATGGGCCACGCCTTCGACACGCTGGGCTGCCACGTGGTGGGCTGGCGCACCGACAACTTCAACTTCGCCTCGCAGGCTGCGATCGAACGCCTGGGCGCCCGGCGGGATGGCGTGATCCGGGGTAATGCGCTGCGGCGCGACGGCACCATCCGCGACACGGTGATGTACAGCATGCGCGCGGGCGAGTGGCCCGAGGCGCGCGCCCAACTGCTGTACCGGCTCAGCCGGTACGGTTGAACCCGACGGAGGCTTCGCCATGCTGATCGATTTCTTCTACACCCTGCGCGCGGCCAAGCTGCCGGTGTCGGTGAAGGAATACCTCACGCTGCTGCAGGCGCTCGAGGCCGATGTGGTGGGGCCGACCAACCCCGATGCCTGCAGCATGGACGACTTCTATTTCCTGGCGCGCACCGCGCTGGTGAAGGACGAGAAGCACTTCGACAAGTTCGACCGCGCCTTCGCCGCCTACTTCAAGGGCGTGGAGCTGATCGCGGATTTCACCAAGCCGATCCCGGCCGACTGGCTGCGCCAGGAGATGGAGCGCATCCTGTCGGAAGAGCAGAAGGCCAACGCGCCCAAGCTCGATTGGGACGAGCTGATGGAGACGCTGAAGAAGCGGCTGGAAGAGCAGAAGGAGCGCCACGAAGGCGGCAGCAAGTGGATCGGCACGGGTGGCACGTCGCCCTTCGGCCACGGCGGGCAGAACCCGCAGGGCGTGCGGATTGGCGGCAAGGGCGGCGGCAAGAGCGCGGTCAAGGTGTGGGAGCAGCGCGCCTACCGCGACTACGACGACACCCAGGAGCTCGGCACCCGCAACATCAAGGTCGCGCTGCGGCGGCTGCGCAAGTTCGCGCGCGAGGGCAACGACCTCGAACTCGACCTGCCCGACACCATCCGCAGCACCGCCGCCAACGCCGGCTGGCTCGACATCAAGATGATCCCCGAGCGGCACAACCACGTGAAGGTGCTGCTGCTGATGGACGTGGGCGGCACCATGGACGAACACATCCAGCGGGTCGAGGAGCTGTTCTCCGCCGTCAAGGGCGAGTTCAAGCACCTGGAGTTCTATTACTTCCACAACTGCGTCTACGACTTCATGTGGAAGAACAACCGGCGCCGCTACGCCGAGAAGTTCCCGACCTGGGACATCATTCGCAAGTACAACAAGGACTACAAGCTGATCTTCGTGGGCGACGCCACCATGAGCCCTTACGAGATCCTCCAGCCCGGCGGCAGCGTGGAATACAACAACGAGGAGGCCGGCGCCGAGTGGCTGCAGCGCCTCACCCACGCGTTCCCGAAGTTCGCGTGGATCAACCCGGAACCGCAGGGCGTCTGGCAGTATCGACAGAGCATCAGCATCATCCAGCAGCTCATGGGCCAGCGCATGTACCCGCTGACGCTCAAGGGCCTGGAAGACGCGATGCGGATGCTGTCGAAATGACGCGGGCATGACCCTGTTTGCTGCGGCCCGTCGGGCCGCTGGGCCCTGGGCCCTGTGGATCGGATGCGTGGGACTGGCGGGCGGCGGGCTCGCCAGCGGCGCTGCGCGCGCGCAAGACGGGGCGGCGCCCCCCACCGCCCGCGCAACGGCCGAACGCCCCCGTGCGCCGCGCCCCCCGGCCGCGCCGCGCTTTGAGTTCGACTGGACCGCGCCCGATGAGCTGCTCCCGTTTCTGCAGCGCCACATTGAGCTGGAACGGTACCGGCGCCTGCGCAGCCTTGACGCGGGCGAGCTCAACCGCCTGATCGCCCAGGCTCCGGCCAACCTGCGCGAGCTGCTGGCCACGCAGGGCCACTTTTCGCCCCAGGTGTCGGTCAGCCTGCGCCCGGCGGCCACCGCCCCCTCGCCCGAGGCTGCGGACGACGACACCGACCCCGCCGGCCCGGCCGGGAACACCACCGCCCTGCCCTCGCTCGGCACGGTGGTGGTAGCGGTGACACCCGGACCGGCGGCCACGGTGCGGCGCGTGACCGTGTCGTGGCGCGGCCCGGTGGCGACCGACGACGGGGCGGCCGCGCAGCGCGAAGCCATCGCGCGCGAGGCCGCGGCCCTGGAGGGCGGGCGCTTCACCCAGGCGGCGTGGGATGGCACGAAAGGCGCCGCGGTGCGCGCGCTGGCGGCGCAGCGCTTCCCGGCGGCGCGCCTGTCCAACAGCCTGGCCGATGTGGACGCCACCGCCGCCGCGGTGGACCTCTACCTGGAGCTCGACAGCGGCGAGGCCGCCCGGTTCGGATCGGTCGTCGTGCAGGGCGCGGAGCGCTACGACGCGGCCACGGTGCAGCGCCTGGTGGCGCTGGCCGGCGTGACCCCCGGGGCGGACTACGACTTGGCCCGCCTGCAGCAGGCGCAGCAGCGCATCAGCGAAACCGGACAGTACGACAGCGCCTTTGTCTACGTCGACGCGGCCGGCGCCGATGGGCAGCTGCCGGTGGTGGTGCAGCTGCGGGAGAGTCGGCGGCAAAAGCTGGTGCTGGGCATCGGCGGGAGCACCGACAACGGCGCGCGCCTGTCGCTCGAACACACCCACAACCGCCTGCCCGGGATCGGCTGGCGCGCGCAGAGCGCACTGCGGCTGGAGCGGCTGGACCGGCTGGCGCGCACCGCCTGGAGCGCGCCGGTGGACGATGACGGCTGGCGCTGGATCACCGAGGGCCAGCTGGCCCGCCAGCTCACCGACAACACCACCACCGACAGCCAGCGCCTGCGCGCCGGCCGCGCGCAGGATGGCGAGGCCTACGACCGCAGCGTGTACCTGCAGTTCGACCGGGCGCGGGTGACCAACCCGGTGCTCGGGCGCGACGAGACCGAGGCCGCGCTGACGGCCAACATGGCGTGGACGCGGCGGCGCTTCGACGACCCGATCACGCCGCGGCGCGGCCACGGCCTGTCGGTCGAGGCCGGGCTGGGCACTACGCTGGGCAGCGACCGCCAGCCGTTCGCCCGCGCCCAGGCGCGCTGGCTCGGCCTGTGGCCGCTGGACCGCGAGGCCAGCGCCCGGCCGCGCTGGGGCCGGCTCGCGCTGCGGCTGGAGGGCGGCGCCGTGGCCGCGCGCGACGGCGTGCGCCTGCCAGAAACCCAGCTCTTCCTCACCGGCGGGGACAACACGGTGCGCGGCTATGGCCTGCGCGAGATCGGGGTGCCGCAGGCGGACGGCTCGGTCGCGGCCGGACGCACGAAGGCGGTGATCAGCCTCGAGTGGCAACGCCCGGTCGGTGGGGAGGGCGGCAGCGGCGGCAACAGCGGCAGCGGCGGCCCGGGCCGCAGCGCCACACCGTGGGAACACGTGGTGTTCATCGACGGTGGCGCGGTGGCCGACCGCGCCCGCGACCTGCGGCCGCGCTGGGGCGTGGGCACGGGTGTGCGATACAACAGCCCGGTCGGTCCGCTGCAGGCCGACCTCGCCTACGGCCTGGAGACGCGACAGTGGCGGCTGCACCTGAGCGTCGGGTTTGTGTTCTGAGGCCTGCACCATGAGCCCGCCCGACGCGCCCGCGCCACCCCAGCCACGCCACCCGCCGGCGTGGCCGCGCGCGCGCAGCGGTCTGGCCGCGCTCGCCGCGGGCGGCGCCCTCACCCTGGCGGCGGCGCTCGGCGGCGCGTGGTGGTGGGCGGGCAGCGAGGGCTCGCTGGCGCAAACGATGCGCTGGGCCGAGCGCGCGCTGGCCGACCGGCCGGCGCTCGGCGCCTTGTCGGTCCAGGGGGCGCGCGGCAGCCTGCGCCACGGCGGCACGATCGAGCGCCTGGACTGGTCGCGCGACGGCCTGGGCGTGCACGCCGAGGGGGTGAAGCTCACGCTGACCGGCCGCTTCTGGCGCCGCCTGCTCAGCGGGCGCGGCGTGTTCGTGCAGGCCCTGCACGCCGACCGGCTGCGCATCGACGACCGCCGTCCCCCCGACCCCGCCTCCGCCGCGCCCCCCACCGACCTGGGCCTGCCGGTGGCGGTGCGCCTGGGCTGGTCGGTGGACACGCTGGTGTGGGGCGCGGCCGACGCCGGCCCGCTGGCGCGCGGCCTGCGCGGGCGCTACAGCCACGGCGCTTCGCCGGAAGCCACCGCGCTGGGCGTGCGCGAGGCCCACCTGCTCACACTGGAGCAGATCGACATCGCCGGTGGCCGCTACCAGGCCACGCTGGCGCTCGGCGCCGCCGGCCACCTGCCGCTGCGGCTGGACATCACCGGGCGGGTGGACGACGCGCCCGTGCCCGGCGGCGCGGCCGTGTCGCTGCAGGCCGAGGCCCAGGTGGCCGGCGCGCTCGGCGGAGCCGACGCCAGCCTGCAGGCCCGAGCCCGCCTCCAGCCCGACACCGCCGCCGGTGCGACCCCCACGCTGGCCGCCACTGCCACGCTGCGGCCCTGGGCCGCGCAGCCGCTGGCCGAGGCCGACCTGCGACTGCATCAGCTCGACGTCGGCCGGCTGTGGCCACAGGCCCCCACCACCGCGCTCAGCGGCACCGCCCGCGCCCAGCCCGCCGCCGGCGGCGGCTGGACCGCCGCCCTCGACCTGAGCAACGCCCTGCCCGGCCCGGCCGACCGCCAGCGGCTGCCGCTGGCCAGCCTGCGGGTGCGCTTGCATCACGATCCCGATGGACGCTGGCGGGCCGACGAGCTGGTCAGCGCGGTGGGCGGCGGCGAGGTGCGCGGCGAGGGCCATTGGCAGCCGGCCGCCTCGCCGCGCGGCACCGGCGCGCTCGACCTGCGGCTGCGCGGCGTGAACCCGGCGCTGCTGTGGAGCCGTCTGGCCCCGGCCGCGCTCGACGGGGCGGTCACGGCCGACGCCGGCGAGGCGCTGCGCCTCAGCGCCGACCTCGCCCCGGCCGGCCGCCAGCCCCGCGCCAGCGCCTCCGACGCATTGCGCCTGCGCGAAGGGCGCCTGCGCGGGCGCTGGTTGCCGGCGTCGGCCGACTGGCGGGCCGGCACGCTGGAGATCGACACCTTGCGCCTGCGCGCGCTCGACGGTGAACTCACCGCGCAAGGCCGCTGGACGCGCGGCACCCCCGCCGCGCGCGGCACGCTGCAGCTCGCGCTGCCCGGGCTGAACGCCGAGGCGCGCGGCGCGATCGCCGCCCGCGAAGGCGGCGGCACCCTGCGGCTGGCGCTGGACGACGCGCGCCGGGCGCTCGCCTGGGCGCACAGCCTGCGCGCCGCGCCGTGGATCGGCCCCGCGCTGGCGCAAGCCTGGCCCGCCGTGGCCAGCGCCCAGGCCAGCGGCCGCGCCACCGCCAGCCTGCGCTGGGACGGCGGCCTCGGCGGCTTCGGCCTGCCCGGCGGCGCCCCGGCCGCGCCGCCCACGCTGGACCTCGACCTGCAGGCGCGCGACCTGAACGTCAGCGTCACCGCCGCCGGCGACGGCCAGCCGCCGTGGCGCGTGGACCGGCTGGAGGCGCGGCTGCGCGGCCGCGCCGACGAACTCGCGCTGCGCCTCACCGCCGGGGCCGGCCACGGCGCCTGGAGCGGCACCGTCGACACCGCCGGCCAGCTGCGCCTGCGCCCGGTCGGCCGACCCGGATGGCCCGACGGACAGCTCCACCTCGACCGCCTCGGCGCCACCCTGCGCGACGCCCGCCGCGCCAGCGCCCCGGTGGTGTGGTCCCTCGACAGCCTGAGCGCCCCCACGCTGTCCTGGAGCGGACTCGACAGCCGCCCCCGCTGGGACGCGGGCAGTGCCCGCTGGACGCTCGCCCCGCGGGTGGAGCGCGCCGCGCGCGCGTCGGGCGCCGGTGGCGCGGCCGGCGCGGTGACCCTGGGCTGGAGTCGCCTGCGCTGGGAGGCCGGCGCCCTCACCACCGACGGCACGCTCGACGACCTGCCGCTGGCCTGGGTGGACGCCCTCGCGGCCGACCCCGACGTCGGCGCCGATGCCCCGGGGCCGCTGGCGCGCGCCGGCGTCGGCGGCGACCTGCGGCTGGGCGGTGCGTGGTCGGTGGAACTGCCGGCCGAGGCGGACCGCCCGCCGCGCGTCAGCGCCTCGCTGGAGCGACGCGCCGGCGACCTCGCGCTGCAGGTGTTCGCCGGGGCCGACGGCAGCGTGGACGACAGCCGCGTGCTGGCCGGGCTGCGCGAAGCGCGCCTGCGCGTGGCCACCGACGGGCGTGCGCTGCGGGCGCAACTGCGCTGGGACAGCGAGCGGGCGGGCGAAGCCAGCGCCGATCTCGAGACCGCCCTCGCCCCACCCGACGGCACCCACCCCGCCTGGCACTGGCCCGCGCAGGCGCCGCTGCGCGGCAGCCTGACCGCGCGGCTGCCGCAGGTGGGCGTGTGGTCGGCGCTGGCGCCGCCGGGCTGGCGCGTGCGCGGCACCGTGGCGCTGCAGGCGCGGGTGGACGGCCAGCGCGACGCGCCGCGCTGGAGCGGTCAGCTGCAGGGCGACGACATGGCCGTGCGCTCGGCGGTCGATGGCGTGGCCTTCATCAACGGCCAGCTGCGCGCCACGCTCGACGGCGACCGCCTGAGCATCGACCGCCTCGCCCTCGAAGGCCGCGGCGGCGCCGCCCGCGGCGGCACCCTGGTCGCCAGCGGCAACGCGCGCTGGCGCACGACCGACACCGACGGCCCGCGCCGCCTGCAGCCCCTGATCGAGCTGCAGGCCACGGCCACCCGGCTGCGCGCCTCGGTCCGCCCCGACCGGCGCCTCACCGCGTCGGGCACGGTACAGGCCCGGCTCGACGGCCCTCGCCTCACCCTGCGCGGCGGCCTGCGCGCCGACGAGGCGCTGATCCTGCTGCCCGACGAACTCGCGCCCACGCTGGGCAGCGACGTGGTCGTGCGCGGCACGACGCGTCCCCCCGAACCCGACGGCCTGCGCGTGGTGCCCGACGTGCAGCTTGACCTTGACCTGGGCCCGCGTTTCGAGGTGCGTGGCCAGGGCATCGACACCCGGCTCGAGGGCCAACTCAGCGTGCGCAGCACCGCCGCGCTGCCCACGCCGCGCCTGCTCGGCGAGGTGCGCACCGCCGCCGGCAGCTACCGCGCCTACGGCCAGCGCCTGAGCATCGAGACCGGCGTGCTGCGCTTCACCGGCCCGCCCGACAACCCCACGCTGGACATCACCGCCGTGCGACCCAACAGCGCCCAGCGCGTGGGCGTGCAGATCGGCGGCACTGCGCAGGCCCCGCGCGTGCGCCTGTTCAGCGAACCCGAGCTGCCCGACAGCGAAAAGCTCGCCTGGCTGGTGCTCGGGCGCCCGGCCAGCGGCGCCGGCGCCGAAGCTGCCGTGCTGCAACAAGCCGCGCTGGCGCTCATCGCCGGCCGCGGCGGCGACCCGGCCGGCGGCCTCGCAGGCGCCTTCGGGCTCGACAGCATCGGCGTGAGCACCGGCACACCCAACGCCGACGGCACCCCCGGCGCCGGCGCGCTCACGCTGGGCAAGCGCCTCACCAACGACCTCTACCTCAGCTACGAGCGCAGCCTCGCCGGCGCCCTCGGCACCGTCGCCGTCTTCTACGACCTCTCCCGCCGCGTCACCCTGCGCGCCAGCGCCGGCGCCGAAAACGCGGTCGACCTGATCTTCACGCTGCAGTACGACTGAGGTCCGCAGCCGACCCGCGCGCCCCACCCCGGCCGATACAATCCGCCGCCGCGCCGCCATAGTTCAATGGATAGAACGAGCGCCTCCTAAGCGCTAGATACAGGTTCGATTCCTGTTGGTGGTGCCATCAGCCACCCGAGCGGGCACGCAGCCCCTCAGCGCGCGCGCAGCGTGCGGCTGAGCAGGATCACCGGCACCAGCCCCACCAGGACCAGCGCCAGCGCGGGCAGCGCGGCTTCACCCAGGCGCTCGTCGCGGGCGAGCTGGTAGGTGACGACGGCGAGGGTGTCGCTGTTGAAGGGCCGCAGCACCAGCGTGGCGGGCAGCTCCTTCATGACGTCCACGAACACCAGCAGCAGTGCGGCCAGCGTGGCGCGGCGCAGCAAGGGCGCGTGCACGCGCCGGGCCAGGCCCAGGCCGGTGATGCCGAGCATGCGGGCGGAGTCGTCCAGCGTGGGGGGCACGCGGGCGTAGCCGCTTTGCACCGACTGCAGCGCCACCGCCGTGAAGCGGACCAGGTAGGCCCAGACGATGCCCAGCGCGGTGGCCGTGATCCAGTAGCTGGCGGTGGAATCGGGCCGCGCCGCCTGCCACCAGCCCACCGGCAGCAGCAGGCCCACCACGACCACCGCGCCGGGCACGGCGTAGCCCAGGCTGGCGAGCTGGACGCTGCCGCGCGTGAGCGGGCCGGGGCGCACGCGCAGCGCAAACGCCAGCGCCAGCGCCAGGCCGGTGGCCAGCAGGGCCGACACGCCGGCCAGCACCACGCTGTGCCGCGCCCATTGCACAAAAGAGCCCCACGGCAGCTCGCCCCAGCCGCCGATGAGCGGACGCAGCATGAACAGCACCGGCAACACAAAACCGGCCAGCACCGGCAGCGCGCAGAGAGCTACGGCCAGGGCCGCCCGGCCGCCGCGCAGGCGCACCGGCTGGGCCTCGGCGCTGCCGGCCCGCTGGCCGCGCAGCGCGGCAAAGCGCATGCGCCGCTGGGCGCGCTGCTCCAGCCAGAGCAGCAGCGCCACGGTGGCCAGCAGCAGGGTGGCGAGCTGCGCGGCGGCCACGCGGTTGTCCATCGCCAGCCAGGCCTTGTAGATGCCGGCGGTGAAGGTCTGGATGCCGAAATAGCTGGCCACGCCGAAATCGGCCAGCGTTTCCATCAGCGCCAGCGCCACGCCGGCGGCCACGGCCGGACGGGCCAGCGGCAGGGCCACCTCGCGGATGCGGCGCGACAGGGGCGCGCCCAGCAGCCGCGCGGCTTCCATGAGCTGCGCCGCGCGTTCGGCCAGCGCGGTGCGCGCCAGCAAATACACATAGGGATAGAGGGTGAAGGTGAACACCCACACAGCCCCGGGCGTGCTGCGCACCTCGGGCAACAGCCGGCCCTGCAGCCCGAAGGTCTCGCGCAACCCCACCTGCAGCGGCCCGCTGAACTGCAGGAAATCGGTGTAGGCGTAGGCCACCACGTACGCCGGCATGGCCAGCGGCAGCAGCAGCGCCCACTCGAAGGTGCGGCGGCCGGGGAAGTCGAACAGCGTGACGGCGCAGGCGCTGAGCATGCCCACCAGCGCCACGCCCACCGCCACGCTCAGGCACAGCACGAGCGAGGTCGCCACATAGTCCGGCAACACGGTCTGCGCCATCTGCGTCAGCACGTCGCGGGCCGCGGCGTCGAACGAGAACCACGACGCCCCCAGCGCCAGCACCGGCAGGACCAGCAAGGCAACGATCAGGGCGAGGACGGCCAGGGGCAGCCAGCGGAGCATGGGAATCCGGGGACGGGTATCGGTCGGCGATCGCGGGGGGATCGGGCGTTGAACGGAGTGGGCCGGGGCCGCCGGCGGCAGCTTGACCGGCGCGAAGACCCGCGGCCATGACCCAGATCAACACAAATGAGAATTGTAGTTATCTACAATCGAATCCATGTTCTTAGAGGTCTCCCAGCTTCAGGTCCGCTACGCCGGCGCCGCCAGCGCGGCGGTGGACGGCGTGAGCCTGGGCCTGCGGGCGGGGGAGATCGGTGTGCTGATCGGGCCGTCCGGCTGCGGCAAGACCACGCTGCTGCGCGCGGTGGCCGGGCTGGAACGCGCCAGCGGCGGGCGCATCGCGCTCGGCGGCGAGACGGTGAGCGAGGCGGGCCGCCATGTGCCGGCCGAGCAGCGGCGCATCGGCATGGTGTTTCAGGACTACGCGCTGTTTCCGCACCTCGACGTGGCGCGCAACGTGGCCTTCGGCATCGACCGCCTGCCCCGCCGCGAGCGCGAGGCGCGGGTGCAGGAGGTGCTGCGGCTGGTGGGGCTGGACGGGCTGCACGCCCGCTACCCCCACGAGCTCTCCGGCGGCCAGCAGCAGCGCGTCGCGCTGGCGCGGGCGCTGGCGCCCAACCCGCGGCTGCTGTTGCTCGACGAGCCGTTCTCCAACCTCGACGTGGACCTGCGCGAGCGCCTGGCGCACGAGGTGCGCGGCATCCTCAAGGCGGCCAACGCCACCGCGCTGTTCGTCACCCACGACCAGCTCGAAGCCTTTGCCATCGGCGACCGCATCGGCGTGATGCACGACGGCCACCTGCACCAGTGGGACGACGCCTACGCGCTCTACCACCGGCCGGCCACCCGCTTCGTGGCCGAGTTCATCGGCCACGGCGTGTTCGCGC
>Ga0209278_1000965_pt1 | contig 18783 bp, 17 predicted proteins | sample JI81BgreenDNA_FD_187504 | JGI IMG/M metagenome (GOLD analysis project Ga0209278, IMG submission 187504) | Wastewater effluent complex algal communities from Wisconsin, to seasonally profile nutrient transformation and Carbon sequestration -... | ecosystem: Engineered > WWTP > Effluent > Algae... | reverse complement strand
AGGCGCATCTGCAGCGCGAGGTGACAAGCCTTGCGACCTGCTGGAAAATCACGCGACGTGACGGCGAAGTCTTACGTTTCACTGACCACCTGGAGGATGTACGGGTGGACGGTGAGCATTATCTGGCGCGCAGTGGCATGCTGCCCAGTGCAGTGACGGCACAGGCAGGGCTGGCGGTGGATAATCTGGAGATCGAAGGTATGCTGCGTGATGACACGATCACGCAGGATGCCCTGCTTGCTGGAGCATTTGACCATGCGGAATTACGTGTATTCATGGTGGATTACGCCGCCCCCGATGCAGGCATATTGCACCTGAAAACCGGGTGGCTGGGCGAGGTGACGTTGCGTGGCGGGCAATATGTGGTGGAAGTGCGTGGCATCAGTGCGGCGCTTAACCAGACAGTTGGCGAAGTCTACACGGCGCATTGCCGCGCTGAACTGGGGGATGCGCGCTGCGGCAAGAGCCTTGCCGCTTTCACGGTAAGTGGCAGTATTGATAGTGCGGAGGGAAGTTTTGCCTTCACCGATGCGGCACGCAGCGAAGCGAATGGTTATTTCAGCGGCGGTACGGTGACGTTCACCAGCGGCGCCAATACCGGCGTGCGTATGGAGGTGCGGGATTTTCGTCAGGGCCGCTTCGGCCTGTTCCTACCCACGCCACAGCCGTTGCAACCGGGTGACAGTTACACCGTCATCGCGGGCTGCGATAAACGGTTTGATACCTGCGTAGGCCGCTTCAGCAATGCCATGAATTTCCGCGGTGAACCGCATGTGCCGGGTAATGATAAGCTATTTGAAACTGCGACCACGCGTAGTTAGCAATGCTTGCCAAGCAGGCGCGTTACGCGCATAGGTAATTTATGGCGTGGATTCTGACATTGGCGGAAGGATTGTCGGCAGGGCTGCGATTGCAGGATAGCCCGCTTTATCGCTATCCTTACCGTTCGGCGAATGAAGCGTTCCGTGGCGATGGTAAGCGCATCGCAGGCGACATTGAAGCGACGATGGAGCGTGACGATGAGTAGCAACCCACGCTTTTCTAAGCAGCAACATTCACGGCGCAATCCGGAAGGGCTTCCTTCACCCGAAATTCTGGAAGCGTATGATACGGTCATGAAAGGCTCGGCCGAGCGCATTGTGGGCATGTTCGAGCGTGAGCAGATCCACCGCCATGCCTGGGAAAACCGCGCACTACGTGTACATCAGGTCTCGACGATTCTGGGGCAATTGCTCGGGTTCCTGGTGGCCATCTCGATTTTTGTGTCGGCCAGCATCATCGGCATGCATGGCAATGCCAGCATCGCGGCATTTGTGTGGGTGTTCGGCATGGCCATTGTGACGATGGCAGCCATCGTTTGGTGGTATGCAAAAAGCCTTGGCCAACGCCCACTGTTTGCACGCCCGGCCATGCGTCAAACCTTCCGGCCTGAGAAACAGGCTGCAACGGAAAGCGCCGACTAAACGATCCTCTATTTTTAGACAGGTAATGCATGGCATGCGCATGGGTGGAAGCAGCGCGTGCGCTGCTGGGGGTACCGTTTTGCCATCAGGGACGTAGCCGCCAAGGGCTTGATTGCCTTGGCCTGCTGATCCTAAGTGCGCAGGCGGCCGGGCTACGATTTGGCGGCTACCAGCCACTGCAGCTGGATGAGGGGGGCTACGGACCCCGCCCGGATACTGACTATTTGGCGCAGCGGTTAGGCGCGTATCTTTCGGCCGTGCCGCGCCAAGCAATGCAGGTGGGGGATGTGCTACTGCTGCGCGTGGAAGGTCGGGCGCAGCATCTGGCGCTGGTGACGGACTACCCGTATGCCGCGGCGCTCGGCATGATTCACGCCTACGCGCCGGCGCGGCGCGTGGTGGAGCATCGGCTGGACGACGATTGGCAACGCGCGATTGCGCGAGTGTATCGCCCCTAACGGGAAGATTTTTATTCATCGAAGGACAAGAGGAGAGCGGCGATGGCATCCATCGTGCTGGCAACGGTTGGGCGTGCGGTAGGTACCTATGTGGGTGGCCCCGTCGGCGGAAATATCGGTGCGGCGATTGGCGCACAAGTGGGCGCAGGGATTGATGGGGGCGGTGGTAGTAGCCGTCGGCATTATGAAGGCCCACGGCTTGAGCAGCTGGCCGTACAATCGGCACTCTATGGGCGCATGATTCCCATCGTGTATGGTAATATGCGGCTCGCTGGTAATGTGATCTGGGCAAGGCCGATCAAGGAGTTGCAGACCACGACGACAACGACACAAGGCGGTAAAGGCGGTAGTCGTAAGCGTGCCACCAGCACCAGCGTGACCTATAGCTATTACGCCACGCTGGCGATCGCGATTTGCGAAGGTGAGATCACGCGCATCAGCCGTGTGTGGGCGGATGCAAAGCAGCTGGATTTAAGCCAAGGTACCTATCGCATTTATCGCGGTAGCCAGACGCAGCTGCCCGACCCGCTGATCGAGAGTTTCGAAGGGGTGGGGCGCACGCCCGCCTATCGCGGCATCGCCTATGTGGTGATCGAGGATTTCCCGCTGGAAGCGTTCGGCAACCGCATTCCCAACTTCACGTTCGAAGTGGTACGCCAGACCCCGCAGCGTGATACGGCCGATGCGCCGGTGGAACAGGCCGTGCGCTCGATCATGATGATCCCCGGCTCGGGCGAGTTTGTGTACGACACCGTCGCTCAATTCAAGCAGATGGGGCAGGACGTGGCGGGAAACCTGCTTCCCACGGGCTACAAGGTGCCGCTGAACCAGCACACCGCCGAGGGCAAAGCCAACGTGCTGGTGGCACTCGATCATGCGCAGCAGACCTTCCCGAACCTGGAATGGGTGGGGGTGGTGGTGAATTGGTTTGGCGATAGTATGGACATCGCCAGCTGCACCATTGCACCACGTGTGGAGTTCAAAGAGGCGGCGGATATTAGCCCCAATAGCTGGAGTGCGGCAGGGCTGACCCGCGCGACGGCCACGCGGGTGGGCAAGGATGGCAGCGTGGCGCGCTATGGTGGCACCCCCGATGATGCAAGCCTGCAGCGACTGTGCGATGCGATTCGCGCACGGGGTTTAAAAGTGTTTCTCTGCCCTATGCTGCTGATGGACATAGCCGGTAAGCCGTGGCGTGGCAGGCTAACGGGCAGTAGTACGCAGGTTGCGAATTTCTTTACCAAAACGCAGGGCTACCGCAATTTCATTTTACACTACGCGAGCCTGCTTGCGGGCCGGGTGGATGCGTTTGCCATTGGCACGGAAATGCGGGATTTGACCGCAATTACCAGTGCGGCAGGCATCTACCCTGCGGTGAGTCAGCTGGTGAGCTTAGCTGCCGATGTGCGTAGTATTCTCGGCAGTAGCGTAAAACTCACCTACGCGGCGGATTGGAGCGAATATCACCATACCGATGGGGGCTGGTACCATCTTGATCCGCTTTGGGCGTCGCCGCATATCGATGTGGTGGGGATTGATGCGTATTTCCCGCTGACGCAAGGTGTGCAGACCGGTTATGACCGCGCGGCGATTCGTGCGGGGTGGACGAGTGGCGAAGGCTGGGATTTTTACTATACCGATGCCGCACGCACCACGACGGCGCCATTGGCCCCGGCCTATGCATGGAAAAATATCGGCTGGTGGTGGAACAACACGCACACCAACCCCAACGGCTCCACGACCGCGTGGGTGCCGGGTAGTAAGCCCATCTGGTTTACGGAAATCGGCTATGCAAGCGTGGATGGCTGCACGAACGAACCCAATGTGTTCATTGATGCCAGCTCAACCGAGAGCGCGTTCCCGCGCCAGTCGCGCGGACGGGTGGATTTTATGGCGCAGCGCGTGGCGCTCGCTGCCGCGTTCGAGCAGTGGGGTGCAAGCAGCATGGTGCAGGAGCTGTTCCTGTGGGCGTGGGATGCGCGGCCTTACCCGCACTGGCCGGATCTGCGCAGCGTGTGGGCGGATGGGCAGAACTGGTCCACCGGCCACTGGGTGCAGGGTAAGCTTGGGGCAAGCCATGTTGCTGCGGTGGTGGAAGAAATGGCCACGCGTGTGGGTCTCGCGCCAGAGCAGATCCACACCCAAGCACTGCAGATGATGCTGGATGGGTTTATCATTCACGAACGCACGACGGCGCGCGCCGTGCTGAGCCAGTTGATGCTGGGCTATTTGTTTACCTTGGTGGAGAAAGAAGACGGGCTGCACGCCGCGTTGCTGGAAGCGGGTGATACCATCACCCTATCCAGCCAGCAATGCGTGCCGCTGGAGCAAGATGATGCGTGCATTCCGTTTGTGCTGGAACGCAGCGAGGATATCAGCCTGCCGGTGCGGCTGGAGGTGCATTATCTCAACCGTCTGCAACGCTATGAGGCGCAAGTGCAGGCCGCCAGCCGCAGCACGCAAGTCAGCCGCGAGGCAGAAGTGATGCGCTTAGGCTTGGTGCTGTCGGAAAACCATGCGCGCACCGTGGCCGAATTGCAGCTAACGCGCCGCTGGGCCGAGCGTTGCCGGGTGACGCTGCAACTACCCATGCGCTATGCGGCGCTGCTGCCGAACGATGTGTTGCTGCTGCACGATGGCGTAAGCCAACATCGGCTCCGCGTGGAGCAAGTGCAGATCGGCCGGCCAGGACTGGTGCGTGTGCGCGCCACACGGCTGGAGCAGGAAAGCTGGGATGGCTATGTGGCCCCCGCGTTGGGTGCGGGGGAGGAGCCGATTCTTCCGCCTTCGGCCACCCGATGCGAGGTGCTGGATATTCCTGCCTTACCGACGGATACGGCGACGGCCTGCACCCTGCGCGTGGCGGCGACTGGGCTGGCCAATGGCTGGGAAGGAGCCAGTTTGCTACGGTTGTCGGATGCGGTGGAGGATGCCGTGATCGCCGAGATGGATAGTCCTGCCACAATTGGTGCATGCCTGAATATGCTGGGTGACGCTGCGCCACAGCGTATCGACCGGCGAAACACGCTACAGGTGGCGCTGCTGGGCAATGCTACGCTGGCCAGCGTGAGTGAAGCCGCCATGCTAGGCGGTGCGAACGTGGCGGTGGTGGGGCGTGAGTTGATCCAGTTCGCACAGGCCGAGCTGATCGGCGAGGGTGTTTGGAAACTTTCTACCCTGCTGCGCGGCCGCCTTGGCACCGAGGATGCGTGTGCAGGCCATGCAGTGGGCGAGCGATTCGTGCTGCTGAATGCGGCGGTGACCAGCCTGCAAACGACACCCAGCCAACGTGGATTAAGCTGGGCACTTCGCGCAGTGACGCTTGGTGCATCGCTGGATGTGGGGACAGAGTTTACGCATACGGTGGAGGCGCAAAGCCTGCTTCCGTATGCGCCGGTGCATGTGCAGGCATGGCGGCAGGGGGATGGCAGCATTCGCCTGCATTGGCTGCGCCGCGCACGGATTGATGGGGCCTGGCGCGCCAGTGTGGATATTCCATTGATGGAAGAGCGCGAGGAATATGAGGTGCGCGTGTATGCTGGTGCAAGCCTGAAGCGCCAATGGCGCGTGAATAGCCCGCTTGTGATTTACAGCGCCGCTGAGCAGCTGACAGATTTTGGTAGCGCACCAAGCAGCTTACAGCTGGAAGTGGCGCAAATTTCTGCTTCGGTGGGGCCGGGTAAATGGGCTGTGCAAACCGTACCGGTGTGCTAAAGCTTTTTTAACGATTGCTGGTGTACATTCATTTTATGCACCAGACCATGACGTATGAAGCCCCACTTCCCGGTTCGCAGCCGCTGCATGAGCTGCTGTGGGCCATTGGTAAAAGCTGGATCGCAAGCCCGCAACGGCTGCGCGAGGAAGCCCAGCAACCCCCCGAGCCGTTTGACGATGCGGTCTACCGCGCGACCATGGAACGCACCACCGTGCAACAAGTGGTAACAGCGCTGCGTATGCAGGGGGTGGAGGGGGAAGAATCGACCATGCTTGGCTCCCTCGCTGAGATGGTGAGTGCTGGCGAGATCCCATTCGCAGATTTTATTGGACGGGTGCAGAATCTGTTCCCCCGCGCGATTGATGCGCTGGATGTGGCGCTACGCATGAAGATCGCGTCGCTCGTGCTACCGCGGCACTAGGCTTTTCCTAGCAGCTTGTTCTTCGCCGCGAGAAATTCTTCCTCGCTCAAATGCCCGTCGGCTTTTAGCTTGGCCAGCCGTTCCAGCTCGTTCGTGAGGTTGGGCGTGGCCGCGGGTGCGCTGCCGCCTCTGCTGGCGCTGCTGACGGTGTTGGCAATGTCGTAGGCCATCTGGCGTTTGTAACGGTCGATCGCTTCCTGCGTGACGCGCACGAACGGCGCGATGGAGGATTTCAGGACCAGATTGATGCCGACGGAATTCGCCCCATCCCAAAAACGCAAGCTGCCGAAGAAAATCGTGTAGCTGGAGTCGATGGATTGGATACGGTCCAGATTCATCTGGATCTGCCGTAGGCCGAAGAACATGCCACGGTGAAGCAGCAGCACGCGGCGATTCGTACAGGTAGCAAGCCAGGTGCGCCCATCCAGATAGCCGGAGGTGATGGCAAGGATCTCTTCGCCTTCGCCGAGGATTTTCGGCAGGTAGCGAATTTCCTTCTGCGTATAGAAAATATAGCGGTCTGGCAGATTATCGATTTGTTTGCGGACCTGTTCCAATGTGGGCATGCGCGACCTCGTTTTATCGCATCTTAGCGCGCCCACCGCACTTCACAAGATTTGAATTAACCCATCCAATGGAGAGAACGCATGGCGACGACCACGCATCTTGGCATTACGCTGCTTGAGCAGTCGCAGGCCCAAAAAGAAATCACCGTGAATGAAGCGCTGGCGCGTATCGATGCGTTACTGAACAGCGGTGCCATCGACCGTGATCTGAATACGTCCCCAGTAAGCCCTGCTGAGGGCGACGTTTACATTGTAGGGGCAAGCCCGACTGGCAGTTGGGCAGGCAAAGCAAGGCAAGTGGCTTACTTCGACCAGATCTGGCGGTTTATTGCGCCAAATGAAGGTCTGCTGGTGTGGCTGAATGATGAGAACCAGCATGTGGTGTTCGATGGCACGAACTGGCAGGCAGTGATTACCAGCGGTGGCGGCGGGGGTGGTGGAAGCACTGGCCCACAACCGATGGTGTGTGAAGGACGACTCACGCTGACCAGCAATACCCCCGTAACCACCAGTGATGTAACGGCCGCGACAACCTTATTTTTCACGCCGTTTCGTGGATCGCGCGTAGCGCTTTACAGTGGAACGGCATGGAACACCCGCACATTTAGCCAGCTTTCGATCGCGGTGCCTGCCACGGCGAATACCATGTACGATGTATGGGCCTTCGACAATGCCGGGACGGTAAGCCTGGAGTTGACGGCCTGGAGTAACGATACCACGCGTGCGACGGCACTGGCCATGCAGGACGGTGTGTATGTACGCAGCGGTGCAGCAACGCGCCGCTATCTGGGAAGTTTCCGCACGACGGCGGTGAGTGGGCAAACCGAGGATAGCAGCGCCAACCGCTTTGTGTGGAATTACCACCATCGCGTGCCGCGCGTGCTGCGTCCGCCAATGGAGACGGCAGATAGCTGGGTCTATACCGTGGCGACCTGGCGGCAAGCCAATGCAAACACCGCTAATCAGCTTAATTTCATTATCGGTGTTGCCGAAGATATGGTGACGGCGCAGGTGATGGCGGCTGCATCCAGCACGCAGGCCAGCACTGTTCTCGGGGTGTCGCTGGGATTGGATACGACCTCAAGTCCGGCGGCAGGGAATATTAACCCGGTGGTACGTTCGCAGGTCGCCTCCAGTTCCGCGTTTCTGCAATGCCATGCGTTATGGAGTGGCTATCCAGGCGTTGGTCGTCACTATCTCGCTTGGCTTGAATTCTCAGGCGCAACCGGCACCACCACCTGGTTAGGCGATGGCGGTGGAACGGCATTTTTCGCAGGCATGCAGGGAAGCATGCATGCCTGAGTCCGGATCGCGCGATGCAAACAAGGAGGAGGTTCATGTGCCCATGTTACGCGAAGAAATTAAGCAGATCGTGCATGCCAGTGTGCAAGAAACGCTCGGTCATCTGGGCTTCACGGTGGATGACCCGCACGCCATTCAACAGGACATGATCCATCTGCGCCGGGCACGACTGGGTCAGGAAGAATTGGCCAAAGGCATTCGGCGTACGGCCGTGGGCGTCGGCGTGACGGCATTTCTCTACATGCTGTGGGATGCGTTGCGCCAATTGCTGATGGAACGATAGGAGCGAAGGATGATTGCGTTATTGAGTGCGTTGCTGGGGTTTATCTCCAGTGCGGCGCCGGATTTGCTGAAACTCTACCGTGACCAGCGCGACCATGCACATGAGTTGGCCCTGCTGCGTCTGCAAATGGAACATGCGCAGGCATTGCAGCACAGTGCGCAGGCCGAACAGGCACAGGAGCGCGCCGTCAAGCTGGAGGCCATAGCGCTTGAGACGGCGCAGGCCGAACAGTTGGCCCTGAATGCGCGCTTGCAGGAGCAGATGACCGGTATTGAATGGGTCGATGCACTGGCAGGCTCGGTGCGTCCCATGCTTACTTACGGATTTTTCCTACTCTATGTGGGGGTTAAAATCGCCCAATTCCATCTATTGGTCAGCCCAAGCCTACCATGGCAGGCCCCCGCAAACCTAAGCGCTGCGTTAGTACTATTGTGGGGTGAGGAAGACGTGGCCATTTTCTCGGCCATCATGGCGTTCTGGTTCGGCAGCCGCATCATGCGCCATGCACGGCGGGCATGATGCAGGTGGGTGAGGCTGGCTTGGCGCTGATTCGCCAGTTCGAGGGGCTGGCGCTTACGCCTTACCGCTGCCCAGCAGGGCTGCTGACCATTGGCTATGGGCATGTGCTACGCGGACCTGTTCTGCCCAGCATTACCCCCACGCAAGCGGAGGAGTTGCTTCTACAGGATGCAGCGATTGCTGCGCATGCCGTGCGGCACCTGCTGCCGGTGGCCTTACAGCCCTATCAGTTCGATGCGCTGGTAAGTTTTACCTTCAATCTGGGTAGTGGCGCGTTGCAACGTTCCACCTTGCGACGGCGCATTCTAGAGGGGCAGCATGCAGCCGTGCCCACAGAGCTGATGCGCTGGGTGCATGCCAATGGCCGTAAACTGCCGGGCTTGATACGTCGTCGGGCCGCCGAAGCGGCGCTATATCAAGGGTTTTCTGCCGGACATGTTTCATGAAACTGTCACATACGAAACCAGCATAATTTGCTACATTGGGGATAGTAGACTATCGCCCAAGGAGTGGCACATGGCTGGATATAGCGAGTTTCATCTGTTTGATACCATCGGCGAAAAGCTGGGGCTGAAAGGCAATTTGCCAGCAGATAAACAGTTCACCGCACCGTTGGAGGGCATCAAAACCAGCTACGGTACGGCGGATAAGGCCGTGCAAGGCTTCCATGAGGCATTTGAAAAAGCATCGGAAGCCGACAAAGCGCATATCGGGAATTTGCGCGCACAAGCGGCCGATGCGCTGGAGAAGCTGCGTGGCGTTGCCAACCAAGAGAATGGGGTGTGGCAACCCAAAGCCACGGATGAAGCAAGTAAAGAGGCATTTGAGGCTGCAAACAAGGCGTTTGAACAAGCCGATGGCATGCTGAAAGAAACGTTGCGGGGCACGAAAGAAATCAAAGGTAGCCCATTGCAGGGCGTGAGTGAAGAGTTGAGCAAGGCTTTCAAAGCCGCTGAAGCGGAAGCAGCGAAAGTGACGAAGAAAGCCAACAGCTTTGCCTTTGGCCGCATAAACGTGAATGGCTTTGCGGCCTCGGTGAAAAAATCGGCCAGTGAGGTGCGCAATTTTGGCAGCAACAAAGGCGTGGCCTTTGGCCGTGTGGCCAGCACGCTTGCGGGTGGTGCCATGGTAATGGATGCCTTCCGTAGCAAAACCCGCGACGGGCAGGACCGCAGCTTTGTGGTGCGCTTAGGCGAGGGGGCCATTGGTGCAGGCGCCATTGGGCTTGGCCTTGCCGGTGGCCGCGCGTTCTAGGCACGATGATGCAACCTACCGCACATGCTGAAGAGTTACATGCGTTCTTAGGTGATGTGCCAAAGCAGATCCGCCCAGCGGCGCAATCGTTGATCGATCATTTCCTTGCTGATCCGCGCCATTTAGCGATGGAGCCAAGCTTTCTCCGGGAAACCGTACAAACATTGCTTGAAAATGGTATCCATTCCGATCAGTTTGCGCAGATTGCCGACGCGGTTTTGGCGGGTCAAGCGAAAGCAGCCGAGCAGCATCCTAAATTTGCAAAATTTACACAGGCCACACCGCGGCATGTAGAAAAAGTACATAGCATTCCTTGGCATAAGCAGATCTCAGGCGAACAAAAACTTTTCGCAGGATTTAGCTTGCTTACCGCAGGTCTCAGCGCCGCCAGTGCCTATGGCCACGCGAAACAGATACGCCAGACGGATGCTGAAGGCAAAACCCACACCCAATGGTCGCAGCTGGGCATGGCGCTACTTTCGGCGACCTTTGCTGCGGGCCTCGCTTATGTCGGCGTGCAGCAGGCACGCGGCCGCATGGGCGCTTTTTAGTTACTGAAACTGACGCACAAACCGTGCATGGTTCGCCGGGCTGATGAGCACGGTGAACATGGCATGTTCCTCCATATCCTTACGAGCGAGCACTTGCGCGTTGGCATGCAACCACGCCATGGCACGTCCCGCACTGTGGGGCAGGGTGTAATGCTGCTCCTCCAACAATTGTCGGCTGAGGGATTGCTCCACCAGCTGGAGTAAATCCTGCACAGCTTCGCCGGTGACGGCAGAAACGCCAATACTGCTGACGCTATCCGGATAGTGGGGGGCTACCCCCTCGGGAAGGAGATCAATTTTATTATGTACCTCGATAAGATGATCGAGCGCGTGGTCGCGCCCGAACAGTTCTTTTAGCACACCCATCACATCTGCTTTTTGTGCCGCAGAATCCTCATGGGCACTGTCACGCACATGCAGCAACAGATCCGCATTCAGCACTTCTTCCAGCGTGGCGCGGAAGGCGGCGATCAGCTCCGTGGGCAGGTTGCTGATGAACCCCACCGTGTCCGACAGCATTACCTTCATGCCGCCCGGCAGCGTGCAGCCACGAATGGTGGGGTCCAGCGTGGCGAACAACATATCCTGTGCCATCACATCAGCCTTGGTGAGGCGATTGAACAGGGTGGATTTGCCGGCGTTTGTGTAGCCCACCAGCGCGACCAGCGGGTAGGGCACTTCGCGCCGCGTGGCGCGGTGCAGCTCGCGCGTGCGCACCACATTCGCCAGTTGGTTCTTGATCTTGATGATGCGGTCGCCGATCATGCGGCGATCCAGCTCAATCTGTGATTCGCCCGGACCACCGAGGAAGCCGAAGCCACCGCGCTGGCGTTCAAGGTGCGTCCAGCTGCGCACGAGGCGTGATTTCTGGTAGGTGAGCGACGCAAGCTCGACTTGCAGTTTGCCTTCGGCCGTGCGGGCGCGCGCACCGAAAATTTCAAGAATGAGCGCCGTGCGGTCAATGACCTTGCAGCCCAGCCCTTTCTCCAGGTTGCGCTGCTGCACCGGGGTGAGGGCGCAATCGATCACCGCGAGGGTGATCTCCTCCGCCCCAACCAATGCCGCGAGTTCCTCGAGCTTCCCTTTGCCGATGTAGGTGGCGGGCACAATGCGCTGCAGCCGCGCCACGCTGGCATGCACCACCTCCAGCGCAATGGCGGCAGCGAGCCCCACCGCTTCTTCCAGCGCGGCATGTAACGAACGCTCAGTACTGGCTTTGCTGGCCAGCACGGGGTGCAGAACAAGAGTACGGGCCGTCACTTACGCTTGCGGTGCTTCAGCGGCGCTATCACCAGCGTCACCTTCATCTTCGCCCTTATAGAGGCTGATGTTCGTGGCAGGCACCACGGTCGCAATGGCGTGCTTATACACCAGCTGCACTTGTGGGCTGCGGCGCAGCACAACACAGAAATTATCGAAGCCGGAGATATTGCCTTGCAGCTTCACGCCGGAGGTCAGGAAGATCGTGACCGGCACTTTTTCCTTGCGCAGGGTATTCAGGAAAACATCTTGGATGTTTTGGCTTTTTTCGCTTGCCATATATTGCCTCTTAATGGGGTTCATTTGTTTTTAACAGCGACTTGGCCTGCGCCAAAATCACCTAACTAGTAATAACTTACGATAGGGCTGGCAAGTGTTTTGGTGGACCAACTGCATGTCCGGCTAAGGCTCGTGCTGCGCGGGCTTAAGCTCGCTTGCCCTCGCCAAGCCTCCCATGATTTGCCCCTGTTTTTGTGCCGTTCATGGCACAAAATCCAAGGTCAAATCTTAACAAAACCGTCACACCGTTAACCTTTTGTGGCTGATATACTACGTTTATACACTTGGAATTGAGTGCAGACGCATTCTCTTGAAATGAGTTTCTTCTGTGCGAGGAGAGCACTTGGGCACCCAGCAATGGGTGCCCCTTTTTTTGTGCCTCGATCCAAGCCCTTCGCGATGCTCTGTGTAGTTTGAATCGTCAAGCGGGGCGCACGGGGCGGTCCATCGCTGACGTGCGCACCATCGGCTAGGCGGCATCCGCCTCGGCGGCTAGGGTGATATCCACTTTTGTATCACTCCAGCTACTTTCAATGAGCCATTTGCGAACATTCCCAGCCCCAGCAACATCACTCATCCATGAAACTACATTGAGGTATTCGCTACTTAATTTTAATAACTCCACCGGGAATTTGATAGAGACGTTCGCCGTGGATTTGGCGTTGCGAATGGCGGTGAGCACTTCCAGCGCTGCATCGCCTGCGGCGAGGGCATCCATATCCTGTTGGAACGCGCTCACGCTCGGCCATGTGCCGCGGGCATGCAGCGAGCCTTTTGCTGCGTATTCCTCAGCGAAGATGTGGCTGTAGAGTTCTTCTGTCACATGCGGGCAGAAGGGCGCGTACAGCTTCAGGATGGTGTTGAGGCAATGATACAGCGCCACCACGGCCGATTGCTGTTGGGCGGCGCTAAAGCTGCTGTCCTCGTTATAGACGCGCTTCTTGATCAGCTCGAGGTAGTTGTCGCAGAAATCGGCCCAGAAGAACTGGTTGGTGGCGTCCAGCGCATCGGCATATTCATAGGCGACAAAGGCGCTTGTGGCTTTCTCTACCGTCTGAGCAAGGCGCGAGAGAATCCAGCGGTCCAGCATTTCGCCCACACGGCCTGCTTCCATATCAGCCTTGGCGGATAGGGGCTTTGCCTCCAGCTTGGCCAGATGGATCGCCGCGAATTGCGTCGCATTCCACAATTTACCCACCAGCTTTTTGCCGATCTTCAGCAGGTCGGGCGAGAAGGCGGTGTCCTGCCCCAAGCGCGAGGTGGCGGTCCAATAGCGCACGGCGTCGGTGCCCTTGTCCTCGATCAGGTCGACGGGGGTGATGACATTGCCCTTCGACTTGCTCATTTTGGTCTTATCCTCAGCCAAACACCAGCCGGAGATCATGAGATTCTTCCAGGGAATGCTGTCGTTATGCAGGGCTGATTTAACCAACGTATAGAAAGCCCAAGTGCGGATAATTTCATGCGCCTGCGGCCGCAAATCGGCGGGGTAGAGGGCGCTGAAGCGCGCCGGGTCGGCACAAAGTTCGGGGCTGATGCCATGCGCCGATAATTGCGGCGAGATGGAGCTGGTGGCCCATGTATCCATCACGTCCATGTCGGGTTCGACTTCCTCGCGGCTGTAGCCCGCGGGCAGGTCCACCAGCGGATTCACCGGAAGCTGGTCGGCGGTTGCGTAGATCGCTTTACCTTCTTCGCCGGGGCGTTTGCTGTACCACACCGGGAACGGCACGCCGAAATAACGTTGGCGCGAGATGCACCAATCCCAGTTCAGCCCGTCGATCCACTGGTCGATGCGCACTTTCATCCATGCTGGTTTCCAGTCGCACTCGGCGGCTTTTTCTTTCAGCAGGTCTTTCTTGTCGGTCACGCGTACGAACCATTGGTGGCTGGGGATCAGCTCCAGCACGGCGCCGCTGCGCTCGGCCGTCTTCACCGCATGGGTGATGGGTTTTTTGGAAACCAGCAGGCCTGCGGCTTCCAGCTCGGCGAGGATGACCTCGCGCGCGCCTTGGTTCTTCGGGTCCGGGTTGCTGGTTTTTTTATTCTCAACAAGTCGGTAGTATTTTTCGAATTGGGTCGGGTCTTTTATGGACGCTGCTTCAATGCTATTCGATGAATAGTCGATACCATCAGCCATGTAGAAGAATTCAATTAGCTTTCCATCTTCTTCGCTGGAACCAAGCTTCGCTAACTTGCCGTATTTGTTCAAAATCACACGCGTGGGCAGATCGTGCTTGTTCCACTTGGCAATGTCGGCCTCGTCACCGAAGGTGCAGCACATCATCAGCCCGGTGCCTTTTTCCATCTCCACCGTGTCGTCTTCGAGGATTGGCACATCGAAGCCGAACAGCGGCACGGTGGCGGTTTTGCCTTTCAGGTGCTGGTAGCGTGCGTCTTCGGGGTGGAAGAACAGCGCCACGCAGGCCGGCAGCAGCTCGGGCCGGGTGGTCATGATGATGAGTTTTTCCTCGCCCACGGTGAAGTAGATCTCATTCGCGGTGCTGGGCATCTCTTTGTCCACCACCTCGGCCTGGGCGATGGCGGTCTGGTCCACCGGGTCCCACAGCATGGGCTGCAGCTTGCGGTACACATGGCCTTTGTTCACGAGATCAAGGAAGCTCAGCTGGCTTAAGCGGCGCGAACTGTCGGAAATGGTGTGGTACTCCTGCGCCCAATCCACACTCAGCGCGATGGAGGTGAACAGGGTGCGGAACTCTTTGCGCGCTTCTTCGCTCACGCTTAGGCACTCGGCGATGAATGCTTCGCGGCTCATGTCGGTGGCGCGGATCTTCTTGGTTTTCTCGACCAGCCGCTCGGTGGGCAGGCCGTTATCGTCGAACCCCATGGGGTAGAACACGTTCTTTCCACTCATGCGCTGGTAGCGCGCCACAATGTCGGCCTGGCAATAGCTGAACACATGGCCCATATGCAGCGTGCCGCTGACGGTGGGTGGCGGCGTGTCGATCACGTAGGAATCGGCGCGCGGTGCGGTCGCGTCCCACGCGTAGGTTTTGTTTTCTTCCCACTGGCGCTGCCATTTCTTTTCGGTGGCAGTGGTGTCATATTGCGCAGGCAGCGCGTGCATCTGGTGTGTGTATGTCATAGGCGCGCAGGTCTAGCGCAAGCATTGGCCCCATGCAACTGCCTCCTACTGCTCGCGGCGAGCCAGCGCGCTCGCTGTTGCGCGTGTGACGGTGCGGCGATGCGCGCGCTGTAAGCTTGGCATCACATCCATAGGGGTGGTGCCGTCTTGCGCGGCAATGCTGGGATCAGCCCCGGCTGCCATGAGCTGCTTTGCCATGTCCGTATGGCGCTCGATGGCGGCGATCATCAGCGGGGTAACGCCGCGATCGGGCGTGCGCATGTTGGGGTTCGCGCCGGCATTTAGCAGCAACCGCGCCAGTTGCTGGTCGTCATTCACGGCGCAATAATGCAAGGCGGTGATGCCCTCATCATCCAGCGCATCAAGCGCGCAACCACGCTCGATCAGTGCGGCCGCGGTGTAGAGCGATTCGCGCTGGCTGGACTCGCTTTCGGGCATGTCCATCGCCATAATATGCAGCGGGGTGCGGCTATGCCCGTCCACCACGCTGGTATGGGCCATATGCGCGATCAGGATATGGGCAATCCCCCATTGGTGACGCCGCAGCGCGCAATGCAGGGGGGTGCCCTTCGGTAATCCGCATAAAAAGGCCGGGGCCGCACCGCGGGCGAGGAGCCATTGAACAAGTGCGGTGCGACCCAGGCGAGTAGCCTCCATCAACGCAGTGGTGTGACGAAGGGGATGTGGCACATCCACTGGTAATCCATGGGTAAGCAAATCTTCCATCAGGGCCACATCGTCCGTCGCCAGAGCGGAAAACCAAGTGTAAACCCGGTTTTGCGGGTGGGATACGGCGGCAGAGGACGTTGCGGTCATGAATTGCAACCTAGAATTGTTTAGTATGTGCAATAACAACCTAAGATGGTCTTATGAAAATGCAACCAATAAGTTTATATTTTTATTTAAACTACTTTAAGTTGCATTTGGTGGGGGCGAATCGATGGCCAAGCCGCCGCCCATTATCGTGTCAAAGCAGAGAGGTCGTTGGGGCGGTGCATGCTGTAAGTTCATCTTCCTGCTGGATTTTGAATTGTAGCATGCTATGACGCGCCCAGTGCGCATGTGGCGAAATTGGCAGACGCACCAGATTTAGGTTCTGGCGCCGCGAGGCGTGGGGGTTCAAGTCCCTCCATGCGCACCATTCCAAACACAAAACGCCCCAGTGGGGCGTTTTTGCGAAGGAATCATGGGAGTCTGTCCGAGCTAGGGCGCCTTCAGGCGGCCGCAGCGAGGGCTAGACGGACATGCGGTAGCCGCGTAGTTTATGCAGATCATGCATTTCAGCAGGGCGCATGCAGCAGGAAATTCAACAGGTCATCCAGCATTTTCAACGTGGCGAGGTCGCGCAGGCCATGAGCCTGTTGCGTGCCTTGGTGGCGCAGCACCCTGACCAGCCCAACCTACAGGATATGCTGGGCCAAGCCGCGCGGGCGCAGGGTGATTATGATGCCGCGATCGCCGCGCATGAACGTGCCGTTGCCTTAGCGCCGCAGGAGCCAGCCTACCGCGAGCGGTTGGCCCAGGCGCTGCTCTACAGCAATCAGGGCCGGTACCTATCGCGTGCCGCCGTAGCTTTCATAGAGCTGTTGGCGCGCTACCCGCAGGTGCCGGGGGCTGAGCATTGGGCGATGAATGCGCAAACCTTGCTGCTGCGTGGCGGTGATCCGCAGCAACTGCGCGCGGCGCTCGGCCCGTTCTACGCATCCATCGGCCAGCATGGCCCGCAGCGCATGGTGCTGGCGGCAGGGCTGGCCATTGCCGCATATCTATGCGACGCAACCGACGACGCTGCCCGATACGCAGCGGTGGTGCAATCGCTGCGCTCTACATGCATGGATGCGGCTGGAAAACCGATCCTCAGCGATGCGTATTTCTATCTTATCTATGCCGATTTTCTGGATGCACTGCTGCGGTATCGGCAAGCGCACCCACACCATTATAACGCCTTACCCGACATGCCTATCCTGCATGTGATCGGCGAAAGCCATGCCCTCACCGCGCATGGGCTAGTGCTGGCGGGGCACCGCGCGCAGGCTCATCTCATCATGGGGGCGAAGGCCTATTATTTCGGGGTAGAGCAGGGCGAAAGTTGGCAATACGCATTGCGGCAAAAACTGGCTGCGATCGATAGCGGTACGCCTGTGTTGCTGACCTTCGGCGAGATTGATTGCCGCCCGAATGAAGGCATTCTCCATGCCTCCGCCAGCCAATCCGATGCCGCCATGCAAGCGGACATCACGGCGTTGGTGCAGCGTTATGTGGATTATCTACGTAGTATCACGGCAGGCCGTGCTGGCCCGGTGATCCTCAGTGGTGTGCCGGCGCCCGCACGCGAAAAACGGGTGGATATTGAGGCCGCGCTCGAGCCACGCTTCCTGGCGATCTTCCCGGCCATCAATGCGGCGCTACGCACGCAGGCTGGGCAGGCGGGCTTTGGATTTCTGGATCTTTACGCCGCCACCCGCGATGCAGATGGCTGGGCCAAGCCCGGCCTGCATCTCGATGGGGTGCATCTCACCCCCGGCCTGCTTGCTGCAACGCTTGCGCCACTGCTGACCCCGGGGGCATAAAAACACTTGCCGGGGCAGGCGGGCTGTGGTTTATCGCGCGCTCACCCTTATCCTTTATCTCCTACCAAAGAAGAGTCGCGTATGCAGATCACCGCCAAAGAAAAAACCGGCCTCACGCATCATTTCCACGTGGTGGTTCCCGCCAGTGCCGTGGAAGCAGAAATGGAAGTGGAACTGCAATCGCTCAGTGGCAAAGTGAAAATGCCAGGCTTCCGCCCCGGCAAAGTGCCGATGGACCTGATGAAAAAGAAATATGGCCGCGATGTGCTGGGCGATGTGGTGCAAAACAGCATTAACAAAGCCACTAAAGAAGTGATCGACCAGAACAAGCTGCGCCCTGCCATGCAGCCGGATATTAAAATCGTGAGCTTCGACGAGGGCACCGACCTTGCCTTCGACATCGCCATTGATGTGATGCCGGAAGTGCCCGCCGTGGATTACGCCAGCATGACGGTCGATGAGCTGACGTTTGAAGTGCCGGAAGCCGAAGTGAATGAGAGCCTCGAGCGCCTTGCCAAATCGCGCCGCCACCCGCATAAGAAAGACGGCGCCGCGGCAGTGGGCGACGTGGTGAAGATCGACTTCCTTGGCAAGCGCGAAGGCGTGCCATTCGCCGGTGGCGAGGGCAAAGGCTTCCAGCTTGAGCTAGGTTCCAACCAGTTCATCCCGGGCTTTGAGGAGCAGCTGGTAGGCCTGAGCGCTGGCGACAGCAAAACCATCGACGTGAAATTCCCCGACCAGTACCACAGCGCCGAACTGGCAGGCCAGCCCGCTACCTTCGACGTAACGGTGCATGAAGTCGCCTACCTGCACACGCCGGAGGTGAATGATAAGCTGGCCGAAGGGCTGGGCTTTGAAAATCTGCAGGCGCTGAAAAATGCCGTCAGCGGCCAGCTGGGTTCTGAATTCCAGCGTGCTGCACGCGCTAAAGCGAAAAAGCAGCTGTTTGATCTGCTGGACAAACAAGTAAAGCTGGAGCTGCCCGAGAAAATGCAGAAGGCGGAGTTCGACAGCATCTGGAAACAAGTGGAAGAGG
>Ga0209278_1000964_pt1 | contig 18790 bp, 16 predicted proteins | sample JI81BgreenDNA_FD_187504 | JGI IMG/M metagenome (GOLD analysis project Ga0209278, IMG submission 187504) | Wastewater effluent complex algal communities from Wisconsin, to seasonally profile nutrient transformation and Carbon sequestration -... | ecosystem: Engineered > WWTP > Effluent > Algae... | reverse complement strand
GTTCATGGGGGTGCTGATGGTGGCACTAACGAAAAATGCCTCCGACCATTGGGGGGCGTTCATGCTGGCGATGTTCGGTGCGTTCGCCTGGTCGAGCGCCAATATCTACATGAAGCGCATGCCCCCGACACCCGTGGTGCCGCTGCTATTCTGGCCGGGGTTGCTCTCGCTGCCGGTGCTGGTGGTGCTGTCGCTGATGTTCGAGCAGGATCAAATCCGCATCATCCGCGATGCGGCCTGGACCAGCTGGGCCGGTATTGCCTACAGCACGGTGCTGTCGTCGCTGGTGGGCTACGGCTTGTGGAACTGGCTGATCGCGCGTTACCCGCTCAGTCAAGTGGTGCCGTTTTCGCTCTGCGTGCCGGTGGCGGGCATTGCTGGTGGCGTGCTGCTGTTCGACGAACCATTGACCGGTCAGATCCTCGGCGGGGCGGCGCTTACCATTGTGGGGGTTGGCATCATCGCGATCCGCCGCCCCAAATTAGTAGCGAGTGACGGGTGACGGGTGTAGAGTAAAACTGTTCGTCTTTATCCATCACGCATCACCCGTCATTTCTCATGCATATCCACGCCCGCCCATCCCCCAACCATGATAGCCGTGGCGATCAACCGATCGACATGCTGGTGCTGCATTACACCGACATGCTGAGTGCCGAGGAGGCCATCGCCCGGCTATGCGACGAGCAGGCCAAGGTCTCGGCGCATTACGTGGTAAGTGAAACGGGCGAGGTGACGCAACTGGTGGAGGAATCCATGCGCGCCTGGCATGCCGGTGAATCGCACTGGCGCGGCAACAATAACATCAACGCGCGTTCCATCGGCATCGAGATCGCCAACCGTGGCCATAGCCATGATTACCCGGATTTCCCGCCCGTGCAGATGCAGGCCGTAACCGCACTGGCGCAGGCGATCCTTGCGCGCCATGCGATTCCCGAGCGCAACGTCGTCGGCCATTCGGACATCGCATTTTTACGCAAACAAGACCCGGGCGAAAAGTTCGACTGGGCTGGCTTGGCAAACGCAGGCGTTGGGATTTTTCCGCATCAGGCGCGGCCCATGCCCGGTGCGGAACTCAAAAAAGGTGACACCGGCAATGCGGTGATCCGGCTGCAAACGTCGCTTTCCAACTGGGGCTATGGCTTGAAATTGGATGGTAAGTTCGCCGAGAAAACCGAAGCATGCGTGATCGCCTTCCAGCGCCATTACCGCCCCGCATTGCTGGATGGCGTGTGGGACAATGAATGCGCCGGGTTATTAGCCGCGCTGCATGGTTTGGTCTGATCGCCAATCGCGCCCGAAGCGTTGACTCATATCCAATACTTTATCCAGGCTGCCCTGCTCTGGCTCCTCTACGCCTTTGGCACGCGCCGCTTCTGCCTGTTCAAGCACGGCGGTGCGAGCCTCGCGCGGTAAATCGCGCAGCCGGTCAAACTGGGTCAATAATTTGCGGGGCCGCTTTTCGGCAATGCCGCTAAATAAGGCGACCGCTTCATCGAGCGCGCCGGTGTGTTGGTAAGCATGAATGATTTGCTTGGCGTAGCCCAGCGCCACTTCGGGCTGCAGCTCGGCCACAACGGGCGCGATCAGCCGGGTGGTTTCCGCGTGTTCTGCCCATGTTTTTCGCGCGGTGGCGGCGTAATGCTTGAAGTAATCCGCATAGGAATAATCACTGCGGTAGGCGGCCAGCCGCAACACATCGTCCAGATCCTGCGGGTCCGGGAAATGCTCGGTGATGTGCTGCATTTTCTTAAGGTCGCCCGAGCAGATGGCCCGCGCCCATTCGCGCTCCATGGAGCCTTCGCCGGGGCTTTTGGCTTGAATCCGGGTGACCAGCTCAATCACGCGTGGATCACGTGCCGCGACGTTCAGCAAGTGCGCGCGCGTATCATTACGGAAGGGGGATTGATCGCTTGTTAACCAGTGGGGCAGGGGTAGATCATTCGTCATGCAAGGCTACTTTCTAAATGGAACGGCACCGCTTCTAAGGGTAATTTGCAGGGAAAGTGTGAAAATTGCGTTACATTCCAGCGTACCCACGTTATATGAACAATACCAGATGGCCGGATGGCTGCGGGGAATGATCTATGTTGCCGAGGAGCGAGTAGCTCTAAAGCAAGAAAATGGGTGTTGTTTCGGGCGAGGTCGGCCAGCAGGCCGACCCTGCCAAGAGCCCGCGAAAGCGGCGCGAAGCATCGCACAGTATGTGCGGTCTGCGGAGCAGTGAATCCAACATCTCCCCGAGGAAAGTCCGGGCTCCACGGAACACGGTGGCGGGTAACGCCCGCCCGGCGCAAGCCGAGAGACAGTGCCACAGAAACAAACCGCCTTTTCGCGCGGTAACGGGCGACGCGAACAGATGTTCGCGCAGCCATGAGCCCGCGAAGCGGCGCTCCATTGCGAAGGCCAGCAGGCCGGAGCGGGGAGCATCGAACAAAGGTAAGGGTGAAACGGCGGGGTAAGAGCCCACCGCACGGCTGGTAACAGTCCGTGGCTAGGCAAACCTCACCGGGAGCAAGACCAAATAGGCGTGCCGTGGTTCACTCCACAGGCGGTTCCGAGCCGCACGCGGGTAGGTTGCTTGAGCCATGCAGCAATGCAGGGCCTAGATGAATAGCCATCCATCCCAGCAATGGGGGGACAGAACCCGGCTTACAGGCCATCTGGTATTAACGTTTTGTTCATCCCGCGTCGCTAGATTGGGGGAATGAGCCGAGATCAACGCGTCAATCGGAACATCGAACGCTGGATCGCGCAATTGGAGCGCGACGGGCTGGATAGCACCTATCCCACGTCGGAGCTGGGTGGGCTGTTCATGATCATCAGCTCTGGTTTTGGCGAACGCAACGTGAAGCGGCACGGTGAAGATACACCGCCGCCGACAAAAGATCACACCGCACAGGATGCTACTGTGTTGACGCCAGTGCATTTTTCAAAATTTCCTCAAGCCAAAGCGCAAGTCGATCAGATCCTGAAGAATTACCCAGGCCTTAAGGATGATTTTGCCGCGCAGATGCAGCGTTACCCCACGCCGCAGGATCTGCACCATATCCCCGTGAAATCCAAGGTGGCGGGGGTGGTGCTGTATGTGGGCGAGTGGAATGCGGCCTCGGGCGAGACGGTGATGATCGGCGGGGTGGACGGCAAGATTTATACCTACGCGCATCTGGCGAAAGATAGTTTTAAGGTAAAAGAGGGCGACACCGTGCGCCGGGGGCAGGATGTGGCCATTTTAGGGCGCACCGGCACCACCAATGGCGGCAAATGCGTGCATGTGGTGGAGCGGCATTTCCGCTTCCCGCCGCGTGAGGGCGAGGAACCGGATTTCGACCGCTGGAGCTTCTTGCGCCGGGAAGGAACGCGGGTAAGTCCCGCCGAATTTCGTGAAGCAATGGATGGATTGCGGGAGCGCCTAGGGGATAAGCCCAATTGGCTGGTAGCCATGAAGCGCATTGAAGGAAAATTCATGCATCGCCCGCAAGCGAAAGAGGGCGATGTGATTCGCCCCGCACTGGATCAGGATGTGCGGCCTGAACTCGCCAAACCCAAGCCCAAAGCAAAAGCGCCCACGCCTGCAAAGCCCAAAGCCGAGCAAGGTTGGGGCGAATGGGCGGCGGATTCACTGAACAGCGCGATCTGCACCGTCAGTTTCGGCTGGGTTGGCAGTTGCGACGCGCCCGCCAGCCCACCGCCGCGCCCAAGCACCCCGCGCCAGCGGTAATTCCCCGATCCTAACCCGGTCATTCTGTGGCCCCGTGGCAACCATTACGGGGCTTTTTTTTTATGCCATTCCACAGGCTTGGCGATTTGCCCAAAATCCCCCTTGACCAGCCCAAAAAATCTCCGTACTTTCCCAAATGTTCCCAAGAAATTCCAAAAACACCCAATTGGCTGTTTTTCGGGGCTTCCGCACAGAAGAACTGAAGAATCTAAATAAGCTGTTGAGTTGTAATCAATAAAAATCCTTGGGAAAGCAGTCGTTCAGCCAATCATGGCGGGGCGGCTGGGGAAAACGTCACACAATGTTCGGGGTGCCTTCCACGGGGTGCTTCGGGCCTAACCAAGGGTAAGGGCGCGTGCCATGGCACTGTTCCTGTCGACATTTGAAAAGCAGATCGACAAGAAGGGGCGGGTTTCCGTGCCCCCGTCGTTCCGCGCGGTGCTCGCGGCCCAGAATTTTAATGGCATGGTGGCGTATAGCTCGTTCGTGCATCCCTGCATTGAGGCGTGCGGCATGGAGCGGTTGGAAAAGCTTTACGCGCGCATCGAAACGCTCGACCCCTATTCCGAGGAGCATGATGCCTTCACTACCGCGATTCTCGCGGGGTCGGTGCAGTTGGCGTTCGATAGCGAAGGGCGTGTGGTGATCCCTGAGGGGTTGCTGAAGGCCGCGGGCATCGCGGCCAATGGCGTGTTTGTGGGCAAGGGCGCCACGTTCGAGATCTGGGCGCCGGAGGCCTTCGCCAAGCATCAGGCGGCCGCGCGTGAGTTGGCGCTGAAAAAGCGCCTCAGCCTGAAGGCCGAATTGCCAACCGGGGGTGCTGCATGAGTGATGCGCGCCACATTCCGGTGATGCGGGACGAAATGATCGCTGCCGTGGCGCCCAAGCCCGGCGAGGTGATCGTGGATGGAACATTCGGGGCCGGTGGCTATAGCCGCGCCCTGTTGCAGGCGGCGGCCTGCCGGGTGATCGCGTTCGACCGCGACCCCGAAGTCAAGTTACTTGCCGATGCGCTCGCTCGGGAGTTCGCTCCCGGGCATTTTTTATTCTTTGCCGCGCGCTTTGGCGCGATGCTCGAAGTGCTGCAGGAAGCCGGGGTACATGCGGTGGATGCGGTGGTGCTGGATATTGGTGTCTCCAGCATGCAGATCGACGATGCGGCACGTGGCTTTAGTTTTGCGAAAGATGCCGCGCTCGATATGCGCATGAGTCAGCAGGGTGTCAGTGCGGCGGATGTGGTGAATACCTACCCGGAGGCGGAGCTGGTGCGCATCTTGCGCGATTATGGCGAGGAGCGTGACGCTAAACGTATCGCCCGCTCCATCATCAATAACCGCGTACTCGCGCCCATTACCACCACAAAGCAGTTGGCCGATCTGGTGAAGGCCGCGGTGCGCGGTGCAGGTAAAATGAAGATCCACCCCGCCACGCGCACCTTCCAAGCGCTGCGCATTGAGGTCAATCAGGAGTTGGCTGAACTCGAGTCTGCGCTGATGGCGGCCGAAAAGCTGCTGAAGCCCGGTGGCCGGCTGGTGGTGGTGACCTTCCATTCGCTGGAAGACCGTATCGTGAAGCAATTCATGGTGTCGCGCAGCGACCGTGCCCAGAAAATCTCTCGCCACGACCCGGCGGCGCTGCTGCCGAACGCCACGACGTCGGCGGCGGTGTTTGAGCTTACCCCATCCCGTGCCATTGCCCCGTCTGAACAAGAGGTAAGCACGAACCCCCGCGCTCGCTCGGCAAAGCTGCGCTGTGCCACCCGCACGGCGATCCCGCTTTCACATGCCGCCTAAGGAGTGCGTCTATGAGTTTTCGCCTGTCGACCCTGATTAGCTGGGTGTGCATCGCCATTGCGGCGCTGGGTGTATACCTCGTGAAATACGCGGTGCAGGGCGTGCAGCGCGACGTGGCGGCGCTGGAGGCTGAGCTTTCCAAGGAGCGCGAGTCGGTGCATTTGCTGAACGCCGAATGGGCGTACCTAAACCGCCCAGAGCGCCTGCGTGCCTTGTCGGATAAGCATCTTGCGCTCATGCCAATGGATAGCCGCGCCATTCAAAGCGTGGATGTGTTGCCCGCCGCCTATGATGCTGCGGCGCATGATGCTGCGCCATCGGGCGAGGCCCGACTGATTACGGTGGGGACGGCGCAGTAATGTTGCAGCGGCAAAAATATAAGCGCCCAGCTTCGCGCCCACCCAGCCGGGTGGTGAAAGGCGAGAGCCGGCAGGTGCGGCAGATGGGCGAATCGCGCATTCGCCTGCTGTGCGTGGCGCTATTTTTTGGCCTGAGCTTTACCATGCTTGCCACCCGTCTGCTGGAAGTGAGTTTGATGGGCGGCGGCGATCTGCCATTTAAAAAGCTGGTGAGCCAGCCCGAGCTGCTGATTCAGCGCGAAGAGGATGTGGATGTCTCGAAGGTTGCCACGGAAGAGCATGTGGTGCGCCGCGAGATCACGGATCGCAACGGCATGGTGCTCGCCACCTCGATTGAAACCGCATCGCTTGTTGCCAATCCCACCATCATTCGCCACGAGGAGGAAGTCGCCCGTGGCCTGACGAAGATTTTCCCGGATCAGACCTATGCTGCATTGCTGGAAAAGCTGAAGCGCAAACAGACGACCTTCCTCTACATCAAGCGTCATCTCACGCCCGCCGAACAGGAAGCGGTGAATAATCTCGGTGTGCCGGGCCTGTTCTTTGAGCCGGATACGCGCCGCGTATACCCCTATGGAGGGTTGTTCGCGCACACGCTGGGCTATGTGGGCGTGGATAATCAGGGCCTGGCAGGGATCGAGAAATATTTCGATGCGCAGCTGGAAGATCCCATCAAGCGGGCGCCTTTGCAGTTGTCGCTCGATCTGCGGGTGCAGTCCATCGTGCGCGATGAGCTGGCGAAGGCAGTCAAAGAATTCAGCGCGATTGGCGGTACCGGCATCGTGATGGATATTAAAACCGGCGAATTGCTGGCGGTCGCCAACCTGCCGGAATTCGACCCGCACCAGCCGGGCAAGGCCAGCGACGATGCGCGTTTTAACCGTGCCACGCTGGGTGCCTATGAGATGGGGTCGACCTTTAAAAGCTTCACCATGGCGGCCGCGCTCGATTATGGCATCAACCGTATCAGCGATGGCTACGATGCCAGCCAGCCGCTGCGCATGGCCGGGTTCACGATTACCGATTACCATGGCAAAGGCCGCTGGCTGAGCCTGCCTGAGATTTACGCGTATTCGAGCAATATCGGTACGGCGAAGGCCGCGCTGGCCATTGGTAGCGCTCGCCAGCAGGAGTTCCTGCGCGCATTGGGGATGTTTGAGCCAGTCAAACTGGAAGTGCCCGAGTTGGCGAAGCCGCAGTTGCCGCGCCAGTGGGGCGATCTTGCCACCATGACGGTATCCTACGGCCATGGCATTTCGGTGTCGCCGATTCACCTGGTGCGCGGCATTGCCGCCATTGCGGGCGATGGCCGGTTGCATCCGGTCACGTTGGTGAAGGATGGCAATGCGAACAAAAAGCCCAGCGCGCGCATCGTGAAATCATCCACCACGCAGGACATGCGCGACATGATGCGGCTGGTGGTGGCGCATGGAACGGCGAAGGGGGCAGAGGCTCCCGGTTACAGCGTAGGTGGTAAAACCGGTACGGCTGAAAAGATCACCGGCCGTGGCTATTCGCAGGATGCCAAGATCGCCTTGTTCACCGGCGTGTTCCCGGTGAATGACCCGAAATACGCCATGCTGGTGATGGTCGATGAACCGCACGGCACCAAGGCCAGCTACGGCTATGCCACGGGCGGCTGGGTGAGTGCGCCCGTGGTGGGCCGCGTGGTGCAGCGCATGGCGCCGATGATGGGCATGAAACCCAATTTCATGGAAACCAACGCACGGGTGGATGCGATGTGGGCCAACGCCGAAGCGCGCGCCAAAGAAGCTGAAACCCGTCGCTTACAACATTTGCAACAGGGGGCGATCCGTGCCGCGTCTTTCTGAGTTGTTGCAGCGTGCCGGAGTTGGCGGGGCGATTGCCCCCGCACAGGATGTGCTGATCACCGATATCACCGCCGATTCGCGGCAGGCAAAAGCGGGTAGTGTGTATGTGGCAGTGCGCGGTGTGCACAGCAACGGGGAAGATTATATTGCCGACGCGATCGCACGTGGTGCGCACGCAGTGGTGACCGAAGCGGCGAACGTGACGGCGGACGTGCCGGTGCTGCAGGTAGCCGATGCGCGCGCGGCCATCAGTGCGCTCGCCGATGCGCTCTATCCGCAGCAGCCGGAGCATCTCTTCGCCATCACCGGCACGGACGGCAAAACCAGTACGGCGGATTTTCTGCGCCAGCTTTCCGGCATGCTGGGCCACAAAGCCGCCAGCGTGGGCACGCTCGGCTTGCGTTCGCCGATCGAACGGTTGAACGCGCAATTCCCCGCCATCAACACTTCGCCGGAGCCGGTGCTGCTGCGGCGCATCCTCTCCTCGCTGGCCGATGCAGGGGTGACGCACGCGGCCATTGAAGCCAGCTCGCATGGGCTGGACCAGAAACGCTTGGACGGGCTGCGCTTCAGCGCGGCGGCGTTCACCAATCTGACGCGCGATCACCTCGATTATCACGGCACCGTGGAAGCCTACGCTACAGCCAAGGCGCGCCTGTTCTCGGCCGTGCTGCCCATCACCGGCCTTGCAGTGTTGAACCGTGACGACGCGCAGTTCGAGGCGCTGAGCAGCATCTGCGCGCAGCGCGGCATGCGCATGAAAAGTTTTGGTCTGCATGCGGCGGCGGATTACCGCATCCTCGCCGTCACGCCGCATGCGGGCGGGCTGGATGCGCAACTGAACCTGCTAGGCAAAACGCTGGATGTTTCGCTGCCGCTGTATGGGGCGTTCCAGCTGTTCAACATCCTCGCCGCGCTGGCGATGCTGGATTTGGCACCGGCGGCGCTGGAAGGCGTGGTGCGCACGCATCTGCCGCGCCTGAGTGGCGTGCCGGGGCGGCTTGAGAAAATTGCCGAGCATCATGGCGCGCCCATCTTCGTGGATTACGCACACACGCCTGCGGCACTCGAGAACATTCTGAAAACCCTGCGCCCCCATACGGCGGCGAAGCTGCGTGTTGTGTTCGGTGCGGGCGGTGATCGCGATGCAGGAAAGCGACACGAGATGGGTGCGGCTGCCGCTGCGCATGCGGATGATGTCATCATCACCGACGACAACCCGCGTAGCGAAGATCCGGCTGCCATTCGCGCCGCCATTGCGGCCGCGGCCCCGGGTGCCGAAACGATTGCAGACCGTGCGGTGGCCATCCGCACGGCCATTAAGAAACTTCAACCCGGCGACGTTCTGGTCGTTGCCGGGAAAGGCCATGAAACCACCCAGACCATCGGCAGCGACATCATTCACTTCAGCGATGCAGAACACATCAGAGAGGCAGTCGGTACCCGATGACAACAAGCTGGAAAGCAGGCGAAATCGCCGCCGCCACCAAAGGCAAAACCACTGGCGCGTGGGAGGCCACCAGCGTGAGCATCGATACACGCACGCTGGAGGCGGGTGCGCTGTTCGTGGCGCTGCCCGGCAGCCGGGTGGATGGGCACGCCCATGTGGCCGATGCCATCGCCAAAGGCGCCGCCGGTGCGCTGGTAAGCCGCATCGTCGAGGGGGTGGACGCCGATAAACAAGTGCTGGTGAGCGATGTGGAGAGCGCCTTGCAGGATTTAGGCATGGCCGCGCGCGCGCGCAGCCACGCCACCTTCATTGGGGTGACCGGCAGCGTGGGCAAAACCGGCGCGAAGGAAATGCTGGCTGCCGCACTGGCGCCGCATGGCCGCGTGCACGCGACCAAAGGTAACCTTAACAACCATCTCGGCGTGCCGCTGAACTTGGCCAACATGCCGCTCGATTGCGAATTCGCGGTGATGGAAATGGGCATGAATCACCCCGGCGAGATCGCGCGCTTGTCGCATTGGGTGCGGCCGCATGCTGCGCTGATCACCACAGTGGATGCGGTGCATATCGAGCATTTTGAAAGCGTGGAAGCGATTGCCGATGAGAAGGCCAGCATTTTTGATGGCATGGGTGGTGCAGGCGTGGGCGTGATCCATGGCGACATTGCACACACCGCGCGGCTGCGCGCGCATGCCGAACGTTGCGGCCTCGATCGTGTATTGAGTTTCGGCACAAGCGAGGGCAATGTCTGCCGCCTGAGCCATTACCAGATTGAAGACATGCATTCCGTGGTCGATGCAAGCATTGCCGGCACGGCCATGCAATACCGCCTTGGCACGATCGGTAAGCATTGGGCGGTCATGTCGGTTGCGGTGCTGGGCATGGTCGATGCGCTGGGGCTTGATATGGCGAAATCCGCCGCGGTGCTGGAATATTTCAGTGAGCCGAAAGGCCGTGGCCAGATCAAAAAACTCGCCGTCAAAGGCGGCCACCTGAAACTGGTGGATGATTGCTACAATGCCAGCCCCATCAGCATGAAGGGCGCGTTTGAAAAACTCGCCGATTTGCGCGACGCCGCTGCGCGCGACGATACCCGCACCGTGGTGGTGCTGGGCGACATGCTGGAGCTGGGCGAGCAAAGCGTGGATATGCATGTGGGCCTTGTGCCTGCATTGGTGAATAATCAGATGGGGCTGGTGTTCGCCGCCGGCACCTTCATGGAAAAACTCTACAATGCCTTGCCAGATGCTATGCGTGGTGCCTACCGCGCCACCAGTACCGAGCTGGCGCCGGTGGTGGTGGGGGCGCTACGCCCGCATGATCTGGTGCTGGTGAAAGGGTCGCGCGGCAGCCGCATGGATGTGGTGGTCGAGGCGATGGAAGCCAATGCCCGCGAACTGGAGAGCGCCGATGCTGTATAACCTGCTCACGCCACTGGCGGAAGATTACACGCTCTTCAACCTGTTTCGCTATCTCACGTTTCGCTCGGGCGGGGCGGTGTTCACGGCGCTCATCATTTGCTTCATTGTTGGCCCGCGGTTGATTCGCTGGTTGCGCAAAGTACAAAACGGTGGCCAACCCATTCGCGACGATGGGCCCGAATCGCACTTGCTCACCAAGAAAGGCACGCCCACCATGGGCGGGCTGATGATGCTGTTTGCGGTCACCGTATCAACGGTTTTATGGTGCGACATCACCAACCATTATGTGTGGGTGGCATTGTTCGTGACGCTGGGCTATGGCCTTATCGGTTTTCTGGATGATTATTTGAAAGTCTCGAAGAAAAACCACAAAGGTCTGTCGGGCAAGAAGAAGCTGCTTGGCCAGTTCCTGATTGCGTTCGCCGCGGCCTATTGGATCACTACCGTCACGCCGGATGGATTGAACCACCACCTCGCGCTGCCGTTCTTTAAAAACCTGCTGATCAATCTTGGCATCCTTTATTTGCCGTTTGTGGCGATTGTGCTGGTGGGGGCAAGCAACGCCGTGAACCTGACCGATGGGTTGGACGGGTTGGCCATTGTGCCCATCATGATCGCAGCGGGCTGCTTCGCGCTGATCACCTACCTGGCGGGCAACTTGCAATTCGCCAATTACCTGCAGATCCATTACGTACCGGGCACGGGGGAGCTGGCCGTGTTCTGCGCCGCGATGATTGGCGCGGGGCTTGGCTTCCTGTGGTATAACGCGCCGCCGGCGAAAGTCTTCATGGGCGATACGGGTTCGCTCGCCTTCGGTGGCGCGCTGGGGGCGGTGGCGGTTATGGTAAAACATGAAATTGTGCTGGCGATCATTGGCGGTCTGTTCGTGATGGAGGCGCTGTCGGTGATCATTCAAGTGGCGAGCTTCAAGCTGACCGGCAAACGCGTGTTCCGCATGGCGCCGATCCACCACCATTTCGAAAAGCTAGGCTGGCAGGAATCGACCGTGGTGATCCGCTTCTGGATCATCGCCGTGATTCTGGCGTTGATTGGCCTCAGCACGCTGAAGCTGCGCTAGATGAAGCTGGGCTTTGCACAGGGCCAGACCTACGCGGTGGTGGGCATGGGCAAATCAGGTCGTGCTACGGCCACAGCCTTGCGCGAAAGCGGTGCCCATGTGGTGACGTGGGATGATAAGAACCACGAGGCAGGCGCGCCGCATTACAGCGATTGGGATTGGAGCAAGTTGTACGCCGTGGTGATGAGCCCGGGCATCGCCTGGTATCACCCCACATTGCACCCGGTGGCTGCACTGGCGCAGCAGCATGACGTGCCATTGATTGGTGATATCGAATTGCTTTACCGCGCGCAGCCGCAGGCAAAATACATCGCCATTACGGGTACCAACGGAAAATCGACGACAACCACGCTGATCGCGCATATCCTGCAGCAATGCGGCGTGAACAGCGCGGTGGGCGGCAACCTTGGCACGCCGGTGTTGGATCTGCCCGAACTGGGGGAGGGTGGTACGTATGTGCTGGAGCTCTCCAGCTACCAGCTGGACCTGCTGCACAGCACACGCTTCAACGTAGCGGTGTGGTTGAATATCTCGCCGGATCACCTGGATCATCACGGTAGCATGGAACGCTACGTCGCGGCCAAGCGCCATATTTTCGATCGCCAGAAAAAAGCCGATGTGGCCGTGATCGGGGTGGATGATACGACCAGTGAGCAGCTGGCCAAAGAAATGCGCGCCGCGAAGCAGCAATGCGTGATCCCCATTTCGACGCGCAGCAAACTTGCCTCGGGTATCGAGGTAAACGGTGGCATCCTTACCAACCGCTTTGCGCTGGCCGAACCCACGGGCGATCTGCGTCGCATCAAGGCATTGCAGGGCGAACATAACGGACAGAATGCGGCCGCCGCCTATGCGGCCTGTTTTGCGCATGGGCTGGCGCATGAGGCGATCATGCAGGCCATGCAAAGCTACCCCGGGCTGAAACACCGCATGCAATGGCTGGGCGAGATTGCGGGCGTAACCTTCGTGAACGACAGCAAGGCCACCAATGCGGATGCTGCCGAGAAAGCATTACGCACCTATGACAACATCTACTGGATCGCCGGGGGCGTGGCCAAGGAAGGCGGCATTGAGCCGCTGAAATCCTATTTCCCGAAGATTCGCCGTACCTACCTAATCGGCGAAGCCGCTCCTGCATTTGCCAGAACCCTGAACGGGCAGGATGTGCTGCAGGCAGGCACGCTGGAGCAAGCCTTCGCCCAAGCCGTGGCCGACGCGCCTGCGGGCAGCGCCATTGTGTTGTCGCCCGCCTGCGCCAGCTTCGACCAATTCGCGAATTTTGAAGTACGGGGCGATGCGTTCATCGCGCTGGTGGAGGCATATCGCGCCAAGCGGGGGGCTGCATGAAACTGACCATGGATCGCCGTAATACCAGTGCCTTTGGCCGCTGGTGGATGACCATCGACCGCCCCGCCTTCTTCGCCATGATGGCGCTGATCTGCATCGGCCTGTTTTTGGTAGTGGCGGGAAGCCCACCAGTGGCACGCCGCATTGGGTTGCCGGATTTTTATTTCGTCACCCGCCATCAGATTTTTCTGCTGATCTCCACGCTGACCATGATCGGCGTGTCGATGATGCAACCGCAGCAAATTCGTCGCCTCGCGGTGATCGGGTTTGCCATGACCATCGTGCTGCTCGTGCTGTTGCCAGTCATTGGCTATGAAAATAAAGGCTCGGTGCGTTGGCTGCGCTTTATGGGCGTATCGCTGCAACCCTCGGAATTCATGAAGCCCTGCTTTGCCGTGGTGCTGGGCTGGGTGTTCGCCGCACGGTTTGAAGCGGCGGATTTCCCTAGCTACCGCGTGGCGATTGGGCTGTATCTGCTCGTGGCGCTGCTGCTCATCATCCAGCCGGATTTTGGCATGGTGGTGACGGTCACGGGCATGTTCGGTGTACAGTTTTTTCTGGCGGGCGTTCCCTTCCTGTGGGTGGCAGGGATGATCGTGCTGGGTATGGTTGGGGTGTATGGTGCCTACCACGCCTTGCCGCACGTAGCCGAGCGCATCAACCGGTTCCTCGATCCGCAAAGCGGCGACAATTATCAGGTCGAGCAATCGCTGCGCGCCTTCAAGCAAGGCGGCTGGCTGGGCCGTGGCCCCGGCGAGGGCGTGGTGAAACAGCACATTCCCGACGCGCATACGGATTTTATTTTCTCCGTCGCCGGCGAGGAATTCGGCATGATCGCCTGCATGCTGATCGTGCTGATTTTTGCGTTCATCGTGGTGCGCGGATTTTTGAAACTAGGCCGCGAAGGCGACATGTTCGGTACGCTTGCCGTGGGGGGATTGCTCTCGCAATTCGGTATTCAGGCCTTGGTGAATATGGGCGTGGCGGTGAACCTGCTGCCCGCCAAAGGCATGACGCTGCCATTCCTCAGCTATGGCGGGTCGTCGTTGATCGCGATGGCGGGGGGCATGGGCATGATGCTGGCGCTGACACGCAAGAAATACGGCAAGATGGTGGTGGATAACCGCGGCGCCAAAAAATACCGGGTAAGGGCAACGGTGAAGTAGGGAAGGGTTTAGCTTCTATGCGCTGAAGCTGGACCCCGTCATACGACGGGGTGACAGGCTTTTTTGTATCCATACAGAGTAGCATTCTGTTTCTCTTGTCATCCCGGACCAATACGCAACGCGTATGCCGATCCGGGATCCATGCGAACTGTGCGCAGCACACAACAACCTCAGATCCCTTCAAAGCCCAAAGGACTATCGAATAATTCTTACAAACCCCTTGCAAAGCCTAGGGCGCGTGGCATGCTGCCGCGCATGAGCAACCATGAACATTCGCGCGTGATCGTGCTGGCCGCCGGTGGCACGGGCGGGCATATTTTTCCGGCCGAGGCGCTGGCCGAGGAAATGCTGCTGCGCGGCTACGAGCCGCATCTGATCACCGATCACCGCTTCCACCACTACAACAAAAATAGTGCAGAAGGAGTGCTGGGGCGTATTCCCATTCACACCATCACAGCGGGTTCGCTGGGGGGTGGCATGCTAAGCCGTGCCAAGAATGGGCTGGGCCTGCTGCGCGGCACCGTGCAGGCGCGGGCGCATCTGAAAAGATTGAAGCCATTGGCAGTGGTGGGCTTTGGGGGCTACCCTTCGTTCCCGACGATGGCCGCGGCTATCTTTCGCGGTGAGACGACGATCATTCATGAACAGAATTCCGTGTTGGGCCGGGTGAATCGCTTGTTTGCGGGCAGGGTCAACCTGCTGGCCACCAGCTATGCCGACATGCGCGGTATGCCCGCGCATGTGCGGGCGAGCACCAGCACGGGTAACCCCGTGCGTGCGGCCATTCGGGCGCTATCGCATGTGGATTACCCCAGCCTGGCCGATGGCGGCATGCTGCGCGTGATGGTGATCGGTGGCAGCCAGGGGGCCAGCGTATTCAGCCGCGTGGTGCCCGAAGCGATGAAGCTGTTACCCGCGAATCTGCGTGCGCGCATTCGTCTGGATCAGCAATGCCGCGCCGGTGAGATCGAACAGGTGCGGGCGGCCTATGATGCGCTGGGTATGCAGGTAGATCTTGCGCCCTTCTTCACCGATGTAGCCGCGCGCCTTGCCAATACGCATGTGATGGTGTGCCGCGCTGGTGCTTCGACCGTGGCGGAGCTGATGGCTGCTGGGCGGCCTGCCTTGTTGGTGCCATTGCCGCAAGCGACCGACAACCACCAATATTACAACGCGCAGGCGATCGAAGATGTGGGTGCTGGCTGGGTAATGACGCAGGATGCCTTCACACCGGAAGCCTTGGCCGCCAAATTAGAAACGCTTATTTTAGCGCCGCAACGGTTAAATGACTATGCCGCGGCGATGCGCAAACTGGGCAAACCGAATGCCGCCAGCGCCCTTGCCGATGCGGTGCTTCGCGTCGCCGGTATTTCTACTTCAACGCACGGCGAACTCGCGCCGACGGAGCATGCTGCATGAACCAGAAAATCAAATCCTTCCCGATTGCCAACCGCATGTCGCTGGATGTGGGGGTGCTGCATTTTGTGGGGATTGGCGGCATCGGCATGAGCGGTATCGCCGAGGTGCTGCACAATTTAGGCTACAAGGTCCAAGGCTCCGATATGGCCGAAAGCTATGTGGTCGAGCGGCTGCGCAAAAACGGTATCCGCGTGATGATCGGGCCGCATGCGCCGGAGAATATCGCCGGTGCGACGGCGGTCATCATCTCGAGCGCGGTGAAGGCCGATAACCCCGAAGTGGTGGAAGCGCGTGCCAACCGCATTCCCATCGTGCGCCGGGCAGAAATGCTGGCGGAATTGATGCGCCTGAAATCCACCGTCAGCGTGGCGGGTACGCATGGCAAAACCACCACCACCTCGCTGATCTCGACGCTGTTTCTGGCGGCTGATAAAAAACCTACCGTCATCAATGGTGGTATCATCAATGCCTATGGCACCAACGCCATCAAGGGCGAGGGCGACTGGATGGTGGTGGAGGCCGACGAGTCCGACGGCACATTCATTCGCATTCCCTCGACGGTCGCGGTGGTGACGAATATCGACCCCGAGCATCTCGACCATTACGGCGATTTCGATAGCCTGCGCGCCGCGTTCAAACAGTTCCTCGACCAGCTGCCATTCTATGGGTTTGGGGTACTCTGCATCGACCATCCCGAGGTGCAGGCCCTGATGGCAAAGATCGTCGATCGCCGTATTATCAGCTACGGCACCAGCCCGCAGGCGGATGTGCGTGCGGTAAATATCCGCCAGCAACCGGGCGGCCAGTTGTTCGATGTGGAGATTGCCGATCGCGTGAGTGGCGAGCTGGCGACACTGAAAGATGTACTTTTGCCGATGTATGGCGCGCATAACGTAAAGAATGCGCTCGCGGCCATTACCGTGGCGCGCGAAGTGGGCATTGCCGATGCGGTGATCCTGAAAGGCCTGCGTGAATTTGGTGGCGTAAAGCGCCGCTTCACCAAAACCGGCGAGGCGCATGGCGTCACCGTGATCGATGATTACGGCCACCACCCGGTGGAAATTGCCGCGACACTCAGCAGCGCGCGCCAGGCCGTGGAAGCAACCGGCGGCCGCGTGATCGCGGTGATTCAGCCGCACCGCTACACGCGCCTGAGCCACCTGTTCAATGATTTCTGCACCTGCGCCAGCGACGCGGATACCGTGATGGTGACGGATGTGTACACCGCGGGCGAAGAGCCGATTGCAGGGGCCGACCGCGACCATCTCGTGGAAGGTATGCGCGCGCATGGCCACCGCCATGTGTTAGCGTTGCCGGATGAAACCCAGCTTGCGCCCATGATGGCCGAGATCGTCCAACCCGGTGATTTTGTGGTGTGCCTGGGTGCGGGTAGTATCAGCAAATGGGCGGGCGCACTGCCCGCGCAGCTGGAGCCCTTGCTGGCCAAAAAAAATAAAGCGAGTGCGTAATTTGTATCGTCATTGCGAGGAGGGCGAAGCCCGACGTGGCAATCCACTTTTGAAAAGTTGGATTGCTTCGCTGCGCTCGCAATGACGATGCGCGACGACCTCCCCGAAATTCGCGGGCAATACCGCTTTGATGCCCCGCTGGCCAAGACCACCTGGTTCCAGGTCGGTGGCGCGGCGGATGTGCTGTTCAAACCCGCCGATGTAGCAGATCTTGCCCATTTTCTGAAACATAAGCCCGCCGACCTGCCGGTGACCGTGCTGGGTGTGGGCAGTAACCTGATCATCCGTGATGGGGGCATTGCGGGGGTGGTCATCAAGCTGGGGCGGGGCTTCACGCAGGCGATGCGTCAGGGTGAGGAAATCGAGGCCGGGGCCGCGCTGTTGGATGTGCATCTGGCGCGCTTCGCGGCGGATGAAGGCCGCGCAGGCCTTGAATTCTTTGCCGGCATTCCGGGCACGGTGGGCGGCGCGCTGGCCATGAATGCCGGGGCCTATGGCCGCGAAACCAAAGACTGCCTGACCCGCGCCGAAGCGGTCATGCAAGACGGTACGGTTGTAATGCTGGAACTGGACGAAATGCGCTACAGTTACCGGCATTATGGTGGGCCCGCGGGGCTGATTTTCACGCGCGCATGGTTTGCTACCACAGCGGATGACCCTGCCGCCATTCATGCCCGCATTGCTGATATTCAAGCCAGCCGCGAAGCCACCCAGCCGGTACGGGAGCGCACAGGCGGCAGCACCTTCAAAAATCCTCATGGCCACAAAGCATGGCAGCTGGTGGATGCGGCAGGTTGCCGTGGCTTGCGTATCGGCGATGCGCAGATGAGCGAATTGCACGCCAATTTCATGATCAACACCGGTGCGGCCACCGCCGCCGATCTCGAGGCGCTGGGCGAGGAAGTGCGCAGCCGTGTGAAGACGCATTCGGGCGTGTTGTTGGAATGGGAAATCAAACGGATCGGGCGCGCATAATATGCATACGATGGTCTATATGGATTATGCCGCAGCGTTGCTGCCTAAGATTGCCCCTCACATTGCCAGCATTGCGAATACGTATGTATGGCCTGAAAAAAAATCATCCAAACGTGAGGCGACTGAACCCGCAAACCCCAGACTATCCTATGACCGGCGTCTTGCGCTGGTAGCAGAGATATGCACGTCATGGAAACATGCCTCCGATGATGAGGAGCGCGTGGTGCTCGCCCAACGTGTGATTCGTGATTGGGGTGGTATCAGCAACAATAAAGAAGCGCGGGTGAAGCAGTTCGTCGCGGCGGCACATGCGCAAAAGCTGAACATATTTACCAACATCGCCAGCTATTCAAAGCTGCTCTCCTTTATAGATCCCACGCGCTACGCCATTTATGATTCGCGCGTGGCCATGATGTTGAATCTGGTGGCCCTAGAGACCAAGCCGCCATTGTGCTATTATTTTCCAGTCCCGCCAGCGCGGTCTGGTACGGAGATAGCCACCTTGTCTGTACTGTTTACCGACAGAATGGCAAAGCAGCTGGGCTGGCAATTAATCAAGCCAAGTGACGCGTATCCTACCTACCTCGCGCTGATAAACGCCATTGCTGAGGCGCAGGCTGTGCCGCTTTATGATGTTGAAATGGCGTTGTTTCAACTGGCGCCAATCGAAGCAGAGAAGATCAATAGCGATTTGGCTGATCGTGCGATGGAATATTTCTCCAAAGTCTGAATCGGCCCTTGCCCGCTTCTTTACCTTCCGCTA
>Ga0209278_1000963_pt1 | contig 18809 bp, 16 predicted proteins | sample JI81BgreenDNA_FD_187504 | JGI IMG/M metagenome (GOLD analysis project Ga0209278, IMG submission 187504) | Wastewater effluent complex algal communities from Wisconsin, to seasonally profile nutrient transformation and Carbon sequestration -... | ecosystem: Engineered > WWTP > Effluent > Algae... | reverse complement strand
GGAAAAACGCGATGAAGTTGTAGGCCAGGTATTCCTTGTCGGTCTCGGTGAGCGTGCCGATGATCCCGAAGTCGAGCGCGATGTAGCGGCCGAAGGTGGCCGGGTCCAGGCTGACCATGATGTTGCCGGGGTGCATGTCGGCGTGGAAGTAGCCGTCGCGGAACACCTGGGTGAAGAAGATCGTCACGCCGTCGCGCGAGAGCTTCTTCAGGTCCACGCCGGCCTCGCGCAGGCGCTCGATCTGGCTGATGGGCACGCCCTTCATGCGCTGCATGACGATCACGCCCTCGGTGCACAGCTCCCACACCATCTCGGGGATCAGCACCAGGCCCAGGCCGTCCATGTTGCGGCGCAGCTGGGTGGCGTTGGCGGCCTCGCGCACGAGGTCGAGCTCGTCGTGCAGGTAGCCGTCGAACTCGGCCACCACTTCGCGCGGCTTCAGGCGTCGGCCGTCCAGGCTGAGCCGCTCCACCCAGGCCGCGATGGTGTGCAGCAGGGCCAGGTCCTGGTCGATGACCTCGCGCATGCCCGGGCGCAGCACCTTCACGGCCACCTCGCGGCCGTCCTTCAGCTCGCCGAAGTGCACCTGGGCGATGGAGGCGCTGGCCACGGGCTCGGCGTCGAAGCGCGCGAACACGGCATCGATGGGCTTGCCGAAGGCCTTCTCGATGAGGGCACGCGACTGCGCGGCCGGGAACGGCGGCACGCGGTCCTGCAGCCTGGCCAGTTCGTCGGCCACGTCCAGCGGGATGAGGTCGCGGCGCGTCGACAGCACCTGGCCGAACTTCACGAAGATGGGCCCCAGGCGCTCCAGGCCCTGGCGCAGGCGCTCGCCGCGCGGGCGGTCCAGTTTGCGGCCCAGCGTGGCCAGGCGCACGAGCACCCGCACCCAGGGCTGGCGGAAGGCGCTGAGCGCGACCTCGTCGAGGCCGAAGCGCAGCACCGTGACGACGATGAACGCCAGGCGCACCAGGTGCTTCATGACCACCACCGCCCGTTGCGCTGCGAGCCGTCGGCCCGCTCAGCCACGGCGCGTGCGCAGGCTCTCGCCCAGGGACGACAGGCCCTGCAGCGCCGTGCGCAGCCCCTGGCCCAGCATGCGGCCCAGCGGGTGCAGCACGCCGGCCACCTGGGGCCCGAACAGGCGCTCGAGGTCGGCGGCCACGTCCCAGCGCAGGTTCTGCAGCAGCCAGTTCACCTCGCCGGCCAGGGCGGCGTCGCCCTCGATCTGCACCGCGGGCGGCTCGCCGCCCAGGGCCTTGGCCACCATCAGCGCAGGGTTGCTGGCATCGACCGTGACATGCAGCTGCGCCGCGCCCTCGGGCGTGGGCGCCAGGCCCTCGGCGCCGTTCCACTGCAGCAGCCCGGCGGGCGTGATGCGCCACGACAGCACGGGCGGCGGCGGCAGCAGCGCCGGCCAGCGCTCGAGCGTGAGCTGCAGCGTGGCGCCGCGGTGCGGCTGCAGGCGCTCGGTGGCCACGGCCTCCGAGGCGAGCACGTGGTTGAGCAGCAGCGTCAGCCGTTCGGCCAGCGCCGGCGCGAGCATCGCCTGGAGACTGTGCAACATTCCCCAATTGTAGGCAGCAGGCCTTGGCGCACCGCCCCGGATCGCAGGATCCGGCACGGGGCCACGCCCCGGGAACGACACCGACTTGGGCCAGAATCCGCCGCTTTGCCGACCCCGCCGCAGCCGCAGCGCAACGGCCCCAACCCACCCCGCGGCCGGCCCACCCGATGTTCGAAGAACGAGGCTACAAGAGGACCTTCTACAGCGCACCGCAGTCGGTGACCTCGCTGGTGGCGGCTTTCCTCGAGCCGTCGCTCACGGTGCTGGTGTTCCTGGTCGTGTCGGCCTTGTTCGACGAGCCGATCGCGCGCTCCGACCTCACGCTGTGCCTGCTGGTGTTCGCGCTCACCTTCCCCGGGCGCAACCGCTTCTGGGACCGGCCGCTCAACGCCGCCGTCGACATCGCCACCTCGTGGCTGGCGCTGCTGCTCATCCTGCTGCTGTGCGGCTACGCCACGCGCAGCCTGACGCTCTTCGACCCCAACATCCTGTTCTGGTGGGCCCTGGCCACGCCGGTGCTGCTGTGGCTGACCTACTTCAGCGGCCGCGCGCTGCTGCGCAACCTGGCGGCCCGGCCCGAGAACCGCCGCACCGCCGTGGTGGTGGGCGCCGGGGCGCTGGGCGTGAAGGTGGCCAACGCCTTCCGGGCGCGCGGCGACATCGGCCTGTCGTTCCTGGGCTACTTCGACGACCGCGCCGACCAGCGCGTGGACCCCGACGCCATGGCCCTGCGCCTGGGCAGCCTGCGCCAGGTGGCGCAGTACGTGCGCGAGCACGGCGTTCACGAGGTCTACATCACGCTGCCGCTGGGCAGCCAGCCGCGCATCGTGGAGCTGCTCGAGCAGGTGCAGGGCACCACCGCGAGCGTGTTCTTCGTGCCCGACGTGTTCGGCATCAGCATCATCCAGGGCCGGCTGCAGGACATGAACGGCGTGCCCGTGGTCGGCCTGTGCGAGACGCCGTTCACGGGCACCAACCGGCTCGTCAAGCGCATCTCCGACGTGGTGCTGGCCTCGGTCATCCTGGTGCTGATCGCGCCGCTGCTGCTGGCCATCGCCATCGGCGTGAAGCTCTCGAGCCCGGGGCCGGCGATCTTCCGCCAGCGGCGCAACGGGCTGGACGGCACCGAGATCATCGTCTGGAAGTTCCGCAGCATGCGCACGCAGGACAACGGCGCCGTGGTGCCCCAGGCCACCAAGGACGACCCACGTGTCACGCCCTTCGGCGCCTTCATCCGCCGCACCTCGCTCGACGAGCTGCCGCAGTTCTTCAACGTGCTGCAGGGCCACATGAGCATCGTGGGCCCGCGTCCGCACGCCGTGGCGCACAACGAGCAGTACCGCCAGCTCATCAAGGCGTACATGGTGCGCCACAAGGTCAAGCCGGGCATCACGGGCTGGGCCCAGATCCACGGCCACCGCGGCGAGACCGACACCATCGAGAAGATGCAGGCGCGCGTGGAGTACGACCTCGAGTACCTGCGCAACTGGTCGCTGGGCCTGGATCTGCAGATCATCGCGCGCACCATCAAGCTGGTGTTCTTCGACCGCCATGCATACTGAAGCCATGCCTCTGAGCGGCTGGCGCGCCACGGCCCTGGCGGCTGCGCTTGCACTGGTGGCCGGCACGGCCGGCGCCCAGAGCAGCCCCTGGTTCGTGAGCGGCCAGGTGGCGCACACCAGCGACGACAACCTGCTGCGCCTGGCCGACGACCAGCGTGAGCCCCTGGGCCAGAGCCGCAGCGACACCGTCAACAGCCTGGCCCTGATCGCCGGCCTGGACCAGCCCTTCGGCCGCCAGCGCCTGCAGTCCAGCCTGACGCTGCGCGACAACAAGTTCGACCGCAACAGCCGCTTCGACAACCAGAGCTACAGCGGCAGCCTGAGCCTCGAATGGGCCACGGCGGGCCGCCTCTCCGGCCAGCTCAGCGCCAGCCGAGCGCGGGCGCTGTCGACCTTCAACGCCGATGGCATCGGCGTGCTCACGCAGCGCAACGACGAGACCACACAGAGCCTCAACGCCATCGTCAGCGTCGGCCTGGTCACCGAGTGGAGCCTGGAGCTCGGCGCTGGCCAACGCCGCGTGCGCAATTCGCTGGAGCTGCCCACCGTGCGCGCGCGCGACCTCGACCAGGACAACGCCGTGGCTGGCCTGGCCTGGCGACCGAGTTCGGCCCTGGAGACCACGCTGTCGCTGCGCGAGACACGCGGCCGCTACCCGACCTTCCGCGTCATCGACGGCGAGGTCCTCGACGACCCCTTCTCGCAGCGCGGCGCCGACCTCGCCGTGCGCTGGCGCCCGGCGGGCAGCAGCCAGTTCGAGGCCAGCGTGGGCAACGCCCGCACGCGCTACGGCCGCGGCGGCGACCGCGACTTCGATGGCCTGTCGGCGTCGCTGGCCTGGGGCTGGCGCGCCAGCGGCAAGCTGGGCCTGAACACGCGCCTGTCGCGCGACCGGGGCCAGGACAACTACCCCACCGTCATCCGCGTGCCCGTGGGCTTCTTCTTCATCGAGCTGCCGGCGCTGCAGACAGACCTCCGCACCTCCGACACCCTGCGCACCCAGGCCGACTGGGCGGCCACGGCCAAGGTCTCGGTCACGGCCAGCCTGCAGTTCACGCGGCGCGACGTCGACAGCCGGCTCAGCACCGAATTCGACCCCTCGCTGGGCCGCCAGGCCCAGGGCGTGGACGACACCACGATCGCGGCCCTGGGTCTGCGCTGGCAGCCCAACCGCTGGTCGCTGCTGGGCTGCGACCTGCGCCACGAGCAGCGCCGCGCCGACGGCCGCGTGACCACGGGCCTGGAGGCCAACAGCGTCAACTGCTACGCCCAGGCGACCATCCGCTGAGGCCACCGAGGACCACCATGCCCACCATCCTGCTCACCGGGGCCACTGGCTACATCGCGTCGCACACCTGGCTGGCGCTGTGGCGCGCGGGCTTCGAGGTCGTGGGCGTGGACGACTTCCGCAACAGCACGCCGCGTGTGCTGGAGCGGCTGGCCGAGCTCGGTGGCCGCACGCCGGTGTTCGAACGTGCCGACGTCACCAGCGCCGCGGCGGTGAACGGCGTGCTGGAGCGCCACCGCATCGACGCCACGGTGCACTTCGCGGCGCTCAAGGCCGTGGGCGAGTCGGCCACGATGCCGCTGGCCTACTTCGGCAACAACATCGGTGGCCTGGTCACGGTGTGCGAGGCACTGCGCGCACGCGGGCTCGGGCGCTTCGTGTTCAGCTCCAGCGCCACGGTGTACGGCCAGCCCGAGCGGCTGCCCATCACCGAGGACGCGCCGGTGAGCGCCACCAACCCCTACGGCCGCACCAAGCTGATGGGCGAGCAGATCCTGGCCGACCTGGCCGCGGCCGATCCCGCCTGGCAGAACGCCATCCTGCGTTACTTCAACCCCGTCGGCGCCGACATCAGCGGCCGCATCGGCGAAGACCCGCGCGGCACGCCCAACAACCTGATGCCCTACGTGAGCCAGGTGGCCGTGGGCCGGCGCGACAAGCTCTCGGTCTGGGGCAAGGACTACGACACGCCCGACGGCACCGGCGTGCGCGACTACATCCACGTGACCGACCTCGCCGAGGGCCACGTGGCGGCCCTGCAGCGCCTGCTCGACCACCCGGGCTCCTTCACCGTCAACCTGGGCACGGGGCGCGGCTACAGCGTGCTGGAGGTGGTGGCGGCGTTTGCCGCGGCCAGCGGCCGCGCGATACCCTACGAGATCCGGCCGCGGCGGCCGGGCGACGTGGCGGCCTGCTGGGCCGACCCGGCGCGGGCCCGGCAGCTGCTGGGCTGGGAGGCGCGCCGCGACCTCGCCACCATGTGCGAGGACGCCTGGCGCTGGCAATCGAACAACCCGAACGGATACGACGCATGAGCAAGAGTCAAGCAACCCCGGTCTGGCCCGTGGTGATGGCCGGCGGTTCCGGCACCCGCCTGTGGCCGCTGTCGCGCAGCGGCTTTCCGAAGCAGTTCCTGGTGCTGGGTGGCGGCACGCAGAGCCTGTTCCAGCAGGCCGTGGGCCGGCTGATGGCGCTGGCGGGCGATGGCGTGGCAGTGGACGCGCCGGTCGTTGTCGGTAACGAGGAGCACCGCTTCATGGTGCTGGACCAGCTGCGCGACCTCGGCGTGGCCCCGGGTGCCGTGCTGCTGGAGCCCATGGGCCGCAACACGGCGCCGGCCGTCACGCTGGCCGCGCTGCAGGCGCAGGAAGCCGGTGCCGACCCGGTGCTGGTGGTCACACCGGCCGACCAGACCGTCACCGACGAGGCCGCGTTCACGGCCGCGCTGCGGCGCGCCGTGGCCTTGGCCGCCGAGGGCGCCATCGTCATCCTCGGCATCCAGCCCGACCGCCCCGAGACCGGCTACGGCTACATCCGCGCCGATGGCGCGAAGGTGGCGCAGTTCGTCGAGAAGCCCGATCTGGCCACGGCGCAGAAGTACCTCGCCCAGGGCGGCTACTTCTGGAACGCCGGCATGTTCGTGCTCAGGGCCTCGGTGTGGCTGGCGGCGCTGGAGCGCTTCCGCCCCGACATCGCCAGCGCCTGCCGCACGGCGTTCGCGGCGCACCGCAACGACGGCGTGTTCATCCGCCCCGACAAGGCGGCCTTCGCCGCCGTGCCCTCGGAGTCGGTGGACTACGCGGTGATGGAGCGCTGCCCGGGTGTGCTCGACATCCGCATGGAGCCGCTGGCCGCGGGCTGGAACGACCTCGGCGCCTGGGAGGCCGTCTGGCAGGTGTCGCCCAAGGACGCCGCCGGCAACGCCACCGTGGGCGACGCCATCTTGCAGGACAGCCGCAACACCCTGGTGCACGCCACGAGCCGGCTGGTCAGCGTGATCGGCCTGGACGACGTGGTGGTGGTGGAGACGCCCGACGCCGTGCTCGTGGCGCGGCGCGAGCGCAGCCAGGACGTGAAGAACGTCGTCAACCAGCTCGGCCGCGAGCAGCGCGGCGAGCACGCCCTGCACCGCAAGGTGCACCGCCCCTGGGGCTGGTACGACAGCATCGACCACGGCCCGCGCGACCAGGTCAAGCGCATCATGGTCAAGCCGGGTGCCAGCTTGAGCCTGCAGATGCACCACCACCGCGCCGAGCACTGGATCGTCGTCACCGGCACGGCCGAGGTCACGGTGGGCGACAAGGTGATCCTGCTGGCCGAGAACCAGAGCACCTACATCCCGCTGGGCGAGAAGCACCGCCTGCGCAACCCGGGCAAGGTGCCGCTGGAGCTGATCGAGGTGCAGAGCGGCAGCTACCTCGGCGAGGACGACATCGTGCGCTTCGAAGACACCTACGGGAGAACCTGAGATGACGGTGCTGGTGACGGGCGGGGCCGGTTTCATCGGCAGCAACTTCGTGCTCGACTGGCTCAGCGCATCCGACGAGCGCGTGGTGACGCTGGACGCCCTCACCTACGCCGGCAACCGCGAGAACCTGGCCTCGCTCGAAGGCGACGAGCGCCACGTGTTCGTGCACGGCGACATCGGCGACCGCGCCCTGGTGGACCGGCTGCTGGCCGAGCACCGCCCGCGCGCCCTGGTGCACTTCGCGGCCGAGAGCCACGTCGACCGCAGCATCCACGGCCCCGGCGCCTTCATCAAGACCAACGTCGAGGGCACGTTCACGCTGCTGGAGGCCGCACGCGCGCACTGGGGCGCGCTGCAGGGCGACGAGAAGGCGGCCTTCCGCTTCCTGCACGTGAGCACCGACGAGGTCTACGGCAGCCTGGGCCCCGGCGAAGCCGCCTTCACCGAGCAGCACCCCTTCGAGCCCAACAGCCCCTACAGCGCCAGCAAGGCCGCCAGCGACCACCTGGTGCGCGCCTGGCACCACACCTACGGCCTGCCGGTGCTCACCACCAACTGCAGCAACAACTACGGGCCGTACCACTTTCCCGAGAAGCTGATCCCGCTGATGATCGTCAACGCGCTCGCGGGCAAGCCGCTGCCGGTGTACGGCGACGGCATGCAGATCCGCGACTGGCTGTACGTGAAGGACCACTGCAGCGCCATCCGCGCCGTTCTGGCCGGCGGCCGCCTGGGCGAGACCTACAACGTGGGCGGCTGGAACGAGAAGCCCAACATCGAGATCGTGAAGACCGTGTGCGCGCTGCTCGACGAGCTGCGCCCCGCGGCCGAAGGCCCCTACTCGCGGCTCATCACCTACGTGAAGGACCGCCCCGGCCACGACCGCCGCTACGCCATCGACGCGCGCAAGATCGAGCGCGAGCTCGGCTGGCGCCCGGCCGAGACCTTCGAGACCGGCATCCGCAAGACCGTGCAGTGGTACCTGGAGCACGCCGACTGGGTGGCGCGGGTGCAGAGCGGCAGTTACCGAGACTGGGTCGCCACCAACTACTCGGCCCGCGCATGAAGATCCTGCTTCTCGGCAAGAACGGCCAGGTCGGCTGGGAGCTGCAGCGCTCGCTCGCGGTGCTGGGCGAGGTCGTGGCCTGCGATTTCGACAGCCCGGGCCCGCTGAAGGCCGACTTCAGCCAGCCCGAGTCGCTGGCGGCGCTGGTGGCGCACGTGCAGCCCGAGGTCATCGTCAACGCCGCGGCGCATACGGCGGTCGACAAGGCCGAATCCGAACCCGAACTGGCGCGCGCGCTCAACGCCACCGCGCCCGGCGTGCTGGCGCGCGAGGCGAAGAAGCGCGACCTGTGCCTCGTGCAGTACAGCACCGACTACGTGTTCGATGGCAGCGGCAGCCAGGCGCGCGACGAAGACGCGCCCACCGGCCCGCTCAGCGTCTACGGCCGCACCAAGCTCGAGGGCGAGGAGCTCATCCGCGCCAGCGGCTGCCACCACGCCATCCTGCGCACGAGCTGGGTGTTTGCCGCGCGTGGCGGCAACTTCGCGCGCACCATGCTGCGGCTGGCGGCCGAGCGCGAGGAGCTCAAGGTGATCGCCGACCAGGTGGGCGCACCCACCGGCGCCGACCTTCTGGCCGACGTGACGGCGCAGATCCTGCCGCGCCTGTTCGACCACGTGGCGCTCTCGGGCACCTACCACTGCGTGGCCGGCGGCGAGACGAACTGGCACGGCTACGCCACGCACGTCATCGAGTGGGCGCGCGCGCGCGGCCATGCGGTGAAGGTGGCGGCCGACCGCATCCACGCCATCCCCACCAGCGCCTACCCCACGCCGGCGCAGCGGCCGCTGAACTCGCGGCTGGCGACCACCAAGCTGCAGCGCACCTTCGGGCTGGTGCTGCCACCCTGGCAACGCGGCGTCGACCGCATGCTCAGCGAAGTGCTGGGCTGAGGAGGAGACCACCATGCACCGCAAGGGCATCATCCTGGCCGGCGGCTCCGGCACGCGCCTGCACCCGGCCACGCTGGCGGTGAGCAAGCAGCTTCTGCCGGTGTACGACAAGCCGATGGTCTACTACCCGCTGAGCACGCTGATGCTCGCGGGCATGCGCGACGTGCTCGTGATCAGCACGCCGCAGGACACGCCGCGTTTCCAGGCGCTGCTGGGCGACGGCTCGCAGTGGGGCATGAACCTCAGCTACTGCGTGCAGCCCAGCCCCGACGGCCTGGCGCAGGCCTTCATCCTGGGCCGCAGCTTCGTGGGCGGCGCGCCCAGCGCGCTGGTGCTGGGCGACAACATCTTCCACGGCCACGACCTCGCCGCGCAGCTGGCGCGCGCCAACGGCCGCGGCACGGGCGCCACGGTGTTTGCGTACCACGTGCACGACCCCGAGCGCTACGGCGTGGTGGAGTTCGACGCCCAGCGCCGCGCGCTCAGCATCGAGGAAAAACCCGCCCAGCCCAAGAGCAACTACGCCGTCACGGGCCTGTACTTCTACGACGAGCAGGTCTGCGACATCGCCGCCGCCATCCGGCCCAGTGCGCGCGGCGAGCTCGAGATCACCGAGGTCAACGCTCAGTATCTGCGGCAGGCGCAGCTCGAGGTCGAGATCATGGGCCGCGGCTATGCGTGGCTGGACACCGGCACGCACGACAGCCTGCTCGAGGCCGGGCAGTTCATTGCCACGCTCGAGAAGCGCCAGGGCCTCAAGGTGGCCTGCCCCGAGGAGATCGCGTTCCGCGCTGGCTGGATCACGGCCACGCAGTTGGAGGCGCTGGCGCAGCCGTTGCGCAAGAACGGCTACGGGCAGTACCTGATGCAGCTGCTGCGCGAACGGGCGTTCTGAGGCATGAAGCTCGTCAAGACCCCCCTGCCCGGCGTGCTCATCGTCGAGCCCACCGCCTTCGGCGACGACCGCGGCTGGTTCATGGAGAGCTTCACCGAGCCCAAGTGGCTGGCCGCGCTGCAGGCCGCCGGCGAGCCGCTGCCGCGCCGCTTCGTGCAGGACAACCACTCCTGCAGCCAGCGCGGCGTGCTGCGCGGCCTGCACTACCAGTTGCCGCCACACGCCCAGGGCAAGCTGGTGCGCGTGGTGAAGGGCCGCGCCTGGGACGTGGCGGTCGACATCCGCCGCGGCTCGCCGCACTTCGGCCAGTGGTTCGGCCTCGAGCTCAACGCCGAAAACCGCCGCCAGCTGTGGATCCCCGAGGGCTTCGCGCACGGCTTCGTGGCGCTCGAGGACGACACGCACTTCCTCTACAAGACCACCGACACCTACGCCAAGGACTGCGAGGGCGCCATCCGCTGGGATGACCCGCAGCTGGCCATCGCCTGGCCCGACACCGGCGTGGCGCCGCGCCTGGCGGCCAAGGACGCCGCCGCTCCGCTGCTGGCCGCGGCCGTGCTGCCACCGCTGGCCTGAGCCAGCGTCAGCGCCGGGCTGGCTGCCAGCGCAGCAGCATCGCCTCGTAGGCCGCCAGCACGTCGGGCCACTCGAAGGCCGCCGCGTGGCGGGCGCGCGCCGCGGCCTGCAGGCGCTGCAGCGCCGTGGGGTCGGCCAGCACCTCGTCGAAGCAGCGCGCCGCGCCCTCGGCGTCGGCAAAGTAGCGCGCGGACTCGCCCGCCACCCAGCGGTTGAACCCGTTGTCGTGGGCCACCACGGCGTTGCCGGCGCCCAGCGCCTCCACCAGCGAGGGGTTGGTGCCGCCGACGCGGTGGCCGTGCACGTAGAACAGGCCATGCAGGCGCAGCGCCTGCACCACGGCGGGCTCGTAGATGGCGCCCAGGAATCGCACCTCGGGCCCGGCCGCGGCGCGCACGGCGCGGTGGTAGGGGTGATCGTCGCGGTAGTGGCCCAGCACCGCCAGCACGGCGCCTCGCGGGCGCCTGGACCAGCCCTGCACGGCCTCGAGCACCGAGTTCTCGGGCTCGGGCCGCGCGATCAGCGTCGCGTAGCGCCCGGGCTCCAGGCCCAGCGCGCGCACCGGCGCCTCGGGCAGGCCGGCCAGCCGGTCGGCGCCGTAGGGGATGGTGGTGATGCGCTCCGGCCCCACCCAGCGCTGCAGGTGGCGCGCGATCTCCGGGTGGTCGGCCACGAGGTGGTTGCCCAGGCGCGCGCCCGCCAGTTCGTTGAGCCAGAACCAGGTCTTGGCCACGGCGCCCCACTTGTCGCGCCGCCACTCGATGCCGTCCATGTTGATGACGTTGGGCACCCGCGCCCAGCGCAGCAGCGCACAGAAGACCGCCGTGTTGTAGCCCAGCGTGAGGCAGGGCTCGCCCGCGCGCGCGGCGTGCCGCGTGGCGATCCAGTCGAAGACGATGGTGCCCTTGGGGCCGGCCGCCGCCACGGGGATGTGCACACGCTGCACGCCCTGCCAGGTGTCTTCGGTCACGGGGCCGGTGCCGTCCTGCTGGCAGTAGACGGTGACGCGCCAGCCGCGCGCCACCAGGTGCAGGGCCAGGCGCTCGGCAAAGGTCTCGAAGCCACCGTGGGCCGCGGGCACGCCGCGGGTGCCCAGGATGCGCAGCGCGGGGGTCATGGGCCCTTCCCTTCCATCAGGGCCAGCCCGGCGGCGCGCGTCTGCGCCACCTGCTCGGCCAGCGAGAAGTGCTGCGCCTGGCGCACCGCCCCCGCGGCACCCAGGCGCTGGCGCAGCGCCGCGTCACCCGCCAGCCGCGCCAGCGCCGCGGCCAGCGCCTCGGCCGAGCGCGGCGTGAACAGCAGGCCCGTGGCCTCGGGCTCCACGATGTCGAGCAGGCCGCCGTGCGCCGCCGCCACCACGGGCAGGCCGCAGGCCATGGCCTCGATGGCCACCATGCCAAAGGGCTCGGGCTCGGTGGACGGCACGACGGCGATGTCGCTGGCGCGCCAGACCGGCCAGATGTCGGCCACGAAGGGCAGGAAGTGCACGTGCGTGCCCAGGCCCGCCGCGGCCACCTGGGCGTGCAGGCGTTCGCGCAGCGCCTCCTGGCCCGCGAACACGTCGCCCACGATGGCCACGTGCAGCGGCGGCCCGCCGGGGGCGGTGGCCAGGCGGGCCAGGGCCTCGATGAGCAGGTCCTGCCCCTTCCAGGCGTTGATGCGGCCGGCCAGGGTGGCCAGCACCTCGCCGTCGCGCAGGCCCAGCCGCGCGCGCACGGCGGCGGCCGCCGCGGCGTCGGCCGGCGGCACGGCGCCCAGGCCATTGAACACCGTGCTCACGCGGCCGGCCAGCGCCGGCGCCTCGCGCTCCAGCCAGGCCTGGGTCTGCCGCGAGTTGGCCAGCACGTGGCCCGAGGCCCAGGCCGCCAGCCGCGGCAGGCCGCGCCGCACCAGGGCCGGGTGCAGCAGGATCTCGTGCACGTGCCACAGGTGCGGCCGCCGGCGCCGCCAGGCCCACACCGCACCGCCCAGCACCGCCAGCGTGTTGCTGTAGACCAGCCCCACGCGCCGCCCCGCGGCCACGGCGTCGAGGGCACGCAGCGTGGCGGCCAGCTGCCCCGGCAGCCGCAGCACACCCGCGGGCGTGAACAGCGCGCGGCGGATCTTGGTGACGCCGGCCACGTGCACCTCAATGCCCGCGGCGGCGAGTGCGGCCCGCAGCGGGCCGTCTTCGTGCAGCACGACCACGGGCTTGAAGGCCGGGTCGTCGCGCAGCGCGGCCAGGGTGGCCAGCAGCACCTTGTCGGAGCCGTACCAGTCGGCCGAGCCGTGCAGCACCAGCCACAGCGGCCGGTGGTCGGTGCCGCCAGCGGCGGGCGCGGCGTTCACGGCCGCAGGAACACGCCGTCGAGCTGCAGCGTGCGGCCGGTGTCGGGGTCCACGAAGCCGGGCAGCAGCGTCCAGGGCACGAAACCCTGCGCCTGCATCAGCGCCATGAAGTGGCCCCACAGCTCCTGGCCCTCGTACAGCGGCACCAGGCTCAGCTCCAGCTGCACCACCTTCGCGCGCTGCAGCAGCCGCGGCGCGCCGCGCAGTACGGCGGCCTCGAAGCCCTGGGTGTCGATCTTGAGGTGCAGGCTTCGCGCGCCCTCGGCGTAGGCCCAGGCGATGTCGTCCAGGCGGCGCAGCGGCACGGCTTCGGTGCCCACGTAGCGCGACTCGGGCGCCGACTGCGCGTGCTGCTCGAGCATGGGGCGGATGGACGAGCTCACGCTGTTGCCGGCGACGTGGATCTGCACCTCGCCATGGCTGTCGCCGATGGCGCAGCGCTCGTGCACCGTCCAGCCCGCGTGGCCGGCGGCGGTGCGCTGCAGCCTGGCGTGCGCGTCGCGCAGTGGCTCGAAGCTGACGATGCGGCCGCGGTAGCCGCCGTCGAGCAACTCCTGCGCGAACTGGCCCTCGTTGGCGCCGACGTCGAGCACCAGGTCCACGCCCGCGTGGCGCATGAGTGCCGTGAGCTTGGCCGCGTCGGAGCTGCTGGGCCGGTACTGGATGACGTCGTAGCCGATGCTGCGCAGCGCGCGCTTGACGGCGCGGCGCCAGGGGGATGAACTCACCTCGGGGTTCCTTCTCGGGGACGCGGCGCGGCGGAGAAAGCCTCGCGCAGCAGGCGCATCACGGGCGCGTCGGCGCGGCGTGGCACGGGATGCAGGCCGGCGCCGGTGGTCTCGGCGTCCCAGCCGGGCCAGCCGCGGAACTCGTGGTACGACCACGACCAGCCGAACTCGGCAAACAGCGACAGGCAGTCGCCCACGTAGCGCGCGGCCGAATCACCCGGCGCCCAGCGCACGCAGCTGAACTCGCCCACGTGCACGGGCACGCCGTCGCGCTGGCCGCGCACGGCGGCGCCGGCCAGCTCGCGCTTCAGGCGCTCGCGGTTCCAGGGGCCGGGATAGGCGGGTGTGCCAAGCAGCGGCGTGTCGTCGTCGGTGGGGTAGCTGACGGCCTTGGCCCAGCGCGCGCTCACGCCCTGGTGCGTGATCTCGTGCGGCAGGTAGAAGTGCAGGCTGTAGACCAGCGCCGCATCGCGCCAGGCACCCAGCACCGGCACGCCCTGCGGGCCGCCACCGGCCACGCCTTCGAGCACGATGGGCACGCCGGCATCTTCGGCGCGGATGGCGGCCACCACACGGCCGGCCAGCGTGTCCCAGATCGCGGCGCTGCTGGTGATGCGGCCATCGGGCCAGGGCGGGTTGGGTTCGTTGAGCAGGTCGAAGCCGGCCACGGCGTCGGCGTCGCGCAGATCGCGCGCAAGCTGCGCCCAGGCCTCGGCAAAGGCCGTGCCCTCGGGGCCCAGCCCGCCCTGCTGCCACAGCGGCGACTTGGGCTCGGCCAGCCGTTCGGGCACCAGCACCACGTCGAGACCGGCACGCTCGGCGCGCAGCAGCACACGCGCCAGGTCTGCACGCACGGCGGGCTCGAAACGGGGCCGCGAGCCCTCGGCACCCATGGGCAGCCCCAGGCGAACCTGGCGCGCGCCGTAGGCCGCGGCATCGCGCAGGAAGGCCTCGTCGTGGCGGCGCTCGTCGAGCCGGCCGATGTTGAAGCCACGCTGCGGCGTGCGCCAGCGCTGCATGCGCGCCACCGGCGTGCTGCCGGCCGTGCGGCTGTAGCCGGGCTGCGGCGCCTGCGCACAGGCCGCACCCGCGGCGCCGGCCAGTCCGGCCAGCGCCGCGCCTCGCAGGGAGCGCAGGGCTCCGCGGCGGCCGGTATCAGCCACGCGCAGGCCCCATGGCTGCAGGCCGCGGTGTGGGCGGCATCCTCTCGGGCAAGGGCGCGATCCCGCGCGGCTTGACCCGCACCTGCTCGCGCCAGTGCGCCAGCAGGAAGCCGATGAGCAGCAGCACCGGGAACATGTCGGTGCGGTTGAACACGCCGGCGATGAAGTACGTGGTGGCCGCCAGCGTGACCACCGCGAACTGGAACAGCCGCCCCGCGCGCACCTCGGGGTCGGACAGCGGCCCGTCGGCGCGGCGGCGGCCCACGCCGTAGAGGTAGGCCATCACGCACACGTACAGCAGCAGCCCCACCATGCCCACCTTGGTGAGCAGGAAGATGTAGCCGTTGTGGAAGATGCCGATGTGGCGCACGCCACGGAAACCCGTGTCGGTGATCTGCAGCGGCATGGTGATGCCCAGGTCCACCGTGGCGCCGAAGCCCTGGCCGAAGACCATCTCGTGCACCGGCGCGGCCGCGTACTGTTCGAGCGCGCGGTTGGTCTCGAAGGCGCGGAAGTTGAGGTTGATGTCGCGTGCGCCGACGCTGTCGCCCACCGTCAGCTCCTGCAGCGTGCGCGCGAGCTTGCCGCCGTAGGTCTGCAGGGCGTAGTCGGATTCGGTGTCGACATACAGCTGCGCCACGTAGCCGGCCAGCACCAGCAGCACCGCCGGCAGGCCCACGCGCCACCACTCGCGGCGCCCGAAGCAGCCGATGAGCGCGGCCACGCCGATGCCCACCACCACCAGCGCCGAGCGCGAGAACACGCCCGCCACCGCCATGGCCATGACCACGATGAAGAGGCCCCCCAGCCAGCTGGGCAGCTTGAGCGCCGTGCGCCAATGGCCCACGAAGAGGATGAGGATCACCAGCCCCAGCACCGGCACGTAGGAGCCGGTGCCGATGATGCGGCGGATGGTGGCCGCGGGCAGCGTGATGATGGTGGGGTCGATGAAGTAGCCGCGCAGCTGCCAGCAGGCCACGATGAGACCGGCGATGACGAAGGCGCGCAGGCCGCGGCCGAGGTCGGGCTTCATCGCGTACAGCGTGTAACCGGCCAGCATCACGAGCACCGGGTTGGCCACGTACCACGCGTCCTTGAAGTACTCGTACAGCGGCGCGTCGCGCCCGCCCACGAAGCCCAGCACGGCCACCACGCTGACGATGGAGATGATCACCAGCAGCCGGCGGTCGACCTGCCGGTTCGTGATGAGCACCACCGCGGCCGCCAGGCCCACCAGCATGCCGTTGAGCACCGTCAGCGCGATCGGCGGAAAGATCGAGGGCAGGCACAGCAGGAAGACGATCGAGAACGTGGGCCACAGCGGCGCCCGCTTGGCCGCCGGCGCCGCCATGCGCGTGACGGGCGCCTGCCGGCGCAGCCGCCAGGTGGTGTAGCCGGAAGACAGGCTGCGCATCAGGCCTCCTGCGGCGCGGGTTCGGCGCCGTCGGCCAGCGAGTAGCGGCCGCCGAGCCGCCGCGCTTGCAGCTCGCGGTAGCGCGGCTGCTCGTCGATGGCGTAGCGGTAGGCGAAGTCGCGCCGCGTGTAGCCGCCCGAAAGCAGCCGCTCGGCCGTGCGGCCCAGCATCACCAGGCGGCGCAGCGCCGGGCTGGCCAGCGCGCCGTGGCGGCGGCGCACCTGCTCCACCTCATCGGCCATCTGCGGGTGCGTGCTGAGGTTGTGGCCGTCGATGCCGAAGATGGCCAGCACACGCGGCACGTGGGCGATGGCCACGCCGGCGTCGTGCAGGCGCAGCATGAGGTCCTTGTCGGCGGCGTAGCGCAGGCGGTCATCGAAGCGCAGCAGGCCGCGCTCCCACAGCGTGCGGCGGAAGAACAGCGTGCACGACTGCGTGTTGAGGAAACCGTTGGCCACGTAGGCGCGGCGGAACGGGATCTCGCGGCGCAGCGCCACGGCCGTGCCGTCAGGGCGCGCCACGAGGTAGTCGCCAAACAGCACCTGCACCTGCGGGTGGGCCTCGAACCAGCGCTGCACGAAGGCCAGCGTGCCGGGCAGGTACTGCTCGTCGGCGTTGAGCCAGCTCAGGACCTGCCCGCGCGAGCGGGCCCAGGCGCGGTGGATGGCGTCGTACATGCCGCGGTCGGCCTCGCTCACGCCGGCCACGTCGGGCAGCGTGGCCAGCCAGTCGGGCGTGCTGTCGCTGGAGCGTGCGTCCTGCACCAGGTGCTCCACCGCCACGTCATCGGCCCGCTGGCCGCGCACCGAGCCGACGCAACGGCGCAGGTGCTCGAGCGCGTTGCGCGTGGGCGTGGCCACCGAGAACAGCGGGGTCTCGGTGTTCATCCCTGGCTCCCCGGCGCCGCCACGGCGGCGCGGCGCCGGCTCCACTCGGCCCACAACCGGCCCCAGGGCCAGAGCGCGCGTGTCTGCATGGCCGCCACCGGCCGCAGCGCCGGGATGGCGTACGACACCAGCCAGCCCGACACGAGGTAGGCCGCCACCGTGCCCAGCGCCGCACCCAGCGCGCCGTGTGCGGGGATCAGCAGCGCGTGCAGCAGAAGCGCCAGCAGCACGCCGATGAAGGCCACGGCCGGCGCCAGCGCCTCGCGGCCCGTGGCCGCCATCCACTTGAAGCGCGCGTGGTTCAGCGCGATGCCCAGGCAGGCCCAGGCGTGCAGCAGAAAGATGCCCACCGTGGGCCGGTAGGGCTCGCCGAACAGCGCCGGCAGCGCCAGCACCACGAAGCCGATGGCCAGCAGCGTGGCCAGCAGCGCGGTGGCGAAGGTGAGGTCGAAAAACACCTGCGGCGCCGCGCCCTGCCCGTGCAGCGCCTGGTGGCGCACGAGGGCCGGGAACAGCACGTCCACCACGATCACGGGCACGAGGTACAGCACCTCGCAGAGTTTCTGGCTCAGGCTGTAGAGGCCCGTCTGCTCGTCGCTGGACAGCACGCCCATCATGACGACGTCGACCTTCATGTAGGCACCGGCCGCCAGCGCCGCCACCAGGTAGGGCCCGCACTCGCGCAGCAGCGACGCCATCTGTGTGCGCTGCACGCGCAGCGGGCCGCCGGGCTCGGCCGTCGCCCGCTGGCGGTAGGCGACGAGCAGCGCGGCCGAGACCAGCAGCGCCTCCAGCGCCACCGTCCAGGCCAGGGCCACGAGACCGCCGCCCAGCAGCAGGCAGGCCACCTTGGCGCCGCACGACAGCAGCGTGGCGACCAGCCGCGCCACCGCCGGCGCCAGCGCGTCGCCGCGCGCCTTGAAGAAGGCGTCCACCACAAAGGGCGCCGACAGCGGCACGCTCAGCGCCACGATGGCGGTGAGCAGCACGGCCTCGGCATCGGGCCCGTGCAGCAGCACGGCGGCGGCGACCACGACCGCCGCACCCAGCAGGCCCGTGAGCAGCCGCAGCGCGATCGCACTGCCCAACAGCAGCCCCGAGGGCGCGCTGTGCGCGAGGCGCGCCGTGAGCGGCGTCTCCAGCCCCAGCATGGCTGCCCACAGGAACACCGCGACCAGCGCCGACACGTGGTTGAGCAGCCCGAAGCGCGCCGGCCCGAGCTCGTGCGCGATCCACAGCGACACCGCCGCCACGAGGCCCAGGCGCAGCGCGCTCTCGACCACGAGGATGGAGCTGCCCAGCAGGGCGCGCCGCGAGACGATGTGCATGCCGCTGGCCTGCGCCGTCATGGCGCGCCGTCCTTGCCGCCGTCAGAGCGCCCCGGCATCGCGGCTGCCGAAGTAGCGCGAACGCACCTCGGCGGGCACGGCCTGGTACATCTGGTCGATGAAGCGCTGCTGCAGCGCAAACGCCGGCTCGTCCTGCGGCGAGATGCTCGACACCCGCACCAGCATGCCGTCGGGGATCTGGCCCTGCAGGCCGTAGCGGATCTGCTGCAGCTTGCGGCCCAGGCCCGGCAGCGTGGCCGCCTCGTCCAGCGTCACCCAGTAGGTGATGGGCTCGATGCGCTGGCCCAGCGTGGCCCGCACGCGGGCCACGGGCACGGCAGTCTGGCCGACCTCGATGCGCTCGGTGCGCAGCACGGCCACGCGGAAGCCCTGCGCCGAGTAGCAGAACTCGGGGCGGTGCACAGCCGTGGCCTCGTTGCTCTGGTCGCTGCCGTAGGCGATGGACAGCATGATGCGCTGCCCCTGCGCGTTGATGTAGGTGCGCGCCAGCACCTGCGAGTACAGGCTGTCGAGCATGGCCTGCACGCTGGGGTCGGGCAGGATGGGGCGCACGCTGCGGTCCAGGCGCCACTCGCCGAAGGCCTCGGGGATCTGCTGCTCGAGCTGGATCGCGGGCTTGATCTCCG
>Ga0209278_1000959_pt1 | contig 18863 bp, 11 predicted proteins | sample JI81BgreenDNA_FD_187504 | JGI IMG/M metagenome (GOLD analysis project Ga0209278, IMG submission 187504) | Wastewater effluent complex algal communities from Wisconsin, to seasonally profile nutrient transformation and Carbon sequestration -... | ecosystem: Engineered > WWTP > Effluent > Algae... | reverse complement strand
CCGCCCGAGCGGCCGCCGCGACGCGTCTCGACGCCCTGCGAAGCCTGCTCGACGTCGCGCCCTCGCAGGTCCCCGCCTTGCTGCTCGTCGACGCCCGCGCCAACGCCGCGCACGCCGTGGTGGGCGATGCGGTGGAAACCCGCATGACGGGCATCGAAGGCGAACTCTCCGTTTACCACTTCGATGATTTCGAGCGCGGCCGCAGCTGGGACGAGCACGTGCTCACGGTCGACGGCAAGCGCTACGACCTCGTCGGCATGGCGCCGCTGCGCGACCTGCCGAACAACCGCCGCGTGCGCATCGCCAACGCCGTGCGCATCGACGACGCCCTCCTCGCCCTCGACGCCGTCGAAGTGCTGCCGCGCGTCGAGGCCAAGGCGCCGAACCGCTACGCCAGCGCGCGCATCGCCCTGCTGCTGGTGAACTTCAGCGACGACACGCGCACGCCGTGGACGCAGGCGCAGATGGAAACGGCGATGCAGACCAACACGCGCTGGTACGACGAGGTCAGCCACGGCAAGCAGACCACGACGTTCCGGGTGTTCGGCTGGTACACGATGCCGAGCCCCAAGGCGGGCTGCGACTACATCCGCATCGAGAACGAAGCCGTGGCCGCCGCGCGCGCAGCGGGCGTCGACCTGTCGGGCTACAACATCGTCGCCTTCGCGTTCCCGTCCAACGCCGACTGCGCCTGGGCCGGCCTCGGCGGTGGCGGCAACTTCTGGCTCAACGGCAACAACAGCCTGCGCGTGATCGCGCACGAGGTCGGCCACGTGCTCGGCATCGGCCACGCCAACTCGCTGCGCTGCACCGACGGCCAATACACCGATCCCGCCACCTGCACGCGCAACGAATACGGCAGCCCCTTCGACGTGATGGGTGCGGCCAGCTCGGGCCACTTCCATCCCGGCGCGAAGACCTACCTCGACTACATCGAGGAACGCACCGGCACGCAGGGCCTGCAGACGGTGACGCGCAGCGGCGAGTACGACGTGTTCCCTTACGCCACCGCCACCACGCAGGTGAAGGCACTGGGCATCCCGCGCCTTGGCAGCGGCCGCATGTACGTGGAATACCGCACGGCCTTCGGCTTCGACGCCTCGCTCGGCTCGCGCATCGGCCCCCGCGTGCAGCTGACCACCGGCACCAACACGCTGATCGACCTCACGCCAGCCACGACCACCTGGGACGACGCCTCGCTGACCGTTGGCGCGACCTACGACGAAGCCGGCACCGGCATCCGCGTGCAGTTGCTCTCCGCCGACGCGACGAAGGCGCGCGTGCGCATCGATCTCGACCCCTGCGGCCGCACGCTGCCGCTGGTGCAGGTGACCGACCTGACGCCGAGCGCGATGGCCGGGCAGACGAAGCGACTCCGCGTGGACGTGAGCAATGCCGACGATCCCACGCAGTGCGGCGCGGCGACGCGCTTCCGCCTGCTGGCCGAACCGGTGGGCACTGGCGCCACCCTGCCCGCCACGTCGTGGTTGCCCGCCGCCGAGGTTTCGGCCCCGCCGGGCGGCAGCGGCAGCACCGAACTCGCGTTCGCACTGCCGGCCGATTTCACCGGCAGCCTGCAGTTCTATCTCGACGTTGCGAACGCAGCGCGTCCGATGCTGAAGTCGCGCCCCTTGCAGACCTTCTCGGTGCCGACGCTGCGGCTCGAGCGCATGTCGGGCGACAACCAGAGCGCCAATGGCAACGTGGCCTTCGCACAGCCGCTGCGCGTGCGCGCCCGCAACGCCGCCGGCACTGGCGTGGCCAACCAGACGATCACCTTCACCGCGGCCGCGGGCACGGTATCGGCCACGCTGGGAAGCAGCGGCCGCTGCACGACGGACGTCAACGGCGAATGCGGCATCACCGCGACGGCACGCACCACGCCGGGCACGTACCAGGTGCGGGCGACCGCCACCGGCGCGGTGGGCGAGATCGCCTTCCGCCTCACCAACAACGGCACGCTCACGGCCGACACCACGCCCGACGCCTTCCAGCTGCCAGCCCGCAGCGGTGTCGGCTTCGGCGTGCCGGTGGTGTCCGGCAGCGCGCGCGTCAGTGGCATCAACACGGCCACGGCGGTGAGCGTCGAGAACGGCGAGTACGCGCTGGGCTGCGACGGCAGCTTCACCGCCGCCGCGGGCACGCTGGTGAACGGCACCGCGATCTGCGTGCGCCACACGAGTGCGCGGACGGGCACCACCGCCACCACGACCACCCTGCGCGTCGGCACGCTGGCCGTGCCCTTCACTTCGACGACGGCCGCGGGCGGCGCCACGACCGGCTCGGTCGACACGATTCCCGACGCCTTCGCCTTCAGCGCGCAGACCGGCGTGCCGGTGTCGAGCACGGTGACGTCCGCGCCGGTGGCGATCCGCGGGCTCACGGGTGCGGCGCCGCTGAGCGTCAGCGAGGGCACGCACTCGGTGGGCTGCACCGGCACCTACACGAATGCGGCTGCGAGCATCACCAACGGACAGACCGTGTGCTTGCGCCACACCAGCGCGGCGCGCGCCAGCGTGACGACCGCGACGACGCTGACCATCGGCGGCGTCAGTGCGGAGTTCAAGTCGACGACGGCGGCCAGCACGCGGCCGCAGACGGCGAACCAGTTCGACCTCTCCGGCGCGTGGTTCGAACCGGCCACCGCCGGGCAGGGCCTGATGGTGGAGATGTACACCAGCACCGCACGCGGCGGCGCGGCACCGTACCTCTTCGCCGGCTGGTTCACCTACACGGACCGCATCGGCGGCGTGGCCGAGCACGACTGGTACGCGCTGGAAGGCACCGGCACGGTGGATGGCCGCGTGTTCCCGCTTACCATCGGCCGGCCGAATGCCAACGTGTTCGACAACGGCGCGGCGGCCGGTGCGCCGGTCCAGCTCGGGACGGCGACGCTGACCTTCAGCTCCTGCACGCAGGCGGTGCTGGACTACCAGTTCAACGCCGCGGGCGGCTCGCGCAGCGGCCAGGTCGTGCTGCAGCGCCTGCTGTCGAACGTGGCCTGCGACGAGGGCACGCCGGTGGGGAATGCGCCGCGCGGCTTCCTCAATTCGGGCGCGTGGTACGAGCCGGCCACCGCCGGCCAGGGCCTGCTGTTCGAACTGAATCCGGTGGACCGCCAACTGTTCGGCGCCTGGTACACCTTCGCGGCCAGCGCCCCGGCGGACTACCGCTGGTACACGCTGCAGCTCGGCAACGTCGATCCGGCGGCGACGCGCCTCGCGGCGGTGCCGGTGTTCGAGACCACGGGCGGGCGCTTCGACCGCAACGAAACTACCAGCATCCGCCAGGTGGGCGAAGCGACGATCGAGTTCACCGGCTGCACGACGGGCACTTTGAGCTACCGCTTCACCGTCGGCGAACTCGCCGGCCGCACCGGCGACATTCCCCTCAACCGCGTGGGCCCTGCACCGAGCGAGTGCCGCTGATCGAAGGGCGCGACGCCGGCCCGGCTCAGCGCTGGGCCCGCTGCGCGACGTGGTCGGGGAAACGCTCCGCATACCAGCGGGCGAAGACCGCGGCGGGCATCGCGTCGCCCCACCAATGGCCCTGCCCGGCATCGCAGCCCAAGGCTTGCAGGCGCTCGGCTTCGGCCGCGGTCTCGATGCCTTCGGCCACGCTGCGGATGCCCAGGCTGGCGGCGAGCTGGGCGATGGCGCGGACGATGGCCTCGCCCTGCGGGCCGTCGGCGAGGCCCCGGACGAAACGCTGGTCGATCTTCAGCGCCTGCACGTCGAAGCGCTGCAGGTAGCCGAGGTTGGAATAGCCGGTACCGAAGTCGTCGATCGACAGGCCGACACCGATCGCGCGCAGGCGCGCGATGCGGTTGCGCAGTGGCTCGGCATCGCCCACGAGGCTGGATTCGGTGAGCTCGAGCAGGAGCTGCCGGGCCGGCAGTGCATTCGCCGCGAGCACGCGCTGCACGACGACGTCGAGTTCGCCCTGCGCGAGCTGCACCGGCGAGACGTTCACCGAGACCACCAGCGGCGGCAGGCCGCGAGCCTCCCAGCGCCGGGCCTGCGCGGCGGCTTCCTCCAGCGCCCACGCGCCGAGCGGATGGATCAGGCCGCTGCGTTCGGCCAACGGAATGAACGCCCCCGGCGACACTAGCCCGCGCTCCGGATGCCGCCAACGCACCAGCGCCTCGACGGCGCCGACCCGGCCGCTGGCGAGATGCACGATGGGCTGGTAGTGCAGCTCCAACTCGCCGCGCTCGATGCCGGTACGCAGCTCGGACACCAGGCGCAGGTGCTCACCCACGTCGAGGTCCACCTCGGCGTCGGCGAAACGGAAGGCGTTGCGCCCATCGGCCTTGGCGCGCGCCATCGCCGCCTCGGCGCGATTGAGCAGGGTCTCGAAGGTGTCGCCATCGGACGGGAAACGTGCGATGCCGATGGAACTGCCGCAGGCGATGCACAGGCCATCGCGCTCGAAGGGCTCGGCGAGGCCGTCAAGCAGGCGCTGCGCGAAAGTGGCCAGCGCCGCGGCATCGGCCAGTTCGGTGCTGACCACCACGAATTCGTCGGCCCCGAGGCGGCCCAGCGTGTCGGTCTCGGCGGCGATGACGCGCAGGCGCTCGGCCATGCGCTGCAGCACCGCGTCGCCGACGCCATGGCCGAGCGAATCATTGACGCGGCGGAAGTCATCGAGGTCGATGACCAGCATCGCCAGCGGGCTGCCGTCGCGGCGGGCCCGGGCCAGCGCCTGGGCGAAGCGGTCCTGCACCAGCAGGCGGTTGGGCAGGCCGGTCAGGGCATCGTGCTGCACAAGGAACGCCAGCCGGACGGCACTGTCCTTGGCACGGTTGCTCTCGGCTTCGGCACGCGCCACCGCGGCCTGGAGGTCGCGGGCCATGGTGCGGCCGATGACCGCGACGACGACGAGGATCAGGGCGCGATTGATGAAGCTCCAGGGGCCCACGTCCTGCCTGACGGGTGTGAACCAGCCGCTCATCTCGGCGACGGTGAAGGCCCCGAGCACCAGCAGCATGAAGCCGCCGAGCAAGACCAGTGGCTTCGGGCTCAGCGTCATCGCGGCAAGGACGAGGATGCAGGGAAAAGCCAACACCACGAGATCGGTCACGCCGGAACGCATTCCGATCATCGCCGTGACTACGAGGGTCATGACCCACAGCACCATCAGCAGCGCCTCCTCGACGCGCTGACGTTCCTGCAACCAGAGCGCCACGCCCAGCAGCGCCACGCCCACCACGAGCGGCAGCATCACCGATGCATCGATGACCGTGAGGTTGATGACGGCGAAGGTGCCCAGCGCCGCCATCAGCAGCACGATCAACTGCCGCAAGCGCCGCGACTGCAGCGCGAGCAGCGAATCGCGCACGGCGCCGGCGTGGCTGGAGCGGGGGCTCACGCGGTGGGTTTGTAGAGGGCCGCGTGGACGCAGGAGAGGAGGCTGACGAGACCCCAGCCGAACGGGGCCAGGCCGAGGGTGAAGATGAAGGTCAGCACGGCCATGGCGCAGGCGGCGGCGAACCAGACCAAGGCCCAGACGATCCGCCCTTGCACCAGCTGGCCGAGGCCCGGGATGAAGAAGCTGCAGACGGCGGCGATGACATTGCCGGTGCTGCCGCGACCGGCGGCGGTGGTGTCACTCATGGCGGGCTCCTGCGGGGATGGTCCAGCGCGCAGCGTGCGGCCCTTCGGAGCGTCGCGCAAGCGCGCCGCATCCGCGGTCCGGGGCTCAGGCTGGCGCTTGGCAGGGGAAGCGCACGTCGACCCGGCAGCCCTGGCCGGCAGCACTGTGGATCCGGATCTCGCCGCCCAGCGTCCGCTCCACGAGGGTGCGCACAATGCTTAAGCCCAGGCCGGTACCGCCGCGCAGGCGCGCCGTCGTGTAGAAGGGCTCGAAGGCTTTCTGCAGCACCTCCGGCGACATCCCGGCACCGGCGTCGATCACCCGCAGCCAGGCCATGCCCCCGTCCTGTCCGGCCTCGAGGTCGATCCGGGCGTCGGGTGGCGGCGTTTCGCCATAGCCGTGCACGCAGGCGTTCACCACGAGGTTGGTCACGACCTGCGCGAGGCTGCCGGCGTAGCTGTCGCAGTCCACCGGGGGCATGTCGGAAAGGCGCACCTCCACGCCGCGACGGCGCAGCATCGGCGACAGCGTGGTGAGGACGTCGGCCAGCGTCTTGCCGAGTTCGAAGCGGCTGCGCACGTCATGCGTCTGGTCGGCGGCGGTGCGCTTGAAGCTTTCCACCAGGCCGGCGGCGCGCACGGCGTTGCGTTCCGCCATCTCGAGGCCGTCCGCGATCTCGGCCAGGCCGGCGTCGAACTTCGAACGGGTCAGCGTGCCGCTGGCCTGCGCTTCGCGCAGCTGCGCCAGCAGCCCGGCGCAATGGCTGACCGCGGTGACGATGACGCCCACCGGCGTGTTGATCTCATGCGCGACACCCGCGACCAGCTGGCCGAGCGCGGCCATCTTCTCGCGCTCGACGAGGTGGCTCCGGGCCTTCTCGAGGTAGTCGAGCGCCGCGCGAAGTTCGGCGGTGCGCTCGGCGACGCGCTCTTCCAAGGAGGCGTTGAGGGCTTCGAGGCGCTGCTGGTAGTCGCGGCGCTCGGCGGCGGTGAGCACGCGTCCGAACAGATCCGAGAGGCTGCCGAGGAAGCCGACCTCGTCGTCGCTCCAGTCGCGCGGCGCGCCGCGATGCTCGGCACAGAGGATGCCGACCATGCGGCCGTGCTGGCGCACCGGGCAATCGAGCATCGAATGGATGCCCAGCACGTCGAGATAGCCGCCTGCGAACTCGGCGGTGTCCGGGTGGGTGGCGGCGTCGCCGGCCACGATGGCGCGCTCGCGGGCCAGGGCCGTGAAGTAGCGGGGGTACTGGGCGGCCGTCAGCGCGATGTCCGCGCCGTCGCGGTGGCCGCCGTCGGCGAGGTCGCAGAGGTGCAGGCAGCGGATGGACCGCCCGTCGTCGCCCCGCAGCCAGACACCGCAGCGGTCGATGCCCAGGCCCTCCACGGCGGCGGCGGTGATGGCGCGCGCGCTCTCGGCGACGTCGCCATCGTCGATGCACGTGGCTTCGCTGAGCGCCAGTAGCAGGCGGTCCCTCGCGCTAGTCACGTGGCCATGGCGCGGGCTTTCGCCCGGACGAGCAGCAGGCCGTCGAAGTTCGCGAGGGCCAGGGCGACGAGGGTCGGGTCCAGCGCTTGGCCCGACTGGGCGGCCAACGCCGACCTCAGGGCCTCGGGCGCGGCGGGGGCACGTTCCGGCGCGACGCAGAGCTGCGCATCGACGAGGTTGGCGATGGCGAGCAGTCGGCTCTCGAGGCCGATCGCCTCGCCACGAAGGCCGTCCGGGTACCCCTGGCCGTCCCAGCGTTCGTGGTGCTCGCGCGCCAGCTGGGCGGCGAGACGGCCTTCCACGGTGGCGAGGCGATCCAGCAGCCGCGACCCCACCAGCGGGTGGTCGAGAACGGCGCGGCGGCCTTCGCCATCGAGGGTCTCGTACTGCAGCAGGGCGTGGCGCACGCCCTGCGGCAATCGCAGCAGGCCGACATCGCGCAGCACCGCCGCGTGGCGGACGGCCTCGACACGGGTGGCCGGCAGGCCGACGAGGCGCCCCAGTTCGGCCGCCACTTCGGCGGAGGCCACGGCGTGCGGGAAATACTCGGTGAGGGATTCATCGACGACCCGCGAGAGCAGCTCCACGATGCCGTGGAACGCACCTTCGATCTCGACGATGTCGCGGAAGCTGCGGATGGCGCTGTGCGCGACGGTGCGCAGCTTCTGCGCGGAAAGCTCGGTCTTCTCGCGGTAGTCGTTGATGTCGTAGTCGCGGATGACGCGGTCTTCGGGCAGGTGCCCCGGTTGGCCGGTGCGCACGACGAGACGCGTGCGGCGGTTGCCCTGCTGCTCGCGCACCGCGCTGATCACGCGCAGGCCGGCGCCGGGCTCCTCCATCACCATGTCGATGAGGCCGAGTGCGATGTCGGGATGGGTGGCGAACAGCGCGATGCCTTCCTCGGCGCTCGAGGCCTCGAGCAGGTCGAGCGGGCGGCCGTCGACCTTCAGTTGGCCGAGCGCGAGGCGGGTGATGGCGCGGACCGATTCGTCGTCATCGATGACGGCGACCTTCCACGGGGCCACGGGGGCCGCGTCGAGGCCCTCCTCCGGACTTTCCGCCGCGAACTGCAGTTCGTCGTTCATGGCCATCGCACGCCATCCACCGTGGAGGGCCATGAGCATGCCATGCGCGCTTGCATTGGCAATGAGGGCGTTGCGAAAACCGCCGGGGTGGCCCCGGCGCGGCACTCAGGCCGCCCGGCCGCCCCGCTTCAGATGCACGAGCAGCAGGGAGATGGCCGCGGGGGTAATGCCCGGAATCCGCTGGGCCTGGCCGAGGGTCTCGGGGCGCACGGCCGTCAGCTTGGCCACCACCTCGGCGGAGAGCCCGCTCAGGCCCGCATAGGTGAAGTCCGCGGGGATGGCCATGGCCTCGTGGCGACGCTGGCGTTCGATGTCCTCGCGCTGGCGGTCGAGGTAGCCGGCGTACTTCGCAGTGATCTGCACCTGCTCGGCGACCTTGGCGTCCGCCACGCCCGGGCCGAGGCCCTCGACGGCCACCAGCGCGGCGTAGTCGAGTTCGGGGCGTTTGAGCAGGTCGAGGGCATGGGTCTCGCGCGAGACCGGCTGGCCGGTGGCGGCTTCGAAGGCGCGGCCCAGCGCATTGCCCGGTGCCGCCCAGATTGAGCGCAGGCGGGCGGTCTCGGCCTCGATGGCTCCCCGCTTGGCCTCGAACGCGGCCCAGCGGGCGTCGTCCACCAGGCCGAACTCTCGGCCGGTGGGCGTGAGGCGCAGGTCGGCGTTGTCTTCGCGCAGTTGCAGCCGGTACTCGGCGCGCGAGGTGAACATGCGGTAGGGCTCGGTCGTCCCGTGGGTGATCAGGTCATCGACCAGCACGCCGAGGTAGGCCTCGTCGCGGCGCGGCGTCCACGCCTCTCTCTGCTGCACGAATCGCGCGGCGTTGAGCCCGGCCAGCAGGCCCTGCGCCGCGGCTTCCTCGTAGCCGGTGGTGCCGTTGATCTGGCCGGCGAAGAACAGGCCGTGGATGGCTTTCGTCTCCAACGAGGCCTTGAGCCCGCGCGGGTCGAAGTAGTCGTACTCGATGGCGTAACCCGGCCGCGTGATGTGCGCGGCCTCGAAACCCTTGATCGAGCGCACCAGCTGCAGCTGCACGTCGAAAGGCAGCGAAGTCGAGATGCCGTTCGGGTAGATCTCGAAGGTGTCGAGGCCTTCCGGCTCGATGAAGATCTGGTGCGAGGCCTTGTCGGCGAAGCGCGTGACCTTGTCCTCGATGCTCGGGCAGTAACGCGGGCCCACGCCTTCGATCACGCCCGTGTACATCGGCGAACGGTCGAGGCCGCTGCGGATGGTCTCGTGCGTGGCCTCGTTGGTGTGGGTGATCCAGCAGCTCACCTGCCGCGGATGCACCGAGGCGTCGTTATCAAAGCTGAAGGTGGGGATCGGCGAATCCCCGGGCTGCTCTTCCAGCCCGCTGAAATCGATGCTGCGCGCGTCGATGCGCGGCGGCGTGCCGGTCTTCAATCGCGCCACACCCAAGGCCGCCTCGCGAAGACGCTGCGCCAAGGCCGTCGACGGCGGATCGCCCGCACGGCCCCCGGCGTAGTTCGCCAAGCCGATGTGGATCTGCCCGGCCAGGAACGTGCCCGCGGTCAGCACCACGGCAGGCGCATGGAATTCGAGGCCCATCTGCGTGCGCACGCCGGTGACGGCCTCGCCCGCGAACAGCAGGTCGTCAACCGCCTGCTGGAAGACCGACATGTTCGGCTGCGTTTCCACCATGCGACGGATCGCGGCCTTGTAGAGCACGCGGTCGGCCTGGGCGCGGGTGGCGCGCACGGCGGGGCCTTTGCTGGCATTGAGCGTGCGCCACTGGATGCCGGCGCGGTCGGCGGCGCGCGCCATGGCGCCACCCATCGCATCGATCTCCTTGACCAGGTGCCCCTTGCCGATGCCGCCGATGGCCGGGTTGCAGCTCATCTGGCCGATGGTTTCGATGTTGTGCGTGAGCAGCAGCGTGCGCGCACCGGCGCGGGCGGCCGCCAACGCGGCTTCGGTGCCGGCGTGGCCGCCACCGACGACGATGACATCGAAGACGTGGAAGGGCGTGCTCATGGCGAAAGCCGCGGGGTCGCGGCAGGCAGGGCGTCAGGAGGCGGCATTGTGCCCCGGCGGGGCTGAACCGGTGCGGCGGCGGGCGACCGGGCGCAGGCTGGTGGCCAGCAGGGTCAAGGGCAAGGCGACCACCGCCGTGGTGGCGAGCAGGTCGTGGACGCTGTGGTAGGTCTGCGCCGCCATCAGGGCGTGGTAGCCCAGCGCCAGGCCCACGGCCCACGGCCAGCGACGCGGCTGCCACACGAGCAGGGCGGCCCAGGCCGCAAGGTGCACCGCGCCGTGCGTGCTGAAGTCGAGGCCGAACAGGGCGAACAGCCCGAGGGCCCGATCGAAGTACGCCAGGCCGTAGGCGACGCCCAGCATCACGACGACGGTGAGGGGCAGTCCGACGGCCTCGCGACGCCGCCCGGCCCGCCAGGCGGCGACTGCGAACCCCAGCAGCAGCACGCCGAGCATGGGGTTCACGGCGTCGGCATACGGGTCGACCGCGGGCCAGCGGGGAACGGGGGCGACCGCGAGGGGCGCGAGGGCGGTATCGAGGCGCATGGTGGGGGCTCAGGTGCCGCGCGGCTTGGCGCGGTGCGTGGCGGTGGCCGTCCACGGATCGTCCGGCCACGGGTGTCGCGGGTAGCGGCCCTTCATGTCCTTCTTCACGTCCGGGTAGGCGTTGTTCCAGAAGCTCTTGAGGTCCTGCGTGATCGCCAGCGGCGCGCCGCCCGGCGAGAGCAGGTGCAGGGTGAGCGGTACGCGGCCGTCAGCGATGCGTGGCGTGTCCGCGAGGCCGAACAGCTCCTGCAGCTTGGCCGCAAGCACTGGCCGTTCGCCATGCGCATAGGTGATCGGCCGCTCCATGCCCGACGGCACGGTGATGCGCCGCGGGGCCAGCGCATCCAGCTTTGATTTGAGCGACCAGTCGAGGCGCGACTTCAGCGCGTCACCCAGTGCGTCTTCCGAGAGCGCATCCAGCCGCGCCTTGCCATGGAAGGCGGGCTTGAGCCAGTCATCGAGTGAGGCCAGCAAGGCCTCGTCGCTGGCCTCGGGCCAACCCAGCTCCGGCATCCAGTCGCGCAGGCAACGCAGGCGTTCCAACCATTGCTTCAGGCCTTCCGTCCACGGCAGGGCCTCGAGGCCGAGTTCGCGCACGGCGTCAGTCAGGGCCTGCGCGGCGCGGGCCGGGTCGGGGCGGCCGGCCGGTTTGCTGGCCAGCACGATGCGGTCGAAGCGGCGCTCACGGCGGGCGACCAGGGCGCGGGCGTTGGCGTCCCAGCGCACGGTGTCTTCCTCGACGAAACGCTCGGGGAACGCGCGCTGCAGCCGCGCCTCGTCGACCGGCGCCCCGCGCAGGATCAACCCGTCGCGCGCCTCGAAGCGCAGCTCGCTGGCGACGATCCACGGCTCGCCGTACAGCGCGGAATCGTCGAACACGCGCGCACTGCGGCCGTTGCTCAAGGCATAGCGGCGCGGGTCGGTGGGGTGCTGCACGCCGATGCGGTCGGGGAAGGCATGCAGCAGCAGGTCGCCCAGCAGATGGTTCGGCGCGTCCTTCGGCGGCGTGGCCTCGCAGCGCAGGCGGCGGCGCCACTGCTTGGCCTGCTGGTCGATGGCGGCGAGCCCGGAGCGCGAGGCCTCCGGCGGCGAGCGCGCCGCGCGGAACGCCGCCAGCGCCTGCCAGCGCGACGCGACATCGTCGCGGCGTGGGCCTTTCAGCGGGTCGCGGGCTTCGACGAGGGCGGCGAGGTCGCAGGCCAGCGCGGTCTCGGTCGGATCACTTGGCGCCAGCAGCATCGCCGCGAGGCGCGGGTGCGTGCCCAAGGCCAGCACGCGCTTGCCGAAGCCGGTGATTCGGCCGCTCGCATCGATCGCGCCGAGGCTCTTCAACAGGTCGACGCCAGCCGCCAGCGCGCCGCGCGGCGGCGCATCGACGAAGCGCAGGTCGGCTTCGCCCCAGGCCGCGAGCTCCAGCGCGAGGCCGGAGAGCTCGACCTGCGCGATCTCGGCGCGGCGGTTCGGTTCCAGCCGCTGCGACTCCGGCCAGAGTCGATAACACCAGCCCTCGGCCACGCGACCGGCGCGACCCGCGCGCTGGTCGGCGCTGGCTTGCGAGATCGCCACCGTGTCGAGGCGCGAGAAGCCGGAGTTCGGCTCGAAGCGCGGCTCGCGGGCGAGGCCGCTGTCGATCACCACGCGCACGCCGGGCAGGGTCACGCTCGATTCGGCGACATTCGTGGCCAGCACCACGCGACGGCGGTCGTCGGGATCGGGGTTCAGGGCGGCGGATTGCGCTTCGACGCTCAACTCGCCGTGCAGCGGCAGCAGGCGCACGTCGGCGGGGATGGCGCCCGCGGCCACCGCGGCCTCCAAGGCCCGCGTGGCCTCGGCGATCTCGCGCTGCCCGGGCACGAACACCAGCAGGTCGCCGGGATGCTGGCCCAGCGCGTGCTCGACGCAGCGGCGCAACTGGAAGGACAGCGCCTCGTCGCGACGCGCGGGGAAGTGGCTGACGGTGACCGGATGCGCCCGACCCTCGGCGCTGAGCCGCGGCGCGTCGAGGAAACGCGCCAGGCGCTCGCCGTCGAGCGTGGCCGACATCACCACGATCCGCAGGTCGGGGCGCAGCTGCGCCTGCACGTCCAGCGCGAGCGCGAGGCCGAGGTCGGCAGCCAGATGGCGCTCATGGAACTCGTCGAACAGGATCGCGGCGATGCCCTCGAGCGTCGGATCGTCCTGGATCAGGCGCGTGAGGATGCCTTCCGTCACCACCTCGACCCGCGTGGCCGACGACACCTTGGCCTCGAAGCGGATGCGGTAGCCGACCGTGCGCCCCACCTCTTCGCCCAACTGCTTTGCCATGAAGCCGGCGGCCGCGCGCGCGGCGACGCGCCGCGGTTCGAGCATCAGGATCGTCCCGCCGGCCCGCCACGGCGCATCGAGCAGGGCCAGCGGCACCTGCGTGGTCTTGCCGGCGCCGGGCGGCGCCTCCAGCACGAGGCGCGGGTGCGCGACCAGCGCGCCACGCAACTCGGGAAGCAGGGGCGAAATGGGAAACGCGGGGCTCACAAGGCGAGGGGTCGGTGTCGCGGCGGACGGCCGGACAGTGTGCCCGAGCCTGTGAACGCGGCCGCACTTCAGCGAGGCAAGGCCCGCGCCGCCACGGTGCTGTCATGCAAAAGCGTCAGCGTCCGCGGCCTTGCCCTTCGAGCCCGCCCATGCGCGCTGTCGTCCCTCCTCTCCTCGTGGCCCTGCTCGCCCTCGGCCTCGCCGCCTGCGGTGGCGAGGCGCCACCGCCCACGGCCCCGACGCCTTCGAACCCGACGGCCGACGCGGCCGAACCGCCACCGGCGGCGGCGACGCTCGACACCGCCACGCTGCGCCAACGCGCCGCCGAGGCCTTGGGCGCGAACCGGCTGTATGCGCCGGCGGGCGACAACGCCGTCGAGGACTACCTCGCCCTGCGCGAGCGCGAGCCCGGCGATGGCACGGTCACCACGGCGCTCAGCGATCTCGCGCCCTACGTGATCATCGGCGCGGAACAGGCCATCGCGGCCGACGCTTTCCCCGAAGCGGGGCGGTTGATCGAACTGCTCGAGCGCATGGATGGCGAAGCCCCGGCCGTGCCGCGCCTGCGCGACGCGCTGGCCAGCGCGGAGGCCGACGCGGAAGCCCGGGCCACCGCGGCGGAAGCGGAGGCCGAACGGCTCGCCGCCGAGGCCGAGCGTCGCGCCGCGGAAGCGCCCCGCCCCAGCGCCTCTCCGGCCCCGTCATCGCCCGCCGTGGCCGCGGCCCCGACGTCGACCCCCACGCCGCGCCCGGCATCGACACCCGCGCCGTCGCGGCCCACCCCGCCGGCCACCGTGGCCGCCGCGCCCACGCCAGCGACGGCGACCACCGCCCCTCGGCCCGCCTCGCCTGCAGCGCGCACCCTGATCAACCGGGTCTCGCCGCGCTTCCCCGAGGCCGCCAACCGCCGCCGCCTCGAGGGCGAAGTGGAAGTGAGCCTCCGCATCGCCGCGGACGGCAGCGTCGAGGCGGTGGAGGTGGTCCGCGCCGACCCGCCGGGCGTCTTCGACCGGGAGGCCGTGCTGGCCGTGCGCCGCTGGCGCTACGCCCCGGCCGCAGCGGCCAGCGAGGCGCGCGTGGTGCTGCAGTTCAAGCGGCCCTAGCCCGACGCGCGACCCCGCCACCGCAGGGGGCCGAACGGGAGCGGCGCCCGGGCCTTGACGCGCCGCAATGTGAAAAACCGTCGCCGACCGTGCCGAAGGTCACGCCTGCGGGTTGACAGAAAGCTAACGAACGCCGGAGTCTGGCCCTTCCTTTTCCCAGGCTGGAATCTCCATCGTGTCCGCTCCGTCGATCCGCAAGCCCTCCGCCGCGCTCGCTACCGCCCTCGCGCTCGCCCTCGGCCTCTCGGCCTGTTCGCCGGCGTCCGAAGAAGCGGCACCGGCAACGCCGGCGGCGACGCCGGCCGCCGCCCCCGCGGAGACGGTCGACCAAGCCGCCGAAGCCGCAGAAGCCGCGCTGGCCACGGCCAACGCCCTCGCCAGCCTGTCCGAAGCCGAACTGCGCGAAAAGGGCAACACGGCCCTGCGCGAGCAGCGCCTCTACGCGCCGGCCGGCGACAACGCGATGGAGTACTACCTCGCGCTGCGGCAGAAGTCGGCCAAGCCCGATGTCTCGGCCGAATCGGCCCTGATCGACCTGATGCCCTACGCGCTGATCGCCTCCGAGCAGGCCATCAACGAATCCGATTTCGTCGAAGCGGAGCGCCTGCTCGAACTGATGGGCCGCACCGACCCGGAAGCGCCGTCGCTCAACCGCATCCGCGACGCCATTGCCTCGGGCCGCACGGCCGCCGCCGACCGCGAGCGCCAGGACACCGAGCGCGCCGAGCGCGAACGCTTGGCGGCCGAGCAGCGCGCCCGTGAGGAAGCCGCCGCCGCAGCCACCGCCGCCGTGACGCCGGCCCCGGCCACCACGGAACCCGCACCGGCGCCTGCCGAACCCGAACCCGCGCCAGCACAGCCGGCCCCCGCGCCGGTGGCGGCGGCCCCGGTCACGCCGCCGCCCGCCGCCGCGCCGCGCACGGGTGGCGCCCCGCGCGCCATCAGCACGCCGCAGCCGCCCTACCCGCGCGAAGCGGCGCGCACCCGCGCCTCGGGCAGCGTCACCGTGCAATACACGATCGGCGCCGACGGCCGCGTCACCAATGTGGAGGTGCTGCGCGCCCGTCCGCGCGGCCTGTTCGAGCGCACCGTCACCCAGACCGTCGAGACCTGGCGCTTCGAAGCCACCGGCGAGACCACGACGCAGACCCGCACCTTCGACTTCCAGCTCTAAGCGGGCCGCGCGTCCCGCGAAAGAAAAAGCCCGGCAACTCGCCGGGCTTTTTCATGGCGGAACTGCCAGGCCTCAGGCGGAAATGGCCAACTGTTCGCGGTGGTAGAGCCGCGCGGCGACCAGCCACAGCAAGGCGCCAAGGCCGAAGCCGGCGCCGAGGTAGGTCGCCCACTGCAACGGAGCGATGGCCTCCTGGCGCAGCACCATCAGGATCAGCTGGTTTTGCGCGAGGAAGGGCGTGGCGAACATCCACAGCGCGTTCTTCACCGGGTTCACCATCAGGATGATGGTGGGCAGGATCGGCAGGAACATCAGGAAGGCCATGTAGCTCTGCGCTTCCTTCAGGGTCTTCACCGAGGCCGAGATCAGCGTCAGCAGCGTGGTGCCGATCAGCACCATCGGCAGTAGGATCAGCAGCAGCTTGGCCACCGCCAGCATCGAGACGTCGACGCCCTTGAACGGACCGCTGTCGACGAAGCCGAAGCTCAGCTTGAAGCTCAGCAGCGTGAGCAGCAGGCCGACCATGCCGAACACGCAGGCCGCGGCGATCTTGCCGCTCATGATCGCGCCGCGCCCAGCCGGCGTGGCCAGCAGCGGCTCGAGCGACTGCCGCTCGCGCTCACCCGCCGTGGCGTCCATCACCAGGTAGGCGCCGCCAAGGAAGGCGCTGAGGATCAGCACGTAGGGCAGGAAGGCCAGCAGCATGCCGCGCTTGGCCTCCGGTGTGGCGAGGTCGCGGTAGGTGACGCTGACCGCGCTGGCCAGCGACGGGTCGATGCCGCGCGCGATCAGGCGGATGGCACCGGCCTGCCGCGAGTAGGCCTGCAGCGCCCGCTCGACGCGCCGCACCGGGATCTGCGAATCCTGCCGCGAGCTGTCGTGCAGGATCTCGACCGTCGCCGCGCGGCTGGCGCGCCAGTCGTCGGCGAAATCGGGAGCGATGCGCAGGATCACGTCCTTCTCCTGAGAGAGGATCAGGGCGTCCGGATCCTCGGGCGGGGCCTCGGCCGTGATGTTCTGCGTGGCGAGGAAGGCGACGAGGTTCGGCGCGATGTCGGCACCGATGACCGGCAGCTTCAACTCGGACTCGAGCTGGGTCTTGGCGCGATTCTCGGCCAGCGCCCCCATGCCGAGGATCAGCAACGGGAACACCAGCGGCATCAGCAACAGGCCGTTGATGATGATCTTGCGGTCGCGGAAGATTTCGGCGAGCTCCTTGAGCATCACCGTGGCGAGGGTTTTGAAAACACTCATGCCTGCAGGCCCTCCTCGGAGCCGATGGCCTTGACGAAGGCGTCTTCGAGATTGGTTTCGCCGGTCTGCGCGCGCAGCTCGTCGGGCGAGCCTTGCGCGGTGACGCGGCCTTTCGCGATCACCACGATGTGGTCACACAGCGCGCCGACCTCCTGCATGATGTGGCTGGAGAGGATCACGCAGCGGCCTTCGGCCTTCAGCTTGAGCAGGAACTCGCGCAGGCCGCGCGTCGTCATCACGTCGAGCCCGTTGGTCGGCTCGTCGAGGATCACGTTCTTCGGGTCGTGCACCAGGGCGCGCGCGATGGCGGTCTTGGTGCGCTGGCCCTGCGAGAAGCCCTCGGTGCGGCGGTCGATGAAGTCGCCCATCTGCAGGGCGTCCACGAGGCGATCGGTGTTCTTGCGGATCGCCGCCTCGTCCATGCCGTGCAGGCGGCCGAAGTAGGTGATGTTCTCGCGCGCGGTCAGGCGCTTGTAGACGCCGCGCGCGTCCGGCAGCACGCCGAGCGAGCGACGCACGGCTTCGGCCTCCTTGTACGCGTCGCGGCCATCCACGCGCACGCTGCCTTTGTCCGGCCTCATCAGCGTGTAGAGCATGCGCAGCGTGGTGGTCTTGCCGGCGCCGTTGGGGCCGAGCAGGCCGGTGATGGCGCCATCGCGGGCGGTGAAGCCGACGCCGGCCACGGCGCTGACCAGCCCGGTCTTGGTCTTGAACTGCTTGTGCAGGTCGGTGAGTTCGATCATGGCGGTGTCCTGATCAGGGCTCCCAGCCGTGCAGGCCGGTGCCGGGGGGAAGCGGAGCGAGGCGGTCGAGGCACGAGGCGTCGAGCGCCTTCGCGTCGGCGGTCTCGATGAACTGCGCGAACAGCTTGGGCATGCAGCCCTCGTTGATCGGCGTGTGGCCCTGGCCTTTCAGCACGAGATGGCGCGCATTCGGCAGTTGCGCGATGGCGGCATCGCCGTAGCGCGGCGGCGTCACCGGATCGAATTCGCCGCTGATGGCCAAGACGGGCAGGTCACCCGTGAGCGGCGCGCGGAAGTCGGCGGGGCGCTGGCCGCGCGGCCATACCGCGCACTGGGCCTTCAGCCAACCGACGAACTGCGAACCTATCACCGTCGCGTCGTCGGCGGGATCAACGGTCATCTCGTCGGCATCCTCGGCGCACATCACCGAGAGCTGCATGCCGTGCATGATCGAATCGCCGATGCTGCCCATCAGGAAGCGCGACTGCGCCAGCAGCGGCGCGTAGTCGCCGTCGGCGGCCTGCTTCAGCACCACCGGCAGCAGCGTGGCGGTGAGCGGCGAGTAGCTGTAGAGCCGCAGCGCGATGCCGAGATGGCCGAGCGTGGGCACCTCTTCGCGGCGCTCGCCGGTGGTCGGGTCGCGGTAGGCCACCGGGGCAAGGCCCGGCTGCGACAGGGCCTCGCGCACCGCGGCCAGCGCGGCGCGGGCATCCGGCACGGCCTTCGCGCAGGCGGCATCGGCAGCGCAGCGCGCGAACTGCGCGTCAAGTGCGGCGTCGAGGTTCTTCGCGTGCTCGCTGCCCAGCACCAGATCCATCGGCGCGACGCTGTCGATCACCACGGCACGGGTGTGTTGCGGGAAGGTCTTCGCATACTGCTGCGCCACGCGCGTGCCATAACTGCCGCCGTAGAGGTTGATGGTTCCCGCGCCGATGGCCTCACGCACGGCATCGAGGTCGGCCACCGCGTCGGTCGTCGTGTAGTGGCGCACGTCCGAGGTCTTCGAGAGCTCGGCGAGGCAGGCTTCGGCAAAGCGTGCGGCGGCGTCGGCATCGTCGTCCGACGGATCGCCGAAGGCGTTGTTGCCCTCGGCATCGCGGCAGGCCAGCGGGTTCGATCCGCCGGTGCCGCGCTGGTCGACGAGGATGACGTTGCGCGTGCGCATCACATCGCGGAATCCCGCCGCCACGGAGGGAAACGAATCCCGCGCGCCCTGCCCCGGGCCACCCGCGAGCATGAAGATCGGGTCGGGCTCGGCTTCGCCATCGGTCGGCACCCAGGCGATGGCGAGGTCGATCTTCCGGCCGTCGGGCTCGGCGCGGTTCTCCGGCACGGAGAGCGTGGTGCACTGGGCTTCGACCGCTGGGGCGGCGCC
>Ga0209278_1000958_pt1 | contig 18877 bp, 15 predicted proteins | sample JI81BgreenDNA_FD_187504 | JGI IMG/M metagenome (GOLD analysis project Ga0209278, IMG submission 187504) | Wastewater effluent complex algal communities from Wisconsin, to seasonally profile nutrient transformation and Carbon sequestration -... | ecosystem: Engineered > WWTP > Effluent > Algae... | reverse complement strand
TTTTATTGCCACGAACATCGAGAGCGTGATTGGGGCGACGGTGCAATCAAAGTTTGAGTGGCTGACCAACGAGGTGGTAAATTTTTTTAATACACTCATAGGAGCGATCGCAGCGATTATTTTAGCTGCGACCTGGAGAGCTTTTTTAACTTAGTTAATCCTGGACGCATTCGCGCCCCAAGAAACCTAGTTTTTTACGAGAATTCAAACGATTAATATTACGTCCGGTCGATTACCCCTAATACGGTAGGGGCTCCCCTCACGAAAAATATCTGTCAATAATTGACAATCTCAAAAACCCGCCCTTTTAATCGCGGTCACTCGATCGGACATGATATAACAAAGTATTTTTGGAAAAAAAGCCGGTGGCCCCGTCCAGGGCTATTAGCTATTAATCATTAGTCATTAGTCTCAAGCAATCAACTCATGACTAATGATTAATAGTTAATCAAACTAAGCGTCGTCTTGCGGCCCAAAAACCATTTGTAAAATCATCGTCGGTTCTCCCCGCTTGTGATAGCGATCGGCCCAATTGCGAATAATTTCATCTAATTCCTCAAGAGCTTGGTCGAGCCGTTCCGGCGGAATATCCAAAGTCTCCATAATTCGCATCACATTCGGTTGTTTTTCCGCCCAATCCTTCATCAGCCGGAAATATCTAGCCGTATCCTCAACCATAGTAAATGTCCGCTCTTCCTGCTCTGCCGGAGAGTAAGTAGCGCGAGTGAGGGCATAAAACGGCATTCCCCAAGGAGAATCAATGCGAGTTACTGTCCCAGAATAGATCAAGCGCCGCTTAATGTGTTCTGCTAGAGCTTCGCTCAAAGGCATTCGCCTTTCTGGAGACATATCTTCTTGCGATCGCCTGTGCAGAAACTCAATCAACTCCATAAACTGAAAAGAATTGATCAGTTGAGCATCCGGCGGATTCGGAGGAATCTTGCCTTCGAGATATTTTTTTTCATCTACAGTCAAATTGTTTCCCGGAATGCGAGGGCGTCCCGGCATCCAACCATACTGTTCCAGCCAGACATAAGGAAACTGAATCAAATATCTAGGTTCTTGCGAACCCAACATTTTCAGCAATTTTCCCTGAGTCAGAGCTTCCTGGACTTCTTCAACAATCACCTTCACCCGTTTAGGCTCAATGTGATGCAAGTGTCCGGTCATCCGCAGGTTGTTTTTTTCCTCAATATAAGTCATATAAATGGCACACTTAGCCGCCGTTGCGGCCGCGTCTAGAAACGCCCCGTGCCTGTGCCCACTGGTTCTCATGGCGCTAAACGCCAGATATAGCATGATCTGATCCATTGCACTAGGGCTGAGGCTTTTGACCAGATCCAAAGAGTCATTTTTCATCACTATCCCCGAAATAGCCAAATTAGGAGGCATTTTGTCATCCTCCATTAAATTATTGCGAGAGCGCCGAATCAAGCATAGCCGACTGTCGCCGGAAAGCTTGCCAGCTACCCTAATATTCAGGTTAGTTAATTTCCCTGAGGTAACAGGGGCATGGGCTTAAAGGCTATCCACACCGCATAAGTGGTTCTTATTGGTGGCCAATTTAAGTAGATTGCTGCACCCTCTGCGCTGACAGTTTACCTATATATAAGTTAGTTATCGCAAGTTAATTATAGTGCAGCGGTTGAAAATTAAACCCTACCTGTGGGGGGGAGAAGGTAAATAACTGTTGCGATGCCAGGAATTTGAGGCGACTCCGAGCCCCTAATTCTTGAATAGTCATGGATGCCCAAACCCGGTTCGATCGACTAAAATAAGCCTGTTGCATAATTGCGGGAAGATTTTGATAGTTTGGTGGGATGGGATCTCGTAGCCCGTCCGCTGTATTTTCACAGCAGGCAGGACACCCCACAAGAATCCTCATCAAATTGTGCAACCCCAAAATAAGGCGTGGAGGGCGAGGGATATCGGCTGAAAAACCCTGACGATCAGAGGCCTGTGGTTAGTTCCTGTTTAATTGAAGCGTTTTCAATACAAAACCGCCACAGACTAGAATCTATCTCTAGGTAGATGGCGGTTCCGCGTTTATATGCTAACATTTTTTACACTAAAAAAAATCTCCTAATAACTGTCCACAAAAAGTGCAGTTGTCGCTTAACCTGAAAAACTAGAATCCCAGAAAATCCGATCGAGCGATCGAATGAACGACCCAAAGCAACTCACTTGTGGTAATCACTTGCCTCCAGTGCGATTAGAAATCTTGTAGCGGATGAGTGTAAACATTAGACTCGGTAAAATCCCTGCGGTTGCCTCGCCTCTTAATAGGACGCTCGGGCTTTTGTTGAGTTTGGGCTGACAACATATATTGGGCGGTGGCAGTTTCGAGCATGGGGAGTGGAGATTCAAAAGCTTGAGCGGCGCTGGCACTCAAGGTAATGCCCAACAGGCTCAGTAAAGCAATTGCAGTGTAGGTTTTCATGGGTAGTATTCGTCTCAGTATCTATTTAGAGATACGACATTTACCCTGGCCTATCAGGATGAATTTCCCTGAAATTATCAAACTAGAGAATTAGGAATCAGGAATCAGGAATCAGGAATCATAAGGAAGAAGGAAAAAGAAAGAAGGAAAAAGGCTTTAGTTAAGCTATCGCGCCTTTAAATTGTCTCCTAAAATCATTGTATAAAAAGCGGAAAATTATCTTTCCCTCTCCCTTTCTCACCCTCTCCCCCTTCCGAAGCAACAGACACTTTAGATGCGTAGCATCTGATCTATGAGAGCAGCCAGAAGTCGATGTAAAATGAAATAAAATTTCTTGCTTCAGTAAAAAAAAATCCTAATTGCACTACCCAGAAGGTTGCAATAATATACAAAACCGCCAAATACGAGCTTCAATGTCTCGATAGATGGCGGTTTAAGGTTTATATGCTATCATCACATAAAAGAATATCCTAATGACTGTAAACAAGAAATGCAGTTGCCTTGGAAACCAGAAAAACTATCATCCCAGGAAATCAGATTCAGCGCTCGACACGGGCGGCAGAAACTAACTCAATAACGGAAATCGCTTTCGTCCAATGTCATTAAAATGCTTGTAGTTGATGAGTGTAAAGATTAGGTTCACTGAACTCTCGGCGTCCGCTGCCTCTTTCAGGAGAACGATCGCCCCTTTGTTCGGTTTGGGCGGATAAAATGTATGAAGCGGTGGCAACTTCCAGCAGTCCGACGAGGGATTCAAAGGCTCGAACGACAGTGGCGCTCAAAGTAACGTCCAAAAGACTCAGTAAAGCAACTGGTGTGTAAGTTTGCATGGGTAGTATCCGTGTCAGTGTCTATTAACTGATACGGACTCTCCCCGATCTATCAGGATAAATTTCTGTGAATTTTTCGGATCTCTGCAAAAAACCTCACCTCTTCTATTCTACTGCTACCGCCAGCAGCCAAGCACCTGCCGAATTCAGCCGGCCCCATACTGTCAGAGGCTTTTCGGTTTCGCAATTGTGTAAAAATTTGTCGGTTTCCGAGTCCAAAGTCACGAGTTGCCAAGTTTGACCGGCCGCAGATGCGGGGCTTGTCAGCGTTAGTGTCCAGTCTTGTTCGCCGAGGCGACGGAAAATGCCAGAAAATTGGCTGTGGGTATTTGCTGTTTGACTGCTTGGTTTTTCTACTGACTCCTGACATTCGCCGCTGGCGGGATATGCTTGGGGTCGATCGAGATAATAGCGTTGCCAATCGAGCCAGTCCGATCGATCCCGTGTCAAATTAAATAAAGGAATAACCGCCGCACTCGCCTCGGAATCTTGCAGCAAAGCTTCCTGCAAAACTCTCACCGGCAACTCCCGCGGCTGACATCCAGATTCCGCGCACAAAGCCGCCGCCATCCCCGCCGCCTGTCCAATATTCATTACCGTCGGTTGCAAGCGAGTTGCACCGTTAGCGATGTGAGATACGGAAATATTTTTTTCGCAGACTAGCAAACCGTCCGTACTCGCAGGAATTAGCGCGCTGTAAGGAATGGTAAACGGAGTTCCAGTCCAGCGGCCGCCCCAGCGGATCGATTTTGGCTGCAAGGGAATGTCGCCACTGGTGTAGTGGTGATCGTTGGCATAGTTCCCGATCGCAATTGTTTCACAAATGCCCTCAGAATTTATCGGCAACTTCGCGACTCTGCCACCGACAATAGGCAAAATATCTTGTTCTCTGATTGTTTGTACTCCCCGCAAGCGCCGACTTTCTCGGTAGTAAGGATGTAAGGCAAAGGAAGAAAGAAGGGAAGAATTTTGTTGATTGTCGATCGTTGAAAGGGGGAAAATATTCTGTGCAAGGCCGTAGCGGGGGCCGAGTTGCGTTTGAATGAAGCGGGCGAAACTTTGACTGTGCCAGAGACTTTCTTGGAGGAATTCTTGTCGAGATGTTTCTGATTTAATGAGTCGATCGACCCCTTCACCATAATCATTACCTCGAATCGGCCAATTAATCATCAACAATCCCCCCGGAAGCCTGCCGTAATTGAGAAATTGTTCGGGAGTGTAACCGTCCCAAGCACCGATAAATCGATCGAGATTCTCAACAGGCGGCGCGGGAATTTCTGGCGCCACCGCACCTTTACCAAAATCCTGCATAATTGCCACCCAAGTCGGAGCTTGCACCGAATAACGCTCTGTGAGAGCATTAGAGGCAGCCGGCGCGCTGGGTTCTCCCCACTCGGCTTGGAATTCCCAACCCCAGCGGTGCCCAACATCCGCTAAAGCCAGCAAATCTCCCAATTCCGTTGCATCCAAAGTGATTTTGGCCGAAACAGTAAAATCTGCAAACCGAACGCCAGAAATGCGATATCTTTCCCGTAGCACATCATGAGCGATTTGTCCAGAAATCCACTGTAAGTTCGGCAAACATTTAACCCAATCAGCAAAAATTTCAGCACCGATGCGGGGATCGTAAGTAAAAAAACTTACCCAACCCCAATCCAAACCTCCCGGCTGTCGCTGCTGGAGTTCCCGGAGAAACGCGCCCCACAAACCAGTTTGAAAAGCTGCTAATTCATTGCCATCGGGGGCAGAAACGCCAGCAGAAGTCAGCATTCCTCCCAGCCAGGGGAATTCACTTACTAAAATAGTTTTGGCCCCTCGGCGGGCTGCTTGCACGGCTGCGGCAGTGCCGCCAGTGCCGCCACCGACTACCAAAACATCTGCTTTTAAGACCGAAGACATGGGCAATACCATTTTAGATTTTAGATTTTAGATTTTAGATTGCAAGAGGCTCATTCATCATGTAAGGTGCGACCACAAGCACCCAGAGGATAGATGTTCGGCGTTGGCGCCCATTGAATGTAAGGGTACACAGGCGGCGCACCCTACAGATTTTAAAATTACCTCTTTCTCCTCTTCCCTCTACCTCTGCGTCCTCTGCGTCCTCTGCGGTAAAAAAAAAAATTAGTTATTGTGAAAGTCAGATCGCATCTCAAATCAAAAAGAATCAGAAAATGGGGAACCGGGACACTAAAGTCATACGTCGCGTAATTTCCCCACTACTCACTACTAACCAAGCAATTGAAAATGGAAAAAGGTTTTATTTTGTGGTTCACCGGGCTGAGCGGTTCCGGCAAGACAACTATCACCAAAGCTCTCGAACCTGAATTGAAGGCAAGAGGTTGCAAAGTGGAAATATTAGATGGAGATGTCGTTCGCACCAACTTGTCAAAAGGTTTGGGATTTAGCCAAGAAGACAGAGATACTAATATTCGGCGGATTGGATTTGTAGCTCACCTGCTGAGCCGCAATGGAGTAGCCGTAATGACCGCAGCTATTAGCCCCTACAGAGCAATTCGCGACGAAATTAGAGCAATGGAGCCCCATTTTGTTGAAGTATATATCACAGCGCCGTTAGAAGTGTGCGAAGGTCGCGATGTCAAGGGGTTATACGCTAAGGCGAGAGCAGGAGAAATTAAGGGTTTTACGGGAATTGACGATCCTTATGAAGAACCGCTTAATCCTGAGATTATTTGTTACACAGAGCGAGAAACTGTGGAAGAGAGTGTTAAAAAAGTTCTGACCAAGTTAGAACAGTTGGGTTACATTTGATGTTGGCGGGGTTGGATGAGGATAGGGGCAAAAAGCGATGGTGGTGAAAAGTTATTCGCACGGCGTGCAACTTGAGAAAAAAGCTCACCCTTGTGTTCCCTTCGCGGAGAGGGAGGGTGAAGAATTTCTCCCATTTCCTGCAAGAAGAGGGGCTCAGGGAGACATTTCCAGCAAAAGCTGCAAGCTAAGTTATTGGGCAAGCAATGCTGTCAAAAGTTTAATGATTCAAAGTTTAACAGTGTCAGTGCTGGCGGCGGTGGGTTCATCTCCTGCAGCGGCCCAGTTTATGCCTCCTCCTCCTCCTCCTGCGGATGCGGGTTCTCCTGTTCCTGTACCAGTACCCGCAGCGCCGGGATTTCCGGGATTTCCGGCAACTGAACCTTCAAGTGTACGATCGGAAGTTTACACTTTAGGCGCGGGCGATCGTATTCAAATGGACATCTTCAACGTCCCGGAATACAGCGGCCCCAACGGTCAACACCAAGTACAGGCCGACGGTTCCCTGAGTTTGCCGTTAATTGGCAGCGTTTCGGTGTACGGGATGACCCTAGAACAAGCTTCTAATGCTGTTAAAGACAAATACGGCAAATACCTCAAACGCCCTTGGATTACCCTGAAACTGCTGGCGCCGCGTCCTTTGCAAATTGCGATCGCGGGCGAAATCAACCGCCCCGGAGCCTATACAATATCCTCAGCAGCAGGCCCCGGAGGCACAGCAGAGCAAATGGGAACTCAAATGCCAACGATATCGCGGGCTCTGCGAATGGCAGGCGGAATTACCCAGTCAGCAGACGTGCGACAAATCAAAATCCGCCGCCCCCAGCGCAACGCACCGGAACAAATTATTAGTGTGGATTTGTGGGAATTATTGCAAAACGGCGATTTGCGGGCCGATATGACTTTGCGCGACGGCGATACTATATTTATTCCCACTGTAACTAGCCTCAACCGCCAAGAAGCACCGACTTTAGCAGTAGCTAACATTACCGGACAAAGCACTCAACCAATTAATATTGCTGTGGTGGGCGAAGTAACTCGCCCCGGTACTTATACTTTGACAAAAGAGGCTCAAAGTAGGGTACAAGAGAATGAAATGGGTGAAAATTCTGGTTTGTTTGCTGCCAGCGAAACCAACGGCGGGGAAAGTGTTTTGCAGCAAACTGTAACGAGGGCAATTAAAATGGCGGGCGGCATTACGCCGGTAGCTGATATCCGACAAATACAAGTTCGCCGCCTGACGCGGGCGGGTACAGAACAAATTATTAATGTCAATTTGTGGCAACTTTTGGAAGGGGGAGATGTATCCCAAGATTTAGCGCTACAACAGGGAGATACAGTAATCGTCCCCAAAGCCGAAAACCTCGATGAAACCCAAGACGAACAAGTTGCTAATTCTAATTTTTCACCGGATACGATTAGGGTGAACATTGTAGGAGAAGTCGTGAAACCGGGAACGATTGCGGTGGTGCCCAACACTACTTTAAATCAAGCGCTGGTAGCAGCGGGAGGTTTTAATAAAGCGCGGGCAGAAATGGATTCGGTGAATTTAATTCGCCTCAATCCTAACGGCACCGTTTCGCAGCTAACTGTTAAGGTGGATTTTTCTGCAACTGCCAATGAAGAAACTAATCCCAAACTGAAAAATAATGATGTAATTATGGTAAGGCGATCGGGTCGCGCTACGTTCTCGGATAATGTAGGAGGGACTCTCGCTCCTCTCAGCCCGCTGTTAGGAATATTTCGGTTGTTCGATATTTTTCGGTGATTTGAATAAACTGGCATTAAGACCTCAAAAACCCGATTTAGAGAAAATATTGCGGTTTGGTAATGCAATATCGAGGAATCAACCGATTTCCTGAAACTCCGCCACCAATACAGACGTTTAAACTAATAAGTTGTAGAAATCAAATGAAACCAGGGAAACAATCTCAAGTAGCACTGTTTAATCATAAAAAAGCCGCTGATTTGCAAAAAATGTCTTCTGGGCTTTATGGAGAAGATCAATTTTTAGGCAGCAACAAAACCGAGACAGAAGAGTTAACTTTTTGGGAAGTTTGCCGCAGTCGCTCCATCTTAGTAATCGGCGTAGCAGCGGCAGTGACTACCGGAGTTTTCGCCTGGACACTGAATCAAAAAAGCGAGTACGAAGGGCGCTTTCAATTATTAGTAGAACCAGCCGTTACGCAAAATACTTTAGCCAAAATTTACTCGGGTGAGCTGAAACTGCAACCAGCGGCGCCCGCGACGACAGAAAATGCTGGTTTTGACTACGAATCGCAAATTCAAGTTTTACAAAGCCCGCAAGTAATGGCGCCGATTGTTAAAGAGTTGCAGGCTAAGTATCCTGACATAAATTACAACTACCTCTTGAACCAAAAAGCAGATAATTTGCCGTTTTCTCAGGAAACTAGGTTGTCAATTAATCGATTCAAAAATACCAAGATTATCGAAGTTAGATATCGGGATTACGATCCGAAAAAAATTCAGTTTGTTTTGGAAAAAGTTGCGCTAGGCTACCGCAACTACAGCGTGCAAGATACCACAACTCAAATTAGTCAGACTCTGGATTTTGTAAAATCGAAAATTCCCAATCAGCAAAAACGCCAACAAGCTCTGCAAACAGAAATTCAAAAGTTGCGGCAGCAGTACAATTTCATCGACCCGCAAATTCAAACGCAACAACTCGCGCAGCAAATCAGTGAACTTCAAACGCAAAGATTGGAAGCGCAAACGCAGCTCAATCAGCAGAGATTGCTCTATTCCAATCTGCAAAATCAGCTTGGATTAAACCAGAAGCAAGCGCTGATGGCCTCGGCTCTGAGTCAAGCTCCCCGCTATCAAGGGATGCTGACTCAATTGCAGCAATTAGAAGGGCAAATTGCGATTAACTCGGCTACGTTTACAGACGAAACTCCGCAAATGCAATTGTTGCGAGAACAGCGCAAAAACCTGATTCCTTTATTGAAGAAAGAAGCCCAACAAGTTCTGGGAACTGATTTGGCTAAGGTAAATTCACAAGTGCTGGCTTTTCAAGATCCGGTGCGGATTAAGTTAATCGAGCAGTTTATCGGTACTGCTAATTTAATTCAGGTGCTGGGCGTGCGGAATCAAGTTTTGGAACAAGCTGCTAAGCAGTTGAATCAATACTCTCAAAAATTCCCGGTGATTTTGCGGCGCTATTCCGATTTGCAGCGCGAGTTGGACGTGACTAACAATACGCTGAATGGTTTGCTGGCAAAACAGCAAGCTTTGCAGCTTGAAGCTGTGGGCAAAAAAGAGGTGGCTTGGGAAGTTATTGCTAAGCCTGAAATTCCGCGTTACAAAAATGGCGAGTTGATGGCTGTTGCTCCGATTATGCCTTTGAATTTGGCTTTGGGGGGATTGGCTGGTATGCTGTTTGGTATGCTGGCGGCGCAGTTGGCGGAACGGTTTAAAAATAAAACGGTGTTCCAAACTCCAGAGGATGTTAAACAGTCGATTCGCCTGCCTTTGTTGGGGGTAATTCCTGCTAGCGATAAAATTTTGAGACTTCCTCCTGCTGAGACAAGCCCGGTGGATGTGGCAATTTCGCCGATGCCGACGGATGCTTTTCAGGAAGCTTTTCGATCGCTCAATGCGAATATTCGCTTACTAAACGTTGATACTCCGATCAATTCTTGTGTAATTACTTCTTGTCAAGTAGGTGATGGCAAGTCTACGGTAGCAGTAAATCTGGCGCGGGCGGCGGCGGCAATGGGGCAGCAAGTGCTGTTGGTGGATGGGGATTTACGGCGCCCGCAGGTACACGAAATGCTGGGTTTACCGAATTGGCAAGGCTTGCACAATGTGATTGCTGATGATCTGGATGTGCAACAGGTGATTGTGCGATCGCCCCGCGATGAAAATTTGTTTGTGTTAACTTCCGGCCCGGTTCCTTTCGATCCCACAAAGGTGCTTTCTTCCAAAAAAATGCAGCATTTAATGGCAGCTTTGTCAAGTCATTTTGACTTAGTTATTTACGATACTGCGCCGCTTTTAGGTTTGGCGGATGCGAATTTGTTGGCGGCTCACACTAACGGATTGATGCTGGTAGTGGGGCTGCATCAAACTGAGCGGGAGGCGCTGTTGTTGGCTTTTGAAGATTTGAAAATGGCGGGAATTCCGCTGTTGGGAATGGTGGCGAATAACGATAAAGGCAGCAGGTATTACTATCAGTCTTACGTGCAGGATTACGTTCAGGAACAGTCTGTTTGAGGGAGAGGAATTGAGAAATGTTTAGTGGAACAGGCCGTCGGGCCTGTTCTTGAGAATGCAAGGCGGGCGGGACACCCGATCAGATATTTATATTTCCTCCATCTTGCACCTTTAATTGTGAATCAAGCTGTCTGGGGCGGGCGGGACGCCCCAGAAGAACATTTAACTTTTGTGGAACAGAACAGGCCGTCTAGCGTGTTCTGGTGATTTGTGCGTGATTTCAGAAAGACAAATTTTCTTAAGATTTGCGATCGAGACTCTGAACTATAATAAAAAGTAGAGAAATTTAAACAAATCGCGGCACTTGCAACTTAGCAAAATCTGAAAGAAAACGTGGCTGGTAAATTCCTATTTTGTAATACCTTGATACAACTCCCTGCCTCGGCTCAAAACTAGCAGGGAGTTTTGTGTTTTTCACACAGGAGATGAAACAATGGCTATTGCTACTATCAACCCGGCAACGGGAGAAACGCTGAAAACTTTCGAGCCGATCGCGGATGAGGTAATCGAAGCTAAGCTGGAATTAGCACAGCAAGCTTTTAAAAAATACCGCCAACTGCCGTTTGAGCAGAGAGCTCTGTGGATGCAGAAAGCTGCAGACATCTTGGAGCGCGATCGCGAAATTTACGCTGAAATGATGACTCTGGAAATGGGTAAAACGCTCAAATCTGCGATCGGCGAAGTCGAAAAATGCGCCTTAGTTTGTCGCTATTACGCCAAAAATGCCGCTCAATTTATGGCAGACATACCGGCAACCACTGACGCTAGCAGCAGCTTTGTCCGCTACCAACCGCTAGGCGCTATTTTAGCCGTTATGCCGTGGAACTTCCCATTTTGGCAAGTTTTTCGGTTTGCGGCGCCGGCGCTGATGGCGGGCAATGTCGGCTTGCTTAAACACGCTTCCAACGTGCCTCAGTGCGCTTTGAAAATCGAAGAAATTTTCAGGGAAGCTGGCTTTCCCGAAGGCGTTTTTCAAACTTTGTTAGTGGGCGCCGACAAAGTAGGCAATATCGTTGCGGACGATCGTATAAAAGCAGCAACCCTCACCGGTAGCGAACCAGCGGGTGAAAGTTTGGCAGCAAATGCGGGCAAAAATTTGAAAAAAGTAGTGCTGGAATTGGGAGGAAGCGACCCATTTATTGTGATGTCGAGCGCCGATGTAGCAGCAGCTTTATCAACTGCTGTGACATCCCGGATGCTCAATAACGGTCAATCTTGCATCGCCGCCAAACGCTTTATTTTAGCAGAAGAGATAGCCGACGAATTCATCACAGGATTTGTCGAAAAATTCGAGCAATTAAAAGTAGGCGATCCGATGTTGCCAGAAACCGATATCGGCCCTTTAGCTACTCCCGCCATCCTCAAAGACTTGGACAATCAAGTGCAAAATTGCATCCAATCGGGAGCAAAAATTCTGACAGGTGGCCGCCCATTGTCAGAGAAAGCCGGCAATTTCTACTTGCCAACTATTCTGACAGATATTCCGCCGAATGCCTCTGCCCGTCAAGAAGAATTTTTCGGCCCCGTAGCTTTAGTATTCCGAGTTGCAGACATCGAGGAGGCGATCGAACTCGCAAATAGCACATCTTTTGGCTTGGGTGCGTCAGCTTGGACTACAGTAAACTCAGAGAGCGATCGATTTATTTCCGAACTAGAGGCGGGCGCGGTATTCATCAACGGTTTAGTAAAATCCGACCCTAGATTGCCCTTCGGCGGTATCAAACGCTCCGGTTACGGACGCGAATTGAGCATCCAAGGAATGCACGAATTTGTTAACATAAAAACAGTGTGGGTGAAATAAGCTCCCACTCTCTCAACCGATCGCACAAATCTACATAAGTCTGCGTTTATCTGCGTTTATCTGCGGTTAAAAATTCCCATTTAGTATTTTTGCGATCGGTTGAAAAAGACAAAAAAACCATTAACCGAGGAGAGAAACGGAAATGAACACAGCTCAACTATTGGTAAAATGTTTAGAAAATGAAGGCGTCGAATACGTCTTTGGACTTCCCGGAGAAGAAAATTTAGAAGTTCTAGAAGCCCTGAGAAACTCTTCAATTAAATTTATTACTACTCGCCACGAACAAGGCGCCGCATTCATGGCAGACGTTTACGGTCGTCTCACCGGCAAAGCCGGCGTTTGCTTGTCCACCTTGGGCCCTGGGGCAACTAACTTAATGACAGGAGTTGCTGACGCCAACTTAGACGGCGCTCCTTTAATAGCAATTACCGGACAAGTCGGCACAGACAGAATGCACATAGAATCGCACCAATATTTAGATTTGGTCGCCATGTTTGCGCCAGTTACTAAGTGGAATGCTCAAATTGTTCGCCCCAGCACGACGGCAGAAATTGTCCGCAAAGCTTTTAAAGTAGCTCAAAGTGAAAAGCCGGGAGCAGTTCACATTGACTTACCTGAAAACATCGCAGCCATGCCTGCTGAAGGAGATCCGCTCACCAAAGACAACCGCGAAAAAACTTTTGGCGCTTACCAAAGCTTGAATAAAGCCGCTGTGGCAATTTCCAAGGCAAAAAGTCCTCTGCTTTTAGTAGGAAACGGTGCGATCCGCGCTAACGCCAGCGATGCTTTGACACAATTTGCTACTCGATTGAATATCCCTGTAGCTAATACTTTCATGGGCAAAGGTGTGATTCCTTACACTCATCCTTTGGCACTGTGGACGACGGGCTTGCAAAAACGCGATTACATTAGCTGTGCTTTTGAAGAAACGGATTTAGTGATTGCTGTTGGCTACGATTTGATTGAATATTCCCCGAAAAAGTGGAATCCTGAAGGAAAAATTCCGATTATTCATATTGGAGCTCTGCCAGCAGAAATTGACAGCAGTTATATTCCTCTTATAGAAGTTGTGGGGGATATTTCTGATTCTCTCAATGAAATTTTGCAGCGTGCCGATCGCATGGAGAAAGTAGACCCTTTTGCTAAGCAATTGCGGGCGGATATTCGGGCTGGGTACGAACAATATGCAGCCGACGACGGTTTCCCGATCAAGCCACAAAAACTCATTTACGATTTGCGGCAAATCCTGGACCCGGAAGATATTCTTATATCTGATGTCGGAGCTCACAAAATGTGGATCGCGCGGCACTATCATTGCGATCGCCCGAATACCTGTTTGATTTCCAACGGCTTTGCGGCGATGGGAATTGCGATTCCGGGTGCGGTAGCTGCAAAACTCGTTTATCCCGATCGCAAAGTAGTAGCCGCCACCGGCGACGGTGGTTTTATGATGAATTGCCAAGAGTTAGAAACTGCTTTGCGAGTCGGTACTAATTTTGTGACGCTGATATTTAATGACGGCGGTTACGGGTTAATTGAATGGAAGCAGCAAGATTATTTTGGTCATTCCGATTTCGTCAAATTTGGCAATCCCGATTTTGTGAAATTTGCGGAAAGTATGGGTTTAAAAGGCTATCGAGTGGAATCTGCAACAGATTTTATTCCGATTCTGAAAGAAGCCCTTGCTCAAGATGTCCCTTGCGTGATTGACTGTCCGGTAGACTATCGGGAAAATGCGCGTTTCAGTCAATTATCTGGGGATATGAGTTGCAATTTGTAAGAGTAGCTAGAGCCTCGGCTTCTTTAATAAGTCGGGGTTCTAATAATGGACATTATTCGAGATAGAGTTTTGTAGCTTGTTTAAGATTGGCGATCGCTTCTTCTATGGTTTCGCCTGGGTCAACCGTGCTGACTTCAGGACATTCGGCAATGTACATATCTTCTTCTTGGTAAATGATGCCTGTGAAGCTTGGATTTTTCCTTATAATTTTCGCTTCCATTTAGATAGGGCTCAAGCTAGCATCCGGGTGTGAGCAATTTCTCTATCACCTATGAGACGGACTTGGGAGCTAAAGAGTGAAATAATAGCTAATGTTTTCCCCGTCAAGGTAACAAATTCTACTTCATATCCTACCCCACCTTGATGTACTAAAACAACAGTGCCAATATCGCCTTGGCTTAATTTTTTTTCTGGGATATCAATTGTTAAAACAATGCTGTCAAGTTCTTGAATCATTTTATTTTTTAATCTGGTGGATAGGCACTTACTAGCCTGGGAGTGTCGCCTCCGGTTTCAATAAACCAAACAGAACGCACAAAGGGTTTTCTGCCATCTGCTGCTAGCATTTCTTCTTCAATAACGTACCGACTGCCAAAAGGAGATTCTTCAATTTTAGCTAATTCATGGTCGGCGGCATGACGCAGCAAGGCCGTTGCCATGATTTCCCAAGCATCAACTGAAAAGCCAAACCGTAAAAAAAATTTTGCTTTGCTTTTCCCGTCGCGGTGGGTGAGTGAGAGCAGATATTCGGTAATTTTCTTTTCAGGAACGACTGCTCTTTCATAATTGGGCAGTTTCAAGCACTCTTTCCAAAGCTTACTCTTGTATATTAACCAGAGTGGAGGCGATCGGTCAAGCAGGGGCGATTACCTACGGGATAGCTGCGCCTCGCGTGCTTTTTGACAAGTTGGGATGTAAGGGCGATCGCTATTACGTCAGTCATTATTCCGCACTGTTTGCTAGAATTATTTAAGTCAGCTATAAGGACGGCTATGACTGAAGCTATCTCAACAAAAAATGAATATCAAATAACTGTGAGTTCTCCAGTTTGGCAAAGAGTTGAGCAAATTGCCGCAGAATTTAACTTGTCAGTTTCGGAACTATTGGAACAGATAGGCAAAAATCAACTCAAAGTTGTTGCGGTTCCCGGTAATTCAGTAAAAGTGAGTGAGCAAGATATTGCAAATGCTTTTATTTGGTTAGCCGCCCAAACTAATGTAGCAATCAACGCCTACAAGCTACAAAAACTTATATATTACGCTCAAGCTTGGTATTTAGGAGTTTACGGAAAGCCACTATTTGATGCAGATTTTCAAGCAGGGATTCACGGGCCGGTTATTCCTGATTTATTAGAAAAGTATCAACGCCAATTTAGTTGGGAACGCATTACAGAGAAAATCGAACAACCGAAAATTCCCCAAAAAGTTGGGCAATTTATCGAAGAAGTTGCGGAGGCATATTTTGAGTATGATGATGAAACTTTGGAACGAATGATTTGCAGTGAAATGCCTTGGCTGGAAGCGAGAGGGGATTTGCCGAGAGACGAATCTTGTCATGGGATTATTTCTCACGAATCGATGAAGAAATATTATTCGGGCCGTTTCTTCTCTAAATAATATAAGGGCGATTCCCTACGGGATAGCTGCGCCGCGCGTGCTTTTTGACAATTTGGGATGTAAGGGCGATCGCACTTTTTCAGCTTCAAGTATTCGGATTAGCTGTTACCTGCGTGATGTACGGGATAATCAGGTCAAAATCCTTACGGATTTCTGCCAGTTGTTTTACCTAAGTATGAGAAGCATAAATCACTTCCTCTTACTTCGGGCGATCGGTTGCAATTTGCTTCTCAATCTCTCCGTAGAGTTTTATTTTAACTTGTCGGATTTGATATGATGCGTTTTTTCAGTCAATTCAGACCTAGTTGAGTTTTTGGCTACTTAAACTAATATTTAAGGACACTAACTAAGAAAGAGCCTATTTTTTGATTGTTTAGCGACACGCCACACTTCTCTCTAAAATATCATCACTTCAAACCCAATAATAAGGCGATTCCGCCGATCGCACCAACTACCCCCACAACAGCCCGAAGGCTCACTTTTTCGCCCGCCAGCACCGCTAAAGGCAGTATAAATAGGGGACTGGTAGAACTGAGTGCTTGAGCGATTGCTGCGGGTGCATATTTCAGCGAAGTCTGTTGCAGAAAAATTCCGAGATAGGTTCCTAAAAAAGCTGCTATAATTATTGCACCTAATAGTTTTGGCGCTTTTAATTGTTTGAAACTATCAAGGTTTTTTGGGTTCAAAAAGCATAGCATAACTGCCATGCCGCCGCTCAAACGCAAAGCCGCAGTCCACAGGGGATCAATATCTATTTGAGTGAAGGCGGCGCGGGATAAAATAGCTCCAGCGGCGTGGGATGTTTGTCCTAATAAACTAATGGCTAATCCTTGCCAAAGATGTTTTGATGGTAAGGTTGTTTCGGCTGTTCGTTCTGCAATTACCCACGCTACGCCGCAGATTGTTAAAAGAATGCCAGTACAAGCAATGGGCGATAACTTTTCTTGCAAAAATATTAAGCCCAATAAAGCTGTTAAAGGGGGAGATAGGGTTTCTAAAAGCAGCGTTCGCCTCGCGCCTAAATATTTTAATACGATAAAGAAAGCGGTGTCTCCGATGCCAATTCCTAGGGCGCCGCCGATCAGCAGCATTGCTAAAATATTAGGGTTGATTGCGGGTAAGGGTTTACCTAAAATTAGTACAGTGGCAAGGAGCATGAAAAGGGCGATCGCGCCTTTGAGCAAGTTTAGCACCACTGCGGGGATTTGCTGTCCTACTCGCTGCCAGATGGTGGAAGATAGAGCCCAGACAAATGCAGCGCCTAAAGCGGCGATTTCACCCATAAAATTTGTTGACTGTTGACTGTTGACTGTTGACTGTTGACTGACTAACGACTAACGACTAATGACTAATGACTAATGACTGTTGTTACCGATGCCCGATGCCCGATGCCCGATGCCCAATGCCCGATACCCAATATAAATTAGGGTTCCAGACTTATCATCTGGAACCCTAAATTTATTAAGCTTCTTTAGTAGTGGGCGGGGAGAGAATCGAACTCTCATACCTTTCGGTGTCAGATTTTGAGTCTGATGCGTCTACCAATTTCGCCACCCGCCCTTTTTCGTTTCACCATCATAACACACCGATCGATTTCCTGCAAGCAAAGATTCATAATCTTTTGAACTTGCCCAGCGATCGATCTCTCTGGCGCGCAATACTGGTACAGGATGGGACAACTGAGCCGTTTGAGCTTGTTTGAGCATTTCTCCCAGTTGAGTGCTGCTGAGGTCATCGTAGGCCCGCGCCTGCGCCAAAAACGCATCGACATTCAGTTTGGGAGCTAAAGTCGGCGAACCTCCGGCCAGTTTCATCAACAGCGATGCTACCACTCTTGGGTCTTGAGTGGCGAGCAAGGCGGCGCGATCGCACGTAAATTCCGCACACCGCAACCATTCCAACATTTGCGCCTGCAAACCCTGGGCGAGCACGGCTCCCACCGGCGAAATTTGGCCGGCGGCCAACACAATTAAATTAGCCAGAGTCAGGTAAACTCCGTGTTCGCACTTCAAATGCCCCAACTCGTGAGCAATTACTGCCTTAACTTCCTCATCTGTGAGCAAATCAATCAGAGAAGTGTGCATCACCACAAAAGGCTGTTTTCCCCGCATCGCGAAGGTGTAAGCATTCGGCATCGGATGCTGGCGGACATAAAGCTGCGGCGGTTCCAAATCCAGAGTTTTGCAGGCATCCAACAACAATTGATGCAGGTGGGGCAATTGATTTTCCCCGACTTGGACGCTGGAAGCCAGATTTTCCAGCATGAAAAACTGTTCGCCCAGTTGTCCCAGCAACTGCCGCACCATCAAATCCAGGCCGGGCAGTTGTTTGAGAGTGCTGGTAGCTTCCAAGTCTAGGGGGTGGCGAAACTGGTCTGCTTTCAAACCGATGAGCGGTATGTTCGACATTTTAATCCTGAGTCATTAGTCATTAGTCATTAGTCATTGGTCATTGGTCATTAGTCATTGGTCATTGGGAATTGGGAATTGAGAATTGGGAACTGGGAATTGGGAATTTTCTTCCTTCTTCCTTCTTCCTGACATCCGTTACATCCGCTACAGAATCCGTTGCCGAACTTCCTTTTTCCTTCTTCCTAATGACTAATGACTGCTGACTAATGACTAATGACTAATTAACAGTTTAAACCCGATCGCACGGGATTGACAGGAGCCTCAGCAGTCGCCGGGTCTGTACCCTCTTTCACGCGTCGCAAATTCGCGCCCAATTTTTGCAGTTTCACCTCTAACTGCTCGTAGCCGCGGTCTAAATGCTGCAAGCTGCTGATGGTGGTGACACCATCGGCTGCAAGTCCCGCTAACACTAACGCCGCCGAAGCCCGCAAATCTGTTGCCACTACCGGCGCACCCGACAGCCGCGACACTCCGCGCACAATCGCGACATTGCCTTTAAGGCGAATGTCGGCGCCCATGCGGTTGAGTTCTGCTACGTGGCGCAAGCGATTCTCAAACACGGTTTCTTTGATCAAGCTGTCGCCCTCGCTCAGCGTCAGCAAAGCCATAAACTGAGCTTGCATATCTGTGGGGAAACCAGGGTAAGGCAGAGTTTCGATGTCTGTGGCCGAGTGAGTTTGGCCGGGAACTATCCGCAAAATGTCGGGGGATTCTGCAATAATTTTCGCCCCAATTGTCTTCAATTTGGCAATGACTGCGGTCAGGTGGTCGGGAATTACCGGCGACAAACTGATTTCGGAGTGAGTGATGGCTCCGGCTACTAAAAATGTTCCGGCTTCAATGCGATCGGGAATAATTGGATAGTCTACCGCGTGCAGCTTGGGAACTCCCGAAATGACGATCGTATTCGTGCCAGCGCCTTGAATTTTTGCTCCCATGGCGCAGCAGAAATTCGCCAAATCTGCGACTTCCGGCTCTTGAGCCGCATTTTCAATCA
>Ga0209278_1000957_pt1 | contig 18906 bp, 10 predicted proteins | sample JI81BgreenDNA_FD_187504 | JGI IMG/M metagenome (GOLD analysis project Ga0209278, IMG submission 187504) | Wastewater effluent complex algal communities from Wisconsin, to seasonally profile nutrient transformation and Carbon sequestration -... | ecosystem: Engineered > WWTP > Effluent > Algae... | reverse complement strand
TTTTCTGTTTTTCGGCTCCCTAGCACGCTGTGGCGTGCTGAATCGCCTGACTAGGTGGCAAGATTGCCGCCTTCTAAGGTCGGCGGCCATCTTGAGTGGGGGTGATTCAATAAAACCCGCAGCCGCTTGGGGCGGCTGCACGGGTTTTCTGTTTTTAGGCTCCCTAGCACGCTGTGGCGTGCTGAATCGCCTAAAAACAGAAAACCCGATCACCTTTCGGTGACCGGGTTTCATTGTCGGGGTGGCAAGATTCGAACTTGCGACCTCCTGCTCCCAAAGCAGGCGCGATAACCGGGCTACGCTACACCCCGATAAAGGTTATCTCCTTTGCGGTGAGACCGGGATTCGAACCCGGGGTACGGTTGCCCGTACGACAGTTTAGCAAACTGTTGGTTTCAGCCACTCACCCATCTCACCTTATTGGCATGGCCAATTGGGACTGCAAATATAGCATTTCAAACCATGCTTGTATGCCTGCCACAAAAAAACCGAAAGAAATTTCGGCGAATCTTTGAAGCGTCCTTTTTGACCGCCTTGCGATCCCGACTGGGGTCGAACCAGTAACCTACTGCTTAGAAGGCAGTTGCTCTATCCATTGAGCTACGGGACCATGAAAACGGCCACAAAGATACACCATTTTCACAACCAAAAGCCTGAGTAAATGATCTTATCTGCACGCTAAAAATTATTGAACAGGCCTTTAATCCTGCACCACCAACCTTGCCTGAAACACCCTGCCACTTTCTTGAGAAACTGCTTTTACTAGCAGCATACCGCGTGCAAAGCCGGGCAGGGCCAGGTTTTCATGCGCTTCTACCGATTGACTTAGCACCAAGCGGCCCTGCATATCGTGCATTTGGACATTGTAGCTACCGGTGGGCAAGTCGAGTTTCACAAAGCTGTTGGCAGGATTGGGATAAACCTTCATTTTTTCGGGAGCCGGGCTGAACAGACTGCTGCTGGCCCCAACGATGGTGATGTTGCCGTTGGCGTCGAAAGGGTTTGACCAGCGGGGATTGGTGAACACATCGGTACCGGTGAGGGTGCGTAAAAAGGCCGCCAATTGGGTTTTTTCGGTGGCAGTAAGCTGGAGATTGCCACCGGGACCGCTGAGACGGGGATCGATGTTGGTATTGCCCACCTGAATCACCACCTGGTTGTAGTGGTTGATCACCTGCTCGATGGTGGTGAATTGGCCGTTGTGCATCATGGGGCCGTTGAGTTGTCCGGCTGGGTTGAACAAATTCCTCAAGCTGGGAGCGCGGGTGTTCGTAAGATCGAGACCCGCCACACCACCGGCCTTTGAAACAACGCCATTGTTGAGGGTATTGGGGTCGATGTCGAATTCAGGGGCCCGGTGACAACCCTGGCAACCGGCACCACCTGCAGGTGGAGGGGCAAGGTACAGGGCTTTGCCCGCATTTTCATCAGCCGTAAAATTTGGGAAGGGTGCCGCGTCGTTGTTCACTTGTGCGCGACCGATGTCGTATTTGCTGTCGAAAGATTGAATGCTACGTACGAATTGAGCCAGGGCCAGCTGTAAACGTGCTTCGGTGATTTGGGCGTCGCCAAATACAAATGGAAAAAGGGTTTGATAGCGTGGTAAAGCCGCTAACTTCCGCAACAGCGAATCTATCCCGGGTTGCCCGTTGGTGCCACTGAAGCCCATCTCCAAATGGTCTTGGATGGGTTGGGTGGTTTGGGCTTCTAGGGTTAGGGCGCGCTCGTCCCAGAAAAAGCGCGGACTGGTGCCAAAACGGGCGTTCACCAAGCGCATCGAGTGTCGACCGGTTAGGCCATTGTCGAAACCGCGGCTTTGCACGGCCGTATCGGAAAAGGCAAATTCCTGGTGGTGACAACTGGCACAAGCTGTTTGGCCATTGAGCGAAAGTTGTTTGTCGTAGAAAAGCACCCGACCCAGCGTAGCCCCACGGTCGGTGATGGCGTTGTTGGCCGGAGCATTGGTTTTGGTGATGTAAGCCGGAATGGGCTGGCTGCTGTAAGGGTACATATTGGCCAGATCAATGGTGCCAGCGGTCGCCAAAACAAGCAAGCAGGATGCAATTAATACAAGGTTGGGCTTTTTCATAGGAGGGTATTTCTCTGCTCTGATGTTTTAGGCAGCGAGAAGTTTAAGCAACCTAGAAAATAAAGTGGACAACACAAAAAATCCCCATGCCGTGGCCGACATGGGGACTCCTTTTAGGCATGCGCCTTATTCGGCATACATGCTTTCATATTCGTTCTTGTACTTGTCCATGATCACCTTGCGGCGCAATTTCATGGTGGCTGTCAATTCGCCGGTTTCAACACTCCAGCTTACTGGCAACAGTTTGAACTTCTTGATCTTCTCCCATTGTCCGAAACCGGCATTGTAGTGGTCAATTTCGTGCTGGAATTTCTCAATTACCTGTGGGTTTTTAATAACCTCAGCAGGTGTGGTGTAGGGAATGCCGTGGTGATCGCACCAGTATTTTACATTGTCCCAAGCCGGTGAAATGAGCGCGGAAGGGAAGTTTCGGCCTTCACCGCAAACCATGAGCTGCTCAATGAGCAACGACTCCTTGAACTTGTTCTCCATCACTTGCGGCGCAATGTACTTGCCACCCGAAGTTTTGAAGATTTCCTTCTTGCGGTCGGTAATTTTGAGATTGCCCTCGGTAGTAAAGGTGCCTATGTCGCCCGTATGGAACCAACCATCGGCATCAATTACTTCGGCTGTCAATTCGGGGCGTTTGTAGTAACCCATCATCACGTTGGAGCCTTTGCAAAGGATTTCGCCATCATCGGCAATTTTCACTTCTACACCTTCAAGCACCGGACCCACCGAGCCAAATTCCACCTGCATGGTTTCGAGGTAGTTTACCGAAATAACAGGACTGGTTTCAGTGAGGCCGTAACCTTCGAGCACCGGAATGTTCGCCGACCAGAATACACGGGCCAAGCGGGGCTGGAGGGCTGCTGCGCCACTCACAATGGCTTTCACATTGCCACCCAGGGCTTCGCGCCATTTGCTGAAGATGATTTTGTTGGCCAGCTTCAATTGGGTTTCGTACCACCAACCATTTTTGCCGCGGAGTTCGTAACGCAGACCGAGGTTGAGTGCCCAAAAGAACAACCCTTTTTTCACACCGGTGAGCTCGTGACCCTTCGAAACAATTTTATCGTATACCTTTTCCAGCAAACGTGGTACGGCAGAAAATACTTCGGGTTTGATTTCCTTGAGGTTGTCGCCGATGGTTTCCATGCTCTCGGCATAGTGGATGCTGATGGAACGATACATCATCATGTAGGTGAGCATGCGCTCGTAGATGTGACAAAGCGGCAAGAAGCTGAGGCTTTTGTCGCCCGGCTGAATGGGTACCCGCTTGTCGGAAGCAACCACATTGGAAGCCACGTTGCGGTGGCTCAACATCACACCTTTGGGAAAACCTGTGGTGCCCGAAGTGTAGATGATGGTGAACAAGTCGTCGGGCTTGATTCCCTTTTTAATGGCTTCTACCTGCTTGAGGTCGCCTCCTTTGCCGGCTTCTTTGACCTCGGTCCAGTGTTTGGCACCGGCCACCTTGTCGAAGGTATATACGCCTTTAACCGTAGGTACTTCGGCTGCAATTTTGGCAATGCGGTCGTACAACTCTTTGCTTGACACAAAGATGTATTTCACCTCGGCATGGTTCAGGATGTAGTTGTAGTCTTCATCGGTAATGGTAGGGTAAATGGGCACGTGAACGGCGCCAATTTGCAGCATGCCATAATCGAGGAAATTCCATTCAGGACGGTTGTTGGAAATATTGGCTATTTTATCACCGGGTTCTATGCCCATGGCCAGCAAGCCCAAACTGATGGCATTGGCTTCGGCGATTAAATCATCGGTACTGTAGGAAATCCATTTCCCGTTTTCTTTGGCCGCCAGCGCGGTTTGCAGGGGATGGTGTTGTTTCTGGTAGTACGGAATGTCGAAAAGTCTCTCAATCGTCATTGTTTTCAGCTTTAGATGGCTCAATTTCGGGAAGAAAGTGCGAATTAACAAAGCAATAAAAAACCCCGCCGAAGCGAGGTTTCTTAAAGATGAATGGCATTTATTGTTTCACCACTTTTTGGCTGTACAATTTGCCACCGCTCACAAGTTCAGCCATGTAAATGCCTGGTGCCAAACCACCCACTTCAATGGCGTGGATTTGGCTCGCTTCACCTTGAATTTCGAGGTTCAATACCACCTGACCGAGCTGGTTGCGCAATTGCAATTGGCCTTTTTGCTGACCTTCGGGCAATGCTACCATCAATTGATTGTTCACCGGATTGGGATAAACTTTCAACGGCAAAGCAGCTGTTTCAAGCACACTCACAGTGGCAGGCAAGCTGATTTCGTCAACAAAGAGGTTGTTTCCATAATCGCTCAGGCCACGGAAACGAAGTACCACTGAGCTTTGTCCTGCTAAACTGCCAACTTGTACTGTTTCCATGCGCCAATCAGCAGCAACTGGATTGGTATAGGCACCAGTCATTGGCGCCCGGGTTGAAAGCGCTGCTCCTGATTTATCAAAAAGGGTAGTCCAGGTAGCACCGCAGTCGGTTGATGCCTGCACCAACAGTTTATCGGCAGTACCTGCACTGTATTGTGCGTGTGCCAGGTAAAAGGTGAGTTCGGTATTGGCACCGGCAGCACTGAAGTCCATGCGTGGCAGGTACAAATCGTCGGTTTCGCCAGATCCAATGTCGTAGAAGTTGATGCGCGCACTGCGGGTGGTACCATTGCCACCAATGGCGCTGAGGGCCCAACCGTTCGTGCTATTGCCATTGTTCACTGCCCAGCCAGTGGGAGGGAAGCTGCCCTGGAAACTGTTGGTTACGTTGTTGGTTGGGTTTCCACCCAAAAACAAGCTGCCTGCCACCGTAGAGCGCACTGCACTCAGGTGAGGCTGGCCATTCATGGTGAGGATTTTGAATTCATAATTGCTTCTGCCGGCAGCGAGGGTAGTGGCATTGAGGCTCACGTTCGTAGAAGCTGCAGGAGCCAGGTTTCCGGTCCAGTTGATGGTCTGCACTTGTGTACCAACGGTTTGACGAATTTCGAGACTCGTGATGGGTGTCGTTCCTTGGTTTACGATGTTCACCGAAGGGGTGAGGTTGGCATTACACACATAAAAAGCACCAGCCTGGTACTCGATTTTAGAGTTCAGCGGAATGGGCTTGGGCTCGGTTTTAGCGGCCTGAGCTACTTCCTTGGTTACATCGTTTTGTACGAAGGCCACTACCGCTACTTCAGCCAAATCGCGGATGAAGGTAGGCAACGGAGCAGCTATGGTTACAGTTTGAATTTGACCATTGGTCCAAGTAGAGGGCAAAGCCGTCCCGGTTGGATTGGGCAATAATTTGCGGGCAACGCTGTAGAAGTCGGTTTCGCCATTGGTGCCTGGAGCAGTAGCATAACTCATGTGCTTCTCGATGAGCGCAATGCGTGCAAACCAAGTGCCGTTGGTTACTGCCTGTGCCGCAGTGATGGTCATGGTGATGAATACCGAATCCCAGGCTGCATTAAAATCGTGCTCCAGTTGGATGGTGAAAGGTGAGGTTACCGACTGGCGCTGGGTAATGATGGCTTGCGACAGGTTGGCGCTGTGGCCATTGCCGATGGTAGTGCCATCGTGACGGGCGTTAGGTGCCGCGTTTACACCGTAATAGGTACGTCGGGCGTTGGGATCGGTGGGGTTTTGCAGGTGAATGGGACCGGCACTGGGGATGGGTACCTGGTACTTCAGGCCAATGATGTTGGTTGGGTTAGCGGTTAACAAGGCGTGGGTAACAGGGTTGGCAGAGGCGCAAGGACCGCAATTTTCACCCGAAAATACTTCGTACAGTTGCATACGGGGTGCTTGCGCGAAGCTTGCTGTGGCCAAGGCCAATGAAAGTAAGCTGAGTAACGTTTTTTTCATGTTGTTCAACAGGTTGGAAATGCGATAATACAGCTTCTGTTAGTATTTAGCAATGGTCAGGCTCAAATTATCATGAAAAGGCATAAAAAAACCGGCACTTGGCCGGTTTTTTCTTTGGGTGGTGATTGGTTATTGAATAACCAAACGCTGCCAGCCCATTTCGTCGTTCACACGTGTTTGAACGTGGTACATGCCTTTGGCCAAACCGCTGAGCTCGAGGCTGTGAACGTGGCTTCCTGCCATGAGCTGTCCAAGGTTAGTACGCAACACTTCTTGACCAGTTGCGTTAAAAACGCTTACTTCTACATTGGCGTTTTGCTTGAGTTCGATGGCCAAGTTGCTTACATTACTGGCTGGGTTAGGGTATAATTTTAGTTCAGCCTGTTTCATGCCTTGTTCTACCACAGAAGTAGCCCACAGATTTGATCCAACTTTGATTTTGGCCCCTTTGAATGCAACACGCGTTGCATTTGATTGTACAAACAGCACAACATGCAAACGGTCTTGAATCATGGTTGAAGGAATGGGATAGCTGAAATTGAACGCAGTGGAGGTACTACCGTTTCCTATAGAAGTGCCTTGGGCGCTTGGAAACATTTTACGAACCACCATTGGGAAATCCTTTTCACCATTGGTGCCAGGAGGCGTGGCGTAATTGATAGGGTCTTCAACCAAAACCACGTGCAAACGTAGGTCGTTTTGTGCTTGGGCACTTGTAGCTATGACTGTTCCAGCAACTTGAAGCGTATTGTTTTCAATGTAGGTAGAAACATTGTACTTAAAGGCTTCAGCTATGTTGCTCGACTGGGTTTCAATGAGGCTAGAAGTAACTTGGTTCGGAGCTAAGTTCGCACTGCTACCAATTCTAACCGAGGGTACACCCGTGATGTTGTAATAATTTACCCTCGCAGTTGGATCTGCAGTATTGAATGTATACATGGGGTCAACACCTGGCCAACTCACATGATACTTCAGTGAAGTTGCAGTTAATTTATGTTGGTTCATTACTGCTTCAAGACCAGGGTTTTGTGCAGCGCATGGTCCACAAGAAGCATTGGTGAAATGTTCAAACACGATCAGGTTCTCGAGCACAGATGATAAAGCTGAAACATTACGCGTGATGGTGTCGGTATTGATGCCACTTCCGTTGATGTTGGTCATCCAAACACTTACCGTGTAGTTTCCACTTGCAGTTACTGTCAAAGGAGTGGAATGGCTAAAGTTGTACATGGTTCCGCTGGCAACATTTAAACCTGTAAGGTTATTGGTATTTGGCGTGCCGTTGTTAACGCTATAATGCAAACTACCCGAGGTAATGGCTTGCGCTCCGGTATTAAAGATGCGACCACTCACGGTGTTGTTGGCATTCAAAAATACAAAAGGCAGCAAACCTAAATTGGCCATTTTTGCAGCTACAGGAGCTTGAACGCCAGGGGTAAACTCGTAATAGTGGTTGGTGGCCGGACCAGCATCGGTACCTGCCAGTGGTTGCACAGCTGCAGCTGGACCAACTGTTGTGGTGCCATTCACTTTTACACCAATGGTAAAGGTGGTGGTACAGTTGGCATAACGTTGGTCAACCAAATAAATCTTGTTGGTGCCTTCTTCCAACACAATGGCCCAGTAGGTCCAACAAGCCGTATTGGGTGCCAACGAATAAGAACTCCATTGAACCCAGTGCTGGCGGTTAGGAGCCGTGCCAAAGGTTTTGATAACTATATTGTCGTTGGCTTGTGTGCCTTGCATGCCCAAAATGTAAGCCGATTGTGCAGGTACATCGGCCGTATTCACCGAGCCATAGGCTGGTACTGATGTTGCAGCAACGTCAAAAGTAAGCACACCCGACGAGCTTACCTTGTATTGTGTAACAGGTGTGCCGTCGAAACTAAATGTAAATGGAATGGTCTGCGCTGCCGAATAGGTTGCAGCAGCCTGGGGGCCAGGATGTATGGTCGTCCAGCCTGGAGCTATACCACCACCAACTGGAAATTCCTGGTCTTGGTTAATACCTCCTGGGTTGCCAGGGGCATAGGTATGTGCGAGCATGTAATAACCGTTTTGGGCATAGCTAACGCCAGTTATCACAAAAGCAGCAAGAAGCGTGAGTAGTTTTTTGTTCATACGAAACGAGGTTTGATTAAGCGATGATAAGAACTTTCGTTCAGAATTCATACTGTTTGACGCTATTTTAACATGCGTCGGTGCGACCGTCCTATCAATTCAACATGATTTTGCGCTGAAAAAGTCCTTTGTCGGTTTGTAGCTGTAGAAAATAAATGCCTTTGGGAAGGCTGCTGCCATCGAATTGGTGATTTTTTGATGAAAGCGCTTCGACCTCAAGCATTTGACTAAACTGCTTTTTGCCGAGCAAATCATACAAGCTGATTTCGGCCGATTGTAATTCCTCGTCCCAAGCCACATTTACCAGCCCTTGGCTAGGCACAGGCCAGGCTTGTAAGGTTTTTATGCTTTCTTCGCTTACCGACGAAGCGTACGAGGCGTTTACAGAGATCTTTACGCCTTTATAAGCTGTTTTGGCACCAGCACTTTGCACAAACAAAACCAATTGCAACCGATCGCGTCGCAGCAATGCAGGCAAATAATAAGCATATGAAAAAGGTGTGGCCACAGAGCCATTGCCTATCTCAAGCCCGGCCGCGGTAGGGAACATCTTGCGCACCACCATGGGAAAATCGCGCTCGCCATTGCTGCCCGGCGGATTGTCGTAATTCACCGGATGCTCGGCGAGCACAGTGTGCAGGCGCAAATCTGTGGCATTGATGGGCCTAAACCGAACCACTTGTCCGCTGATAAACAAACTATCGCCCACAATTTGCGACTGTATGTTGTAACGAAAGGCTGGCGACATGGTGTTGTACCAGTCGTTGATGGCCGATTGGGTAATTTGCGAAGGAGCCATGTTGGGCTGGGTACTCAAACGAACCGCCGGAACCCCATTGATGTTGTAAAAATTCACCCTGGCCGTAGGGTCAACCGTATTAAAACTGTACATGGGATCAACACCCGGCCAGCTTACGTGGTATTTGAGCGAAGTGGCTTTGGTACCATTGGCATTCATGATGGCTTCCATCGCCGGATTTTGCGCAGCACAGGGTCCACACGAAGCATTGGTGAAATGCTCGAAAACGAGGATGTCGTCGGCAACCGGCTGCGTTTGGGCGCTTACTGACCAGCTGCCCAAATAAATCAGTCCAAGAAATAGACAGGTTGACTTCATGTTTGTAGGTTAATTGAAAAACGATGATACCAAAAAATGGCGGGCTTTACAACATTTTAACAGCAGAGCCTTAACTGACATTCTGTCATAGTTGCTCGCTTCCTGCTATCTTTGCACAAATTTGAAAGCAAATGGCCAAACAATTTTCGGGCAACGTATTCGATAAGGTGCAGGACGAACAGCGTCAGGGTGAGGTATATGCCGCCACGGTTGAGGTTGCGGGGAAGAAGAAAATGTACCTCGAGAGTTATGGCTGCCAAATGAATTTTAGCGACAGTGAGATTGTGGCCTCCATCATGGCCGAGAACAATTACATCCCCACCACAGCGCTTGAAGATGCCGATGTGGTGTTCATCAATACCTGTTCTATCCGCGAAAATGCGGAGCAAAAGGTACGCGGTCGCCTGCAGGTTTTTCGCCAGCACAAAAAGCACAAACCCGACATGATGATCGGCGTTTTGGGCTGCATGGCCGAGCGCTTGAAGTCGAAACTGCTTGAACAGGAAAAACTGGTTGATTTGGTGGTGGGTCCCGATGCCTACAAAGATCTTCCAAACCTGCTCAGCCAAGTAGATTCGGGCCAACCTGCCGTTAACGTGCTGCTCTCACGCGAAGAAACCTATGCCGATATCACGCCCGTACGCTTGGGTGGCAATGGCATTTTGGCCTTTGTAACCATCATGCGGGGATGCGACAACATGTGTTCTTTCTGCGTGGTGCCATTTACCCGTGGTCGTGAACGCAGCCGCGATGCCCTCAGCATTGTACAAGAGTGCCGCGATTTGTGGGAAAACGGCTACAAAGAGGTAACCCTGCTGGGCCAAAACGTAGATTCATACCATTGGACGGCCGAAGACGGCTCTGAATCGGTGAATTTTGCCCAATTGCTTGCCTTGGTGGCCCAAATCGACCCGCAATTACGTGTGCGTTTCAGCACTTCGCACCCCAAAGACATTACCGACGAGGTGCTGCACACCATGGCCGCCTACGACAATATTTGCAAAAACATCCATTTGCCGGTGCAGTCGGGCAATACCGAGGTACTTAAGCGCATGAACCGTACCTACGACCGCAACTGGTACATCAACCGGGTAGAAGCCATTCGGCGAATCATGCCCGATTGTGCCATCACCAGCGATGTGATTGCTGGTTTTTGCGGCGAAACCGAAGAGCAGCACCAAGATACCCTCAGCATCATGGAGCTTTCGGGATACACCATGAGCTTTATGTTCAAGTATTCTGAACGTCCGGGCACCTTGGCGGCGCGCAAGTTTGAAGACGACGTGCCCGAAGAGGTGAAAAGCCGCCGTTTGCAAGAAATCATCGACTTGCAAAGCAAACTGTCGCTGCTGAGCAACGAACAAGACGTAGGCAAAACTTTTGAAGTGCTGGTTGAAGGCCCGAGTCGCAAAAGCGATGCGCATTTCTGCGGCCGCAACAGCCAGAACAAAATGATCGTATTCCCCAGAGGCAATACCAAAGCCGGCGATTATGTGAAGGTGAAAGTAGACCGTTGCACCCAGGCCACCCTCTTGGGCGAACTGGTTGATTAAAATAGCAAACCATGGATTTGCAGCAGGTAAAACAACGCTTTGGCATCATCGGCAACAGTCCGGCACTGAATCATGCACTGAACATTGCTGTGCAGGTGGCACCTACCGATGTGTCGGTGCTCATTTCGGGCGAAAGTGGGGTAGGTAAGGAGATTTTCTCTAAAATCCTCCACCAGCTGAGCAACCGCAAGCATGGCAAATTCATCGCGGTGAACTGTGGCGCCATTCCCGAAGGCACCATCGATTCAGAACTGTTTGGCCACGAAAAGGGATCGTTTACAGGTGCATTCGAGGCCCGCCAAGGCTATTTCGAAACGGTGAACGGTGGAACCATTTTCCTTGACGAAGTAGCCGAAATGCCCTTGGGTACCCAAGCGCGTTTATTGCGTGTACTCGAAACCGGCGAATTCATCAAGGTTGGAGCAAGCAAAGTGCTCAAGACCAATGTACGCGTCATTGCTGCCAGCAATGTCGATTTGCCCACCCTCATTCAAAAAGGCAAGTTCCGTGAAGATTTATACTATCGCCTCAATACGGTAGCCATCCACATTCCGGCATTGCGTGAGCGGGCCAGCGACATTCCTTTGCTTTTCCGCAAGTTTGCTGTTGATTTTGCTGAAAAATATGCTTCGCAGCCCGTTCAACTCGATGAGCAGGCCATGCAATTCATGCAGCAGTATCCCTGGCCGGGTAACATCCGTCAGCTGAGAAACGTGGCAGAGCAAATGTCGGTGCTGGCGCATTTCCGCCTGGTAGAAGGGCAGGAGGTACTGCGTTATTTGCCTGCCATGCCGGCCCAGCAGCAGCTCATGGTGTTGCCCAATCAGTCGGCCACGGGAGGAGAAGATCACCTCAACGAACGCGACATCTTATACAAGGTGCTTTTCGACATGAAAAAGGACCTGAACGACCTCAAAAAGGTGGTTGCACACCTGGTAGAACACAACAACGTTGACAGTTTGCCGGTTGAGCATCAGGAAGTGTACCTGCGTCACCTTGCCGACGAAGAGCCGGTGACCGAAGGCATCCGCATCAGTCCGGCCGTGGTGCAAGCCCCGTCTGGCGATTTCCGCTCGCGTTTCGACAACCAGCCCGACGTAGAAGACATCGAAGAAAATCTATCACTTGAAGAGGTGGAACGCCGCATGATTACCCGTGCCCTCAAAAAGCATCAGGGTCGTCGCAAAAATGCAGCGGTTGAACTGGGCATTTCTGAACGTACCTTGTACCGCAAAATCAAGGAGTATGACATTGAAGTATAGGTTTTTTCTGTGGCTGTTGACCCTACTCCCATTGGGTGGCTGCGGCATTTACAGCTTCAGTGGTGCCAGTATTCCGCCTGAGGCCAAGACCATCACCATTCGCCAAATCGACAACAATGCCCCCATTGTGGTGCCTTATCTTTCGCAGGTTTTGAGCGACCGCATGCGCGATAAATTCCTCGCCGAAACGGGTTTACGCCTTGCCGACAGCGAGGGCGATTTGCAATTTGAAGGTGCCATTGTAGAATATACAGTGACTCCTGCAGCGGCCACCGGCAATGAAACCACCTCTTTGAGCCGACTGACCATTGGGGTGAAAATCAGCTATTCGAGTAAAATCAATCCAGACGATGATTGGGAGCAATCGTTCCGCCGCTTTGCTGATTTTGATGCTACGCGCGATTTACAGTCGGTAGAAGAGCAATTGATTAACGATATTGTGCGTCAGCTCATAGACGATATATTTAACAAGGCATTTGTAAACTGGTAATGAATCTCGATCACCTGTTGTCGTTGGTCCGCCGTCCCGAATATTTGGATGGCACGCACACTGCCGATTTGGAGGCCTTGGTGCAGGAATACCCCTATTTTACGGCGGGTCACTTGCTTTTGCTGAAGGCTTACAAACAGCAGAACAGCATCCATTTCAAAAAACAGTTGCGCAAGGTAGCGGCCATTGCCCCCGACCGTGCGCAGGTGTATGCCCTCACCGAAGCCTGGCCGGAGGTGGATAGCGTGGTGGTGGATGATATGGGCGAGAAGTTGCCTGCAGATGCCGCAGAAGGAATGTTTGAGCAGTCTGTTGGGGCCCAAATGGCTCCTGAAGCTCTTGTGGCGTCCACAGATGTGGTGGCGGAGATGCCTGCCTTGCCGGTGGAGGAGTCTGCACTTGATTTGGCCGCTTCGCCTGAATCACCAACTACCGAGCTCGAAAAAGCTGCAGTAGTATCGTTGCCTGATGTACAGTCACAGGTGGAAGAGCTGGTCGCTCAACCCGAACTGGTGTCGGTGCCGGAAGCAATGGTTGAGAACGAGCTGATTCCTGAACCCGAAGTGGTGATTGACGTAACCGAACAGGTTGCCGAGCTGTCGACTGCACCTGAAGCTAAGGAAGAAATTAAGGCAGAGACTGCTACCGAAAGCACCGAAACCCCGGCGCTCGAAACAGAGGTGATATTTACCTTTGATCCCGAACGCGATCAGGTAGAAGCGCCTGTGGTGTCAGAAGCACCGCTTATAACAGAAGAAGAGGTGTTGGCCCTGGTCAACGAAATAGAAACTCTGCCACGCGAAGAACAGCCGTTGGCGATTGAAAATATGGACATACAGCTGGCTCCGACAGAAGACGGTGCCCTGCATTTTGCCTTTGAACCGGAGCAATTAAAGTCCGAGGAAGTGAGCGCAGAAGCGGTAGCGGACGAAGCAAGTATGACAGCTGCTGAACCGTTGGAAGCCTCTGTAAATGCATTGCCCGACATTGAAAACGTGGCAAAAGAGGATAAAATAGAGGTGCAGGTAGCGATTGAACAGCCCGCTTCGCTTGAGAACGATTTCATGGAAGCCGTTGAAAAAACCGCAGCTCCAGAAATGGTATCAAAAGTTTTGACTGAAATACAGGATTCAAGCGCTCAACCGGTAGACTTACAGAAAGAAACACCTGCCTCGCAGCCTGTCGGGGAAACTGCAGCTGATTTGGGTGAGGACTATGAAGTATTCGTTGCTCGTCCACACGACCGCCTCAGCTGGTTCCGTTTTTTTGCCGGAAAACCACTGCGTGAACAGCCCGATGAGGTGCTCGAACAATTGTACATGGAGCATATGCAACAGGATTTGCTGCAGGCCCCGGTTGAAAATCCGGTTGAAGCCATTAAGGCGCGCGTCAACAAAGCCGAGGAGGTAGCTTCGTCTCGCGAAATGGAAGAAGAAATCAAGCGGCTGGCATACGACAGCATCTCCGACGATGAGTTGCCGGCCAGCGAAACCCTGGCGCGTATTTACGAGCAACAACAGGAATACAAACGGGCCATCAAAATTTACCAGAAGTTGATTTTGAAATTTCCCGATAAAATGACTTACTTTGCCGGTCTGATAGAGGCCCTGCGGCAGAAGTAATTCGGTTTTGCAGTCTCTTCATTAAAATTCAAACAACAAACAATGTATACTTTTATCACCCTGCTGATCATCCTGGTTTGTGTGCTGATGATCCTGATTGTACTGGTACAGAAGCCCAAAGGTGGTGGATTGGCCTCTAACTTTTCTTCTACCAACCAGGTAATGGGCGTTAAGCGCACCACCGACATCGTAGAAAAAGCCACCTGGATTTTGAGCATTTCGCTTTTCGTGCTTACCATGTTGATCAACATCTGGATTCCCCGCGAAGACACCGCCGGTGTACCAGGAAGCAGCTTGAAAGACAAAGCCGAACAAGCTCCTTTAAACAATGTACCTGGCGCTACTGCCGATCCAGCTGCCCAGCAGCCTGCAGGTACTCAAATGGTTAGTCCCGAAGGTCAGGAGGCAACTCCGGCTGCCGAACCGGCACCAGCAAACTAAAAAAATCAAAACCACCTGCGGGTGGTTTTTTTATGTCTGATTTGTTTATTGGATAAAAATGTCTGATATTTACATCAGCAACCAATGAACCTGTGTAACAGGGTTGCCTCCCCCGAATAGGGGCAAATTAGCACAGCCGTAGGGCTGTCAATCAACTACCGGATGCAAGGTAAAGCACCCGGTAGTTTTGTTTTGGGGGTTATCGGAGTAAGAAGACTGTACCGTACACGACTTCCTGACTGCCGCGGCAGCCGTGGTAGGTGAGCACATAGCTGTAAGCACCGGGCTGAGCCAGTTCACCATTGATGCGGCCATCCCATTGGTCACGTGGGTTTTTGGTGAAAAAGATGCGTATGCCCCAGCGGTCGAAAATGCGCAGGTCGTAGTCACCGGTGAAGCTGGTTACCGGGTAGAAGGTTTCGTTTTTGCCATCGCCATTTGGCGTGAAGGCGGTAGGGAAATAAAAGGTGAAGTCGTTTACCTGTACCGGAATGTCGATGAGCTCTGAGCTACAAGCGCCCCGATCAACACGCAATTGGTAAACACCCGAATCGCTCATCCACACTTGCTCGCGCAACAATTGCTGCGAAACCAGGCTGTCGCCATTGGGCAGGAACCAGGTGTAGCGTGCACCGGGGATGTTGCCCGGGTCGAGCACCAAATCAAGCCCGCTGCACAATATAGTGCGTCCTTTTACTTCAATTTCAGGCAAAGAGGGTTCCACCAGAATGAAAATAGAATCGGGTTCGCTGCTGCAGCCATTGGCCTGGGTACGAACCATGTACCAGCCCGAATTCCGAACCTGGGCATTTGGAATTACCGGGTTCTGTTGGCTCGATTGGAAACCATTGGGACCGGTCCATTGGTAATTCACCCCATTTACCAAATCGGCTTCTAAGCGCAAATCGGCACCGGCACACAACAATTGGCTGCCTCCAGCAACTGCAAAAGCAGGGCGTGGCAGAACATTCACCTGAATTTCAGCAGAGAGGTTGGTGCAACCTCCGCTCGAAGTCAATTCACAAGCGTAAAGACCGGCATCGGTTACATCGAGGAAGGCTTGGGTTGCTCCTGGCAGGGCAACACCATCCTGGTACCATTGGTAGCTGCTGCCCAAGACGGGTTGCACGTTGATGCGGCTGCTGTTTCCTTCGCAAAGAGCAAGCGGACCTGCATTGGCCAAAACAGCGGTGGGTGGTGGCAAAATGATGACTTGCAGGGCATTGGAGCGGTTCGTGCAGCCGAAACTATCAGTGGCTTGCAGGCTGTATAAGCCGGTTTGGCCGGCCAAAAGGCTGTCGCCCGAAAACCCTATGGGTGTGCCATTGCGCAGCCAGCTGTAACTGATACCCGGCTGGCGATTACTCAGAACCAACAATACGCTGTCGCCCAAACAAGCCTGCAAAGGTTGTGGATGGGTGATGCTGGACGCAGGCAAAGGCCGTACTTGCAGGGTGGTGGCCGATGAAGTATCGCTGCAGCCGGTGCTGTTGATTACGATGAGCTGGTATTGTCCGGCCTGACTGGCAGTGAATTGTTGGTTGGTGGCACCGGATATGAAACTACCATTGCGCAGCCACTGGTACGTGAAGCTGCCTGCCGGGCCGCTGAGCAGCAAGCTATCGCCTGCACAAAGTTGTTGGTTGCCCGTCGGTACCACCGTACTCACAGGTTGCGTAACTGCATTGAGGGTAAGGGCAGTGCTCTGTGCTACACAACCGTTGGCGCCTGTTACTCGTACGCTGAAACTGCCCGATTGGCTTACCTGCAATTGTGCCAGCGTATCGTTGGGAAGCGCAATCAGGTTGCGGAACCATTGGTAGCGTTGGTTGGCAGCCGGTTGTACCTGCAAACGCACAGTATCGCCCACGCAAAAATCGGTTGGTCCGTTGGCTGTTACAACCAGCGAGGGCAGGGGCAATTGGATGACGGTCAAAGGCCCAATGACTGCCGAGCAGTTATTGGTATCAGTCACCACCACGCTGTAGTTTCCGGGTAGGGTTACAAAGACGGTATCGGCTGTGGCGCCACCCAAGGCTGTTCCGTTGCGCAACCATTGATACACATAACCCGGCTGTCCGTTAGCACGCAGTAGCAAGCTGTCGTTGGTGCAAAAGGCCGGTTGCGCACCTACTTGCTGGATGCTTAGGCTGGGCAAGGCATTTACCTGAATGCCAATCGCATTCGAGGTATCGAGGCATTGGGTGGGTGATAGGGCCACCACATAATAGGTGCCGGCAAGTCCGGTGGTGAGGGTTTGGGCGGTGGCGCTGCTCAGGAGGGTATCGTTGCGGTACCACGAAAAAGTGCTTCCCGCAGCCAATTGCAATTGCAAAGTGGTTTGGGTACCGGCGCACAATACCGCGTTGCCTTGCAGTGTGATGACCGGATTGGGTTCAATTCCAGGGAATAATTGCAGTGTAGCTGAAGTATCGCTGCAGCCGTTGGGTAGGCTGCCAATAACTTGATAACTACCAGGCTGGTTGACTGTGAGTGACGAATCGGTGGCGCCTGCAATGGGCTGGTTGTTGCGCAACCACTGGTAACTGGCCATGCCCGAGCTGCGGAGTGTGCTGCTTTGGCCTAAGCATAGGCTGTCGTTGCCCAACAATTGGATGGCAGGGGTAGGAAGGGGATTGAACAGCAACGAAACAACCGAACTGGTATCAAAACAGCCTTGCGCATTGGCAATACGTACGCGGTATTGACCTGATTGGGTGGCGCGCAAAAGCGTATCTGTTTGTCCAACGAGCAGCTGGTTATTCAAAAACCACTGTCGGTTGGTGCCATTGCCCGTGGCGCGCAAAACAAGCGTATCGCCGGTGCAGGCCGTGGCCGGACCAACAGCTTGCACTTGTGCCTGGATGGGTGCAATTTGGGTGATGAGTTGTGCTGCCGAGGTGTCGCTGCAACCCGAAACATACCTGAAAATCACCTTGTAGGCACCTCCTTGCCCAACCCGTAGCAGGCTGTCGGTAGCGCCTGCCAAAAGTGTATCGTTTCTCAGCCATTGGTAACTGGCTAGTGTATCGCTGTTGGCTCGCAGTAGCAGGCTGTCGTTGCTGCAAAGGTTGGCGTTCGACAAGGCTTGGATGGCCGCGTTGGGTTGTGGTACAACTTGCACCTGGGTGGCGGTGGTCACTACCTGACAGCCACTGGTGTCGGAGATTTGCACCTGCACCTGGCCCGTGCTTGCCATGACCAAAAAGCTGTCGGTCGCTCCTGCAATCGGATTGCCATTCAGCAACCATTGGTATTGGTAACCTCCCGGCACCGATAAGCGGATGCTGTCGCCCAAACAAACGGTTGGTGGTTGGATGGAGGCCTGAATGGTTTGCGGCAGCAGGTTGCTGAATTGGATGTTGGTTGCAGTGGAGGTGTCGGAACAGCCTTGTGGTGCGCTAACCAAAAGCCGGTAGCTGCCTGCAGTGGTTGTGAGCAGCGTGGGTAGGGTATCTCCGGGTAGGACCTGGTTGTTGCGAAGCCATTGGTAACGGTAGCCACTAACAGCTTGCACCTCGAGTCTTGCCGTATCACCGCCGCAATTGCTGAGGTTGCCACGCACCAGGTTCACTTGAATGGGCCCCGGAACCACGGTCAGTCGTACCGAATCAAGTGTGCTTTCGCAGTTGTTAACCACAATTTGTAGTTTGTAAAATCCGGTTTGTGCCTGGCCACTGACTGCAAAGTTGGTATCGCGTGCCTGGCTCGAAAATCCGTTCGGCCCTGTCCAGCGGTAGGTGGCTCCGGTGACCAAGGGGGCGCTGAGGCGAGCGGTATCACCCGGACAAAGGCTATCTGCCAGAAGTACCGGTGTTACGGCAGCGGGAATGGGGTGGACCACCACGCGGGTTTGGTGCACAGGCCCCACACAGCCATTGAGGGTAAGCCGGAGTTGGTACAGTCCCGTGTCTTGCACACTGGCTCCGGCGATGATGGGCAAACGGCTGTTTGACGAAAAACCGTTCGGACCTGTCCATTGGTAACTGGTACCCAAAAGACTATCGGCCAACAGCCTAATGGTGTCGCCCACGCAATAGGGGCCTCCATTGGCGATGTTCGGGTTGCCGGGAAGGGGCTTCATCGATACCCAAACCGAGTCGGGTTCGGAATTACAGCCGTCTACAATGACCCTGATTTGGTACAATCCGGTATCACTGGCTGACATATTGGGAATAGTCGGGTTTTGAGCACTTGAAAATGGACTTCCCGCCGGATTGGTCCAAACATAGGTGGCCCCGGCAATGCTGTCGGCATATAATTCCAAGGTACTTCCTTCGCAAATGGGCGAGGTACGGGGACTGTTGCTGCTTCCTGCTACTTCATAGCGGGCAAAATCTGAAAAGTAGCCATAACGACAGCCGGTT
>Ga0209278_1000956_pt1 | contig 18907 bp, 18 predicted proteins | sample JI81BgreenDNA_FD_187504 | JGI IMG/M metagenome (GOLD analysis project Ga0209278, IMG submission 187504) | Wastewater effluent complex algal communities from Wisconsin, to seasonally profile nutrient transformation and Carbon sequestration -... | ecosystem: Engineered > WWTP > Effluent > Algae... | reverse complement strand
CAATTATGTTATCGACAATGTGGTAGACGTGATAAACAACCGGGCAACAATAACCACCAATGCCCTAGAGGGACTGAAAGTGGTGGAAATCATCGAAAGAATATATAAGTACAGCAATATTGGATAATAAAAACCTGAGGAATGGAAATTAAAGGCTCAAAAATATTAGTCATCGGTGGCGCCGGTTTTATCGGCAGCTTTGTTGTGTCGGAACTGTTAAAAGAAGATGTAGCAGAAATTGTTGTATATGATAATTTTGCCCGCGGTCAACGAGATTATCTCACCGAACAGTTGAAAGACAAACGTTGTAGCATTTTCCCAATAGGCGGTGATATCCGTGAAATTGATATCCTGAATGCCGCAATGGAGGGCAAAGATTATGTAATCAGTCTCGCGGCCATGTGGTTGTTGCATTGTAAAGATTATCCGCGTACTGCCTTTGAGGTGAATATTGCAGGTACATTTAATATTCTCGAGGCATGTGTTAAAAATAATATTAAAAAGTTGGTTTGGTCGTCATCGGCTTCAGTATATGGAGATGCAGTTGAGCTGCCCATGACCGAAAACCATCCATTTAACAATAAAAACTTTTACGGTGCATCTAAAATTGCCGGTGAGGCTATGGCAACGGCCTTTAACGATCGCTATGGCTTGCCTGTTATTGGATTGCGTTATATGAATGTGTATGGACCACATCAGGATCAAACTGCAGCTTATACAGGTGTTGTGCCCATCATGCTAAATAAAATTGAAGCCAATGAGCCGCCAGTAATTAATGGTGATGGCAGTCAGGCTTATGATTTTATTTATGTTGAAGATGTAGCCCGCTGTAATGTAGATGCTCTCAAAAGTGATGTGAATTTCGGTATGTACAACGTAGGTACCGAGGTTCAAACATCAATTAAAGAGTTGTGCGACCTCATCTTAGAACTGAAAAAGTCGGATCTGAAGGTGATTTACAAGCCATATTCGGCCGATGATGCCCGCGCATTGGTTCAAAATCGGATTGGCTCACGTGTTAAGGCCGAAAAAGAATTGGGCTTTTTGTATAAATACAGCCTCAGAGAAGGTCTCCAGAAATTAATCGACTGGAGAATTGCCACCGGAACCGACAAAGCATGAGTCGAAGTCAAACACGGATTGCTGTCATTGGAGGGGGAATTATTGGTTTAGCAACGGCATATAAGTTGTTGCTCAAACACCCGCATCTTCAATTGGATTTGTTCGAAAAAGAAGCCGGCCCCGGCAAACACCAATCGGGTCGGAATAGTGGAGTGCTCCATTGTGGCCTGTACTATCAACCCGGTTCCTTAAAAGCCAAATTGGCTGTTGAGGGGATACGGGAAATGACTAATTTCTGCCGGGAACATGCCATTGAACATGAAATCTGCGGTAAAGTAGTTGTTGCATCTAACCAACAACAGGACGAAACTTTACGCGGCTTGGCTAAACGTGGTGAGTCCAATGGATTGCAGGGATTGAAATTTTTAAATGAATCCGAACTTAAAGCCAGAGAGCCTATGGTTCGTGCAACATCTACCTTATTGGTACCTGAAGAAGGTATTGTAGACTATAAGGCTGTTATGCGCAAATTAGTGGAGCTGATACAGGAACGTGGTGGTCGGGTTCATTTTAATTCACCTGTTTGGCAGATAACGCAAACTAAAACAGCTGAATTGGTGGTAACCACCGAGACAGGAACCTATACTTTTGATCGTTTGGTAAGTTGCACCGGTTTGCATTCCGACCGCACTTTTTCAAAATATACCGGTAAAAAAGGGCCATTAAAAATTGTTCCTTTTCGGGGAGAATACCTCAGTTTTAAACCCGAGTATGAACATATGGTAAATCATTTGGTTTACCCCGTTCCAGATGTAAATTATCCATTTTTAGGGGTTCATTTTACCCGAATGGTTTCGGGTGAAAGGGAAGTAGGGCCCAATGCTGTACTCGCCTTTAAGCGTGAAGGTTATACCAATAAAGACTTTAATTTTAAGGATACCCTGGAAAGCCTCACCTATGTTGGCTTTTTGAATTTTCTACGCAAAAATTTCAGTTTTGCCATGGGTGAATTTGCTTCTTCACTCCTCATGAGCTCCTTTATTGCCAAAGCTAAAATTATGATTCCAGAGGTTGAAGCCAGTATGCTGGTGAAGGGATCGGCGGGCGTAAGGGCACAAGCCATGGATCCAGCCGGTAAATTGCTCATGGATTTTAATGTTGAACGTGAAGGCAATCAGGTACATGTGCTCAATGCACCTTCACCGGGTGCCACTTCCTCGTTGGCTATCGCCAGCTACATACTTGATAATTATCTAACAGACTTAAATTAAGCCGCATGAGCGCTATCGAAAAAAGAAATATACCTATCTCCTTACCGGTAACAGGCGAAGAAGAATGGCATGCTACCCGTGAACCGTTGGTTAACGGTTGGCTCACTTCCGGACCAAAAGTCCGGGAATTTGAAGAGCTATTCGCCAAAAGGCATAATGTAAAACACGCACTGGCAGTGACCAGTGCTACCACAGCCTTACACCTGGCTCTGGTTGCGCTTGATGTAAAAGCCGGTGATGAAGTCATTGTACCTGCATTTACCTGGGTATCGACCGCCAATGTAGTTTTGTATTGCGGTGCCAATGTGGTTTTTGCCGACGTAGATCCCGTTACCTTTAACATCGACCCAGACGATCTCAAAAAGCGCATTACGGCTAAAACAAAAGCAATCATCCCTGTACATCTTTTTGGCCTCTGCGCCAATATGGATGCGATCAAAGCCGTTGCCGGCGATATTCCATTGGTAGAAGATGGGGCCTGTGCTGCAGGTGCCGCATACAAAGGAACACCTGCGGGGGCTTTGGGTACCATTGGCTGTTTTAGTTTCCATCCACGCAAATCGGTAACCACCGGTGAAGGGGGCATGATTACCACTAACGATGATCGTTTAGCAGATGTGATGAGCATGTTGCGGAATCACGGCGCTTCTATTTCTGAGGAGCAACGGCACCATGGTCCAAGACCCTATATTTTGCCCGATTTTAATATGTTGGGTTATAATTACCGCATGACCGATTTGCAAGGAGCTGTGGGTGTAGTGCAAATCAAAAAACTGGATACTTTTATCGACGAGCGTGAAAAGTGGGCTGCTTGGTACAGCGAACAACTCAAGGACATCCCTTGGTTACGTACCCCGCAATTTGGTGCAGAATATAAGCACGGCTGGCAGTCGTTTGTAACTTTTGTCGACGAAAGCAAAGCCCCTTGCAGTCGCAACGAAATCATGGAAAAACTGCAAGAGCAAGGTATTTCAACCCGGCCAGGAACCCATGCGGTGCATATGTTGAATTATTATGCTGACAAATATGGCATTCAACCCTCCGATTACCCAGGAGCACAAGCAGCGAATGACTATTCTATGTCGATTCCTTTACACAACCGAATGGTAGCAGAAGATTACCATTACGTGGTTGCCGTTTTGAAATCACTGTAATTTATGTGTGGCATAGTAGGCGTATTTAATCTGAGTGGCGAACCTTTCGGTTTGTCGGCCTTAAGGAACATGGCCGAGGCCATTGCACATCGTGGACCAGATGGCGATGGTTACTTTACAGAAGACAATATCGCCCTAGCACACCGGCGGTTATCTATTTTGGATGTATCCCCTAAAGGGGCCCAACCCATGACGTCTAAGGATGGACAATGGGTAGTTGTTTTTAATGGCTGTATTTACAATTTCTTGGAGTTAAAACAGGAGTTACAAGCCAAAGGACATGAATTTGTTTCAACCACCGATACGGAAGTAATTGTAGAAGGACTGGCAGCGTACGGTCCTTCTTTTTTTGAGAGACTCGATGGCATGTTTGCGGTAGGTGCTTGGCACAAGTCCGAAAGAGCATTGTATCTGTCGCGCGACCGTTTTGGTGTTAAACCGTTGTATTACTGGTTTACCGGTAAAACGCTGGTTTTTGCCTCTGAAATTAAAGCCATTATTAAGCACCCTGCTTTCCAGGTAAAACTGAATTACGAAGCACTCAACGAGTACTTTACTTTTCAGAACATGTTCACCTTTCATACCTTGTTCGACGGGGTATGGATGTTGCCTCCGGCCAATACGGTGCGAATAGATTCAGCAAGTACAGGTGTAATGCATCGCTCTTGGTGGGATTATGACTTCACAAAGCCAGATGATAAAATGAGCTTTGAAGAGGCAAGGGCTGAAACGGAACGACTGTTTAAACGCGCGGTGGCACGCCAAATGATTTCTGATGTTCCCGTAGGCAGTTACTTATCGGGAGGAATGGACTCTGGTTCCATTGCAGCCCAGGCATCACAACATGTAAGTCGCTTGGCGACCTTTACTTGCGGCTTCGACATGAGTGAGGTCACCGGTGTGGAAGCGAATTACGACGAACGCCGGGATGCAGAATTAATGGCCAATCACTTTAAAACCGAACATTACGAACAGGTTTTGAATGCCGGCGATATTCGATGGTCGTTACCCCGCGTAGTTTATCATTTAGAAGATTTGAGAGTGGGTATGTCTTACCCCAACTATTACATCTCTAGACTTGCTTCCAAATTTGTAAAAGTTTGTTTGCAAGGAACGGGTGGAGATGAATTATTTGGGGGCTATCCGTGGCGTTATTATCGCATATTTAAATCGGTTAGTCAAAGTGAATTTTTTGATCAATATTACGATTTCTGGCAGCGCTTGGTACCCGACCAACAACGTGAGGAGTTGTTTACGCCCTTGGTGCGGAAAAATGTAGATTTCGAAGAGCCACGGAAGATATTTGAACGGGTATTTACCTTTAACGATAAGTTGAAGTACGATAAACCCGAAGACCACATCAACAATTCACTTTATTTCGAAGCCAAAACCTTTTTACCGGGTTTATTATTGGTTGGTGATAAACTCTCTATGGCCAATGGCCTGGAGGAACGTTTTCCTTTTCTCGACAATGAGCTGGTAAATTTTGCCCAAAAAGTTCCTGTCAATTATAAATTGGGCAATTTGGAACAAATGCTTCGAATTGATGAAAACGAATTCAGGGATAAGCGGAAGTTATATCAGGAATTTGATGATGGCAAAAATGTATTGCGAAAAGCCATGATGAGTTTTATGCCTGAAAAAATCATCAACCGAAAAAAGCAAGGCTTTTCAGCACCAGACGAAAGTTGGTATAGAGGCGAAAATGCGGCTTATATCAAAGAGTTATTGCTGAACAAAAAAACGGTTTCATCGGATTTTATTAATCCGGATTATATGCAAAAAATAGTAAATGAGCATGTAAATGACCAAATAAACCATCGATTGTTAATCTGGAGCTTTATGAGCTTTGAATGGTGGTGTAAAATCTATCTAAATAATGAAAAATATGATGGACATATTTAGTGATTCTGATCGAAATAAAGACTTGAGAAACTACATCCTGAAACAATTTATTTCAGGCGTAATGACAGACGAGGAAAGAGCTAAACTTTGGGGATTACCTGTAGGATGCAGAATGCGTGAAAATGCTAAAATAATTTCTCCTGAGAAACTGAAGTGTGGTGAATACGTATGGATTGGAGAGGGGGCTGTTTTGGATGCATCTGGTGGACTTGAAATAGGCAGTCATACGAGTATAGGATTAAATGTGATGATATGGTCACATACAAGCTTTCTGACAAATCTCACAATGTCAAATGAGAGCGCTAGTACATTAATAGCGAGAGCGAAGACAACAATCGGTAATGGCTGTTTTATTGCGGGTCCTTCAGTTATTTATCATGGAGTTACATTAGGAGATCGCACTTTGGTATTACCCATGTCGGTAGTTAATAAAGATACACCGGGAAACTGCATTGTTGGCGGAAGTCCTGCTAAAGTGATTCGTGAAATTGACGATAAATTTATTGAAGAACAAATTCAAAAATTTAAAGATGCAGGACAACTTTAAAGTCGGCGATTTTATTGAATGGAAAAAGACTTTCACTCTAGTTGATGTCCAAAAATTTGCTGAAATAAGTGGAGATGTAAATCCAGTTCATCTTGATGCTGATTTTGCTGCTTCAACCCAATTTGGGCAACCTATAGTGCACGGCATGCTTGTGGCGAGCTTATTTTCCGCCATTATAGCCAATGAATTACCGGGTCCAGGAACTATCTATTTACATCAATCCTTAGATTTCAAAGCTCCTGTTTATCATAATTCTGAGGTTATGGCCAGAGTGGAAATTATTCATATCAGGGCAGATAAACCTATTTTCGAACTTTCTACAATTTGTCGAAATGCGGATGGCAAGATATTAATTGAAGGAAAAGCAATTGTTATTAAGAAATAGTATGGAGTACCAAATTTGCACCAAATGCATATATGACACCAGAGTGCCAAAAATTCAGTTTAACGCTGAAGGAGTGTGCAACTACTGTGATATGATTGAAGGTTTAAAAGTTCAATTTGCTACTGGTACCCCTGAAGGTGAAGCTGAATTTTTGAAAATCGTAGCGAAGATAAAAAATGATGGTAAAGGCAAAAAATACGATTGCGTTGTAGGTGTGAGTGGTGGGACGGATTCATCTTATATGATAATAAAAGCCCTAGAATGGGGTTTGAGGCCATTGGCTGTTCATTATGATAATACTTGGAATACCGCTATCGCTACTGAGAATATTCGCAAGGTACTTGGCAAGCTCAAAGTCGATTTATATACTCACGTTGTCGACAATAAAGAGTCGGATGATATATTTAGGTCTTTCTTTTTGGCGAATGTGCCTGAAATCGATGGTCCAACTGATATTGCTTTGGCAGAAACTTTATATCGGGCTGCGGCAAAATACAAAGTAAAATACATTTTGGAAGGACATTCATTTATAGCAGAAGGTGTTTCTCCGCTGGCTAGTGCTTATGTGGATGGTGGATATATCAAGAATATTCACAAACAATTCGGTAAGTTGCCTATGAAGACTTTTCCAAATATGGATTTTATGTCTTTCATGAAGTGGATTCTTTTGTATCGCATCAAGAAAATAAGACCCCTCTGGTACATTAACTATTCAAAAGAAGCAGCACGTGAAATGCTGGAAAAAGAATACGATTGGAAATATTATGGTGGTCATCATCTCGAGAATAGAATGACAGCTTTTAATCATTCTGTCTATTTTCCACAAAAGTTTAATATCGATCAACGGAACAACAGTTTATCTGCCGCTGTTAGGGCTGGTGTCATGGAAAGGGAAGCTGCCATTCAGGAATATGCAGAGCCCCCTCATGTTGAGCCTGAACTCATTGAGTACTTTAAAAAACGTTTAGGTATCAGTGATGAGGAATATACACGAGTAATGAATGGCCCAAAAAAAACGTTTAGGGATTATAAAACATATAAACGCCGATTCGAGCGACTACGCCCCCTCTTTTTTATACTCGCTAAAGCCAATCTGGTTCCTATGAGTTTTTATATCAAGTATACCTCTAAGAATGAATTGTAAACGGAATTGTTTACGGGCAAGTTGATATGTTAAAGACAAGGATAATTCCGGCACTTCTTTTAAGAGATGATGCACTTGTAAAGACTGTAAAGTTTGACAAGCTAAACTACATAGGTGATCCAATTAATACAGTCCGCATCTTTAATGAACTAGAAGTAGACGAGCTAATATTCTTGGATATTACGGCCACCAATGAAAAACGGCTACCAAATCTGAAAATACTAGCAGAGATTGCGAACGAATGTTTTATGCCTTTGGGATACGGCGGAGGCCTCAATTCATTTGATACCGTTAGATCAATTTTTAGTATTGGTTTTGAAAAGGTTGTGCTCAATTCTATATGCTACGAGCGGCCGCAGTTTATCACTCAAATAGCGGAACACTACGGCAATCAAGCGGTAGTTGTTTCCGTGGATGTAAGAAAGAACATTTGGGGCAATTATGAGGTATATTCTCATGCTGGAAAAACCAAGCAAAAAAAGAACCTGATTGACTGGGTTGCTGAACTTGAACAATTGGGCGCAGGTGAAATTTTGTTAACGGCTATTGATAAAGAAGGAACTTGGTCTGGTATGGATATCAATTTGATTAAAAAAGTTACTGACGCCGTAAACATACCTGTCATTGCGCATGGTGGCGCTGGAAATATTCAACATATTGGTGAAGCCGTGAAACTTGGTCACGCTTCTGCCGTCGCATTGGGAAGTATGGTAGTCTTCCAACAAAAAGGCATGGGGGTATTGGTAAATTTCCCGGATGAGCATGAATTAAACAAGATTTTGGATGAAATATAGACTTGTTTTTCTCACACTGCTTCTCTTTTTGGCAAGTTGCCGAAAAGAAAATCTAGAACCACTTTCGCCAAATTTGGTGGAAGGATTTGTTTTATCACGTATTCAGTCACAAGCTGATTTTTCGGCTAGGGATTCTGGAGGCGAATTATTGTTCAAAGATTCTTTGTGGCTTTTAGGTGGATTTACACCCGAAAGGTCAAACGAAGTCTGGAATTCTGCGGATGGTATTCACTGGATCCAAAAACCTGACGCTTTGTGGAGTCCGCGAAATTTGATGGGAGTGGTGGAATTTCAGGGTAAAATATGGGTGATGGGGGGATACGCCAGCGGTACAGGGGCGACCAATGATATTTATTCGTCTACCGATGGGTTTAATTGGGTTCAAGAGCAAGCTTCCGCATCCTGGTCGCCACGTGCAGCATTTGGTTTGCTAAAGTTGAATAATAAATTACTACTCTTTGGGGGATTCGATACCAACCTAACGCATTTGAACGACGTTTGGGAATCTACTGATGGTGTAAACTGGACTAATGTTGCAGCTAATGCACCCTGGTCGGCTCGCGCGATGTTTTCTTCTGTAGTGTTCAATAATGAGATCTATCTCATTGGTGGGGGTATTTATAATACTGATTACGTTTACAATGTGGAGCACAATTTGAATGATGTTTGGAAAACAGCTGATGGTGTGAACTGGATTTCCTTGACTCCCAATGCCGCTTTTAGCCCAAGGCGTTTTCACAACGCGTTTGTTTTGAATAATAGACTATTTTTAGGCTCAGGTTTTTGTTTAGATAAACGAATTTTTCCTGACTCTATTCAAGGTATTGCAAAGGCAAGTCTAACATCTGAAGAATTGGCTTTCTATGACCAAAACAGAGGGCGCTATTATGGTAATTTAAACGACATCTGGCAAAGTTCAAATGGTGTAAACTGGAATAGAGTTAGCTTGAACGATACCTTTCCTATTCGGCATGAAGCCTCTGTTATTGTAAAAAACGAAGAAGCCTACTGGATAGGTGGATTTGGCGTGGATTTGTATAATGATGTTTGGAAGTTTAAGCGCATTCTGAAATGAAATTCACTTTTGAGTTTATAGAAGCTGAATACCAAAAATTACTTGATGCAGATTATCAGTTCATAAGCTGTGCAGAATATGTAACGTATAAAGGCGCTGCTACACTCCCTAAAAGAACTGTTGTTAATCGAGTAGATATCGATTTTTCAATAAAAAAAACGGAACAACTCGTAGATATTTTTAACCGTCTTGGTATTCGGGCTAGTTTTTTTCTGCGATTGCATGCTCCGGAATATAATCCCTTTGCTTTTGAAGCTTACCGCATCCTAAAAAAACTCGTTGCTAGCGGCCATGAATTGGGCTACCATTCAGAAATAGTAGATCAAGCTGCCATTTGGGGAGAAGACCCTGCCAACTGTTTGAAAAGAGATATCCGAACCATGGAAGAAATGTTCGGTATTAAGATCCAGGGTGTAGCTAGTCATGGCGGATCAACGGGCTTAAATAATCTCGATTTTTGGAAGGATAAGAAAGCAGCGGATTATGGCTTGTTGTATGAAGCTTACGATAAAGAACCGGGCTTTAATCTCTTTCAAGAGGCATTTTATATTTCTGATAGTGAATGGACGCGATGGAAATGTTACGATAAAGGTAAGTTGGTGGCTGGCGACCACAGAACACCATCAGAGCACATACGTGACAATCATAATTTGATACACCTGCTTATTCATCCAGACACTTACTACTATCGTCATATTTATGAATGATAATAAAAATGTTTAGTTTAAAAGATATTCTTGATTGTATAAAGGTGCCCTATCAATTAGGAGGCAATGTTAAAGAAGCTGCTGTTGTGGGTATTGCCATGACACGACTTGCTGAAAAAAATCAAATTTCATTTGTTGACCATAACTATAAGGGTCAGGAAGAACTCGTAAGCACAGCAAAAGCGGGAGTTCTCGTGTGTAGCAGTAATTTATCAACTGATTTTTCATATGAGGGTGTGCTGATTTTTGTAGAACATCCAAAACTCATTTTTTCAATAATCGCGAATAGATTATTTATTCAAAGACCAGCCAAAGGGATACATCCTTCAGCTGTTATACATCCAGATGCTAAAATTCACCCGGATGCAAGTATTGGCCCATTTACTTATGTAGGCAAATCGATTATTGGCAAGGATACTATTATTTATGGAAACGTACAGATTTATGATGGTGTTAAAATAGGCGAGCGTGTCTTGATTCAAGCCGGATGCGTATTAGGAGCAGATGGTTATGGGTATAATCGGGATGAAGATGGATTTCCAATTCAGTTCCCGCATATCGGCGGAATTGTAATTGAGGACGACGTTGATTTAGGTGCAAATACTTGTATTGATAACGGAGCATTAGGCCCAACGACAATTGGCTATGGCTCAAAACTTGACAATCTGGTGCACATTGGACATAATGTCCAAATTGGAAAGTGTGTTTATGTTGCTGCCTTAAGTTCAATTGCAGGTAGTACGAAAATTGAAGACATGGCATCTATATGGACCGGTGTAAATATTGCAGATGGACTTAGAATAGGCACAAATTCTTATGTTGGTATAGGGTCAGTTGTGATAAACGAAGTGCCCGATGGTAAAAAGTGTTTTGGAAATCCAGCACGCAATTTTGCGGACAATGTCTGAAAATACACTTGATTTTCATCACATAGGCGTAGCTACCGATAATCTGGAAAAAGCCATTGACGTTTACGCGCATTTAGGTTATCAATTACAACATCAGGAAATTTATCATGACCCCATTCAGCAGGTAAATATTGTTTTTGTTGCAAAACCTGGCCATCCTCTAGTAGAACTAATAAGTCCGGCAACTGAAACTTCACCTATTAGAGCTATACTTAAAAAAATGGGAGCAACTCCTTATCATAGTTGCTTCGAGGTTATAAATATCGACATGACCATTAAATTCTTGCGAGAGAAGAGATTTGTAGTCATCTCAAAACCAGTTCCTGCGGTAGCATTTAACGGAAGGAAGGTGGCTTTTCTTTTTCAAGCAAATATTGGCATAATTGAGCTGTTAGAGGCAAAAATCTAATGAATATGTCATTTTTTGTTTATCGGAATCATACTATTGAACATTTGTTTTCAAACTATAAAGCCAGCTTTAGTGGCTATGGTGATATTGCAACATCACCTGACCTGAACGACACCTTGGTTTGGTTTTATGAGCTTTCCTACAGTCTATCGTCGAAAGGCAGACTGGATGAACTCATGGATATCCGTACAAAAGTTGAAATGTTATTTGGTCAAGGGGTGAATGGTAAGCAAGTGATACTATTTATCCCAAGTGCAGGCTATTGTAACAAAGAAATATTAGTAGATCACGATACAGAAGTGCTGTTATTGGAACTTTCCAAGTATATGTATTCACTTTCGGAGAAGTATCCGAATATTAAGGTACTAGATTTATCAGATTTTACTAAAAACTATAGTTTAGATCAACTTCTAGACTGGAAATTCTATTATTTGTCTGACATGATTTTGAATCCAAAACTGACAAAGGATTTTCAAAAGTGGTTAGCTAGAAATCTGGATGTAATCAAAGGTATTAGAAAAAAATGTTTGGTACTGGATTGTGATAATACACTTTGGGGTGGCGTAGTTGGAGAAGATGGCATTGATGGGATTAAAATTGGGAATACTTATCCTGGCAGCGCCTTCAGAGACTTTCAATTGGCGCTAGTTGAAGCCGCTAATCAAGGTGTTATTTTAACGTTGTGCAGCAAAAATAATGAAGAGGATGTGTTAGAGGTATTTGACAAACATCCTGATATGATATTAAGAAGGGAGCATATTGCGGCCTTCAGAATAAATTGGCAAAATAAAGCGAGAAATATTCAGGAATTAGCTGCGGAACTCAACATAGGTGAGGATAGCATGGTATTTATTGATGATAATCCAGCAGAACGCTTGTTAGTTAAAGAGACCTTACCTCATGTGAGTGTTGGTGATTTCCCAGCCAAGGAATATGATATACTTGCTTTTTTTAAGAAACTGTATACCGAGCATTTTCTTATTTATAGCTTAACGAATGAGGATAAAGCTAAGACGCAACAGTATATCGAAAATGCTAAGCGTTCACAACTTAAGAATGCTTCACTTAATGTAGACGACTATCTCGCAAGTTTGGATATATCACTTGATTTTCAATTGGTAAATGAGTTTAATCTGACAAGAATCGCTCAAATGACCCAAAAGACGAATCAGTTTAACCTAACAACACGCCGATATACAGAGGTTGATCTTCAGAAATTTATAGCTCAGGAGGCCATCATAAGTTGTTTAGGAGTAAAGGATAGATTTGGTGATAATGGAATTACGGTTGCTTCCATATTAACGATAAACGCAGAACATGCTGAAATAGACTCATTTTTGTTGAGTTGTAGAATTTTAGGCAGAGGTGTTGAGATAGCCTACTTGCGGTACTTATTAAATATGCTATTTGAACGTGGGGTAAAAATTGTTTATGCCAGTTACATCCCAAGTACAAAAAACCGACAAACAGAATCTTTTTATGATAGCCTTGGATTTGAGTTAATTCAAACCCATGCCGATGGAACAAAAGACTATAAATTATCGCTATCCGCTAAATTTGAAATTAAGTCCTATTATAATTTTACAGAAAAATGAAAGATATAATTAATAAAATACTTGCAGAGCAATTGGAATTGAATATTGAAGATATTAATTCAGAATTGGCTCAAAGTAATACACCCAATTGGGATTCGCTGAGGATGCTGATGATAGTATCTGAATTAGAATCAACGTTTGAACTGGAATTTGAACCTGATGAAATGAGTAAGATGAATTCGTATTCAGGCATTCTGGAAGTGCTACAGCGCCGAACAGCATAAGAAGTACTTTGTATTCCTGTATAATGATTTTAGATGATAGAATGAAGATCTCCAAATGAAAAAAATTTACGATTTACTTGATCAGGTTTTTAGACGAAAAGCTTTAATACTTTTAATATTAATGTTTGGAGGTATAATTATTGAATTACTGGGATTAGGATTGATATTACCTTTGTTGACTATTTTGTCGAGTGAAAATATAGTTGCAGATTATCCTCAGGTTAAACCGCTAGTGCTATTATTAGGCAATCCTGATAGAAATGAGCTTGTTTTTATCACTTTGGGGACACTAGTAGCTGTTTATATCTTTAAGGGATTTTATTTAATATTTCTGGCCTGGTACCAAACTAATTTTGCTTATTCCCTTTCCTCCTATTTATCGTCTAAGTTGTTACGTGGATATATGGCCAAACCATATAGCTTCCATTTGGGAAAAAATTCAGCAGATTTGATTCAGAATCTCACGGGAGAAGTAAGTCAGCTGACGGGTGCAACTTCGAATTTATTCATGTTGATTACTGAAGCATCTGCTATAGTCGGCATAATGATTTTACTTGTTGCCGTAGAACCCATGGGAGCTTTAACGGTCATTTTATTATTTGGCCTTTTGGCGGTTATTTTTCATCGCTTAACGAAAAAGAAGTTGTTAGCCTGGGGAAGTGAGCGACAGCTGCATGATGGTTTTCGTTACCAATACCTCCTCCAAAGTTTCGGTGGCGTAAAAGACATTATGTTATTAGGTAAAGCCCGTTATTTTACCAATCGTTTTCAATACCATAATACATCTTCATTTAATTTGAATATTAAATATGCCACACTGCAACATGTTCCACGATTGTGGTTCGAAGTCGTAGGCGTAATTGGTCTGGTGATACTGATCATCTCTCTTATTTATCAAGGCCGCCCATTAGCCGCAATTATACCAACATTGGCCGTATTTGTGGCCGCAGCCTTCAGAATTATACCATCGCTGAACCGGATGGTAGCTGCTGTTCAGACGATTAAATATGCCGAACCTTCAATAAATCGATTACATGCCGAAAACCAGGATTTTAGAGATTTGGAAAAAGAAGTGGCAACCCAACCGCTACAATTTAAAGATAAAATTGAATTACGGGAAGTGCAGTTCAGTTATGAGGGAACCGAAGGTGAATTTTTGAACGTTAACCTCAGTATACCGGTTGGGAAAACCATTGGGTTTATTGGGAAAAGTGGTTCCGGAAAAAGCACCAGTATCGATATCATACTTGGTTTATTAAAACCGATTTCAGGCAAAGTACTGGTCGATGGGGTCGACGTGCACGATAATATCCGCGCCTGGCAAAACCAAATTGGTTATGTACCCCAAACCATTTATTTTCTGGATGATACGCTTCGGAATAATATCGCTTTTGGTTTGAACCCGGAGCAGATTGATGAATCTGCTGTGCTGGAAGCCGTAAAACTCGCCCAAATCGAAGAGTTTGTCCAAAGTTTGCCAGAAGGTCTGGATACCGTCATTGGTGAAAATGGGGTGCGTATATCAGGCGGTCAACGCCAACGTATTGGAATTGCCAGAGCCCTATATCACAAACCTACGGTATTGGTACTCGACGAAGCGACCAGCGCTTTAGACAATGCCACCGAAGACGGCATAATGACTTCCATTGCTGCGCTTCATGGTGAAAAAACCATCATTATTGTAGCTCATCGCTTGCGTACAGTTGCGATGTGTGACCAACTTTTCCTCATGGAAAAGGGTAAAGTAGTTAAAACTGGCAGTTATGCAGAAGTAATGGAGAAAGACCAATTTCATTAAATCGGAAGAGGATGGAAAAAATTATCATAGTCGATTATGGCATGGGCAATGTGGGCTCGGTGCTAAATATGTTTAAACGTATAGGTGTTGAAGCAGAAATAACAGCTGACCTGCAACAAATTGCAGACGCAAAAAAGATATTGTTGCCCGGTGTAGGTGCATTTGATCATGCCATGCGGCGTATCGTAGATGCCGGATTTAAAGAGGTGCTCGATAAAAAAGCGTTGGTAGATAAAGTACCTATTTTAGGTATTTGTTTGGGCATGCAATTGCTCACCCGCGGCAGTGAAGAAGGCATTTTACCTGGTCTGGGTTGGATTGCAGCCGATACCATTAAATTTCCACCCATGCCGGGCTTAAAAGTGCCCCATATGGGTTGGAACCTGGTGAAACCGGTTACATCTTGTTTGTTAACCGAGGGATTGCCCGAAGAATCGCGTTACTACTTTGTACACTCTTATCACGTTAAAGTAGATAAAGAAGAAAACAGCATACTTCGTACTACGCATGGGGTAGAATTTGATTCAGGTATTCATTCAGACAACATCTATGGCACTCAATTTCACCCAGAAAAAAGCCACAAGTTTGGAATGGAGTTATTAAAGAATTTCTCTAAAATATAATTGTAAGTGCATTTTTTATTTTACTATCCGAGCATCGGGTTAGGTGGACAACAAACCCAGATAATGCAAATTTCTGAACAACTTAATTTGTTGGGGCATAAAGTATCCTGGTTATACAATTACGACCACGAGCTGATTGAACAAGCTAAAAATTTCTGTCAGATAAAAAAAGTAGTTGTCCCCAGATTTAATAGGAGTAAGTATGGCATCATACGGTTAATAAACAGATGGCTTTACTATAACCTTTTGGAAATTCAAATTAAAAAGTATTGTGAAAATAATGATGTTGATGTAATACTTTCTTCGAATACAGTTGACTCAAGGGTATTAGGGCGGGTTTCACGTGCATTAAACCTTTTACATTTTAGAATGGTAGGTGGTGGATTAACGCAAACGGAACCCCACTTAATGGCTAAGTATCAGAAATGGAAGGTAGATGACAATGTTTCAGCTTACCTTGGGTGGCCTGCAGTTTTTGAAGAACTTAAGGCTGTGGGTGTGTCAGAGAATAAATTTTACGATTTACCATTTGGCGTAAATACTGATAAGTTTTACCCTTTAGAAGAAAAAACTGTAATGGAATTTAGGAGGAAGTTAGGTATCCAAGATGACACTACTGTAATTGGATGGATTGGAAGAATTGCCTCAAATATGCAAATTTGGGATACGCTGGAGGTGTGTAAAAGGTTGAAGGAAAGGAATGTAACGGGTTTTAAGATGTTATTTATTGGTGGTGGTACGGATTTCGAATTACTCAAAACCAAAGTGCAGACTTATGGGCTTGAAAACCTAACGATTTTAACGGGTTGGATTCCATACGAAGAGGTGAACCAATACATCAATGCAATGGATATTATTCCTTTACTGGAAGAAGACCCACATGGCGGAAGTATAGTTAGAGAAGCTATGGCTTGTGGAAGGTTAGCTGTAAGCGTATTGGGACCTTCGGCCACCCAAGCTAGTTTTATGAAACCGAATGCAACAATTTTAGTTAAGTCTGATGATTATGTTGAAGATGCTACCACTCATATAAGCGAACTAATTGGTAAACGTGAACTTATTAATGAAATGGGTATCATGGCTCGTGCATATGTGATGGAAAATTTAAGATTTATTGATCAAGCCCATTTGATATTACGAGCAACGGAAGAGTGTATGAGGAAATGAAATCTTTAGAGGCAAATAATATACTTGGTAGAATAATACTGTTTTTTGTAGGGATGTATGGGATATATATCTACGGTCAAATCATTTTATTTGATAGCAAGGGTTTTTGGCCATCTACATTTATAGCTCAGTGGTTTCTCATCTTTTTGGTAATGTCGTTGAATACCACCTTAATTCAATTAATTAATATTGCGTTTAGTAGGTGGCATAAATTGCTCATGGTTATTTTTCTGGCTTATTATTTAGCTAGCATATTATTTTATACCAATTATGCATTTAGTTCGAATTTCACAGCTTTTGTTGCAGTAGTATTCCCAGGATTTATTTTAGGTGCATTGTATTATTTGAACTACAGTAATATGATGCCTTTTCAACCGATTACTAGATTATTGAATACCGATACGTATTCTAAAAGGCTTTTTAGGCTATTGGGTATATTTGCCGTTTCGTTCATTTGCTATTTACTATATCTGTTCTACGTTAACAAATTTGGGCTAACCTTATCACTCACAACGGTCAACAACGAATATTACCAGGATTTTGGTGATTATTTTATACTTTTTTATATCGCTTGGCTTTCTATCAGAGAAAACCTCAGGAATCGAATAAATGAAAAAACGAGAAATTATGTATCATTTTCAATTGGTCTATTTATTGAAATGCTGCTCATAGTAGTATTGTTACAAATTGTTGGATCAAATAAAGCCCCACTGACTATCGTACTAATTGGGATGAGCTATTTTCTACAGAGCTTACCAAAGAATAGTATACTAAAAGTGAAGTTACTAAGTTCTTTAGTGGCTATTTTTGGGGTAGGTATAGTTGCGGCATTTTCGTTTCTAGATTTCAGTATTTTATCAAGTTTACGGATTTTTAATGATTCTGGGTCTGATGGTGGAATAAGTAATAATACGAGTTTAGTTTCTCGCATTAATCAGTTTACCGAAATGGGTAGTGAACAATTAAAACGCAGCCCAATTTTTGGTGATATGACAATTGTAGACTATATACATTCGAGTGCAATTTCTATTCAAACGCATTTGGGTTTAATTGGAACTTTGCTTTTTTGGCTATTTTTTGCCTTTCAATGCTACACAATTTATTTTAGAAGTAATGATAGAATTGCCAAAGCGATAACATTACCAGTCTTGTTTGTTTCAGTAATTAGCTCAGCGTTTTGGTGGTTACCATTGTGGTTTGTTGCGGGTTTAGTTTATGCACGCAAGTGACCTCAACTAATTTAATTTTATAATTTTTTACGATGCGTATAGGCATGATACTCGATAATACCCAGGAGTTCCCTCCAGACATTAGGGTAGAAAAAGAAATTAAAGCATTGGTGGATGCTGGTCATCAAGTATTTGTGCTTTCACCTAAGTACAAGCAGGAGTCAGCGACTTCTGAGTTTATGCCCAAATTAGGAGCAACTGTGGATCGTGTTGTTTTGGGAGCCGTAGCGGGTCGATATTTTGCGAATGCCTGGCGAGCCATTACCATGTTTGATACCCGCTGGTTAGATGTGACCCGGAATTTTGTAGACCGCCACAAGCTGGAGGTATTACATGTTCATGATTTATTTACCGTGCCTGTGATTGTGCAGGTGGGTAAGGAGAAGGGGATTCCGGTCGTGGCCGACTTACACGAAAATATGCCGGCTGCCATGCGGGCTGAACGCTCAACCTTCCCACTTTGGAAACGTTTGTTGATGGGTACTTTATATAATTACCATTGGATGCAATGGAAAGAGGCACGTGCATTGAAAAAATGTGCGGCAGTGGTTATAGTAGTTCCGGAAGCGGCGGATCGATTATTGTCCTATGATATACCGAAAAGCCGGATTCATGTCATTTCGAATACCGAAGATGAGTTGACATTCCAATTTAAACCCGAACATGCCGATTTTAGTATACGGGAGCAATACAAGAACAAATTTGTCATCAGTTATATTGGTGGAATAGGCGTTCACCGCGGTCTGGATACCACCTTAAAGGCAATGCCACATATCATAAAAGAATTGCCGAACATTCATTTTTTAATCGTAGGTGCCGACCCAAAAAGCAAAGCCGATATTGATGTTATGGTAGCTGAATTGAATATAGGCGCTTATGTAGAAGTACACCTCTGGCAGCCATTTGATAA
>Ga0209278_1000955_pt1 | contig 18910 bp, 21 predicted proteins | sample JI81BgreenDNA_FD_187504 | JGI IMG/M metagenome (GOLD analysis project Ga0209278, IMG submission 187504) | Wastewater effluent complex algal communities from Wisconsin, to seasonally profile nutrient transformation and Carbon sequestration -... | ecosystem: Engineered > WWTP > Effluent > Algae... | reverse complement strand
TTTCCGTGGCCGCCACGGCATTTACATCGAAGATCTCTATGTTGCACCCGCCGCGCGCGGGCAAGGTGTGGGGCAGCATTTGCTCAAAGCCATCGCCCAAAAGGCACGCGCGCATGATTGTGCGCGGGTGGAATGGTGGGTGCTGGATTGGAATGAACCCGCCATTGGCTTCTATAAAAAGTTGGGTGCGGTGGCGATGGATGAATGGACGGTCTATCGCTTGGAAGGGGCGTCGCTTGACGCCTTGGCCGCATGAGAATCATCGGCATCGATCCCGGATTGGTCTCGGCCGGCTGGGGCGTGATCGATGTGCGCGGCTCGCAGCTTTCGTTTGTGGGCTGCGGCACCATCACCCCAAAGAAAGACCTGAAACTCAGTGAGCGCCTGCTGTTTTTGCACCGCACACTGGCCGAGATTATTGCGCAGCATCAACCCACCCATGGCGCCTTGGAAGAAACATTCGTGACCGCCAATGGAAGCTCCACCCTCAAGCTCGGGCAGGCGCGCGGCGCGCTGCTGGTGACGCTGGCGGCCGCAGGCCTTCCGGTGAGCGAATATGCTGCCAAGGTAGTGAAGAAAGCACTGGTCGGCACGGGTAGCGCCGACAAACACCAGATCAGCCAGATGGTGGGGGTGCTGCTGCCGAATAGCCGCGAGGCGCTAGCAGCCTGCCGCCACGACGCGGCCGACGCGCTGGCACTGGCGATTTGCGCGGCCAATCATCAAACCCCTCGCTTCTAGCGCCATGCTTCGCTAAGGTCGCTGCATGCGCGCACTATTTTTGCTCAATCTTGGTTGTGCCTTTTTGCTTATCGGCATCACGCTAGGCATGATGCTGCTGCCCTACCGCTTGCCTGATTCCTTCGCCATGATCCCGGCTGACACACCGCCGCGCGCCTGGCTATTGCAGACCGTGCGCACCCGCGAAGCGTACGTGAACCAACGTGGCATTGTGGCAAGCCAGCCCGCCATTCACGCATGGACGTTGGCCAAGTTTGGGGTGGAAGGCTGCTATCGCGAAGCGCGTGCGCCCTTTGTCATCACCTGCATTCATGGTGGCGTGCCACGCAATCTTCCCTTCCTTCACTACGGTGCGCTGGGTATCCTGCTCAGTGGCGCGGGCTTTCTACTTAGCGGTATGGGCTGGCAATGGGCAACGCTGCGCCACCATCGTCGCCACGCACCGCAGGGTTATCGTCCACCCCGTTGGAGCGTATGGCCGCTTAAGCATGCCCACCTGTTGCATGGGCTGCTGCCCTACTGGCCGCTTCTGTCGCGCCGGCAACGGGCCTTGCTGGTCGCGCAAGGGCTGGTGCCTATCGCGGTGGCCGCATCCTTCTATGTGTATAATCTGCTGATGCTGCAAGCCGCGGGTTGAACCGCCGCATGAACTGGGTTAGGGCTTAAGGAATGATTGGTAAACTCACGGGTAAACTGGATAGCAGCGCCGACGATCATTGCATCGTGGATGTCAACGGCGTGGGCTATGTGGTGTTCGCCAGTGCCAAAACATTGGCGCTGCTGCCAGCCGCAGGCGGGCTTGTCTCGCTGCTCATCGAAACGCATGTGCGCGAAGACCATATCCATCTCTATGGCTTTGCCAGCGAATCAGAACGTCAATGGTTTCGTACCCTCACCACCGTGCAGGGCGTGGGGGTAAAAATGGCGCTCGCCATCCTCGGCGTTTTCGCACCGGACCAGCTGCTCGCCACCATCGCCGCGCAGGACAAAAAGGCGCTCACCGCCGTGTCGGGCGTAGGGCCAAAACTCGCCGAACGCATCGTCACCGAGCTGAAGAATCAGGCCGCCAAAATGGCGGGTGCAGGCTTTGCCATGCCCCCGGTGAGCGGCAGCCCGACCAAGGGCAAAGCCGCCACCAAAACCCCCAGTGCGGTGGAAGACGCGCTCTCGGCGCTAGTGCATCTGGGCTATAGCCGCACCGATGCGTTCACGGTCGTCATGCGCATTCAATCGGCCGAGCCGGAAGCCTCGCTGGATACGCTGATCCGCGCCAGCCTGAAGGAGCTGGCCGCATGAAGCCGGAAACCTCGCCGCTTGCCGCCGACCGCACCGACGCCGACGCGCTGGAAGCCGGCATCCGCCCGCAGTCGCTTTCGGATTTCACCGGCCAGCCGCAGGTGGTCGAAAATCTCGATGTGTTCATTCGCGCCGCCAAAAAGCGCGAAGAAGCGCTCGACCATACGCTGCTTTACGGCCCGCCGGGCTTGGGCAAGACGACGCTGGCGCAGATCATCGCGCGCGAGTTGGGCGTGAATTTCCGCCCCACTTCCGGCCCGCTACTCACCAAGGCAGGCGACCTTGCCGCGATTCTTACCAATCTTGGCCCCGGCGATGTGCTCTTCATCGACGAGATCCACCGCCTGAATTCGGCGGTGGAAGAAGTGCTCTACCCCGCCATGGAAGATTACAAGCTCGACCTGATCATCGGTGAAGGCCCAAGCGCGCGCACCGTGCGCATTGATCTGCCGAAATTCACACTGGTGGGCGCCACCACGCGGCTTGGCCTGCTCACGGGTCCCTTGCGTGACCGGTTCGGCATTCCGCTGAAGCTGAATTTCTACGATACAGCGCAGCTGGAAAAAGTGGTCAGCCGCGCAGCGGCGCTGCTGGGCACCGCCATTGCGCCCGATGGCGCGCATGAGATCGCCCGCCGCGCACGCGGCACGCCGCGCATTGCGGTGCGGCTGCTTAAGCGCGTGCGCGACTTTGCCCACGCCGCGGGCGAGGAGACGATCAGCGCCAAACTGGCGGATGCTACCTTGTTGCGGTTGGAAGTCGACAGTTTGGGGCTTGATGCCTCCGACCGGCGCTATCTCAGCTTCATTGCCGAGCATTATAATGGCGGTCCAGTGGGTGTGGAGACCATCGCTGCCGCGCTCAGCGAAGGGCGTGATGCGATCGAAGAAACCATCGAGCCGTTCTTGATGCAGTGCGGCTTCATCCAGCGCACGCCACGCGGGCGTGTGCTCACCGCCACGGCCTACAAGCATTTGGGCCTTGCGATGCCAAAGAAACTGCCCGAGCAGCTGGGGCTGTTGGATGAGTAAATACTTCCTAACAATTTTTCTGATCTTAGCATGCTCCTCTCTTGCCTACGCAAGCAAGAGAGATGGGATACTACCAGAACATCAAGAATCTTATCCCAGTATCCAAGAATTCTATGATGAATGTGCGCAAGCATTGAATGCCGAAGAAAATGTAGCCGGTGGCTTTGAGGGGACTCAATGTGATTTCTTTATACAAGGCTTTATCGCAGGCCATTTGATGGCATATCCTATGAAAATCTCTGATGATCAAAAAGATAAAAAACGTTTATGCGGCCCGCACCCTTTTGATACGTCTTCAGAGTATTCTTCTAAAAGATTTTATGACCTTAGAGTTTTTTTGGCACGTCAGTTGTCGGATACTTACAATAAATTCATGAACTCACCACAAAAGGAATTGCCTGAGTCCTTAGATAAAAATGAGTTTAAAAAAACCGATCTTACTATCGCTTTAGTTCTTTTGTCTTACCTCGGTAAAATCAAGGTAATTTGCGACTAATCTATGTCCATGAACCCCTACATGCGTGACCACGCCTTCTACCTGCCCATCCGCGTCTATTACGAGGATACGGATGCGGGCGGCATTGTGTACCATTCCAACTATCTGAATTTCTGCGAGCGGGCGCGCACCGAATGGCTGCGCCATTTGGGCAACGGGCGCGACTGGCTGCGCGAGGAATTCGGCCTCATCTTCGTGGTGCGGCGCGCTACCATCGACTGGCGCAAACCCGCACGGCTGGATGATCTGCTGCTGGTTGAAACCCGCATGACCAAGCTGGGCAAAGTGCGCATGCACATGCAGCAGACGATCAGCCGCGAGGGTGTCACGCTTGCCACCGTTGAGATCGAGCTGGTCTGCATCGACCATGCGAAATTCGCGCCAGTGGAACTGCCCGAATCGTTGCTTGCCCACCTCCCACCGTTGCCGCGCGACCTCACCCGCTAAGACAATTGCGCATAACCCATGTTCGCAGGTGACAGGGGCCCCAGAATCTGCTTATGGCATGCTCATCCCCGCTAACCACGTGGCGGCACTGCATGCCTACCCACGCACCGAATGGAGAACCCAATGGATAAAACCGCCGCCCCTGTGGATGCTGTCGGCGCCGCCGACATGGCTGGCACCGTGGCCGGAGCCGCCAACGGCGCACCGGATCTGTCGCTCATCAACCTGCTGATCCATGCGGAGCCGTTGGTGCTGATCATCATGCTGGTGCTGATCGGCATGAGCATCGCAAGCTGGGCGATCATCATCGAGAAATTCTCGACCTTCCGCAGCGTGAACGACAAAACCAACCAGTTCGAAAACGAATTCTGGCAGGCCGATGCGCTGGATAAATTCTACGAGCGCACGAAGAAACGCAAATCCAAGCACCCGCTGGCGCTCATGTTCACCGCCGCGATGGATGAATGGTTCCGCAGCAAATCGGCGGAGCAGCGCGTCGTGCCGGCCAGTGGCGCAAGCCGCAGCACGGGCGAGCTGAACATCTCGATGAAAGAGCGTATTTTGCAGATGATGGCGGTGACCAAAAACCGCGAGATCGAACGGCTCGAGCGCGGCATGGGCTTCCTTGCCACGGCCGGTTCCGCCTCGCCCTTCATTGGGCTACTCGGTACTTGCATTGGTATCATCAATGCCTTCCGCAACATCGCCGGTTCGCAAAACACCTCGCTGGCCGTGGTCGCTCCCGGTATTGCCGAGGCACTGTTTGCCACCGCCATTGGCTTGTTTGTGGCCATTCCCGCCGTGGTGGCCTTCAACAAATTCAATGGCGAGCTGAACCGCATTGCCGGGAAACTCGAGGATTTCACCACCGAATTCCAGATGCTGCTGTCGCGCCAGCTGGATAAGGGAGGCTACTAATGGGCATGGGCGGCCCCACCGGCGGCAATAGCGGCACGCGACGCGGGCGTACGCGCAGCGCGGGTGGCTTCAACGATATCAACGTCACGCCGTTTGTGGATGTGATGCTGGTGCTGCTCATCATCTTCATGGTGGCCGCCCCCATGATGACCACCGGCGTGACGGTCGATCTGCCGAAGACCAAATCCTCTGCCGTACCAGGCAATGACGAGCCGGTGAATGTCAGCATCAAAAGCGATGGCACGGTGTGGATTCAAAACACCGAAGTCGAGGTTGGTGCGCTGGGCGAGAAACTGCAAGCCATTCTCGGCGAGAAGACCGACACGCGTATTTTTGTGCGCGGCGATCAATCGGTCGGCTATGGTGAGGTCATGGGTGTGATCGGCGAGATCAACGGCGCAGGCTTCCAGAAAGTTGCCCTGCTGACCGACGAGGGCGGCAAGCCGCCCGCCCGCAAACGCTAGCGTGAAGGAAGTAGTGCCAGCGTGTTCTTTGAGCAGCGCAGTCTGAAACTCTCGGCGGGCCTGCATATCGGCCTGCTGCTGATTGCGGCCTTCGGCCTGCCCGCTTTGTTGCCGGATGCGCCGGAAATCCAACCCACCGTCATCACGGTGGATATTCTGCCGATTGCCGAGCGCAGCAATGTACGCCCCTCGGACAAGCCCATTCAGAAGGCGCAGAAAGCGCCCAGCAAAACACCCCCGAAGCCTGTGCCGCCAAAGCCGAAGCCTGCCGCACCGAAGCCGCAGCCAAAACCACCTGAGCCGGTGGAGGAAGAAAAACCCTTCGATCCCAACGAGGGCGCTGAGCCACAGAAGCCCAAGCCCCCGAAAGAGGTGAAGCCGAAGACCGAACCGAAGCAGGAGACCGACGAGTTCGACAAATTGCTGAACGATTTGGAGAAGACGGCCGAGAAATCGGAAAAAGAGGCAAAGGACCAAACCACGCAGGAAGAAAACCGCACGCAATCGAACGCCCCATTCGATGAGACGTTACCGCTTGCCCTCAGCGAACAGGATGCGCTGAACAGCGCGTTCATTCCCTGCTGGAGCCCGCCTGCCGGCGCGAAGGATGCAGCCAACCTGATCGTGGTGGTGCTGGCGCAATACACGCCGGATGGCAGGCTGATCGACGCCAAGCTCGACCCCAAGCAGCAGGGCCGCTACAACAGCGATTCCTTCTTCCGCGCCGCTGCCGATTCGGCATTGCGTGCCACGCGTATGCCTAACTGCAACCCGCTGAAGAACCTTCCCGCCTCGCTCTACCCGAAACTGAAATACACCAAGATCAATTTCGATCCACGCGTGATGGCGCAGTAGGTGGCTTGACGTTTGCGTAGCGCACGCTACTAAGAATATCGAAATTTTACATGCAGGGAGTTACACCCTGCTTCATCGCACAAGGAACTATATCATGCGCGCACGCCATTTTCTTCTTGCTTTTGCCTTCACGCTAGCGGCCAAAACCGGTTTCGCTCAGGCGGTAGAAGCCAACGTCACGCAAGGCACACGCAGCCCGATCCCCATCGCCATCACCACCCTCACTGGCGCAGGCGATGCGACCGCCAACGGGGCCAGCATCTCCAGCGTGGTGGCGGCCGATCTGGAACGCTCCGGGCTGTTCCGCCCCATCGCGCAAGCCGCATTCATCGAGCAGATCAGCAACGGCGACGCCACACCGCGCTTCCCCGATTGGCGTCAGATCAACGCCCAGGCAGTGATGACCGGCACCGTCACCTCCATCGGCGGTGACCGCGTGCGCGTGACCTTCCGCCTGTGGGACGCACTGGGCGAAACCCAGATCGCGGGCAAAGAATTCAATACCTACAGCCGCAACTGGCGCCGCATCGCGCACCTGATCGCCGATGAAATCTACAAGCGCATGACCGGTGAGCTGGGCTATTTCGATACGCGCATTGTGTATGTGGCCGAATCCGGCATTCAAACCAAGCGCGTCAAGCGCCTTGCCATCATGGATCAGGACGGCGAGAACCACAAATACCTCACCGACGGGCAGCAACTGGTGCTCACGCCCCGCTTCTCGCCCAATACGCAGCAGATTCTCTACATGAGCTATGCCAACAACGCGCCGCGCGTATTCCTGCGCGACCTGCAGACCGGGCGTGAAGAATCGCTGGGTAAGTTCAACGGCATGAGCTTCGCGCCGCGCTTCAACCACGATGGCTCGCGCATGCTGATGTCGATCGCACAAGGTGGTCAGACCAGCATTTACGAGATGGACCTGCGCTCGCGCAGCATGAAGCGCCTGACCAACAGCCCGGGTATCGATACCTCGCCCAGCTACTCGCCGGATGGCCGTCGGATTGTCTTCAACTCCGACCGCGGCGGCAGCCAGCAGCTTTACGTGATGGATAGCAGCGGCGGCAGCGTGCAGCGTATCAGCTTCGGCAGTGGCAACTATGCCACGCCGGTGTGGTCGCCACGCGGCGATAAAATCGCCTTCACCAAAATGTCTGGTGGTGCGTTCTATATTGGTATCATGAACCCGGATGGTTCGGGCGAGCGCCTGCTCACCCAAAGCTGGCTGGTGGAAGGCCCAAGCTGGGCGCCCAATGGCCGCGTGATCGTCTTCAACCGTGGCGCCCCCGGCGGCTCTACCCGCCTGTATTCAGTGGACATTACCGGCTTTAACCTGCGCGAGCTGGTGACCCCTGGCGATGCGTCCGACCCGGCATGGAGCCCGCTGCTGCAAATGTAATCGCTGCCCGGCTGCATGCTGGTGCGTGGGCCGTTATGCCACGGCAAAACCGAAAATTCCTGGCCTGCTTAGGGAATAGGAAGGTTCTGCCGAACTGTGACAGGTTTGCCACAGTTGTCGGTTTTCGCGTGGGTGGGTGAAAAATCCACCCTCCCCCCTATTGTCAAGTGTCAGCCTTTCTGCCAAAAGGGGCGCAACTGCCCTTAAAAGCAGGAAATTCATTGATTTTTCAGGAGATTAAAAATGAAAAAGACCGCATTGGCACTGGCTTCGGCCCTTCTGCTGCTGACGGCGTGCGATTCCTCGTCGGACGCAAACGGCGAGAACGGCGCTTGGGGCAACAGCAAATACCCCGCTGGCAGCCAGGAGCAACTGAGCAACGACGTGGGTGACCGCGTATTCTTCGCCCTCGATAGCTCGACCCTGAGCGCTGAAGCACAAGCCACCCTGGACCGTCAGGCCAGCTGGCTGAAGCAGTTCACCAGCGTGAACGTTGTGATCGAAGGCCATGCCGACGAACGCGGCACCCGTGAGTACAACATCGCCCTGGGCGAGCGTCGTGCCACCGCTGCGAAAAACTACCTCGTGAACCTTGGCGTACCTGCCAGCCGCGTATCGACCATCTCGTATGGTAAAGAGCGCCCGGCTGTGATGGGTTCGGACGAGTCGGCCTGGAGCCAGAACCGTCGCGCCGTGACCGTGATCGCCAACTAAGCGCGACCTCGGGTCATCACGACCGCATGATTAAGCCCGCTGGTGATTGCCAGCGGGCTTTTTCTATGCCCGCAAGCGGGCATCGTGATTTTTGTTGTTCCCGGCTCGCGCTACTGCGCTCGCCATGAAACGCCGCTCTCGCGGGCTCATGGCTGAAGCGGTCTGCTGACCGCTTGCCCCTTCGTTGAAAACTTGATAGCGGTACTGTTGAATTCATTGGAGATTCTATGCGCCGCCTGATTATTGCCGCCACCACCCTTCTGATCGCCCCTTCGGCATTCGCCCAAAGCAATAGCGAGCTGGCCGATCGCCTGCAACGCATGGAGCGTGACATGAACTTCCTGCAAAAGCAGGTGTATACGACTGGTGCGCCCGTGGGTGATCCCAACGCCCTGCCGCTGAACACCGGTGCAGGTGCCGCACAGGTCGATGTGCGCTTCTCGCAAATGGAAGAGCAAATGCGCGCCCTGCGCGGCGAAATTGAACGCGCCAATTATGCCGCGACACAAGCGCAGGCATCGCTTGAGAAACTCAAGCAGGATTACGATTACCGACTGCAGGCACTGGAACAGGCGCAAAGCAACGCTGCAGCGAGCGCAGCGGCGGCCCCTAGTGCGGACGCAGAAGCCAGTGCCGCGCCCACGCCAGAAGCCAGCGTTAGCGATGCGCCCGCCAGCTACCAGCCCGCCAGTGCCGAGCCTGCAAAAACCGGAGCGGACTTTCCGGATGCGAACGCCGCCTACAACACCGCGTTTCGCAAACTGAATGCAAAGGATTACAGCGGTGCCGCGGCCGAGTTTGATCAATTCGTAAAAAAATACCCCAATGATCCGCTGACCAGTAATGCCTATTACTGGCTGGGTGAAAGCTATTATGCGCGCGGCGATTACACCCGTGCCGTCGATAGTTTCCAGAAAGGCTTTAAGACCAATCCGGATGCGCAGAAAGCACCGGATAACCTGCTGAAACTCGCGATGTCGCTCGACCGCGTAAAGCGCAATAAGGAAGGCTGCATCGTGCTGAAACAGCTCGTCAGCAAATATGGCGACAAAGCCCCCAGTACGCGCACGCGTGCGGAAGCCGAACAAAGCCGCATGCAATGCAAGTAATGGCCGCTTCTGCGGTCACGCTGGCGGCGGAGCGCCACCCTCTTCATTTACCATTCGCGCAAGCCATGCGCGCGCTCGGCCCGTTTGAACCGGTGCCGCATTTGGCCGTTGCCTGCTCCGGCGGGGCGGATAGCATGGCCTGCCTGCTGCTGGCGCAGCAATGGGCCCATGCGCAAGGCGGTCGCGTCACTGCCCTCACCGTCGATCACCGGTTGCGCGCCGAATCCACCAGCGAAGCACAACAGGTAGCAGCCTGGTGCGCCGCGCGTGGCATTGCGCACCAGACTCTCACACCATCGCATGCACCAGCAGGAAACAATCTGCAGGAAGCCGCGCGGCAATGGCGCTACGATGCACTGGCCGACTGGTGCCGCGCGCAGCAAGTGCTGCATTGCCTGATCGCGCACCATGCGGAAGATCAGGCCGAAACGCAGCAGCTCGCGGCAGCCCGTGGCACGACCGAAGACGGCCCCGCGGGCATGAGTGCGCTGCGTCTTTATCGCGGCGTGCGGTTTTTGCGGCCCCTGCTGGCACACCCCAAGGCAGCCCTCACCGATTTCCTGCAGCATGAAAGCCAGGCATGGGTCGACGATCCGAGCAACCGCAACCCACGTTTTGCGCGGGCGCGGCTGCGCCAGCACGCCCCGCAGCCCGTGGATCATGCGGCACGCGATGCCCGTATCGCGCGCGAGCGTGCGCTTGCCGAAGCGGCCGCCGCTTGCGTGCGCCTGCACCCGCTAGGGCATGGCTGGCTCGATCTGGCCAGCTGGGGTGCCTTGCCGGAAGCCTTAGCAACGCAATTACTGGCGGATCTGCTGACGAGCATTGGTGGTCAGATTCACCGCCCACGTGCTGCACACACCTATCGGCTGGCAGATGCTCTGCGCAGTCCGGCCCACACGCCGCAGCGCCACACGCTGCATCATTGCCTGATTGTGCGCAGCAATGGCACCGCCCTCATCGCGCGCGAGCCGGCGCGGGTGGCCCCGCCGATGCTGCTGCATGGTCGCGGCAACACCGCATGGGATGGGCGGTTTCGCCTGCATTACGCCTTGCCCGCAGGCATCACGCTGCAACTGCGCGCCTTAGGCGCTGACGGAAAACACGCCTTACGCGCACGCGGTGTGGCATGGGCAGCCACCTTGCCCGCATCGGCCCCCTCGCTATGGCATCTTGATGCATGCCTGTTCGTACCCCATATGGAAGAGTCACCCGCTATGCTTCAATCCGCGCGGTTGAAGGTGGGGTTCGCGCCTGCGAAACCGCTTGCTGCCCGTAGCTTTTGGTGATTAACTTGGTGCCCACAGAAAGACCGCTTCTATGCCCAATTTCAGCAAAAATATCCTCCTCTGGCTTGGCATTATTCTGGCCGTACTGCTTCTCGTCAGCATCGCCCAAGGCCCTGCCCCCTCCGCCAGCGGCGACTATAAACAACTCTCCTATTCGGAATTCCTGAACGCGGTGGAAAGCGGCGAAGTGACCGATGTGACCATCCGCGAAACCAAAGAAGAAGGCACAACCATCTCCGGCCATTATGGCAATGGCACCGGCTTTAGTCTGCAAGCGGTAACTGACCCGCAACTGATCGAGCAATTGCGCGCGCGCAATGTGCGCATCAGCGCGGCGCCCGCCACCAGCGGCATGAATGGGTTCTGGGGCACGTTCCTCGGCTCGTGGCTGCCTTTCCTGCTGCTGATCGGTGTCTATATTTACTTCATGCGCGGCATGCAGTCGGGCCGTGGCGGTGGCGGTGCGATGAGCTTTGGCAAATCGCGCGCCAAGCTGCTCAACGAACATACCGAGCGCAAAACCTTCGAGGATGTGGCCGGGATCGATGAAGCCAAGGAAGAGCTGCAGGAGCTGGTGGATTTCCTAAAGAACCCCGCCAAATTCCAGAAGCTGGGCGGCAAAATCCCACGCGGCTGCTTGCTCGTTGGCCCGCCGGGCACCGGGAAAACCCTGCTGGCGCGCGCCATTGCAGGCGAAGCAGGTGTGCCGTTCTTCAGCATTTCGGGTTCGGACTTTGTGGAAATGTTCGTGGGCGTGGGCGCAAGCCGCGTGCGCGACATGTTCGAGCAAGGCAAGAAGAACGCACCCTGCATCATCTTCATCGATGAGATCGATGCGGTGGGCCGCCACCGCGGTGCCGGTCTTGGCGGCGGTAACGACGAGCGCGAACAGACCCTTAACCAGCTGCTGGTGGAGATGGACGGGTTCGAAGCCAACGAATCCGTGATCCTGATCGCTGCCACCAACCGCCCCGATGTGCTGGACCCCGCGCTGCTGCGCCCGGGCCGCTTCGACCGGCAGATCGTCGTACCCAACCCGGACATTGAAGGCCGCACCAAAATTCTGCAGGTGCATATGAAAAAAGTGCCGCTGGCACCCGATGTCGAGCCCCGCATCATTGCGCGCGGTACGCCGGGGTTCTCCGGTGCCGACCTTGCCAACCTGGTGAACGAAGCCGCGTTGCTTGCCGCCCGGCAGGATAAGCGCGTGGTCACCATGCGCGAGCTGGAAGCCGCCAAAGACAAAGTGATGATGGGCGTCGAGCGCAAATCCATGGTGATGAGCGACGAGGAAAAGCGCATGACGGCCTACCACGAGGCAGGCCATGCCATCGTCTCCATCCATTGCGCGTCGAGCGATCCGATTCACAAAGCCACCATCATTCCGCGTGGCCGTGCGCTGGGCATGGTGATGCGCCTGCCGGAGTCCGACAAGATCTCCTACAAGCGCGAGAAAATGCATGCCGACCTTGCAGTAGCGATGGGTGGGCGCGTGGCGGAGGAGATGATCTTCGGCGATGATAAGGTCTCAAGCGGCGCCAGCTCCGACATCCAATACGCCACCAAACTGGCGCGCGCGATGGTCGCGGAATGGGGCATGAGCCATAGTTTGGGCCCCGTGCTTTACACGCAAAGCGACAATAGCGAGCCGTTCCTTGGCCAGTCCATTACGCGGCACAGCACCACCTCGGAATCCACCGCTGCCGCAGTGGATGCGGAAGTGAAGCGCATCGTCATGGAAGCGCATGCGGAAGCGACGCGTATCCTCACCGAATTCCGCGACGAGCTGGAAACCGTGGCGCAGGCACTGCTGGAATATGAGACCCTCACCGGCGAAGAAATTAACGCGCTGGCAAAGGGCGAGACCATCACCCGTGCGGATACCAGCTTCGAGGCGAAAAAGCCGGTGCGCTCGGCCCTACCTTCTAGCCGCAAAAAGCCCGATGCGGCCAGCGGCGACGAAGGTGGCGACAACGCCACGCTGCATTGATCACGGGATATTTCGATTCATTTCGTTGCAGCCTCAGGGTCTGCACGCTAAACAGCACGTATGAGCAACCGTAAATATTTCGGGACCGATGGCATTCGCGGCACCGCGAACAGCTTCCCCATGACGGCAGAGATCGCGCAGAAACTCGGCGTGGCCGCTGGCCATTACTTCAACCGTGGCGACCACCGGCACCGCGTGGTCATCGCGAAGGACACGCGCCTTTCCGGCTATATGATCGAGAACGCGCTCACCTCGGGCTTTCTCTCCGCCGGGGTGGATGTGCTGCTGGTCGGGCCCATGCCCACCCCGGCGGTGGCCTTCCTCACCAAAGCGATGCGCGCCGATCTGGGCGTCATGATCTCCGCCAGCCATAACCCGTATCAGGATAATGGGCTGAAACTGTTCGGACCCGACGGCTACAAATTGTCGGACGCGGTGGAGCTGGAGATCGAAGCGCTGATGGGCAAAGACCCCGCCAGCATGCAGGCAGCACCTGAGAAAATCGGCCGCGCCAAACGGCTGGACGACGCGCCGGGCCGCTACATTGAATTCGTCAAATCCACTTTCCCTAAGCATCTCAGCCTCGAAGGGCTGAAAGTAGTGATCGATTGCGCGAACGGGGCAGGCTATCAGGTCGGGCCCATCATTCTGTATGAATTGGGCGCCGAGGTCATCCCCATGGCGGTATCGCCCAACGGTACGAATATTAATAAAGAATGCGGCTCTACCCACCCCAAAGCGCTCGCCGCGCAGGTGGTGATGGAGGGGGCCGATCTCGGTATCGCACTGGACGGCGACGCAGATCGCCTCGCGATTGTCGATGAGCTGGGCAATATCGTCGATGGCGACCAGCTGATGGCCATGATCGCGTTGCGCGCACTGAACGCGGGCGAGCTGAAGGGCGATGGCATCGCTGCCACACTGATGAGCAATCTGGGGCTGGAGCAGTTCCTGCAATCCAAGGGACTAAAACTGCACCGCACCAAGGTCGGCGATCGCTACGTGATGGAAGCCATGCGCGCCCACGGCTTGAACATCGGCGGCGAACCCTCGGGCCACCTGATTCTCGGTGATCATGCCACCACGGGCGATGCGCTGGTGGCCGCCCTGCAAGTGCTGGCCGCCCTGCGCGAGGATGGCCGCAAAGCCAGCGCCGCCACGCGCATGTTCACACCGGTACCGCAGATCATGAAGAACGTGAAGACCGACCCCAAAGCCCTGCAGCGCGAGGCCGTAAGTGAGGCCATCGCCGACATCGAAAAGCAGCTGGGCAAGCATGGGCGCATTGTGGTGCGCCCCTCGGGCACGGAGCCTCTCGTGCGCATTATGCTGGAGGGCGAGAACGAAGCGAACCTCACCCGAATGGCTGAGCAGCTTGCCGCCACCATGCCACCGCGCAGCGCTGCACGATCGGATGCTGCACCCAAAAAACAGAAGAAAAAATAATCCGTTATCCCTGCCTCGTGCCGAGATCCGCAGTTCAACAAGCACGGCGCGGCGGATCCCGGGATAAACCCGGGATGACCAAGAAAGGTTAGTAAGATAGCGCAATGGCTGACACCCGTCACTCATCACCCGCCACCTGTCACCCGTCACCCCGAGGCCGCGTGTTGATCGTCGCGGGGTCGGACTCCGGCGGTGGGGCAGGCATTCAGGGGGACCTCAAAACCGTGACCTGCCTCGGTGGCTACGGCATGAGCGCCATCACCGCGCTCACCGCACAGAACACCCAAGGCGTGTCGGGCATTCACGTGGTGCCCCCTGCCTTCATTGCGCAGCAAATGCAGCTCTGCCTTAGCGATATTGGGGCGGACGCCATCAAAACCGGCATGCTGCATTCCGCCGAGGTGATCGAGGCAGTGGCCGCTACATTACCAATCCCCAATCCCCAATCCCCAGTCCTTCTGGTGGTCGACCCGGTGATGATCGCCAAAGGCGGGGCGCCGCTGCTGGCAGCCGAGGCGCTGTCCGCGCTGAAGGCCCTGCTCATTCCCCGCGCCAGCCTGATCACGCCGAACCTGCCCGAAGCGGAATACCTGCTGGGCACCGAGATTCGGGGGGTGGAAGCCATGCAGCGCGCCGCCGAGGCATTGCTGGCAATGGGCCCGCAGGCCGTGCTGCTGAAAGGTGGCCATGCGGATGGGGAAACCTTGACCGACCTGCTACTGATGCGTGGTGCGGCGCCGATCCTGCTGGAAACCGCGCGCATCCACACCCGCCACACCCATGGCACGGGCTGCTGCTTTGCCTCGGCCATTGCCACGGGGCTGGCGCAGGGCATGGCACTGGAAGCCGCCACCCGCCGCGCCCATGCCTATGTGCAGGCCGCTATTGCGGCCGCGCCCGGCCTTGGCCACGGCCACGGGCCGCTGGGGCACTGGCAAGCGGGGCTGGCCGCGCACACATAAAAGGCTTGCCAAGCGCCGCCTGAGGCATTATGCACCCGCTTCCTTCCCGGCAACATCCGTGAAGGCTATGGAGAGAGATATGGCGAAAAAAGGCATTCACCCGGATTACCACACCATCACCATCCAGATGACGGATGGCACCACCTACCAGACCCGTTCGACCTACGGCAAAGAAGGCGATGTCCTGCAACTGGACGTGGACCCCAACACCCACCCGGCATGGGTAGGCGGCGTGACCCTGCGCCAGACCGGTCGTCTGGAAGGCTTCACCAAGCGCTTTGGTAGCCTCGGTGCATTGAACCTCGAGAAGAAAGACGACAAGCAAAGCGCGTAACGCGTTCCTGTGCATCGCATAGAAAAGCCGCGTGCCTTCGGGCCGCGGCTTTTTTGTTATATTGTAAAACCGAGAGGGAGGTGGCGGGCATCATCCCGTCACCTCCCCTCGCAAGCGAAATCAGCGCATGGGCAGCAAGGCTGCAACACGCTGTGGTTCTTCATGCTGTGCGACTGGCTGGGAATCCCGGCCAATCCACCATGTCATGCAAGCGGTAAAAAGAGAGATGAAGGCCATCGCTCCTTGCAATGCTCCATCTCCTTTGCCCACCCCGTTTGCCACCGCGATCGCATAAGCGATCCACGGAACAACCAGGCCGCTGAAAAGTACTATCGCGCGATCTTCTTTCATGCGTGATATGACAAACCCAAGGATTGCCCCCCAGATCATGGCACCAAGCAGACACGCGAATGCAAATTCAACCATACAAGTCCTTTCGCACGCCAAGCTCCCAACGCTCAATTACGAAGGGAAATCATTCTGAAAATGATACGTGACGCTAAAAGCTTAACAGGCGATTATGACAACGTGATGACAAATCAGGATTAATCCGCTTTGCGAAACAGTGCTTCGGCCGCATGCTTCATGCCGCCGCGTTTTTCGATCTCCAGCTTCACGCGCAGCATCTCGGTCTGCAATTCACCAAGATATTCCTCCATCGCAGCAATACTCTGGCCTTCCAGCACGCGCGGGAAGGTCTGCGGGCGCTTGCTTTTGGCAATTTCATCGGGATCGTCAGGAGCTGCCATCATGAACCTCGTCATTCCGGCGAACGCCGGAACTCAACTATATACGTGAACCGAAACACCATACTTATCTGGTTAACCAGAGCATAGTGCGATTGGCGCGCATATCAATATTCGGATTGCTTTTCTTTACATGCAAAACCCGCTTTCGGTGAAATGATGGCGTGCTATAGATACGCTATGTTTTCACGCCGCGCCCCTAACGCACCGAATGATCCGCCCCGCATGCGCGTGGTGGAGATTGCACGCATGGGCGAAGGACCGGGCCTGCTAAAGGCCAGCTACGGGCCGCGCCCATCGCCCGCCGCAGGCGAAGTCCTACTGAAAGTGGCCTATGCGGGTGTAAACCGTGCCGACCTGATGCAGGTGGAAGGTAGCTATCTGCCCCCTGAGGGGGCCTCGCCACTACCGGGGCTGGAAGTCTCTGGCCACATCGTGGCGCTGGGCGACGGTGTGATCGGCTGGAGCGTGGGCGAACCGGTCTGCGCGCTGCTCTCCGGCGGGGGCTACGCCGAGTATGTCGCCGTACCCGCCACGCAATTACTGATCGTGCCACAACGCCTGTCGCTGGCCGAAGCCGCCACCCTGCCCGAGGCCTGCGCCACCGCCACCCTTGCGCTGATGCTGACCGCTCGACTCAAAGCCGGCGAACGATTGCTACTTCATGGTGGCAGCTCGGGCGTGGGCCTCATGTTGGCGCAAATCGGCCGGGCCATGGGCGCGGAAGTGTTCGCCACCGCCGGCGGGCTAGCAAAATGCGCGTTCGTGACCGCGCTGGGGGTTACCGCGATCGACCATCAGGCCGGGCCATTTGCTGAGCAGCTTCGCACGCACCCCAATGGCGACGGGGTGGATGTGATCATCGATACGCTGGGTGCGCCACAGCTTGCCACCCACCTGAAATTGCTACGCAAAGGCGGGCGGCTGGTCAGCCTTGCGATGCTCGAAGGCAATGTAGTGGAACAGCTGCGGCTTGGCAGCCTCCTCATGAAGCATCTGACGCTGGCGGGCGTCACGCTGCGCAACCAGAGCGGGACCGAGAAAGCCGCCATCATCGAGGCGGTGCGACGGCAGATCTGGCCACTGGTTTCCACCGGTGCCATCCGCCCGTTTGTGGACCAGATCTTCATGCTGGAGGAGGCAGAAAAAGCCCATGCACGCATGCAAGAACGCTTGCATTGCGGGAAAATCCTACTAGAAGTGGCCCCCGACGCGTAACACGCTCCCCAAACGACCGAAATAAAGAGGAATCGCATGGCCTTCCCGTTGATGCCCAAAGCCACCGCTGTCTGGCTCGTAGAGAACACCACCCTTAGCTTCGAACAGATCGGTGCCTTCTGCGGCATGCATCCGCTCGAGATCCAAGGCATTGCCGATGGCGAAGTGGCAGTGGGTATCATGGGCCAGAACCCGATCGATGCAGGTGAACTGACCAAAGAAGAAATCGCCAAAGGTGAAGGCGATGAGAACTACCGCCTGGTGATGTCACAGAAAGCGGTGGCACACATGAACATGCAGAACGCCAAGAAAAAAGGGGCACGCTACACGCCGGTTGCCCGCCGCCAGGATAAACCCGAGGCGATTGCCTGGATCATTAAATACCATCCCTACCTGCCCGATTCGCAGATCGTGAAGCTGATCGGCACCACCAAGAAAACGATCGATTCGATCCGTGAGCGTTCGCACTGGAACATTGCGAACATCAAGCCGAAAGACCCGGTATTGCTGGGTCTGTGCATGCAGATGAATCTGGATGCGGCGGTGGCGAAATTCCGCCCAGCGGATGCAAAACCCGTCGACCAGCACGACGAAGAAGACGACGCAGCCTAAGCGCCCAGGAGGGTATTGCCCATGAGCAGCCCGCAGGAACTCACCCGCCATCTGGACGGTCTGGATCGCGCCCGCATTCTTTGCGTGGGCGATGTGATGCTCGATCGCTTCATGTATGGGCGCGTGGAACGCATCTCGCCTGAGGCCCCCATCCCCGTGTTCACGCAACAGAGCGAATCCAGCATGCTGGGTGGGGCGGGCAACGTCGTGCGTAACCTGCTGTCGCTGGGCGCACAGGCGGCCTTCGCCTCGGTGATCGGCGACGACGCCGTGGGCAACCAGGTTACCGCGCTAGTGGGAGCCGAGCAATCGCTGCTGCCTTACCTGCTGTCTGAACGTGGGCGCATCACTACCAAAAAAACCCGTTATGTGGCCGGCAGCCAGCAATTGCTGCGCTCTGACCATGAAACCATCCTCCCCATTCGTGCCGAGACCGAAACCCGCCTACAAGACCTGCTGCTGGAGGAACTACCAAACTATGATGCGGTGATTCTGTCGGATTATGGCAAAGGCGTGCTTACCCCCCGCCTGTGCCGCGCCGTGATCGATGCGGCGAATGCGCGCGAGATTCCCATTTTTGTGGACCCCAAAGCCCGGGATGTCTCGGTCTATGCGGGCGCTACCGTACTGAGCCCCAATGCACGTGAGCTGGCACTGGCCGCGGGCGTCGAACGTTTTGCCGACGATGCCGCACTGATTGAGGCAGCGCGCGCACTGGCACTGACGCATCGCTTTCGCTACGTGCTCGCCACCCGTGGCGAACAGGGCATGACGCTGGTCGATGCCGAAGGGCTGATCGTGCATATCCCCGCCGTGGCACAGGAAGTGTTCGATGTCTCTGGT
>Ga0209278_1000954_pt1 | contig 18911 bp, 13 predicted proteins | sample JI81BgreenDNA_FD_187504 | JGI IMG/M metagenome (GOLD analysis project Ga0209278, IMG submission 187504) | Wastewater effluent complex algal communities from Wisconsin, to seasonally profile nutrient transformation and Carbon sequestration -... | ecosystem: Engineered > WWTP > Effluent > Algae... | reverse complement strand
TTTTTATTAATATGAATCTGATACCTGTTAAAAAAAATAATGCAACTTTTGAAAAGCTCCAAACCCGGATAGTCATCCGTGATTCCCACTTCTAAAATCTAAAATCTAAAATCTAAAATCTAAAATGGTATGATTTATCCGGGTCGCCAAAAGCAACTTGAAACATTAATTGAAAAATTGGGACTGACGAAGAATGCTTCGATAAAATGGCATCTCGTCGATTTAGCTTTGACTCATGCGAGCGCGTCAGCTAAGGCGAATTACGAGCAACTAGAGTTTGTCGGGGATGCAGTAGTGCGGCTGGCTGCGTCGGAATTGTTGTTTGAGATTTATCCTGACTGTACAGTGGGAGAATTTGCTGCGATTCGATCGATCTTGGTGAGCGATCGCATTCTTGCTAAAATCGCTGAAAGTTACGGGTTCGATCGCTATTTAATTGTTTCCAGCAGCGCCGCTGCAGACAAAACAGGCGCTGAGCCCCGGCTGGCCGATGCTTTGGAAGCGGTACTGGCTGCGCTTTATTTGAGTACCCAAAGCTTAGAATTAATTCGCCCTTGGCTAGATTCTCACTTTCAACGCTTAGCGGCGGAAATCCGCAGCGATCCGGCTCGCCAAAACTACAAAGCTGCTCTCCAAGAGTTGACTCAAGGCAAATACAAAACTTTGCCTAAATATAGCGTGCAAGAAACTGGGACAGTGCAGGGCGGAGAGGATCGTTTTACCGCAGAAGTTCTCATTCAGGGAAAGTTGGTAGCAGAGGGAAAAGGTCGATCGATCAAAGCGGCCGAACAAGCAGCGGCTCAGGCAGCTTTCAATAAATTAGTTGGTAGTGAGTAGTCAGTTGACTGTTGACTGTTGACTGGTGTTATCAGTTATTGGTTATTTGTTAGGAGCGCGAATTAAATAACTTACAATTTTAATTGTTATTGTGGGATGGGCTCTTATAGCCCGTCCAAAAAGGATGGGCGTCCCGCCCATCCCACTTTCAAGAGTGGAAGTTATTTAATTCTCATTCCTTAGCTGATACCAATAACCAATAACCAATAACCAATAACTACTGCAAACAGTCAACAGTCAACAGTGATTTTTTTGAGTTAAAACATAGATAATAATAACAAAATATGCTAAAATTGCTGTGCGATTTTTGAACTTATAATTAATGAAAATCGGAATAGCTGTATTGGGTGCAGGCCGCTGGGGAGTTAACCTAATTCGCAACTTTCTCGAACATCCCAACAGCCAAGTTTTAGCGGTGGTAGACCCGAATCGAGATTCATTGGCTGCCGTTCAAAAACAGTTTAATCTTGATGCCTCGGTGATTCTAGCTACCGATTGGTCTCAAGTGCAAGCCTTGCCGGGACTGCAAGCTGTGGCGATCGCCACTCCAGCTTCCACACACTACACCCTCGCAGCCGCAGCGCTGAAACAAGGCTACCACGTCTTAGCAGAAAAACCCCTCGCCCTCAACCTGACTGAAGCAATAGAACTCTGTCAATTAGCCGAAAAACAACAGCGGCAACTCTTCGTTGACCACACTTATCTGTTTCATCCAGCAGTCGATCGAGGCCAAAGAATTATTCAACAGCATCAACTTGGAAAATTGCGCTACGGTTACGCCCAGCGCACCCATTTTGAACCGGTGCGCCATGACGTTGATGCCCTTTGGGACTTGGCTATTCACGATATCGCTATTTTCAATACTTGGTTGGAACAAACGCCAATTGAAGTAAGGGCGATCGGCACTGTTTTTCCGAAGGAAGAGGGAAGTTCGGCAACGGATTCTGTAACGGATGTAACGGATGTAACGGATGTAATGGATGTCAAAAAGAAGGAAGAAGGAAGAAGAAATAGGGAAGAAGGAATAAATCAAGAAGCAGCAGAAATTGAAAATCAATTTTCTCCTTCACTGCTGACTACTAATCCTGCAGAAAAACTAGCAGATTTAGTTTGGGTAACGCTCACCTATCCCGACGGATTTCAAGCATTTATTCACCTGTGCTGGCTAAATCCCGACAAACAACGGCGCTTAACAGTTGTTGGCAGTTTGGGAACCTTGATTTTTGACGAAATGTCGCCAGAAACTCCCCTGATTGTGCAGCGTGGGAATCCAGATTGGGGAGGCGAAGAGAATAACTCTTTTGAAAGTGCGATCGCGCCGCAGCCAAAGAGCCTCAGACACCGCGAAGTGTTGAGTTTAGAACAAGTAGAACCGCTGAGGCGAGTGTGCGATCGCTTCCTCAATTCCGTGCAAACAAATACCCCCTGTCTTACCTCTTCGGGCACCGCCTCCGTCGAATTAATCCGCATTCTCAGCACTTTGAGCAAATCCCTCGAACTCGGCGGACAGCCCCTAATACCATTTTAGATTTGAGATTTTAGATGGGGAACATCACTCCTCAATTTTTAAAACTTCCCTTTTCCGTTACTAAGTCGGGGCTGTGAAAATAAAAACTTGACTGCTGATTGACAGGCAAAGAAATCATCACCGTAGTACCTTGATTCACGCCCGCGCTGTGCAGGGTAATGCTTCCGCTCATAGATTCCATTATCCTTCGCGAGATAGCCAAGCCCAAACCGTTACCGCCAAACTTGCGAGTTGTAGAACCATCAGCCATCACAAAAGGTTGAAACAATTTCTGCTGGTGCTCGGGATCGATACCAATTCCCGTATCTTTAATTGTCACCACCACCCAATCGCTTTGACCGCTGGGGCCCGTCGTACTTTCAGCACTGCCGTTAAAACTACCAGAATTAGTTCTCGACTCTAGTCGCACAGATATATTAATGCTGCCCGACTCTGTAAACTTAACCGCATTGCTCAAAACATTTAAAAACACCTGTTTTAGCTTCTCCGGATCGGCATGAACAATAATCGGATCGTGAGGAGCTGGCAAACTTAACTTCAAGCCTTTTTCCTCGATTGGACTCGCTTGCAAATCAATCGCGTCTTCAAGTACCTGAGTAATATCAACTACTTCTAACATCATGGAGAACGTGCCGGATTCTATTTTAGCAATGTCCAAAATATCATTAATAATATTGAGCAATTGCATTGACGAGTCGTGGGCCCGCTGTAAAAATTCCATTTCTTCATCTCGGTCATCGCAGTAGCCGTCCCGCACAATTTGAATAAAACCAATAATTCCGTTGAGCGGCGTTCTCAATTCGTGAGAAATATTCCCCAAAAATTCATTTTTTAATTGATTGGCAACTTGCGCTTCTTTGGTGGCGACTTCCAATTCTTTTGCCCAGGATCTAAGGCGCTGCACCATGCTGTTGAGTGCTTCTGATAGTTGATTGAATTCCCTAATTTGGAAATCTTGGGGCACTGTCTGCGACGCTTCTGTATCTACTTTCATCGCGTAGTCTCTCAGTTTTTCCACAGGACGCGCCAAGTCGCGAGACAGATATAAAGTGGCGATGATACTAGCAGCAACCAAACCTACAATTAAATTAAATAAAACTTGCTGAATTTCTTCCAAACCCGACAGAGCGTAATCTAAACGAGAGACAGCTAAAATAATCCACTTGCTGTTCTCCTGTGTAGTTGAAGGACTCGGGATAGCGGCGTATCCTGCTAGCAACTCTACACCATTTCTTTCAAAGGAAAATAGGTGGAGAAAAGCTGTTCCGCCGGCGATCGCCCTTCTGACAATACTTTTTAGTCGAGCGGCATCTGCCTCTTGGTCAATATTGCGGCCCACGCGATTGATATTCGGGTGCGCCAAAATCGTCCCATCTTGGTCGATCGCCACCGTATAGCCAGCTAAAGAGCCCTTGGGAGCGCTGGTTTGCACAGGCAATGCCGACTGCAAACTCAAAGCATAACTCAACTGCAGGGTATTGCCCCGACGAATGTAAACAGGAGCGCTCAACACCAAACTCGCTTGGCTATCGGAGCCTTCTTTACCCGCATCGGGAAAATCCTCAGCCCCCAAAGCCGCCTTCCGATCGTTTGCTGTCCCCTGTCGCTGCGGAGGTAAAGACAGACTGATGTAAACGCTCTTGTCGTCCAGCAGCGTTTGCTGCTGCTGTACGGGTGGCCAAAATTTTGTCGGCAACGACTGAATCGGCTGCTGCCCGCAAGTGCTTGCTATCACTTGATTTGTCTTTAAATTAGTCAATTGCAAGCAATCAACCTGCGCTGGCAACCGCTGCCCTAATTGGGCAATAAACTTTTGATAATCCTTCGGATCTACCGACTGCAACATCGAGCTTTCCGAAGCGCCGATCAGATTCGACTTCAGCGATTTCGCCCACTGTTCAATAGTGTCTGCTTTTCTGACTGCACTTTCTGTCAAGTTTTGACGAGCAGTTTCCAGAAGCGTCGAGCGTGCCTTGCGATAGGTAACATACTCCCCCACCAGTAGAACAGGTACGCTGAGCAACAAAATCCGCGACAGTAAAATACGGCGAAAGGAGGATTGACCTAACTTAACCATAGGAAATATCTAAATTAAGGTGCAACACCCAACAGCGACCATTAAAGTGAAATAAACCAGACCGAAAGCATGAATCTGTCTAGGGGGCTCTGCTGACTGGACAACACAGCTTCCGAACAACATTTAAACACAATTATAGAAGCCACTGTAATAATCTCGATTCTAAGTGTGTGGGCCCAAAGATGCTCAGCAATTTGTTGGGCAAATGCCTGTGATTTCGGTCACACTTCTCTGCTCAATTCTCGGAACGACTGGCACCCGATCGCCCTGGTGCCATTTTTTCAGGCTGCAAAAAGCGTCGGGTGGACATACCGCCGTTGCTTGAAGCTAGAATCGCATAGATGCACTCGCCCCCAATTAACAGGCAAAAAGTTCGGTTTCCGGCTAGTGTACAGAGATCATTCTTGTTCGATCGGACTTTTTCTTTCCCAATGCCTTCGAGAGGTTGGCCAGAGATGGGCGATGTGAGATTTGGCACCCTGTCAAAGATTTGTTTTGCCATCCGATTGATTCAGTGAAAATAATTCACCTGTCAAACAAAAAGAATGAGACGATCGAGCTGCCGATCGACTCTGACAACCCTAATGTGGGGAACCTTGGCCCAAACAGTGCACCCACGCTCGGTAAATTCGCGGTCTCGGCAATAATCTCCATAGCTTAATCGATGAAAAAAAACTTTAGCAATTATACGTATTATTACACAAACAACCGTCCGAGATATCATCACGCATATTTGATATCTCCCCTTTTAGAAATGCTGGCGACACTTCAGCATACCAGCAAGACAAAACTCCGAGTTTTGGATCTCGGCTGCGGCAATGGCAGCCTCAGTCACGTTATCGCAGAGCACGGCTGCGAAGTTGTCGGCGTTGACACTTCAGCGGCCGGAATTGCCATCTCCCGTCAAAGTTTCCCCGATTGTCAGTTTATCGAAGCAGATATTTACGACCTTCCAGATACCGATATTTTGAACTCATTTGATGTTGTATTAGCTATTGAAGTAATCGAACACTTGCTTTATCCTAAAGAACTAGCAAAAACTGCAAGAAGATGCCTCAATCCGGGAGGCAGATTAATTATTTCCACACCATATCACGGATATTTAAAAAATCTGGCTTTAGCGGTTTCTGGCCAACTAGATCGACATTTTACCGTGCTTTGGGATAACGGTCACATTAAATTTTTTTCAGTAGATACGCTGACCAAGTTATTAACATCTGAAGGATACACGGACATAAAATTTAAATTTGCTGGTCGGTGTCCCTATCTTTGGAAATCAATGTTATGCTCTAGTAAGTTTTCAGGACAACCTGAAAACTTATGAGTTGTGAGTTGTCAATAAATTAAGTTTCTTGACTAGACCACCTGGCATCATAAAAAGTAAAAAATAAGTTTCACTAAAAAACAAGTAAAATGACTGTTGGCGTTTGGATCTTAGGCGATCAACTGTGGGAGAACCAAGCTGCTCTCAACCGTACAGATGATAAACCCTCCCTACCGATAATTTTAATTGAATCTTGGCAGCACGTTCAACAGCGGCGCTACCACCAACAAAAATTAGTATTAATTTGGTCGGCCATGCGGCACTTCGCTAAAGAATTGCGCGGCAGTGGATGGCAAGTTACTTACACAAAATCGGAGGACTTTGAAGCACCTCTCAAAGCTTGGATACAAGCTCACAACATCACCGAAGTGCGGGTGATGGCTCCGAACGATCGACCTTTTTTACAGCTCGTTCAAAACTTGCAACTCCCCTGTCAAATAACCCTAATTCCCAACAATCAATTCCTCTGGACAGAAACTGAATTCAAAGATTGGGCTTCAAGCCGCAAACGTTTGTTAATGGAAGACTTCTATCGAGCCAGCCGCCAGCGTTTTCAAGTTTTAATGGATAGCAGCAATAAACCTGTGGGAGGGAAGTGGAATTTTGACAAAGAAAATCGTCAGCCACCCAAAGGAAAACTGGATACCCCGAAACCTCTCTGGTTTGAACCGGACGCCATAACTCAAGAAGTTATCGCACAAGTTAAATCTCTATCTTTCCCAACTTACGGAAACATTGAACCTTTTCGCTGGGCGGTTACACGAGAGCAAGCACTGCAAGTATTAGATAATTTCATCCAACAGTGTCTCCCCGCTTTTGGCCCTTATCAAGACGCGATGGTAACGGGGGAGGAAACAATGTGGCATTCCCTAATTTCTCCCTATCTCAATATTGGCTTGCTGCATCCTTTAGAAGTTATTCAAGCGGCCGAAACAGCCTACCTCGAAAAAAACTTAAGTTTAAACGGCGTCGAAGGTTTTATCCGCCAAATTCTGGGCTGGCGAGAATACATTCGCGGTGTATATTTTTACGTGGATGCTGATTATTTTGAAAAGAATTGGTTCAACCACACTCAGCCGCTGCCGGAATTTTTTTGGGACGCCAGCAAAACAGATATGAACTGTTTGCGCCAAGTTTTAACTCAAGTCGAAGGCAGCGGTTACGCGCACCATATCCAGCGGTTGATGATTTTGAGCAATTTTGGTCTAATTGCGGGAATCTCGCCCCAGGAGCTAGAAAAATGGTTCCACAGTGCGTTTGTGGATGCCTACGACTGGGTAATGCAGACTAATGTGCTGGGCATGGGTTTGTTTGCTGACGGCGGTGTGTTGGCCTCGAAGCCCTATGCTGCTTCTGCCAATTACATCAATAAAATGAGCGATTATTGTCGGGGGTGCAAATTCGATCGCACTGTGCGATCGGGCGAAAACGCCTGTCCCTTCAACTTCTTCTACTGGGATTTCCTAGCGCGCCACCGGGACAAACTTCAGTCGATCGGTCGCATGAGCTTTATCTTAGCCAATCTCGACAAAATGCCGCCGGCAGAATTGGCAACCATCCGCCAAAAAGCAGCAGAGTGGCACTTAGTCAGTTGACTGTTGTCAGTTGTCAGTTGTCAGTTGTCAGTGGTTAATCCTTTGCAGTGGCTAATAACAAATAACCAATAACATTAATCAACAGTCAACAGTCAACAGTCAACAGTCAACAATGCCCCATGCCCCATGCCCCATGCCTCATGCCCCATGCCCTTTGCAATTCTTATTTTTTCCCTGACTTTTCCCTAAACATTCCACAGCGTTTCCACAGGCAAGTCTGAGGTTTTCCACAGATCCGACAAAGTTTTCCACAGAAATTAACGGCACGGTAGCATCTTGCTGCGGAATTGGGGATTTCCTTAACTTGCTGGCTAATTCCTCATAAACCCCCCAACACATAAAGATATGTAACAAAAAAATCCCTGAAAAGCTGATTATTTGGTAAACCTTTTTTTTATCTAAAGGACTTTGTAATATTTCGCAACATTGACAAACCCACCCCCCCATAGCGCACAATGATGCGACCGACCTAAAAAAAAGCGCTCTGATTTCGGCTGTGCCTGCACCTGTATCCGGCCGAAGGGGGGTTCTGTTTTCAATTTATTAGCGAGACTAAACAAAATGATCAACCCAACAGTCAGTATTTTTGCTGAAATTCCCGAAACGCTGCACGATTCTCTCAAAACTTACCTGGAAACCCATCCTGAATGGGATCTAGACCGAGTATTTTGCGCCGCCCTGTCGCTGTTTTTGTTGCAGAATGCCGATAGCGGTACGCCTGAAGCTTCGCGCAGTTATCGCCAAGCTGCGAGAGTTTATCTCGAAACTCTGTTTCAATCTCCTCAAGACTTGCACAGCAACAATGTAACTCCGTCGTCTTAAAGGATAAGGGGAGAGGGGGAGACGCGGTTTCTGGAAAGGATTTTAGTTGACCGAGAGGGCCCGCACTGCATAGGTGGCAACTTCAGCTTAAAATCCCTGAGAACTATCGCTTATAGCTTAATGCCGAGCCCCATTGCATCTCCCTTAAGAAGCAGGGCTGTTTCATTCTCATGAAAATCAGGCTTTTGTAGGGGTAGTGCCCGTGCCGACCCCCTCCACGGACGAGGGAATCGGTGTTTCAAATATTGGGGCAACCACGGGGGATTGCCCCTACAAGAGAATGAAAAATCCCCCCGGACTATCAGGATGCCGGGGGGATAAGCTGCCTTAATCGTCAAACAGTAGACGGGTAGTACATAAGACGCGCTTGTTTACACGCATGGTGCTTATGGCTGAAGACTACATCATGCCCATGCCGCCCATGCCGCCCATGCCGCCCATGCCGCCCATGCCGCCCATGCCGCCCATGCCGCCCATGCCGCCCATGTCGCCCATGTCGCCACCGGCTTTTTTCTTCTCGGGTTTTTCGACAATCACAGCTTCAGTGGTCAACACCATGCCAGCAATGGAACCGGCATTTTGCAAAGCCGATCGCACTACCTTAGCCGGGTCAATAATCCCGGCGGCAATCATATCTTCGTACACGTCGGTGAGAGCGTTGTAGCCAACGTTGAACTCGCTCGCCCGCACTCGTTCGATGACGATCGAACCTTCAACGCCGGCATTATCAGCGATTTGACGCAAAGGTGATTCCAAAGCTTTCTTCACCAAGTCAGCGCCTACTTGTTCTTCGGTGTCTAAAGTATTTCTGATCGCATCTATTTTTGTAATCAGGTGAATTAGGGTCGTGCCACCTCCGGCAACGATACCTTCTTCCACAGCAGCTTTAGTAGCGTTCAGAGCGTCTTCAATACGCAGTTTACGGTCTTTGAGCTCGGTTTCGGTAGCTGCGCCGACTTTAATTACAGCGATGCCGCCGGCGAGTTTGGCGATGCGTTCGGTTAGCTTTTCCTTGTCGTAGTCGGAATCCGTCGCTTCTAGCTGTTTGCGGATTTGCTCGATCCGTTTTAGCACGTCAGCTTTGTGTTCGTCGCCAGCAACAATGATGGTGTTTTCTTTGTCGATCGTAATTTTGCGGGCGGTACCGAGCATTTCTAGGGTTGCGGTATCGATGCTGAGTCCGACTTCTTCAGAAATCAGTTGACCGCCGGTGAGTACGGCGATATCTTGAAGCATAGCTTTGCGTCGATCGCCAAAACCAGGAGATTTGGTTGCTGCGATGTTCAATACGCCGCGGGCTTTGTTGACTACCAGAGTTGCCAAAGCTTCGCCTTCAATATCTTCGGCGATAATTAGCAGCGGTTGACCTGTGCGGGCGATTTTTTCGAGAACTGGAATTAGTTCTTGAATTGAGCTAATTTTTTTGTCGGTAATCAGGATGCGAGCGTTTTCGTACTCAACTTCCATGCGATCGGTGTTAGTGACGAAATACGGAGAAAGATATCCGCGATCGTACTGCATCCCTTCGACCACTTCCAATTCCGTTGTCAGAGATTTCGACTCTTCTACAGTAATTACGCCGTCTTTCGTGACTTTTTCCATTGCTTGGGCAATCATGGCGCCGACTTCTTCGTCGTTACCGGCGGAGACAGTGGCGACCTGAGCAATGGCGCTTCCTTCGACGGGTTTGGCCAATTTCTCGATTTCCAGCACCAAGTGGGCGATCGTTTTTTCAATACCCCGGCGCAGCGCGACTGGGTTTGCGCCTGCTGCGACATTCTTCAAACCTTCGCGAATGAGGGATTGAGCGATAACCGTTGCGGTTGTTGTGCCGTCGCCTGCGATATCTTTAGTTTTGGAGGCGACTTCTTGAATTAAGCGAGCGCCAGCATTTTCCAGGGGGTCTTCGAGCTCGATATCCCTAGCAACGGTGATACCGTCGTTAACGATTTGGGGACTGCCGTATTTCTTTTCCAATAGGACATTCCGGCCTTTCGGGCCCAAGGTGATGCGGACAGCATCGGCGAGTTGATTGACGCCGCGTTCTAGTGCCCGGCGAGATTTGTCGCTAAATGCAACTATTTTTGTCATGTTTGTCTCCAATCGCTTACATTAGCAAATTTAGCACTCTCTGAGTCTGAGTGCTAAGTCGATCGATTTTTGATTGTAGCGCGCCTCAACCGTGTGGGGGATTGGGGGGGCGGATGGGAGATTTGGGCGATCGTTCCGGGTGGCTAAGGACAAGGCAATGCCGTGTCCCCACATATCTCGTGTCGCCACAGATATAATAATGTGGTTTGTTACATATCGATATAATCAGGTTTTGGTTCAGGCCTAAACCCAATTTTGATGGCGCGTTATCCCAAAGCAGATTTTTTATTAAAAATTTCTTAACTTGTGTTTTCGGTCATCTACCTTTCGATAGAGCTTCTATTATTTTTTCAGATTTCTACCTTCTATGGATCGTCAATTAAATAATTTCCCTTTTTTCTTGTGGGATGGGCGTCCCGCCCGTCCCCAATAGACGGGCGGGACGCCCATCCCACAACAGTCATGAAAAGTGGATTTTATTTAATTCTCATCCCTATAGCAACCGCCAAGACTATTAGCACGTTCTTAATTGCTGAAAACCTTGGGGAAGACTCCTTCTTCCTTCAGCATCCATCCGTTACATCCCGTACATTGCTCGTTGCCGAACCTTCTTCCTTTCCTCAATCAATCTCAAATTACGCACTAACAAATGGCTCGTTATTCTCGACTGCAAAAACTCGGCTCTTATATGCGCCCGCACTGGAAACCAACCTTCTGGGGCGTTTTTTCACTATTAGTTGTCAATGCTGTGGGCGTTTACATTCCCCTGCTGATTCGGAATTCAGTTGACACTCTGCAAATTGCGACTAAATTTGACGAAGTTTTCAACTTCGTGGCACTAATTCTGATTCTCGCCTCAATTATGTGGGTGATTCGGATGGCGTCGCGGATTTTGCTGTTTGGCGTGGGGCGTCAAGTCGAATTTGACCTCAAACAGCAAATATTTAATCATTTATTAACATTAGAACCGTCTTATTTTGCAGCCAATACGGTAGGAGATTTAATTAACCGCGCTACTTCCGATTTGGACAATATTCGGCGCTTGGTGGGGTTTGCGGTGCTGAGTTTGGCGAATACGGCATTTGCCTATGCTTTGACTTTGCCGGTGATGCTGGGGATTAATGTAAGGCTGACACTGTTTGCGATCGCAGTTTATCCTTTAATGCTGGTTTTGGTACAGTTATTTAGCGACAAACTTCGCATCCAACAGTTAGCCGTGCAAGAGGAATTGTCGGCGATGAGCGATTTAATTCAAGAAGATATGAGCGGGATGTCCGTAATTAAAATCTACGCTCAAGAAGAAAACGAACGCCGAGCTTTTCGCAATTCCAATGCGAAGTTGCTATCAGCAAATTTGGAATTAGCAAAAACTAGAAACTTTATTTTTCCGCTGCTGGGCGGTTTGGCAAGCATTAGTTTGTTGGTGCTGCTTTCTGCTGGTGGCGGGGCAATTGCTAATGGTCAAATTAGCATTGGCGATTTTGTAGCGTTGCTGATTTATGTGGAGCGTTTGGTGTTTCCGACGGCGCTGTTGGGTTTCACAATTACTGCTTACCAGCGGGGAGAAGTGAGTGTCGATCGCATCGAATCAATTCTGACGGTGGAACCGCAAATTAAGGATGCTCTCGATGCAGTTGAACTTGCAACTCCAGTCAAAGGCGAAATTGCGGCTCGCCATCTAAATTATACTTATCCGGGCGCTAAGACACCCGCGCTTAAAGATGTTGATTTTACCATAAAACCGGGAGAAACTGTCGCAATTGTTGGGGCGATCGGCTCAGGAAAATCAACTTTAGCTAATGCGCTGCCACGCTTGCTAGATATCGATCCGGGCGAGTTATTTGTAGACGGACAGGATATTACCAAGGTAAAATTGACCGAATTGCGCGGGGCGATCGCCTACGTTCCGCAAGAAAGCTTTCTGTTCGGCACTACCATCAAGAATAACATCCGCTACGGAAACCCTTTAGCGGAACAGCCGGAGATTGAAGCGGCGGCCAAACAAGCACAAATTCACGCCGAAATCCTCAACTTTCCGCAGCAGTACAAAACAGTTGTCGGCGAGCGCGGCATTACTTTATCCGGTGGACAGCGGCAGCGGACAGCACTTGCTCGCGCTTTGTTAGTTGACGCCCCGGTGTTAATTTTGGATGACGCTCTTTCCAGTGTTGACAATCAAACTGCTACCGACATTTTGCGAAACTTGGCAACGGGAACCGATCGCAAAACAGTAATTTTTATCTCGCATCAAATGTCGGCGGCGGCTAGTGCCGATCGCATTTTTGTGATGGAGCAAGGAGAAATAGTTCAGAGTGGCACTCACCTTGAATTGGTAGGGCAAACAGGGCTTTATCAGTATTTGTGGAACCAGCAAAAATTAGAGGAATTGCTGCATTGACAAGTGACAGATACTTTGAGTGATCTAGAGTTAGACCCTAGATAAATAGGCAGGTGCAAATAAACTGGTCACGAGGAGGGCGGGTTTTGTCAGAATAAACTGGCTGCTAGCATAGCTCCCGGCTAAACCCGCCAGACCCATCTAATGTTTATTTGTAACCACCTACTTAACTATAGCAATCCTAAATCATTTGTGAATTTCTTACTCCCTCCCCTTAGTAAGGGGAGGGTGGGGGTGGGGTCAAAAATTTACGACTCCTGCGAGGATGGCTATAGGAAAGTTACTGTTAAAATTTCTCCCACTCGCTGCATCCCTAATCATAGGATTTTGGGGAGCAAGAATCCACCAAATTTATTGCCCCCCGATTTTAATTAGCTACATTACTGAAGGGAATTTCTTCTTGTTGCTGAAATAATTTAATCGATTGCAGACTATCTGAAGCAGCATCCCAAAGAATGAATTGGAAGCAGTCAGGAATATCGCGGATTGTCAGTGATTTTGAATTAGCAAGCAGGTGAATATTAGCATTGTGACAAGCCCGAAGATTATAGTTAGGTATTCGCTCAGAGAGATGATGAATATTGTGGTAAGCAATATCAGCAGAAAACCAATTGAGAATAGTCGGTAATTTTAGGTAACTACTGCCTTCAATTGCGCCAAGAATATAGTCCCAACCTTCGGCTTTATGAGCGTAGGAACCCTCAAAATTATGCTGAACAAAGAAAATACAGATAAATATTGCCGCCGAACAGGTCATGACAATTGAGTAAACACTCCAGAAAAAGCCAAACCCCAGTAAGTTGCTCAGATAAATCCAGCTACCAACAACACAAATATTGTTGAACAGTAAATCCCAAAATTCAGCCGTCGTATACCAATGTTTGGATTTATAAGAAGCAATGATTCCCGATAAACCTATGCCAAAATCTTGATTTAGACAAGCAAAAATATGTCGGATAAAACCCGTAGTTCCCAATATCAGTGCGAGTCTTGGTTTAATAATTAGATAGAAAAAACCACCGGGAAACAGCATCAATGGGTGTCGGAGTAACTGATACATCTTTTTACTAAATGGACTTAGCGCCGCAAATTTTTCGGTGGATATCAACGCCGAAGGGCCGCGGTACATATCCCAATTACCATTATGTTTGTGGTGATAAGCGTGCCCCCTCGACCAGGGGTACTGAGGAATCGCATTGATGATACCTAGCAGGAAACCCATAATGCGATTGACTTTTTTGGAACTAAAAAGAGAATAGTGTCCGCAATCGTGCATCAAAGAGAAACAACGTCCTGAAAAAAGTGTCATCAACACCATTATCGGCGGAAGAAGGAATACAGAAATGGCAGCAGCTTTAAATGCTAAAAACCATAAGCATATATAAGGAACCACTGTATTGAGTATTTGGCAACTAGCTTTCAAGTTGTTGCTCTTCATATAAGGAGCTAGCACAAAATCCGACTTTTTGATCGCGCTTTTCATTCAGTATGTTTATGGTGTGTGGATAAGTGCTTCGCTTAGCATCACAGTTGCGGGACAGCGGCGGATTTACCCCGGACTTTCCCCGTTTCTTCCCAAAGTTTTGTTGGAACCGATTTTTGCACATTTATGAGGTTATCACAACTCTGCTTTGTTTACAGAAAAAACTGTGAAGCCTGTCAACAGCCGAACAAATCGCTGCACCGGAAGGCATTAATATGATTGGTTGGTTGCAGGCTATTCAGTAATTTATGCCACTATTTTTGCTTGCATCGTCTGTGGCACACTTTATTGTACCGGGTTGTAGCCCAACTCGATCGCACGCTCAAAAGTTGGGCTACTGGCGAAAACTTTTTATGGGCGGGCGATAGGGGCGATCGACAAACCGCCCGCCCCGGAAACCAAAGCTGACACAACATCCAGAAGCGCAGAGGATTTTGGATCAACTCCTTGAGACGAGAATTTGAAGGACGATCGCAATTGGCTGCGTTTTTTGTGCTCGGAGATAGCTCGGATTTGCTACAATCTAATCGCACACGCGATTAGAAGGGATTATGACCGAACTATTAGATGAGGCGCTTTCTATTGAAATGGCGACTCGCATCAAAAGCAACCGTAAAAACTGCTTTGACAACGCCTGTAAAGCAGCGTTAGCCACCGAGGGCGCAATTTATGTTCAAGGCTTTTTAGCTGTGCCGGGAGTGCCATATAAACCCATCGAGTATAGCTGGATTGAACTCGACGAGCGAATTGTTGACCCAACATTTCCCCATCTCGGTTTCATCGCTCAAGACATTCATTACTTCCCAGTCCAGCGCTTCAGCGTCAAAAAACTCAAAGCAATCCTAGAAGAATCAAAAGAAGATTATCCTGAAGACGACCCGCTGCCGATTTATGGCAATCAACCTTATGAATATTACGGCGATTTGATGTTAGGCGGTAGCGATTACCAAAATGCTTACGATTTGGCTGCCGCTAAATGCAGAGAATTAAACCAACCCAAAAAACAGGATGCAAACTAATTGAGGACTTACAAAAAAATGGTTAGGCGCGCTACTTACAGCGGTACTTTAGCCACTGTTGTGTCGATTAATATACTTCATGATGACTTCCCAAATCTACAAACACGGCTTTTCCGTCTTCTGTAAAGTAGAAAATTACTCTTTCGTCACTCGGAGTTCATTGATGTTAGCGAAAAATTTCAGTTCACCTTTTTGTTGTTCAATCTGCCCTGACTTAAAGTTTTGATATATCTCTTCGCGACGTTCTTCCCGGAGATATTGCTTCAACAACAGTTGAAGCTCTTGCTTTTCGTCAGTAGAAAGATTCTTGATCGTCTCGACCACATCACTGAAAGTCATAACTTACAAAACCCTATTGTGCTGATTAGATTATAGCAAAAAATATCCTTTTGGTTGACTTTCGTTTCTCGTTATGCGGCTCTGCCTCGTCTTAAAAAAAGCAACAAATCTCACTATTTACCATTTTAAACCTTCCAAGATTCAGGAAATCTCGAATAATGAAAAGCAGCCAATAACGGATCTGATTTCTGATTCCCAATCAAATCAGCCAACAATTTAGCCGTCACCGGAGCCAATAAAATGCCGTTGCGGTAATGCCCCGTAGCCCATGTCAAATTCTCCCAAGCACTAGCACCCAAAATCGGCAATTCATCGGTCGTAGTCGGCCGAAATCCCCACCAAAACTCCAAAATCGGATAATTTTGTAATTCGGGATATAACTTAATCGCTCCTGCTAGCAAACTTTGGATTCCCGCAGGCGTATTTCCCGGCGTGAAATCCACATTTTCGCTAGTTGCGCCAATAATAATTCTGCCATCTTGACGTGGCACAATATAAATTCCCGTCCCGAATAGAACGGTTTGCAGGGGCTGGATAACTCCACAATCTTCTGGTACACATACTGACAGCATTTGTCCCTTTCTTGGAAAAACAGGAATATCCAATAATTTCTCAGACCAAGGGCCCGCAGCCAAAACATAACGGTCAGCTTGTAATTTTCCTGCCGTTGTTTCCACTCCAAAAACTCGGTTTTTCTGCCGAATGATTTCCTCTGCACTGCCTTGAATAATCTCAATCTGCAATTCTTTAGTTGCGGCCTGAAGCGTCCGAAATAAAGCGCGGTTGTCTACTTGAGCGTCGTCAGGATACCACCAACCGCCAATTACTTCTTGACCTAATCCAAACTGGTGCTGGCGAACAGTATCTCTGTCCAACCATTGATAATTAAGGTTGGCCAAAAGCGGCTTTTCTTGAGGCTCATTTTGACAAACTGGTGCGAGAATTCCCGATCGCCAATATCCCGTTTTCAATCCGGTAATGTCTTCTAGCTGTTCCACCCAGGCGGGATACAGTGCGCGGCTTTGCAAGCACAAATCTAGCATCGGACTGGGGGGAATTCGTTCGGCTTGCGGGGCAAGCATTCCAGCGGCAGCCCGGGTCGTCGGTTGTTTATAATCGGCGGTGAGAACCGCGACAGATGCACCTCGCAATTTCAGTTCTACTGCTAGCGAAAGGCCAATTATTCCGCCGCCAATAATCAGAATATCTTTAGATGAATTCATTAACTTTTATATGGACTGTCTGAGCTTTTTGACAATCAAGCATCTAGGATACAAGCCCCCGGATTCATCCGTGGAGAAATAAAAAAAAAACGTGTATCCGAGAAACTTGCCGAACGTATTTATCTCGCGCAAGTCAATGCTTCAATCGAAAATCGAAAATCTAAAATCTAAAATCGATTGACCTCTCGGCTTTCTGGAGGGTAAGGTGCGCTAAGCACACCTTACAGTTAGAATTATTATGCAAGTCTTACAGATTATCTGGCAAGGCGATCGTCCTATCAGCCTTTCTTAACAAAAAATCTATCCTTGGGGTTTCCAGACAGTTTCAGAACCCTGACCCCAGAAACCGTCATATTTTGTCACCTTAATATCGCCTAAAACCTTGGTTTGGCAGGACAAACGGCGGTTGGAGGCGGGAGAATGGGGAGGAACCGAAAGTCGGGCTTTTTCGCGCCACTGGGGCTCGGAAACTTCGCCCTCGACGGTGACGGCGCAGGTGCCGCAAGTGCCGAGGCCGTGGCAGTTGATGACTTTGGCATTGCCGTTGTAGAGATCGATGCCGTTTTTGAGCAAAACTTCACGGAGATTGGCTCCGCGATCGCACTCAAATGTTTTTCCTTGCGCTTGTACCTTGACCACAGCAATTTACCCCAGTTAGATTTATGTTAATTTTCCTATATATTATCGCATTAAATTCAAATAAATTCATCTAATATGGTAAGTGATATATTACCAATTTCTCGATCGCAATTTCCCATGACAAATCGGCTCTGGATCTACGATACCACGCTGCGAGACGGTGCTCAGTGTGAGGGACTCTCCTTATCTCTCGAAGACAAACTGCGAATTGCTCGACAGTTAGACAGTTTAGGAATTCCCTTTATTGAAGGCGGCTGGCCGGGGGCGAATCCTAAAGACGTACAATTTTTTTGGCGTCTCAAAGAACAGCCCCTAACTCAAGCAGAAGTTGTAGCTTTTTGTTCGACTAGGCGGCCGGGAACTACGGCAGCTAATGATGAAATGTTGCAGGCTATTTTGTCCGCCGGTACTCGCTGGGTGACGCTGTTTGGCAAGTCGTGGGATTTGCACGTTATTGAAAGTTTGAAGACGACGCTAGAAGAAAATCTGGCGATGATTCGAGATACAATTGAATATTTGCGGAGTCAGGGAAGGCGCGTTATTTACGATGCCGAACACTGGTTTGACGGCTACAAACACAATCGAGATTATGCTATTAAAACTTTAGAAGTAGCCGCCGCTGCCGGTGCAGAATGGCTGGTGCTTTGCGATACTAACGGCGGTACTTTGCCTCACGAAGTCAGTCAGGTTGTTCGCGAGGTGGCAGAAATAATAGAAAGTTGGGATATTTCTGAATCGGAAATTAACCCCCCCCAACCCCCCCTTATTAAGGGGGGGATAAAGTCTCAAATTCAACCCCTTATTAAGGGGGGGATAAAGTCTCAAGTTCAACCCCTTATTAAGGGGGGGATAAAGTCTCAAGTTCAACTGGGAATTCACACTCATAACGACTCTGGAGTTGCGGTTGCTAATGCTTTGGCTGCTGTGCAAGAAGGAGTGACGATGGTACAGGGAACTATAAACGGTTACGGCGAACGCTGCGGCAATGCCGATTTATGTTCCTTAATTCCTAATTTTCAACTAAAGTTGGGTCAGAATTGCATTGAAGACGAGCAATTAGTTAGATTAACTCAAGTAAGTCGATCGATTAGTGAAATTGTCAATCTTGCTCCCGACGATCATGCTCCTTTTGTGGGTCTTTCGGCTTTTGCTCACAAAGGCGGAATTCATGTATCGGCTGTTGAGAAAAATCCGTTAACTTACGAACATTTAGAACCGGAAAAAATTGGCAACAGGCGGCGAATTGTGATTTCGGATCAAGCTGGTTTGAGCAATGTTTTGGCGAAGGCCCGCACTTTTGGCATGGATCTCGATCGCAAAAATCCTGCTTGCCGCCAAATTTTGGAAAAATTGAAAGATTTGGAAAGCCAGGGATATCAATTTGAGGGTGCTGAGGCTTCTTTTGAATTGTTAATGCGGGAGGCATTAGGCAAGCGCAAGCGTTTATTTGAAATCAAAGGTTTTCAAGTTCACTGCGATAAAGGTAGGGAGGAAACAGTTAATTCTTTAGCAACGGTGAAAGTGACTGTTAACGGT
>Ga0209278_1000953_pt1 | contig 18917 bp, 15 predicted proteins | sample JI81BgreenDNA_FD_187504 | JGI IMG/M metagenome (GOLD analysis project Ga0209278, IMG submission 187504) | Wastewater effluent complex algal communities from Wisconsin, to seasonally profile nutrient transformation and Carbon sequestration -... | ecosystem: Engineered > WWTP > Effluent > Algae... | reverse complement strand
GCAGGAACAGCAGGAACGGCGCCCAGGCCGCCATCAGCGGCGGCACCGTGCCGAAATTGCCCATCGCCAGCATGAAATTGTCGGCCACGAAAAAGGCGAAGCCCAGCGCCATGCCGATCACCGCGCGCACGAACAATTTGCCCGAACGCGCCAAGCCAAACGCTGCCACCGCGCCCAGCAGCGGCATCAGAACAGTGGACAGCGGCCCCGAAATCTTGTGCCAGAAGGCGGCTTCCAGCACGTCGGTGGGCTTGCCGGCGGCGCGCTGTTCGCGGATCTGCGGCCACAAGTCCCACATGGCAACGAAGTTGGGATTGATGCTGGTGGTGGTGAACTGGCGCGGCACCACCTGGGTTGGGAAGGCCAGCGTGTCGCGCGCCTCGATGCTGCCGCTGGCGACATCGAACAGGCGCACATTGCTCAGCGTCCAGCCGCCATCGCGCGGCGTGGCGCTGGCTGCCATCACCACCTGCACCAGCCGGTTTTCGTGGCGATCATAGATGGTGACATCGCCCAGCCGCGTGGCGTTGCCGCTGCCGGCAACGGTTTCGGCGTGGAACAGATCGTCCCCGCCGCGGACCCAGCTTTGTGTTGGCTTGGGGATGGCCTTGGGCAATTTGCGGAATTCATTGTCCTGCCAGGCGCGCAGCGTTGCACTTGATCGGGTGGCGATGCGTTCGTTCCACACGAAATTGGCCGCCGCCACGCCCAGCGCCGCCACCATCAGCGGCGCCAATATATGGTGGGCCGAAAGGCCGGCGGCCTTGAAGATCACCACCTCGCTGTTCTGGTTCAGCGTCGCCAGCGTGACCAGCGTGGCCAGCAGCACCGAAAACGGCAGGAACAGCTGCACGATCTGCGGCGCCCGCAAGGACACATAGACCCACAGATCCGCCTCCGTATTGCCCGGCGCCGCCAGCACCTTGCCGGATTCGGAGAGAAGATCGAGCGCCTGCAGGATGACGGTAAGGCCGATGATGAAGGCCGCCACCCGCACAAGGAACATGCGGGCAGTGTACCAGGCGATGGTGCGGGATGGGAAAATCGCCATCTGCGTCACCCGGCCGACAGCACGTCATCAGACCAGCGCGACCGCCGCACCAGCCTGCCGGCCAGGCCCGACACCAGCGCCGTGATCTTGCCGAACCAGCGATCCAGCGCGCCGATCGGCTGCCCACCCGGCTTGCCGAGCACGTGATACATCCACAGCGCCAGCCCCAGGAACAGCGCATAAGGCACCCATTGCGCCAGCAGCGGATCCACCCGGCCCAGCGCGCCCATACGCTCGCCATATTCGGTGAACTTGTGGAACGTCACCAGCGCGATGATCGACAGGAATACGCCCAGCGCCGAGGTGGAGCGTTTGGGCGGAATCGCCATGGCGATGGCCAGAAATGGCAGCACGAACATGATCACGCACTGCACGATGCGGCGGTGGAAGGTGGCAGCAGCGCCGCGCTGTTCCACGGGATCGGTGCTGGTGAACATGGTGCGCGCCAGTTCGGGCAGCGTGGCTTCCAGATTGCCTTCGCCGCGTTTGCGGAACGCCGCCATTTCCGGCAGCCGGATCGGCAGATCATGCTGGCGGAAGCTCAGCACGCGCGGAGTGGCGGTTGCATCCGGACTGTGCACCAGCGTGCCGTCCTGCAGCCGCAGCAGGATATATTCGGGATCATCGGTGGCCAGGAAGGTGCCGCGCGCGGCGGTTGCGGCGATGGTCTGCCCATCCTTGCCGTCTGCTGTTTTCTGGGCGGCGCGCACGAACAGGCCGCGCAGATCGCGCCCGCCCTCGCGTGATTCTTCGACACGCAGCGTCAGCCCGCCGCCCAGATTGGCGAATTCGCCCACCTTGATGGAAGCCCCCAGCGCACCGGAGCGCAGTTCGAAGCGCAGATTTTCATAGGCATAGCGTGTCACCGGCTGCAGCCAGCCAACGATGCCGAAATTGACGATGGCGAACACGATGGCGAACAGGAACGGCACGCGCAGCAGCCGGCCATAGGAAATGCCCACTGCCAGCAGCGCATCAAGTTCCGACGTGGTGGCCAACCGCCGGAAGGCCAGCAGCGTGCCCAGCATCACGCCGATGGGGATGCCCAGCGAGAGATATTCGGGCAGCAGATTGCCCAGCATCCGCCAGACGACGTTGACCGGCCCGCCTTCGTTGATGACGAAATCGAACAGCCGCAGCATCCGGTCAAGCACCAGCAGCATCGCGGCCACCACCAGCGTGCCGATCAACGGCACCAGGATCAGGCTGAACAGATAGCGATCGATGCGCTTGGTCACGCGGCCGGCTTGTCCTTCGCCGGCGCGCGTCAATGCCACCGGGCGGCCATGCTATAGCCGCCCGTTGTGGCCCAGTCATGAACAAATCAGGCTGCGACTGCTTCCAACAGCGGCAGCCGGCACATCTGTGCGGCCTGCGCAAACCGCTCCAGCACCGTGTCGATCTGGGCATCGGAATGCAGCGCACAGATGGAACAGCGCAGCAGGAACACGCCGGCCGGGGTGGCGGGCGGCCGGCTCATGTTCACATAGACGCCCAGTTCGATCAGGGTGGACCACATCAGCGCGGTGGTTTCCTGATCGGGCATCAGCACCGAAACGATGGCGCTTTCCGGCGTGTCCGTCGCCAGCTTGAAGCCGCGCGCCTTCAGGCCACCATGCAGCCGGCGGGTGGCCTCCCACAGCCGGGCGCGCTTGTCGTGCGCGGTCATCAGCTTGCGGATGGACGTTGCGGCGCAGGCCACCACGGCCGGCGGCAGCGATGCGGTGAAGGTGTAGGGCCGGCAGACCAGCCGCAATATCTCGAACTTCGGGTGGTTGGAGACACAGAAGCCGCCAACCGTGCCGACCGATTTGGAGAAGGTGCCGACAACGAAATCGACGTCGTCCGCAACACCCTGTTCCTCATAGACGCCGCGCCCATGTTCACCGAAAAAGCCCATGCCATGCGCTTCGTCGACCAGCACCATGGCGCCGTGGGCCTTGGCGATGGCCACAAGTTCCGGCAGCGGCGCGACGTCGCCCAGCATCGAATAGACGCCTTCCAGCACCACCAGCTTGCCCGCATCCGCCGGCAGGCGCTTCAGGCGCTTTTCCAGATCGGCCGCATCATTGTGGCGGAAGCGCACGATATCGGCGTTGGACATCTTGCAGCCATCATAGATGGAGGCATGGCTGTCGGCATCGAGGATGATGAAATCGCCCTTGCCAGCCAGGGTCGAAACCATGCCCAGATTGGCCTGGTAGCCGGTGGAGAACACCATGGCGTGGGACATGCCATAGAAATCCTTCAGCGCCTCCTCGCACTCCTTGTGCGTCTGGTAGGTGCCATTGAGCACGCGGCTGCCGGTGGTGCCGGCGCCGAAATCGCGGATCGCGGCCTGGCCGGCGGCAACCACATCGGCGTCGAAGGTCATCCCCATGTAGTTGTAGGTGCCAAGCAGAATGGTGTGCTTGCCCTTGATGATGGCTTCGGTGGGGGAGACCACCTTTTCCATCACGATGCCGAACGGATCGCGGATGCCGGTGGACAAGAGACCCGCATGTTCGGCGATCAGTGGATCATATTTGGCGAGCAGATCGAGAACGGGAGGATTTGGCATGACGCTCAGCCCTTCTTCGCGACCAGGCCGTGCACGGCGTCGGCCACCTGGCCGATGGTTTCCAGATCCGGCAGCATGTTCAATGGGATCATGATGTCCCACTCGTCCTCCATGCTGGCGACAAGGTCCATCACGGTCAGCGAGTCCATCTCCATGTCGCCGGCGAAGGTCGTGGCTTCGGTCAGCGCCACCTTCTTGGCATTCAAGGGCTCGATCAGTTCGATGATGCGGGCATAGACCTCGGCGCGGTCGGACATTGTCACTCCATCAGCAGCGTTGTTCCGCGCCTTTGCCCGCACATCATGGCCAAATTGCGGAACCAGCTCCTGCAGCCAGCCGTTACAGCCAGCCTCTCGCGCGATAGCCGGCCACCGTGTCGGCCATGCCATCGGCCAGGCCAAAGCGCGGCTGCCACAGATCGGCGATGCGTTCGTTGCCGCCGCGTGCCACCCAATCGGGATGGGCAAGATAACGCGCGCGATCCCGGCTGAGCGTGGGCAGCTGGCCGCGCCAGCCTGCCAGCCGGGTTGCCACCGCGGCGGCACCGTTCAGCAGTCCGTCGCCGATGGGGATCATCCGCACCTGTTTGCCCAGCGCCGCGCCGATGGCGCCGGCATGTTCGGCATGGGCGTATCCGCCGCGCGCGCCGGCGCCATCGTCGAGTTCCAGCACCTCGCGCGACGGGCCGCCACTGGCCAGCACCAGCAGCGCCCGCGCCAGATCATCGACATGGATGAGGCTGATGCGCGCATCGGGCCCGCCGGGCGCGAGCCCCAGTCCCAGCTTCGCCAGCTTGAACAGATCGAGCATCTCGCGGTCACCGGGGCCATAGACGCCGGGCGGGCGCACGATCACCCAGTCAAGCGGGCTGGCCATCACCAGATGTTCGGCATCGCGCTTGGACGCGCCATAAAGAGACAGAGATGGCGCGCGGGCGGCCAGGCTGGAAACATGGACGAACCGGCTGACCCCGGCGCTGCGGGCGGCGGCCAGCATGGTGGCGGTGCCGCGCACGTTGCCGGCCTGAAAGCCCGCGGCATCGGCGGCATTCACCACCCCGGCGATGTGGATCACGGCCGATGCGCCGTCGCATAGCCGGGCAAGGGCGCGGGTATCGTCAAGATCGCCCATCACCCAGGTGATGCTGACGTGCGGGCGTTGCGCTCGCCGCGCGAGGGCGCGCACCGGCTGTGTGGCCAGCGCAGCGACGCGGCTGCCGACGAAGCCGGTGGCGCCGGTGAGGGCGAGGGGGGCGGGAATGGCGGTCATCGTTCCGGTTCAGGGTTCAGGCAGGCGGTCGCGGCAAAGCCGCGCCCTGACGTCGAAGCGGTTCAGCGCGCAGGAGCGCGCGCTGCCCGCCCGGCCGCGCTTGCGCCTGGCGGCGCGCGGCACGCGCGCTCGCGGCGCTACGCGGCCACTTCAAACGGCTGAATCTCGCCCGACAGATACTGCAACCGCGCCTTCGAACGCGACAGCTTGCCCGACGAGGTGCGCGGCAAGGTGCGCGGCGGCACCAGTTCGACAACGCAGCTCATGCCGGTGATCGCCTTCACCTTGCTCTTGATCGCCTCGCGCAGCTTGATGCGTTCATCATTGTCGCTGGTGCGGCACTGCACCAGCACGGCCGGCGCTTCCTCGCCGCTGGGCGTGGTGATCGAGAAGGCGGCGATGTCGCCGGCCTTGAAACCCGGCAGCTGCTCGATCGCCCATTCGATATCCTGCGGCCAGTGATTCTTGCCGTTGATGATGATCATGTCCTTGGCGCGACCAACGATGTAGAGCGAGCCTTCCTTCATGTAGGCCATGTCGCCGGTGTCGAGCCAGCCGTCCTTCAGGCAGGCGGCGGTGGCTTCGGGATCCCGGAAATAGCCGGCCATGATGCCCAGCCCCTTCACGAACACGCGGCCGATCTTGCGATCGGGCAGCACGCGGCCCTTTTCATCGCGCACCTCGATGGTGAGGCCGGGCACGGCCTTGCCGCAGTTGACGATGGCACGATAACGGGTGGGCAGGCGCTGATCGGCGCGCGGGTCTGCGCCGGCACCGGACAGCGTGCGTTCGTCGATCAGGTCGCACTGGATGCCTTCGCCCACCGGCATGATGGTGACGGCCAGCGTCGCTTCGGCAAGGCCATAGCTGGGCAGGAAGGCCGACGCCTTGAAGCCGGCCGGAGCGAACGTATCCACAAAGGCCTGCATGACTTCCGGGCGAATCATGTCGGCCCCGTTGCCGGCCACGCGCCAGCGCGACAGGTCATAGCGTTCGGCCACCGGGATGGAGGGCGAGATGCGGCGCGCGCAGATGTCGTACCCGAAGGTCGGCGAATAGCTGAGCGAGGCATCCGGGTTGCGGCTGATCAGCGTGAGCCACGACAGCGGGCGGCGGGCAAAATCCTCGGTGGCGAGATAATCGACCGAGATCTGGTTGGCCATCGGCGCCAGCATGCAGCCCACCAGGCCCATGTCGTGATACCAGGGCAGCCAGCTCACCACCCGGTCACCTTCGCAGGCGTGGGTGCAGCTGGCGTGCGCGGCCAGATTGGCCAGCAGCGCTTCATGGGTAACGGCAACACCGTGCGGGAAGCGGGTGGAGCCGGACGAATACTGCAGATAGGCGATGTCGGTCGGGCTGGCCTTGGGCAGTTCCACCGCAGGCGCTTCGCCGCTGAACCAGTCATCCCAGCTGTGCGCCACGCACAGGCCGGTGGCAGCGTGCCTGACGATGTCGTGCAGGCCGCCCGGTGACAGCAGCATCAGCGGATCGCAGCTGGTGAGCTGCACGCGGATCTGATCGACATAGGCCTCGCGCCCGCCGAAGCTGGTGGGCAGCGGCAGCGGCACCGGCAGCGCGCCGGCATAGATGGCGCCGAAGAAGGCGGCGGCAAAACCGGCGCCGGTTTCGGCGATCAGGGCGATGCGATCACCGGGCTTCACGCCTTCGGCAATGAAGTGCGCGGCATGGCGGCGCGCATCGGCGGCCAGTTCGCGATAGGGATAGGCGCGCACCAGATCGGCACGGGCGTCGTGGAAGTTGTAGCCCTTGTCACCCTGCGCAGCATAATCCAGCGCATCGCCCAGCGTCGCAAAATTGGCGCGGCGCAAGGGCAGCGCATCACGGGTTGGGGTGGGGGCCATCACGATATCGCCCATCTTGCTCTCCCTTGAGCGGGTTGTCGCTTTGCCGGTTGCGGCGCGACCTCGCCGCCCCGGCACTTTGATTTGTGTCCAATATCGCTGTTGCACGCGGGGGCGTTCAAATTCCGGCCCGAAAGTGGCAAGAAAGTGGCATGGATGATGAACAAAGCGTTGGTACCGGTCGCAAGCGCCGCCAGCCGCCCCCGCTGGACGATGCCGCGCTGCGTGATCTGGCGCTGGCCTATGCGGCGCGATTCGCCACCACGCGGGCCCGGTTGCTGCGGTATCTGGCGCGCAAACTGAAGGAACGCGGCTGGGCTGGCGAACAGCCGGCCAACCCGGAAGCGCTGGCCGATCGACTGGCAACGCTGGGCTATGTCGATGATGCGGCCTTTGCCGTCATGAAGGGCCGGGCGATGGCGGCGCGCGGTTTGGGGCGGCGGCGTGTGAACGAGGCGTTGGCGGCTGCCGGTGTGGCGCCGGATGATCGCGGGGAAGATCCCGATGAACAGACCGCGCTGGCCGTGGCGGTGGCGTTTGCCCGCCGCAAGCGGCTGGGCCCCTTTGCGCGCGTGGCGACCGATGATCCGGCCAGCCGGCAGAAAGCGCTGGCGGCCATGCTCCGGGCCGGCCATTCGATGGGGGCGGCGCGAACGGTGCTGGCGGCGCGCAGTGCGTGGGATGCCGAAGCGCTGATCAGCGAATTTGCTGACGGCCCTGACCAGACCAGCTGATCACCAGCCCAAGCGCCCGGCCCATGATTTCGCCGGTCAACGCCATGCGACGCGGGTTGAGATCGCCGGCGTGTTCCAGCGCGATGGTCAGGCGGGGTTGGGCGGCCAGCAAGGCCAGAAGGGCAAGGCCAACCATGGCCATATGCGTTGCCACCGGGCGCTTCACGGGCGCTTCTCCTCATCTTGCCGAGGCGGCAGAATTCGGCCGGCTGCCTTGACCGAAGCTGAACCGCGTGCCCGCAATGCCTGTGCCAGCAAGAAGGGCGGCACCTTGGCGCCGCCCCCTCATGCGCTGGCCAGTTGATCAGGCCTCTTCGGTGGGGGCCGGCAGCGCCTTGGGCGCCTTCTTCGCCTTCAGCTTCTTGACAGCCGGCACGATCTCGAAGGCCAGATCATTGTCCTTCACGTGCACGCGCACCTCGCCGCCGTTCACCAGCTTGCCGAACAGCAGTTCCTCGGCCAGCGGCTGCTTGATCTTTTCCTGAATCAGGCGGCCCATCGGGCGCGCACCATACAGCTTGTCATAGCCGCGCTCGATCAGCCAGGCCTTGGCCTCTTCGGTGAGGCTGATGTGCACGTCGCGATCGGCCAGCTGCATTTCCAGCTGCAGCACGAACTTGTCGATCACCATGGCCACCACTGATGGCGGCAGATAGGCGAACGGCACGGTGGCATCGAGGCGGTTGCGGAATTCCGGGGTGAACAGCTTCTTGATCGCTTCCTCGTCCTCGCCCACCCGGGTGGTGGCGCCAAAGCCGATGCCTTCGCGCGCCATGTCGGCGGCGCCGGCATTGGTGGTCATGATCAGGATGATGTTGCGGAAATCCACCGTCTTGCCGTGGTGGTCGGTCAACTTGCCGTTGTCCATCACCTGCAGCAGGATGTTGAACAGATCGGGATGCGCCTTCTCGATCTCGTCGAGCAGCAGCACCGAATGCGGCTGCTGATCGACTGCATCGGTGAGCAGCCCGCCCTGATCGAAGCCGACATAGCCCGGAGGCGCCCCGATCAGCCGGCTCACCGAATGGCGCTCCATATACTCCGACATGTCGAAGCGGGTGAGCGGGATGCCCAGAATATGGGCCAGCTGCTTGGCCACTTCCGTCTTGCCGACACCGGTGGGGCCGCTGAACAGATAGCAGCCAATCGGCTTGTTGGGCTCCCGCAGGCCAGCGCGGGCCAGCTTGATGGCGCTCGACAATTTCTCGATGGCGGCATCCTGGCCGAACACCACGCGCTTCAGATCGCTCTCCAGCGTGGCAAGCTGCGCCTTGTCGTCGGTGGAAACGCTTTTCGGCGGAATGCGCGCCATGGTGGCGATCACCGCTTCCACTTCCTTCACGCCGATGGTCTTGCGGCGCTTGTGCTCGGGCAGCAGCATCTGGCTGGCGCCGGTCTCGTCGATCACGTCGATCGCCTTGTCCGGCAGCTTGCGATCATTGATGTAGCGTGCCGAAAGCTCCACCGCCGCCTTGATGGCATCGGGGGTGTATTTCAGCTTGTGATGCTCCTCGTAGGACGAACGCAGGCCCATCAGGATCTTGATCGTGTCTTCCACCGTGGGTTCGTTGACATCGATCTTCTGGAAGCGACGCAGCAGCGCGCGATCCTTCTCGAAATGGTTGCGGAACTCCTTGTAGGTGGTCGAACCGATGCAGCGGATGGCGCCCGATGACAGTGCCGGCTTCAGCAGGTTCGATGCATCCATGGCGCCGCCGCTGGTGGCACCAGCACCGATCACGGTGTGGATTTCATCGATGAACAGCACGGCATGCGGCAGCTTTTCCAGCTCGTTCACGACATTCTTCAGCCGCTCCTCGAAATCGCCGCGATAGCGGGTGCCGGCGAGCAGCGCGCCCATGTCGAGGCTGTAGATCACCGCCGGCTTCAGAACGTCCGGCACCTGGCCTTCGACGATCTTGCGGGCAAGGCCTTCGGCAATCGCGGTCTTCCCGACACCGGGATCGCCCACGTAAAGCGGGTTGTTCTTCGAACGGCGGCACAGGATCTGGATGGTGCGGTCCACCTCGGCGGCGCGACCGATCAGCGGATCGACCTTGCCCAGCTTGGCCTTCTCGTTGAGGTTGACGGTGAACTGCTTCAGCGCGCTCTCCCCGCCCTTCTTGTCACCCTTCTCGGCCTTGGCGGGCTTGTCTTCCGGTTCGTCGCGCTCGCCGTTGCTGCCGGTGGCACCCTTGGGCGGCTTGGTTTCCGATTGGCCGGATTTCGCGATGCCGTGGCTGATGAACGACACCGCGTCCAGCCGTGTCATGTCCTGCTGCTGCAGGAAGAACACCGCGTGGCTCTCGCGTTCCGAAAACAGGGCGACCAGCACGTTGGCGCCGGTCACTTCCTCGCGGCCAGACGATTGCACGTGCAGGATGGCGCGCTGCACCACCCGCTGGAAACCGGCGGTGGGCGAGGGATCGACGCTGGCGTCGGTCTTCAGCGCGGTCAGCTCGGCATCGAGATAGCGGACCAGCTGGTTCTGCAGATCCTCCAGATCGACGTTGCACGCCTTCATCACCTGGGCGGCGTGCGTATCGGTCGTCAACGCCAGCAGCAGATGTTCCAGCGTTGCATATTCATGCGTCCGGCGGGCAGCTTCAGCCAGCGCATTGTGGAGGGTCTTTTCCAGTTCACGCGTGAACGATGGCATCAATATCTCCGGTGCGCGCCCTTCGGGGGGAAAGGAGCGCCGTTGCCGGCCCGGCCTGTTACCGGGCCATGACAGCAATGTCTGCCTGCCGTGCCCAAACATCAAGGGGCAAACGGCCCATGCTGGCAAATTGGACTGTGGCATCCGCGCGCAGGAGCCTCTGGTCTTGCCTGCTGCATGGCGCCATGATGGCGGTTCTTCATCTGAACGGAGCCAATGATGCGCTCACTTGCCATTGTTCTTCTGCTTGCGGTCGCGTCTGCTGCCGTCCCCGCTGCCGCCCAGCCTGCCATGATGCAGGCTGCGCCATCACCGGTGGCACCAAGCCCGCCTGTCGCTCCCGGTTACCTCGCACCGCGCCCGCCGCAATCGCTGCTCAACCTGCTGCCGCCGCCGCCAGAGGCCGGCAGTGCGGAAGACCGAGCCGACCGCAGCGTCTATCGCGACAGCCGGCGCGGCATCGGGGGCGATCTGTGGCAGCGGGCCATCGGGCAATTGTCGGTGACCAGCCCGGCCTTCGTGCAGCAGTTGAGCTGCGCGCTTGGCGCGAAGCTCAGCCCCGAAACCACGCCGGCCACCATGTCCATCCTGCGCCGCGCCGGCAGCGATCTGGCGCCGGCGGTCAATCTCGCCAAGAATTTCTACAAGCGCCCGCGCCCGTTCGCGAACAGCCGGGAAAAGGCCTGCGATCCCGATGCGGCCATCGATGGCGGAAAGGCCCTGGGCCACAGTTTCCCGTCGGGCCATGCCGCCGTGGGCTGGTTCTGGGGCCTGATCCTGGCCGATATCCGCCCCGAACGCGCCGCGCCGCTGTTGAAGTTCGGCAAGGCCACCGGCGATCTGCGCATCGCCTGCCGGGTGCACTGGCTTTCGGACGTCACCTATGGCCGGGTGTTCGCCACCGGCATCTATCAGGCCATCGCGGATCGGGCGGACTACAAGGCGGACGTGGAGAAGGCCCGCGCCGAGATCAACCTGGCGCCAGTGCCAGAGGGCTGTCCGGCAAGCTGATACACCTCAATCCGCCAGATACAGCGCCTGCAGCCGCGCACGCTCGCCGGCACCGATGCCCAGTTGCTCGCTGAAATATCGGTCCAGCCCGCCGCGCGCCTCGATCTCGGCCAGGCTGGCTTCGATGTAGGCGCGTTCCACGCCCATCAGCGCCTGGGCGACAGCCGGCGGGAGCCTTGCAAACATCGCCATCGAAGGGTCCACCGGCGCGCCTGGCTTTGGCGGCTGCGGGCGATAATGGCGGTTGGACAAGAGATAATCGGCAATCGCCGTCTCGCGATCGACACCCAGTGCCAGCAGGATCAGCACGGCGGCCATGCCGGTGCGATCCTTGCCGGCCGAACAGTTGAAGGCCAGCGGCACGCGCTGCGCCAGCAGTTCGGCGAACATGGCGCGATAATCGCCGGCAAAGTTATAGGGCAGCTGGCGATAGAAGCCGGCCATTGCGGTGCGCGCCTGTTCCGGCGTCACATCGCCGCCGCGAAAGGCCGCCATCAGCGGGCCGATATCCAGCTCATAATCACGGGTCAGCACCTTGGGCGCGCTGGCGGCGGGCCAGGCCACCGGTTCGCGGCTGCGCTCGCCGTTGGCGCGGAAATCGCACACGGTGCGGATGCCCAGCTTCGTCAGATACTGGAAATCCTCTGCCGTCAGCCCGGCCATCACGGCGGAACGATACAGCACGCCCCAGCGCACCGGCTTGCCGCCAGCCCCGGCATAGCCGCCCAGATCGCGGAAGTTCATGCCGCCGGCCAGCGGCAGCACGCGTTCGGCCACGCGCAACTCGCCGCCACGTTCATCCTGCAGCAGGAACCACGGGCGCGGGCTGATGGCGGCGGGCACCACAACACCAGCACCGCCTCCATTGGCCCCACCAGTCAGCGTCGCCAGCAGCCGGCCCTGCCCGCGCCGCGCATTCGGAGCCGGCAGCTGCCACACACGCACGCGGCTGCCCAGGCCCTGCCACCGGATGGTGACCGCCGCGCCCGCCCGCTCCGCCTCGGCGCTGGCGGCCGCAACGACGGCGGCTTCACGCGCGGCTGCCGGCTGGATGGCGGCGGGCGCCCCGCCCAACAGACTGATGGCGATGACTGCGGAACGGATCAGGCGCATGATGGTGCTTTCCAGGATCAGAAGTTGAAGCGCACGCCGCCCATGAAGCGGCGACCGATCTGTTCCACCTCGGTCGGGCGGTCACGCTGGCCAAGATAGGCGACATAGACTTCGTCGGTGAGGTTGGTGGCATCGGCGAACAAAGTGATGCCGTCGGTCACCTGGTACCGGATGGCGACATCGAGGTTTGCATAGCCGGCGCGGCGTTCATCGCCGGTCGAGCCGGCGCCAAAGCCGCCCAGCGTGTCCACCCAGTCAGACCGCCACTGGTAGGAAACGCGGGCCGACAGACCGTATTTTTCGTAGAAGAGCGAGGCATTGATGATGCGGTTGGAGGTGCCGGGGAAGCCGGCATCCTGCCGGTCGAAACTGTCGAAGCTGCCACCGATGAAGGCAATGTTGCCCTGGAAGCCAAAGCCTGACAGCGCGCCCGGCAGGAAGGTGAAGTTCTGCAGCCAGGCCAGTTCGAGGCCATAGAGCCGGCCCTTGTCGCCGTTCAGCGTGCCGATCAGGTCATAGCCCGAACGGTCGATGCCGCCGCTGTTGTAGATGTCGCTGTTCACCACCGTGCGGCTGTCGAACAGCACGTTGTCCACCCAGCGGTGGTAGAAGCTGGCCGAAAGCAGGCCGTCGCCGGGGATGTAATATTCAAGGCTGGTATCGATGCCCCAGGTATATTCGGGGCGCAGATTGGGGTTGCCGCCGGTGATGGTGCCCGGCGTGGAGGTATCGTTGATGGAGGCGCCCACCCGCACCTGGCCAAAGCCAGGGCGCGACACGCTGCGCTGCCCGGCAAGGCGGAAAACCAGGTCCTGTGCCACATCGAACTTGGCGTTGATGCTGGGGAAGAAATCCCAATAGCTGTTGCGCACCGTCAGCGGCGTGGCCGTGGTGCCAACCACCAGCGTGCCGATGCTTTCCTGCACGAAATTCTCGACGCGCAGGCCCGCCACGATCTTGCCCGCCGGCAGTTCATAGGCGGCGCTGGCATAGGCGGCGAACAGGCGCTCGTTGATCTGGTAACGTTCTTGCGGGCGGATGAAATTGTCGAGGTTGAAGCCGCCGGGCCGCGCCGCCAGCGCCGCTTCCAGATCGGTGCGCAGGCGCTGATTGTCGATATAGTTGAGGCTGAGTCCCGACGGGAAGCGCGTCTCCCAGGGGGTGGTGGTGAGATAGCTTGCCGCCGGCAATTGGCCGGGCAGGTTCACGGTAATCTGGCTGAACAGGTTGCCGTTGATGTCGCGATCATCATATTGCGCGCCGAACTTCAGCGCGATGTCGCCGATCTGACCGCTCACGTCGGCCTTGGCGGTCCAGCTTTCCGAACGGATGCGCGACACCAAAGGCAGCGCGACGCTGAAATCGAAGCCGGCCTGATCCAGCGTCGGCAGCGCCGCGCCGCGCACCCGTGCCGGGGTGGGCGGTGTGCCGGGGCCGGGCACGGTGGCAAACAGCGACAGGATCGGGAAATCGGGGTTTGACCGGTCATAGCTAAGGCTGGGGCGCAGGAACGGGTTCAGCGCCTGGTTCTGCAACACCAGCGGGATGTAGCTGTTGTTGATCACCCGCGTGTAGTTGCCGCGCCACGTCATCGCCCAGCCCTGCGCCAGTTCATGATCGCCGCCGGCGGTGAGCAGATAGTTGCGGTTGCGATAGTCGCTGTCAGACTTGGTGCCGCGCACCGGCACGCCCACCAGATCGCCCGATGTTGCACCGCGCGTGCCCGAAAAGGCGCCGGCGGTCTGGAACACATACTGGTTGCGTTCCTCGTCGTCGTTGAACTCGGTGAAGATGCCCTTCAGGAACAGGCGCTGGCCATCGGCGGGGCGGAATTCCAGCGCGGCGGAAAGCCCGTTGTTCTCGCGCGTCAGGCGATAGTTGCGGAAATCCAGCGCGGTGGGCAGGCCGGCCGCGTCATAGGCAAATTCGCGGTTGTCGGTGATCTGATCACGCAGATAGTGCGAGCCGGCGATCAGCACGCCAAAATTGTCGTTGGACCACGAAGCGCGCAGCGAGGCCGTGCGCTGCTGGCCGCCGCCCAGATCCATCCAGCCATAACCCACATCGCCGGCCACATCGAAGCCCTTGCGATCGAAGGGCGAGAAGGTTTTCATGTCGATCTGCGCGACCACCGCTTCGGACGGAATGTCGGCGGTGAGCGACTTGTTGACCACCACGCTCGACAGGATGACCGACGGGATGGCGTCGAACCGGAAGGCGCGGCTGCCGCCGCCTTCGTCCACGCCGATGATCGGCACGCCATCCACCAGCACGCTGGTCCAGCGGTTCGGCGCGCCGCGCACCTGGATGTAGCGTTCCTGGCCCTGATCGCGCTGCACGGCGATGGCCGGCAGGCGCGACAGGGCGGCAGCGGCATTCTGATCGGGGAAGCGGCCGATGGCATCGGCAGCCAGCACGGACACCAGATTGTCCGCCTTGCGCTGTTCGAGGATGGCCAGCGTCTGCGCGGCGCGGATCGGCGCGGTGACAACGATTTCCGAATCCTCGGCGGCAGCTTCGGCACCGGCGGCATCAGCGGCGCCTGTTGCTTCCACCGCCTCACTGGCCAGCGCCGGCATCACCATGGCCAGGCTGGCCACACCGGCCAGCGCAAATGTCCGCATCCGCATTGTCTTGACCCCCATCGCATGTTCGCAATGGCAGAGGCGCTATGGGGTGCGGGTTGCGCGGCGATGACGCTTTTCTTGCGCTGGCTTGAAGCTTTTGCGGCCAGTTTGTTGCAAAATCTTCAAATGAAAAGGGCGACTGCCTGCACGACAGCCGCCCTTCCCGAACATATGTTGCGCGACTGTTACGCCGGCACGCTCTCCCCCCGGCGCTTACGCCGGCACGCTCTCCCCCCGGCGCTTACGCCGGCACGCTCTCCCCCCGGCGCTTACGCCGGCACGCTCTCGTTGAACGGCGTGTCCTTGTCCGGCCGCATGTCACCGGGCAGGCCCAGCACGCGTTCGGCGATGATGTTGCGCAGGATTTCATCGGTGCCGCCGGCAATGCGCAGGCCAGCCGAACCGATGTAGCTGCCCTGCAGCTTGGCCAGTTCCGGATCGGCATCCGCACCGGCCACGAAGCCATCACCGCCAGCCAGATCGAGCGCGAAGCTGGCCAGATCCTGCATCGTCTTGGCCACCACCACCTTGGAGATGGACTGTTCCGGCCCCGGCACCTGACCCTTCGACAGCGCCGACAGGGCGCGCATCTGGGTGAGCTTGATGCCCTGATCGTTGATGTAGGTCTGGGCGATCTTCTGGCGCACGTCGGATGCGGTGATGGCCGGGTTGCCATCGGGCGCTTCCACGCCCTTGGCCAGCTTCATCAGCGTTTCATAGCCCGGCGCGTAGCGCGGCTTGCCGCCCACCGCGAGGCGTTCGTGCATCAGCGTGGTCAGCGCCACCTTCCAGCCATCGCCCACGGCGCCCAGCCGGTGCGTGTCCTTCACGCGCACGCCATCGAAGAACACCTCGTTGAAATCGCTCCCGCCCGACATCTGCTTGATGCCCTTCACGGTGACGCCCGGCGCCTTCATGTCGACGATGAACATCGTCAGCCCCTTGTGCTTGGGCTTCGAAGGATCGGTGCGGGTGACGACGATGCCGAAATCGGAGGCATGGGCAAAGCTGGTCCACACCTTCTGGCCATCGATCACCCATTCATCGCCATCCTGCACAGCCTTGGTGCGGATACCGGCAAGGTCTGAGCCTGCCGCCGGTTCGGAGAACAGCTGGCACCACACTTCCTCGCCCAGCAGCGCCTTGGGCACGTAACGCTGGATCACCTCGGGCTGGCCGTGGGTGAACACGGTGGGAATGCACATGCCAAGGCCGATGGAATAGAGGCCCTGCGGCACGTGGAACCGGCTTTCCTCCTGGCTGTAGATGATGCTGTGCATCGGGGTCAGGCCCTGCCCGCCAAACATCGCGGGCCAGGTGATGCCGGTATAGCCGGCGGCGTGCTTCTTCGCCTGCCATGCCTTCGACCGCGCGATGAATTCCGGGAGCTTCCAGCTTTCGGCGGCCGGTTCGCGATATTCGGCGGCATTTTCTTCCAGCCAGGCGCGCACCTTGGCGCGATATTCGGCTTCCTGCGGTGTGTCGTTGAAATCCATCGTCTCGCTCCCTCGAATCTTACGCAGCGGCCCGGTTGCGCTGTTCCAGCGCCCGCACCAGCCGATCCGCCCACCAGCCGCGCGGGCCGAGTGCGGCGACCAGCGTGCGGTTGCGGCGGTAATAGAATTGGCAGTCACTCTCCCAGGTGAAGCCGATGCCGCCGTGCAGCTGCACATTCTCTTCGGCACAATAGGCCAGCGCATCGAGGCTGGCGACGCGCGCTGCTGCCGCAGCCTGGCGCAGTTCCGGTCCGTTCATGCCGATCATGGCGAGGCCATGCAGGGCGTGGGCGCGGGCCAGTTCCAGCTTGATGTACATGTCCGCACACTTGTGCTTGACCGACTGGTAACGGCCGATCTTCTGGCCGAAGGCGACGCGCGTCTTGGCATAATCCACGCTCATCGCCATCGCGGCCTGCGCCGTGCCGATGGCTTCATAGGCAAGGATGATCGCAGCGCGATCAAGCCAGTCCTGATAATCCCCGGCCGTGCCCAGCGCCTCGGCCGGCGTGTTGTCGAGGGTGAGCTTGCCGTGGCGGCGGACGAGGTCGACGGTTTCCACCGCCGCCGTGCTGGCCGCCTTCAGATCGACGATGTGCAGCTGCGGGCCATCCGGGCCGGCTGCCGCCACGATGGCGACATGGGCGACCGCCAGATCGGCCACCGGTTGCTTCACGCCGGTCAACGCGCCGCCCTTTGCCTTCGTCTTCACCGTCGCCGGGCTCACCGCGCCCGGTTCATTCCACGCCACGCAGGCGATGGTCTCGCCGCTGGCGATGCCGGGCAGCCATTTGGCCTGCTGTTCCGGCGTGCCGGCGAGTACCAGCGCTTCGGTGGCGAGCAGGGTGGAGACCAGCGGGATGTGCGCCAGTGTGCCGCCAACGGCATCGGCCAATTGCGCCACTTCCTCCACCGACAGGCCAAGGCCGCCATGTGCCTCGGGCACCCGCGCGGCGGTCCAGCCCAGTTCGGCCACGTCCTTCCACAGGGCTTCATCCATCGCCGGGGCGCCTTCGGCCATGGCCTTCCTTGCCGGGCCGGTGCCGGCCTTTTCGGCCAGCAGACGGCGGGCCTGTTCGCCCAGTTCCTTGGCTTCATCCGAAAAATCGAAGTTCATCGCGTTGCCCCTCCCCGGGCATCCATCAGTTCACCCCGTCTGTTTACGCGGGCGTCAACCGCCCCGATACTGGCGCAAGTTTCAGCCCTTGCGGAACAGCGCATCGGCCGCGCTGCGAAAATCGGCCGCGCCGGCGCGCTTCTTGCGGGTGCGCTCAACTTCCGCTTCCAGTGCGGCGATGCGCGCATCCAGCTCGGCGATGGACAGGCGATCCAGATCCTCGCGCGCCAGTTCGGCCACCAGATCGGTCTTCTTCCTGGGCAGATCGTCCTCGAACATGGTGCAACGGTTGACCGGGCCATGCCGCCTGTCAATATCCGGCGCATGACCATCCCCACCACCATGACCGCCATCGATCCCGCCGCGCCCGGCGGCCCCGAGGTGCTGGAACCCGTCACCCGGCCGGTGCCCACGCCGGGCGCACATGATGTGCTGGTGCAGGTGGCCGCCGCAGGGGTGAACCGGCCCGATGTGCTGCAGCGGCTGGGCCTTTATCCGATGCCGCCGGGCACGCCGACCATCATGGGGCTGGAGATTGCCGGCACGGTGGTGGCGGTGGGCGAAGCCGTCACCCGCTGGCGGCCCGGCGATGCCGTATGCGCGCTGGTGGCGGGCGGCGGCTATGCCGAATATTGCGTGGCGCCCGAAGGCCAGTGCCTGCGTGTGCCGGCCGGCATGGCGATGGTGGATGCCGCCGGCCTGCCGGAAACCTGGTTCACCGTGTGGTCAAACGTGATGGACAGGGGCCGCGCAAAGCCCGGCGAGAGCATCCTGATCCACGGCGGCACCAGCGGCATCGGCATCACCGCGCTGCAGCTGGCGCAAGAGATTGGGCTGACCGCGATTGCCACCTGCGGCAGCGACGAGAAATGCACCGCCGCCCGGGCGCATGGCGCCGCCCACGCCATCAATTACAAGACGCAGGATTTCAGCGCCGAGGTGCTGGCCATCACCGGCGGGCGCGGGGTGGACATCGTGCTCGACATGGTGGGCGGCGATTATGTGCCGAAGAACATTGCCTGCATGGCCGATGATGGCCGCCACGTGAGCATCGCCTTCCAGCGCGGCCCTACCGCTGAAGTGAATCTCGGCCTGGTGATGCGCAAGCGGCTGGTGCTCACCGGTTCGATGCTGCGCCCGCGTTCCGTGGCGTTCAAGGCGGCGATTGCCGAAACGCTGGAAGGCGTGATCTGGCCGGCGTTCGAGGCCGGGCGCCTGCAGCCGGTGACGGACAGTGTGTTCCCGCTGGGCGAGGCGGCGCAAGCGCACCGCCGCATGGAAGCCGGCGCCCATGTCGGCAAGATCGTGCTTCAGATCAGCTGATCGCGCGCGCCTTGGGGGGCGCGCCTAGCTGACAACGCCCTTGGGTGCGAAGCGGTCCTCCCGCCATTCCTCGCTGGCCAGCACGGCGGCGA
>Ga0209278_1000952_pt1 | contig 18930 bp, 18 predicted proteins | sample JI81BgreenDNA_FD_187504 | JGI IMG/M metagenome (GOLD analysis project Ga0209278, IMG submission 187504) | Wastewater effluent complex algal communities from Wisconsin, to seasonally profile nutrient transformation and Carbon sequestration -... | ecosystem: Engineered > WWTP > Effluent > Algae... | reverse complement strand
GAGCTGATCGGCCTCGAAGCAGAACTCGAGGCGATGAAGCGCGTCGAGCTCGGTGCGATCCCCCACGACAAGCTGGCCGCACTCGAGGCCAATGAGCGTGCTGTCGTCGAAGCGCGCGCCCGGGTCGATGCGGGTGCGGCGCATGTCACGCTGAGCGGAGAAGCCGAAGGCGTCATGATCGATGGCGAGCCCATGGCACTTGGCACCCGAGCGCTGACACAAATGACGCGTATTCAGCTTGGCAGCGCCGAGCTTGTCATCAAACCGCCAGCGTCAGCCGCCAGCGCCGAAGAGCTGCTGGCCGAGGCAGTCAGCAAACAGAAGGATGCGCTCTTCGCTCTCGGCGTTGCGGATCTCGCGGCTGCGCGCGAACGAACAATTGCCGCACGTGAGGCTTCAGCTGAAATCCGGACGCTTATGGCACAAATTGCGGCAGCGTCGCCCGCAGACGACCGCATCGGCCTTGCCGCCGGGGCAGACGCGCTAAAGCTCTTTGTTTCTTCGCTAACGGAGCTCGCAGCGGGGGTTGATCATGTCGCCGTAGACCTCGACGGGCTTAAGCGGCAGCTTGAGATCCATGCCACTGCGCTGGCGCGGGCTGAAGGCGTGGTTCAGAGTGCAATTGAGAATTTGCGTATATGCGAGGCGGAGGAAGCGCCTCACGCGACAGCCGAGGCGCTGGCCCAGAATGACCTGACGAGCGCGCAGAGCGCCATTGCCAGCATTGAGGCCCATCCCGATTGGGAGGGGCTTGCCGAAGCGCTAATGAGTGCGCGCCAACGTGCCGCCGAAGCCGCCATCCAGCTTGATGCAGCGACACGCAACGCAACGGCGCACGATGTGGCGGACCTTAACCGCAAGATCGCGACGATTGATGCGCGCACGAAGGCTGCTGTCGATCAGAAGACCGCTTTTGATAAAGACATTGCGCGGCTCGAAGCCACAATCGAGAGTGAAGGAGGGCGCGGCCTTGCCGAGCAAGCTGCCGCGGCTCGCGACGAACTCGACGCCTCTCGGGCAGCGCTTCAGCGGGTGACCGATGAGGCCAACACCGTCATGCTTCTGCGAAACACGCTCGAGGCGGCCCGCAACGAGACCTCAGCGCGGTTTGTCGGGCCCGTCGCGCGCCGCGCCAAGGGCTATATTGAGCGTCTTCTACCAGGTTGCGAGCTCGCCTTCTCTGACAGCATGGCGTTGGAGAGCGTCATACGCGCCGGAACCGAGGAGCAGTCGGACAGCCTGTCCCGCGGCACGCAGGAACAGCTCGCGATCCTGACCCGGATCGCGTTCGCTGACATGCTCCGCGACCAGGGCAAGCCGATTTCTCTGATCCTCGACGATCCGCTCGTCTATTCCGATGACGCTAGGCTCGACACTATGATCGACATCTTGACCGAAGCAGCTTCGCAGATGCAGGTTATTCTCCTCACCTGCCGTGATCGGGCATTCCGACACGTGGATGGCAATCGTGTGCGTCTAGGTTCCGATTGATTCTCCGGCAAAGGTCTAGACACGATGTTAACTGTCTCATATTTAATGAACTATGCCATTAGCAAAAGGGGAAGGTCGTGACGATTTCACTTTCAAAAAATGCCACAGTTAGCCTTGCGAAGCAGGCGGGCGGGAGTGGTCTCACCAAAATTGCCCTTGGCGTGGGCTGGGACATGGTCGAAGCTAAAGGCTTCTTTGCCAAGTTGGCCGGCGGTAACGACAGCATTGATCTCGATGCCTCGTGCCTCGCCTTCGATGGCGCCGGAAATCTCGTCGAGACCGTGTGGTTTCAGAAGCTCGTAAGCGACGATGGCTCGATCCGCCACAGTGGCGATAACCTCACCGGTGAAGGAGATGGCGACGACGAAACCATTTCGATCGATCTCACCCGCCTTCCTTCCAAAGTTGAAACGCTGGTGCTCACCGTTACCAGCTTCCGTGGTCAGACCTTCGACAAAGTCAAGAATGCTTTTGGCCGCGTCGTCGATCTTACGAACAACAAGGAATTGGCGCGCTATGATATCAGCGACAGCGGCTCCTTCACCGGCCTTATCCTGTCGTCGTTGAAGCGCAATGGCGGGGAGTGGATCTACAAGGCAATCGGCGAACGGGCCCAAGGCGCTCATGTCAAACATCTTGTCGAGCAGTCACAGCGCCTGATCTAACCTGAATCAACCTCTTCCGATTATCCATGGCGACCCTCAACTCCGAGGGTGCGCCAAATTGGCTAGGACGCGACCATGGAATTACAAAAAGGTGAGAAGCGAAGCTTATCCGATCTTGGGGTCGGCAGCCGCTTTGAAGCCACCGTCACTTTCGGTCTAGCAGGCGTCGATATCGCAGCTTTCGGCCTCAATGCTTCGAAAAAGATTGGTGACGATCGCTACGTCATCCTTTTTTCCAACTCGCGCTCGCCAAACGGTGAAATCAACCTGGCTTCATCGTCCGACAAGGCTAGCTTCACGCTGGACCTTGACGCGCTGCCGCCCAGCATTGAACGGATCGTCTTCACCGCGACCCATGATGATCGGCCCGTCGCTGAATCGCGGCCTCTCAAAGTTTCGATCGACCAGGGGAAGGCTGAATTCAATGTCGCCGAGCATCTGTCGAACGAAAAAGCCGTAATGATGATCGAGCTTTATCGTCACTCGTCCGGCTGGCGCTGCGGTACGATCGCACAGGGCTTCGCTGGCGGACTCGCCAGCCTGATTGGCCACTTCGGCGGAGAAGTCGCTGCCGCTCCGACGCCTGCACCAACTCCGTCCCACGCGCCAACTCCGATGCCTGCGCCACCGCCGACCGCTCCGGTAAGCCTGAAGAAGATCACGCTCGAAAAATCGAGCCCAAGCGTAAGCCTGAAGAAAACCGGCGACACTTTCGGGGAGATCGTCCTCAACTTGAACTGGACGCAGGGAGCCCAAAAGAAGGGTTTCTTCGGCGGTGGCTCGGGAGCTATCGATCTCGATCTCGGCGTGCTCTTCGAGATGCAGGACGGCTACAAGGGTGTCATCCAGGCACTCGGACGCTCGTTTGGCCACTTCAATCAGGAACCATGGATCTCGCTTTCAGGTGACGACCGTACTGGAGCCGTGACCGGCGGTGAGACAATCCGTGTCAACGGCCGCTTTTTCGATCGCATGAAACGCATCGCGGTTTTCGCCCTAATTTACGACGGGGTTCCTAACTGGAACAAAACGGACGGTGTTGTCCGGATGAATATCCCAGGGCAGCCTGAAATCGAAGTTCGCATCGACGAAGGTCGGGATAACTGCCGGCTGTGCGGTATCGCTCTTATCGACAATGAGAACGGTACCCTCAGAATGAAGCGACATATGAAATTCTACGAAAGCCAACGACCGTTTGCCGACGACATCGGCATCTACATGCAATGGCAGGCTGCTCGAAAAGACTGATTTTCTTGCCCCCCGGGGCTTAGTACAAAGGCATTTTGACAATGTTCAAACATTTCGGTGGATCAATGATCTTTACCGTTATCGCGCTCGCCTTGGGTGGCTGGTACGGTTGGGAATTCACCGGCACAGTAGATGGCGCCCTCGGCATTCTTTGGATTTGCGCGGTTCTCGCAGTCCTCGAGGTGTCGCTTTCCTTCGACAACGCGGCGGTTAACGCTTCGGTGTTGAAGGACATGGACCCTATTTGGCAGCGCCGCTTCCTCACTTGGGGTATTGCAATCGCAGTCTTCGGAATGCGTATCGTCTTCCCACTGGTCATTGTCATGGTCGCGGCAAGCCTTGGTCCTATTGAAGCGCTCCAACTGGCGATCAACGATCCCGAGCAATATGAGATCATCCTCAACAACGCGCACATCGGTCTCATGGGCTTCGGCGGCGCGTTCCTCGGGATGGTCGGTCTCAAATACTTCTTCGATGCCGACAAGGAAGTTGACTGGATTGCCGCCATTGAACGGCCGCTTTCCAAGGTCGGAAACATCGAAGCCGTATCCATCGGCTTCGTTCTCCTCATGACCTATCTCACTTCAACGATGCTCGCCGACGACGATGCTCTGACCTTCTTCGTCGCTGCGACATGTGGCCTTCTGACCTATATCGGTGTCGAAATCGTGAGTCATGTTCTCGAAGCTCCGACCCCGACTACCGGCCAAGTAGCGAAGGCTGGCTTTGGTGCGTTCCTTTACCTTGAAGTTCTGGATGCAAGCTTCTCATTTGACGGTGTTATCGGTGCATTTGCACTGTCGAATAATCTGTTCATCATCGCCATCGGCCTCGGTATCGGCGCAATGTTCGTTCGTTCGATGACGATCTTCTTGGTGAGACAGGGGACATTGTCCGAGTATCGCTATCTTGAGCACGGCGCATTCTATGCGATCATTGCTCTGGCCGCGATCATGTACATCAACACGTTCCAGCATATCCCCGAAGTCATCACTGGCTTGATCGGTGCTGCCCTCATCGGGATCGCTTTCTGGTCCTCGGTGCGGTGGAACCGCGCCAAGCCCGACGGCGAGCCGGAAGCTGCAACCGCATAATTCACATCACACCGGCCGCCTTTTGGCGGCCACAAAACTTCCAAAGAAAGGATGAAGTTTCATGGCTATTTCACTCTCAAAAGGCGGCAATGTCAGCCTGTCGAAAGAAGCACCCGGCCTTGACGTAATCATGATCGGCCTCGGTTGGGACGTTCGCGCCACTGACGGCAAGGATTTCGACCTCGACGCGTCGGCCTTCCTGCTGAAGGCAGACGGCAAAGTCCGAAATGACGCCGATTTCTGTTTCTACAACAACAAGGACGTCGGCGGTGCCGTAATCCACCAAGGCGACAATCGCACCGGCGAGGGCGAAGGCGATGACGAGCAGATCAAGATCGTACTTTCGAAGGTGCCAACAGAAATCGAAAAGATCGCGATCGCCGTCACGATCCACGAAGGAGAAGCGAACGGGCAGAGCTTCGGCCAAGTCTCGAACGCCTTCATTCGCGCGGTCAATGACAGCAACAACGCTGAAATCGTTCGCTATGACCTGTCGGAAGACGCATCGGTTGAAACTGCTATGATCCTCGGCGAAGTCTATCGCAACGCCGGCGAATGGAAGTTCCGCGCCGTTGGCCAGGGCTTTAAGGGCGGCCTCGGGCCTCTCGCCAGCAACTATGGTGTCAGCGTCGGCTAGGCCCTAACCACTGGTGGCCGTCCCGTCGTCCACGGGACGGCCACTCTCCTTTAACGAAAAAGGGGCTGTCATGGCTGTTTCATTAATTAAGGGCACCAACGTATCGCTGACGAAGGAAGCGCCCAACGTGTCGGCGGTGACGGTCGGCCTCGGCTGGGATGTCCGTCAGACGGACGGAGCTGCTTTCGACCTCGACGCGTCGGCCTTCGTTGTTGGCCAAAACGACAAGGTTCTGAGCGACGCCCACTTCATCTTCTACAACAACAAATCATCGCCTGACGGCGCGGTGATCTACGGCGGCGATAATCGCACGGGTGATGGCGCTGGCGATGACGAAACAATCAGGGTCGATTTTGCAAGGCTCGGCGTCGACGTCAAAAAGGTTGTCGTGGCTGTCACCATCCATGAGGGCGTCGAACGCCGCCAGAACTTCGGTTCGGTCTCAAACGCCTATGCTCGCGTCCTCGACGATGCCGATGGCAAGGAACTGGCGCGTTTCGACCTGTCGGAAGATGGCAGCGCCAACACTTCGCTCATTTTTGTCGAACTCTATCGCGGCCCGCAGGGAGACATCAAGGTGAAGGCGATCGGCGAAGGCTGGGAAAGCGGCCTCTCCGGTCTTGCTGGCACCCTCGGCGTCAACCTGGGTTAAACCAACGCCCGGCCCGCAACGGCCGGAGTTCGTCCCTTCACAATTTACGAAATGTCCGATGACCCGCAATACTCGAGTTTGGTTCAACCGTGGCTTCTCGCTGGCTCCCATCGCCGGCTTGTTGCGCGCCGCCGACCCGACTCTCGACGTTTTCGTTAGCGTCTCTCCGGAGAGCGCGCACTACAATGGCCCAACAGACACTTGGATCGATGGAGGCGAAACCAGTCCGGATGACACCGAGGGGTATCTCCAATGGGTCCGCGAAATCATCGTAAACCACAAGATCGATATCTTTATCCCAACGCGCCGCCGAGCTCTGATTGCCGGGGCGACCCTACCATGTCGTGTAGAATTACCCGCTTCGATTCCAACACTCGCGGTTCTCGACGACAAATATCTCTTCGCGAACGAGTTTGCCGGCGAAGACTATCATCTCCCAACGTACCTCGCCCAAGGCGCGGATGATCTAGAGCGAATTCTTGGCGATTGGGACGATGCTCACGGCGCACCTGGCCCTTGCGTAAAGCCGCGCCAAGGGGTCAACGGCCTCGGATTCTGGCGGCTGGCAGACGTGTCGCCAATGGCGCACCTAAAAGATCCTGAACGCCGCCGGATCCGACCTGAGCAATATCTCTTGGCTGTTCGTGATCAGGAAAAGCGCGGTCCAATCGGCGATATTGTCGTGATGCCGTACTTGCCCGGGCCCGAAATCTCTTTCGACATCCTCGCGCACCATGGTGAGATGCTGAAATATGCAGCTCGCATAAAGCTCGGAACGGGGCGTCAGCATATCGTGTCGCGCCATCCGCTCGAAGGTATCGTTACCTCAATCGTCGCCCGCTTCGTTCTCCACGGTGTCGTAAATGCGCAGTTCCGACGCGCAGAAGATGGTCGTTGGCTGCTTCTTGAGATCAACGCGCGGCCCGCCGGCGGCGTGGTCTATGCCGAACAGGTCGGCTGTCGCCTAATCGCGGACTGGGCTGGCCTCCTTACTGGACGCCTAACGACTAACAGTGTCACACAAAGCGAAACCAATACCGAAGTCGCGTTTTCAACCGTTGTCACGCCCATCGCGGCATGACGCTGGTGGGGGGATCACTATGAGAAAGACGCAGCCGGGCGAACGTCTCGCCGTCGGCCTCCTCGATCCACTGATTGTCCGCATCGGGGGCCGAAATGCCGAGCGCATTACTGTCGCGGCCGTCTCCCACCAGGGGCAGATCGGCCACTTGGAACGAGGCGACAGCCCAAATGAGTGGCGGCTGAGCGACATATCCGAACTTGGAGAAAAGGCCGAGATCCTTCTGTACATCACGGATGATCGCACCGGTGGCTTCATAAACGAAAGTTATCCCGTCACCGTCCAAATCGGCGGAAGCCATTTCGATTTCCCCGAGCCCAACGAGCAGCTCGCGGCCGTTATCATCGCCGAGGCCTATCTTCGTGATGGCACCCGCCGGGTGAAGGTGGCCAACGAAGGTTTTACCTTTGGCATCGAAGCGTTCGCACGCGCTCGCTCGATTTCGATTGACGCCATTCCCGGTCGTCAAGACAGAGGCGGCGGATCGCAAGGAAACGACGGTGACCGATACAGACACCCTCCGGGCACCGCGCTGGGTTCGGGAAGCGGCGTCTTGGTCGCTCCAGGGATCATCGTCACGAATGCTCATGTAATCGAGGGCGGGAACGACTTCAAAACTGGTCGCGGTGGGAAAGCCCTCACGATGATCGCAGTCGACCCGTTGCACGATCTTGCAGTCCTGCAGGGCAACATCGACGGCACCCCGCTTCCTATGCGCAACACAGCAGCAATTTGGCTTGGCGAATCCGTTCTTGCCGCCGGGTACCCACTGATGGATCTTCTCGGCGCCGATCTCAAAGTTTCGACCGGCAATGTATCGGGGCTGAAGGGCTGGGAAGGCGATGTCGCTCGCTTTCAGTTTACGGCGCCGATTGGCTCTGGATCGTCCGGTGGCGCAATCCTTGACGAATATGGAAACCTAGTCGGGATCACGTCATCCTCGCTTGCACATGGCAATCTCCGTGATCGCGGAGCGATCAGTGAAAATGTGAATTTCGGGATCAAGGTCAGCCTCGTCCACGAAATGCTAGCGGCATCGGGGATCGACATCCCATCGCCCGATCTATCCCTCGACAATGATCGGCGGAACGTCGTCCACCGATTACGGCAGTCTGTCATCAGCATCCTCGTCAAAAGCTAAAGCCAGAAGGAGAGGGCCATGGGATTCAGATTTTCAAAGCGCATTACGCTTCTCCCAGGCGTTCGCATGAATCTCAGTAAATCCGGCGCCTCACTTTCCGTGGGCCCGCGCGGTGCGTCCGTCACGATGGGCAAGCGCGGCGTCTATGGCAATGTCGGAATTCCCGGTACCGGCCTCAGCTATCGCGAACGTCTGGACCGACCAAACTCACCTAAGCGAACGCCAGCGGTTCCCAAGCCACAACTACCAGCGAGGCTGATAGCCATACTCGAAAACGATATAATTTGTTTTGCGGACGAGAATGAGCAGCTCATCGATCCCTCGCTATATCCTGCCGCTCGGCGGGCCATGAAGGATGAGATTACGCGGCTGCTTGAGCGAAACGCCGCAGCGCGCAATGCCGTTATCGACGACCTCCTGCACCTTCATCACGACGTCCCAACTGCCGTCCAGACGGCGCGGCCGAGTTCGGCCAAGCCGAAACGGGAAGCGTATCTCAGCCAAGAGGCCTACATGGAGGCCTTAATGCAATGGCGCGCGGCTGAAGCAAACGCTGGCCCAAATTTATCAAGTCTTGAGAATGATATTCTTTTGGTTCTTGGGAACCTTGAATGGCCGCGACAGACCGATATCGCGCTTGAATTTCGCGAGAAGCGCCTCCTGCTCGACGTCGATCTGCCTGAGATTGAAGATATGCCCACGACCCGATGGGTACCAAACGTCGGTTCAGGCACGCTCACCACAAAGAACATAACCCAAAAGGAGGTGGCCGCCATTTATCTTGGCCACATCTCATCCCTCATCCTTCGCTTGATCGGCCACAGCTTTTCCGTCAGTAGCGGCATTCGTTCGGTCGCGGTTTCTGCGTACACACAGCGAAGCGGATCCACCGGCCGCATCGGCGACGAGTATGTCGCGGTGGCAGAGATAGACAGAAATGGCTGGAACCAAGTGGATTGCTCTCGAATGAGTGCGATCGATCCAGAGAATCTTCTTCGCCGCTTCAATGCTCGGCTGGAGGTTAATGCTCGAGGCATCCTCAAAATCCAGCAGCCCTTTGAATAGTCGCACTCTAATCCTTGTAGCGCGGCTGAGGTTCGGTCCGAACCGATCGCTGCGCATTTTGTTATTCGGTTATATATGGATCCCAAATTTTCATGCCGGCGTTAAACAAGGCTCAAATTGAACTGCCAACGGGTACGCTCGATCTCGTGATCGACGGGATCATCGATCTTGATTCATACTGCGGCTTTGCGGCGCGCGCTAATCCGAAGCGCGGCTTTCTGATCGTCTCGAAGGTTCTCGGTCGCCATCTTCCGGCTTCGCCAACTGAGATGCGGGGCACCATGGATGCTCTCGCCAATAAGCTACCGGGCGACTTAATCGGCCCCGCCGTAATTCTCGGCATGGCTGAAACAGCTACCGCTCTAGGCCAGGGCGTTTTCGCAGCATATCAGAAAGCTCATCCCTTTAAGGACATAATCTATCTGCAATCGTCAAGGCAGATCGTTGAGGGGGCGGAACTCATTTCGTGCTTTGAAGAAGGACATAGCCACGCAACGACGCACCTGATCCAAGTAGGCGATCGCGCGCTGCGGGATACCGTACGCGCAGCTCGAACGCTCGTGATCGTTGACGACGAATGCAGCACTGGCCGCACATACGTGGCGGTCGCGAAGGCGATGCTGGAGGCAATGCCCAACCTCGAGAGCATAGTCACATGCTGCATCACCGACTGGAGTGGCGGACATTATATTGACGACATGCCGCGCCGAACGCTGCCTGTTTCGCTGATTTCCGGCTCAATGACATGGAGTGCCGGTGAGGCCCCCACCTCGGTAGCTCTTGCTTCTGGATCGAATGTAGCAGGCCGAGCCCCGAAAAATGGGATGAAAAGCCGCAGCGGCCTAACCAAGCCCGAACAGGCCACGCGCCCTGAAATCGAAGTCAAATTCGGCGAGCGCATGCTCGTACTCGGCGAAGGCGAACATTCATATGAAGCACTGCTCGTTGCCGAAGAGGTCGAGCGAAAGGGCGGCGTTGCGGCTGTCCAATGCATCACCCGCAGTCCTGCGCTGCTTGGCTGGGCGATGGAGACCAAATCGTGCTTCAGCGACAGCTACGGGAGCGGTGCGCCCTGCTTCCTCTATAACGTCCTGAAGCATCAGCCTGATCGGATTGTCATCGTTGCCGAGCAATTGGCAAGCCAGGCCGAAGAAGCCCGAACTGCTCTGCAAGAACTCGGATCACCAATTTCTGTCGACATCGTTCTCTGCAGCTATGCGAAGGGAGAATGATATGGCGCCGGTAATCCTCACCGACCTCGACGACACGCTGTTTCAGACTATGCCGAAGTGCCCTCCGAGCGCGACCGACCTTCGTCCGATGAGCACCCTCATGGACGGCTCTCCCAGCGGCTTCGCTACCAAATTGCAGCAGAATTTTCTGCTATGGCTGAAAGCGGGTCTGGTGATCCCTGTCACCGCGCGTGGCCGCGCTGTTCTTGCGCGGGTTAATATCCCCAGTTCACCGGCGATTTGCTCTAACGGCGGCTGTATCCTCGACGGTTATGGCGAATTTGACCGCGTTTGGCATGCCCAGCTCGAGATCACAGCGCGTGACGCAGCACCTGTTGCCGATGTCTATCAAGCGCTGACAAGAAATCTCTGCAAGGAACGATTTCGCCATTGGTCGGTCGAGGAAAACGGTCTTGATCTCTACATCGTGATCAAGAGCAATGAGAGCGACGACTTGGCACTGGCAAAGATCGAGACCGACCTTGCCCCTGATATACCCGAAGGCTGGCGTTGCCACCGGAATGGCAACAATCTGGCTTATCTGCCGCCCTGGCTCAGCAAGCGGCATGCAGCACGCTATCTGATCGCAAGATATCGTGTCGAGCGCCCTGAACAGCCAATTATCGGCATCGGTGACAGCGTCTCCGACGTTGGCTTTATGGATCTCTGCGACTTTGCTGCGGCGCCTACCACGTCACAGCTTTGGACTCATATCGTCGACGGCAGCAAATGGATTGACTGATGACCATCAATTCATTGGCACCCCGTTCATACACCGATGAACACGGCAACTGGACCTTTTCCGGCTCATACCAACCACAAGACGTCGTTTTCCTGCTGAAGCCCTCTAAAATTGTTCTTACCGACATTGCCGAGAAAGAAGCGCTCATCCAATCTGGCAAGCGCCACTATTCCGAGATGCTTTCGGTCGAGGCTGTGCCTGACGAGCGATATCTCAAACTTTATAGGCTAGCCCTTCAAGCCAATGCCGCTCGCCTACGTTACGACGTCGAGCAGCTGGCGCGCCAAATTTGCACGCGCCCAGAAACCTCAAGCACATGTACCATTCTCTCACTTGCACGCGCCGGCACGCCAATCGGGATCCTGCTGAAGAACGCGCTGAACCGGCTTGGTGTGACCACTGCCCATTATTCCATCAGCATTATACGTGGGCGCGGCATCGACTTAAATGCGCTCGCTTACGTCAAAGAACGCCATGGTACGAAAAACTCGATCTTCGTCGACGGTTGGACGGGCAAGGGAGCCATCCGCAGCGAACTAGACCTTTCCCTCGCAGACAGTGAGTTTGCCCCGTTCCTTGCTGTTGTCGCTGATCCTGCCGGCCGTGCCGATCTTGCTGCGACCTTCGACGATTATGTCATTCCAAGCGGCCTCCTCAACGGGATCGTCTCAGGTCTCGTTAGCCGTTCGATTCTCAATGACGAACTGGTAGGCGCGGACGATTTCCACGCGTGCATCGCCATGGATGAACACGCAGCAAGCGACGTGAGCAGAGCTTTCATCAACGAAGTTGAGCAGGCAGGAGGCTGGCAGCCGAAATCAGAACCTTGGACGCCCGATGCTGCTGCTCAAGTGCGACTCGAAGCTGATGCAATGATCCGCACGATGGCAGATGAATACGGGGTACGCGATCTGAACCGTATCAAACCGGGCATTGCTGAAGCAACACGGGCCATCCTCCGCCGGGTTCCTGATCGTGTTTATGTGCAAAAACGCGACGATCCCGACGTGATGCACATTTGCCTTCTGGCCGACAAGGCGGGCGTACGTGTGACTGAACGAAACATGCAGACTTACCGAGCCATTACAATTATCAAGAAAATGCGAGGAGACCAGCAATGAACGCTGTCGAGCTGGGGGCGACCCTCTATGTTCCTGCTATTAACACTGCCGCACTAGCCATGGCTTATGGATCTATAAATGATCTGCGCTCGATGGTCGTCTGCCTTGAGGACGCTATTCGCGACGATGAGGTTCCTCACGCGATCACAAGCCTGAGCAACCTGCTTGCAAGCCTCGCGAAGAATCCGTCACAGTTGAAAGTCTACGTTCGGCCCCGCAATCTGCAGATGCTTAACCACCTGCTCCAGATGCCGAACATCGAGCATGTCGAAGGGTTCGTACTGCCAAAGGTCACAACTCAGTCGCTTCCGGTCTGGCTGACTGCGCTGATGCAGTCCGAGCACCGCATCATGCCGACGATTGAAGGTGAGGACGCATTTGACTGTGCAGCGCTTGCGCGGCTCTGCGACCAGCTAAAGCCCTATTCCGAGCGGGTGTCCGCTGTTCGTATTGGTGGCAACGATATTCTGGCGCTTCTCGGCATCCGGCGTTCGCGTTACCGTACCGCCTATGATGGGATTCTTGGCAACGTCATCCGCGACATCGCCGGAACATTCATTCCAAATGGCTTCTCAGTCGCGGCTCCCGTCTTCGAACACTTCTCTGTGCCTGACGTTCTTCGGGCCGAGGTTGAGCAGGATATCGAACATGGCCTTCTTACCAAAACGGCCATTCACCCAGACCAAATTTCAATCATTCACTCGGTCTATCGTCCGAGCGTTCACGAAATGACTGAAGCTCGGGCTATCCTGAGCCAAGAAGCGCCGGCTGTCTTTGGGGCTAATGGAAGCATGTGTGAACCTGCGACCCATGCTCCTTGGGCGGGGCAGGTCATCAAGCGAGCTCAGGCTCATGGCGTCTTCGACCCTGAAGAACAGGCCGGGCTGCGGGTCGCATGATTCTGCAGGCGTTGCCATGAGCAGCTTCGAGCTTGAGCCGCCGGCGCCCGACATTCCAGCGATCCAGGGTGAGTTCGCGCTCGACCCGAAAGCTAACTCACGCTTGAAGGCTGTCGCGCGCGAATTCGCCGGCTCGTTCGTTTCACTCGACGTCAACGACCCGAAGTTCGATCGCTTAATTCGTCAAATCTCGACGATCGGCAGCGATGAGATCCGCAAGCTCTCAGAACAAGCGCGCCTGGCTTTGTCGCGGAACAATATGCGCGATCTTGCTGTCGCTACGATCAACTCAGAACTGGCGAGACTTCGCCTCGTTTTGGATCGCCTGATGCTAGGCGAACACATTCTCAAGCCCAAAAAAATCCTCGGCATTTTCAAGCGCTATCCGCCGATCGTTAGCTATTTCGATCGCTATAAAAGTGCAGAAGCCGAAATTGAAATGGCGCTTTTATCCATGGCTGAGAGCCGAGATATGCTCTCGCGTGACAATTTCGAGATCGCCGGACATCGAACCGCCACACGTCCGCTGCTCATCAGCCTCGCCGAAGCGATTAGCATGTGCGGGCATCTCGACGAACGGTTTCAAAAGCTCTCAAGCCAGCTGGACAACAGGGACCCAGCAAAGGCGCAAAAGCTTCGCTCGACAGCCTTGTTCGAAGTTCGCCAGCGTCACACCGACTTGTTGACCCAGATGGCCGTGTCTCAGCAGAGCTTTGCGATACTGAGCATGATGGAGACTAACAACCTTGATCTGATCAAGGGTATCGATCGCGCCTCGTCAACGACAATTGCCGCACTTCAGACTGCTGTTTTAGCCGCAAAGACTCTCACGGGCCAGACACTCGTGCTCGACCGAATAAAGGGGGTGAGAACGGCCGCAGGCGCTCTCATCGACGGGTTAGGGCATGACGGCGGTAGCGAGAAGAAGCAGATCGACTTTAACAGCAACGAGGCTGCCCGGCAGGTCGCTTCTTTGCGCTCGGCGTTTGCTGACGTCGTCTCTTCCGTCGAAAGCCTCGAAAGCCAACAGCGAGGTGCCCGCGGCGCCATATAATCCCAGCCTCGGCTTTTCTTGGAAAGCGCGGCATGCAAGGCTATGGAAGCCATCAAGTTTAGCGAGGGTATAGGAAAGCGATCGGTATGAGCATGCGCAGATTGCTCGGCCGTTTTTTCGGCGGAGAGGAGACATTGCGGGCGGCGCCTCTTCCAAACAACACGCCTCCAGCTGCGCGGATGCCACCACCATTCAACTATGACGATGAACGCATTCCAGGCAGTGCGAGAACCAAAGCACAGAAGATTCTTGAATCCATCGAGGAGGTAGAGAAGGCGATGGTCCGCGAGGAGGTGCCGAGCTTCAACCGTGTCGACACCGCCCAGATGCGCGACATTCATCTTCCGCAGCTCCTCAAGAGCTACATCGATATTCCGCCCACCCACCGCGACGAAATCTTCAAACGCACTGGAAAATCGGCCAGCTTCCATCTCGGCGCTAGCCTGGACAAGCTTCAGGAACGGGTCGACACGATGCTTCGCGATCTCGCCGAACACGACATCAATGCTTTTACCAATAACATGCGCTTCATCAACGAACGCTATTCCGACGATGACAATCCGTTTCGGTGATCGAAGCAAACACGGGGAACTGTTTTGACAGAATTTCGCAAACTCGAAGGCTCCGCCGAAGCAGACGGTGTGCGTATTGAAAAATACCGTTTTGTCGAAAAGCGGTTAATCACGCGCGGAATTCCGACCGGCGAAGGCAGCTTCCACTATGTCGCCGAGGCGACAGATATCTACCAGCTCTGTATTGTCCTCACCGGCGGCGCTATTCTCTTGGAGCCAGGAGTTCTGCAATACATGTACGGTAACATCGATACCACCGTGCAGAAGCACGAAGACAAAGGCTTCTTCGGTCGCGCCATCGCATCCGCTGGCACAGGCGAGTCCGCATTTGCGACAAAATTTTCGGGGCATGGCACGATTTGGACGGAGCCCGGCCGCCGCAACTTTATTCTCGCAAACATGGATAGCGCAAGCGACGCCCTCCTTCTCGATGACCGCGCGTTTTACGCTTGCTCAGCAGGCATTTCACTGACCACTCATCGTCATCAGAGCGTCGCCGGCGTACTCAGCGGTAATGGCCTCATGCAGCCAAAACTGAGCGGCAAGGGTGTTTTCGCAATCGAGGCACCCGTTCCTGTCGAGGAAATCGAAACCCTGCAGATCGAAGGCAGTAAAGAGCTCATCGTCGATGGCGATTTCATGCTCATGTATTCCGCGAACCTCACTGTCTCAATCGGACCGCTGGTTAAGGGCCTGCGCAATGCGCTTCGCAGTGGAGAGGGCTTCGTCTATAAACTCTCTGGGAAGGGAGAAGCTTGGGTGATGCCAACTTCAAAAGTTAGCTAGCCCGGAGCGGATACGGCGAGCCTTTCTGCCGCTTGAGGCATTCGCTCAGAAGCCGGCCGTGTCCACCATCGAAAGTTTGGCGCTGGTAGGCCTACGGAAGAATGTGCGGCCAAACGAGGTGTCGAATTGCAACGGGAACGGTCGTCGGTCGGTGCTATAAAGGTGTCCTTCATAATAATTGTAGCATGCCACCTTAGATGAAGAACAACAGCACGAAACGATACAGTGCCCGGATGACCTCGAGTGACACAGTAAAGTAGATACCGACCACGATAACGCCGATCATGAGGCCTTCTGCCAAAAGGAGCTAGTCCTGCTTCACGTCGCAATCGGATACGCTCTCTTTCATTAGCAGCGATGGCCTTTCCAATAGCGATCCCACCGCGCTGCCCATCCGCCGCGGACCATCGCGCAGCTGATGTCGCCAGAGCGCGGCGAAACACACCATGCGCCAGTGCGATCACCGCCAGCGCTGCCGGTGGAAGTGCAACGCATGGTGGGGCCTGAAATCAAAATATGACCATGGGGGCCAACGCCTGTTCGGGTGCCCAGCAGATTGACCAGCGCGTCACGCGAGACGGTTGGGTCGCTCGTGGGACAAGGATGGCCGCGCGAGCAGGTCCCGTCGAGCTCACGGGCCGCTATGCCAGATAAACGCAGTCTTGGCCCTTCCGCGCACCAAACAGGGCCATCGCCATCCCAAACATGGGTCGGAGTGCAAACGAAGGTTTCGCCCGCTGGGACGACTGCAACCTGCATCAGAAGGAGTAATGAGATGAACATCAGTGGCTTGTAGTACCTCGCTTTGCCTCAGGCTGAAAGTCAGTTGAAGTCTTTTGCTCGATTTTCCACTGTGCGGAAATGTGATCGAATTCTGGATCGCGACTTATTTACCACGCCGGATGGTCCGATACACCGTCGGCCGCGAGACCTTGAATAGCTTGCCAAGGTCGCTGATCGAGTATTCGCCGGTTGCGTGCATCTTGAGCAGCTCGCGCTGCTGCAGGTCGGACAGCTTGGGCGGTTTGCCGCGCAGCTTGCCCTTGTCCCGGGCGATCTTCATTCCTTCGCGGGTGCGCAGACGGATGAGGTCGCTCTCGAACTCGGCGAAGGTGGCGAGGATGTTGAAGAACATCCGCCCGATAGGGTCGATGGGATCGTAGACCTGCTTGCCCAGCGCCAGGCTCACACCGCGCTTTTCCAGCTCATCAGCGATCGCCCGGGCGTCCGGCACAGACCGGGCTAGGCGATCCAATTTGGGTACGACAAGAGTTTCGCCTGCGCGGACTGCGGCCAGTGCCTGGGCGAGGCCGGGGCGATCGCGATTGCGTCCGGTCAGGCCGTGGTCGGTGTAGATGCGATCCTCGGGCACGCCGAGCTCGATCAGCGCCTGGCGCTGGGCGGTGAGATCCTGCCTGTCGGTCGAGCAGCGGGCATATCCGATGAGAGTGTTGGTCATTTGTAACGGATGAGGCCCCTGTGTGAGAAAATAAACCGTACCACCTTAATGAGAGAGGCAGCAAGCCAGATTTGCGGAGGGCAGGGGAGTCTGACCTCTGCCGGCCAGCGAGTGTCCGTTGAACGATCCCTTTCGTCCGCACAATCGGATTGTCGGCATGGTCGACAATCTGTACAATAAACGTCAGTCTGTAGAGCCCGAAAGGATAGTACAATGAACATGCACAAGGGGCGGCTAGTCAGCGGTGGGCGGTTGCAGCTCCCAGCTGACGTCCGCCGCGAACTTGGACTGGCCGATGGGGATCAGGTTGTCATGCAGGTCGTCGATGGCGAACTCCATGTCCGGCCGCGTCGCGACGTTCTCAAGCGCATTCAGTCGATGCTTCGGCCCTATGCGCCGGAAACAGGCTCCGTCGCAGATGAACTGATCGCTGATCGCCGTGCTGAGGCCGCGCGTGACTGAGGTGGTCTATGTCCTCGATGCGTCAGCAGTGCTGGCTGCATTTTTTGATGAGCCGGGCGCCGAAGCGGTCGCCGACAGGATGGACGGCGCGCTCCTCTGCTTGGTGAACTATTCCGAGGTGGTCTCGAAGCTCGTCGATCGTGGCACACCGGCTGAGCAGATTGTCGAGATCATGGGACAGCTGGATGTCGAATTGGTCACCGCCGACCGCGAGTTGGCAATGAGGGCTGGGCTGCTGCGTGCTGAAACTCGAGGCAAGGGCCTTTCTCTTGGCGATCGATATTGCCTTGCGCTGGCAGCGAGCCGCAACGCTGTTGCCGTCACCGCAGACCGAGCCTGGGCGGACTTGGATATTGGCTTATCCATCGAGATGGTTCGATAAGCTGAGAGGCCGAATGTCTCCTTTAGCAGCTTGTTTGCCAAAACTTGCCGTTCAGGAAACGACCCCATGGCCGTCATCCAGAGTGCTCGCCTCCAGGCGAAAGGCGGTTCAGCGATGCCGCCTGTCCCGAGCCATGGTGCGAAAACGCCCAGCAAGGCCTCTCAGATCACCCGCAGCAGAGTAGGCGGCGGGCACCACCAGCAACGTCAATAATGTGGAAGTGGTCAACCCGCCGATGATGATAAATCCCATTGAATTGCGCCATTCAGCTGCATCCGATTGAGCAAGCGCGACCGGCAGCATCCCGAATATTGCCGCCAGCGCTGTCATGAGGACGGGTCGCAGCCGTTCGGGCGCTGCCTTGCGCATCGCCGAGGCGGGATCCATGCCAGCGTCCCTATACTGGTTGGCGAGATCGACCAGAAGGATGCCGTTCTTCATCACAATCCCCATCAGTGCAATCATGCCGATCTGAGCAAACAGGCTCATTTCTTGTCCTCCTGCCCACATGAGAAAATAGGCTCCTGAAAAGGAAAGTGGCGCGGTGAGCATGATGATGATTGGCTGCCCGAAGCTGTTAAACTGGCTTGCCAGCACGATGTAGAGCGCCACGATGGCCAGGCCGAACGCGAAGACAATTGCCTCCCCTGTCTCGGCCAGTCTTCGCGCTGTGCCCTCGGTCCGGATCGAAAGTCCAGGCGGCGGCGGGTTGGACGCAAGGAGGTTCTCGACCTTCGTAACCGCGACGCTCAGCGCTACGCCGGGGGCTGTACTCGCCTGCACTGAAATCTGGCGCGATCGATCAATACGGTCGATCTCCGCGGCGCTTAATGCCACTTCGACATCGGCGATTGCTGCCAGATCGACGAGCGTGCCTTGACCGGTTCTGAGCGGCAGCGCTTGAACATCCGAGAGGTTCTGCCGGTTTATTTCGTCGAGGCGCACACGGACATCATAGCGCCGCCCGTCAGCTTGGAAGGTTCCCGCATCACTGCCTCCGATCAGCGTACGGGAGGCCGCGGCAAGGCTGCGCGCCGATATGCCGAGGTCCGCTGCGCGGTCACGATCAAGCACAATCTGCAATTCGGGTCGGCCGCCCTCATAGGTGGAGCGGACGTCGACGAAATCGGGCCGGGAAGCGAGTTCA